>Ga0116219_10004036_pt1 | contig 11257 bp, 7 predicted proteins | sample Sb_taG_4_FD_91019 | JGI IMG/M metagenome (GOLD analysis project Ga0116219, IMG submission 91019) | Peat soil microbial communities from Weissenstadt, Germany - Sb_50d_6_BS metaG | ecosystem: Environmental > Terrestrial > Soil > Wetlands > Peat | place: Germany: Weissenstadt | collected 2010-09-21
GCGAGCCTAGTTCCCGCGCTCCACCTCGAGGCTCAGGCCGTTCACCGCCTACACGGGGACTGTTCCGAGGTTCGGGTCCTTCATCATCGTGGCGCGACGCGCACGAAGACCGCGCGCGCTCGGGAAACAGGGCGTTCAGGGCAAAGAAATGTCACGATCGTGTATCCGGCTTGCCGACGCCGTAGGCATTTTCGCCGTGGTAGACGCATGACCCGGCCCGGCAGCGCATGTGCGGGCTTACGCCTCCTGCGACCGCGACCGGGGTCGCAGGCCATCCCGGAACACCGACAGCACGAGCGACTGGTCGCTACCAGGCAAGCCCAGCTCGAGGAAGCCGGTCGGGCGCATCGTGAAGCCGGGGATGTTGATGCCCGGTACCGTCAGCGGGTTCCTTATGCCAGTTCGAGGTCGGTCTGGCGAAAATCGTCACCGGCGAATAGCAGGGGCTCGTTTGCCAGCCGGGCGACCGCGTAGGTCAGACAGTCGCCGAAGTTCAGCCGAGCCTTGTGCCGCCCCTTGCCGAACCGCAGATAGGCGTCCACAGCTTCCCGCCAGTGCTGGTCACCGAACGAGACCTCTTCGATGCTGAACTCGTCGAGCAGGCGGATGACAAGATCACGCGAGTCCCGGCCTAGCCTCGACGCCAGCACCAGCCCGGTCTCGGCAAGGGTCGGGGCGCCGATTCCTGCCGTGGGCGCGCCGGCCAGTCTGGCGACGAGGTCCTGGTACCCGGGTTCCCGGAAGGTCACGGCGACCAGTGCCGAGGTATCAACAATCACACGCCCTCCGGTCCGTAACCGAGGATCTCGTCCTCTTCGCCCCTGCTGAGGCGCCGGCCGAGTTGGTCTTCCGGTATCCGCGGCCAGACCTCACGCTCAAGGAACCGTAGCGCGTGCGCTTCCCTGTCGCCAGGGTTGATCCGGTAGGCCAGACGCTGGCGTCGCTCGGCGAGCGCACGGCGGATGGCCTCAGTCTTGGACTCTCCGGTCATGTGTGCCACCTCGGTGGCGAGCCGTTCAACTTCGTCGTTCTTGATGTTGAGTGCCACGTAAATAGGTTACACCAAATTTCTACCATGGTGTAATCTTAGTGTTCAGCTGGCCCGCGCGCCGGTGACCGCGGCCTCCCATCCCGGTCGGCGCGCGTGGTCCATCGGAGGCTCCGTCGCGTTGGGTGACCGGCTGCGAGCGGCGACCATTTTTGCTGGCCGTCATCACTGCGTCGGCCTTGCATGCGTCTCACGTTGCTCGGTGCCGCCTTCCGCGCTGATCAGCGCTGCGATGGCCGGGTAACGGCGCAGCTTGTCCAGGCACCGGCGACGTGTCGGTCCGATGCTGCTGACCGGCATGCCCAGCCTGGCGCTAATCTCCGCGTATGGCACGGGAGGGTCCTCAATAAGGATGCCAATCAGCTGCTGGCACGACGGAGGCAGGTGGGTGAACGCCTCGTACAGCGCCGCGCGGCGCTCTGCCGCCAGCACCTCCTGCTCAGCCGTCCTGGTCCGCTCATCCGCGAGGAGGTCGGCGTCCAGCAGCTGCACGGCCGCCTGCGGTCCGCGCGCTGCGCGCAGGACCCGGCAGCATTCCCGCCGGGTCGTGGTGGCCAGCCAGCCAGGAAGCGCGGCCGGATCACGGAGTGTGTCAAGGTGGTTCACGAGCTGCAACCACACGCTCTGGCCGACGTCCTCAGCGTCGGCGTCGCCCAGCCGGTGCCGGCGGCAGATGGACCAGATCAGCGGGGAGTACCGCTCCACCAGCGCCTCCCACGCCTGCTTATCACCGGTTGTGGCGCGGATCAGCAGCTCCGCGACAGGCGGGGCATCGCGTGCCGGGTTTGCGTGGGCCTGCGTATGTGCGCGGGTACTGCGGCTGGTGTGCTTGCTGCGCAGGTGCCGCGCCGGGCCAGGTGCCTTCGCAGCAGGGCAATTCTCCGGGTCGCGGGCTGTCTCAGCGGTCATGATCTGGTTCTCCTGTGAGTGCCGGGCCAGTGTGCCAGCCAGCGAATAGATGCCTGGGGACCTGGCCAGTCTTTGCGACACCATAGGAGACCCGGATACATCTAGAGATCAGGTGAATCCCCAGCCTTCAGGTGTGACCGCAACCGCGACACGATTAGGGATTTCCCTGATTCAGGGTGTACGTAGCGCGTTCTATGTTTGTCTCATCCGGGGCCAGCCCTGGCCGGCCAGGGACACGGGCCACCGGTATACCTCCCGGTGTGCTAAAGCAGGTGACTTTGGCGCCGACCGAGTAGAAAATGGCAAATACGTTTGCTCGGCTGCAGATTGCACGATGCCTGGCTTCAAGCGACCTGACGCCAGCGGTCAAGTTGTTGCACATGGGGTGGGAGATGCCCGAAACAAACGAGTTGCTCAATGAGCCTGCCGATGGCGAATCTTACGATTACATCGTGATCGGCTCGGGGTTCGGCGGCGGCGTGGCCGCAGCGCGGCTGGCCGAGAAAGGCAAAGACGTATTGGTCCTGGAACGGGGCGGGCTGTACCCGCCGGGTGGCTTTCCCCGGACACCCTTGCAGATGTCCAGGAACTTTTGGGATCCCAGCAACGACCTTTACGGCCTGTTCGACCTGTGGTCGTTCCGGAGCTTTGAGGCGGTGGTGGCCAGCGGCGTCGGGGGCGGCTCGTTGATCTACGCGAACGTGCTGCGGCGCAAAGAGCCCGACTCGTATGACCACGGCTGGCCCCGCGAGATCACACCTGCGGACCTCGAGGAGCACTACGAGAGAGTCGAACGTGAACTAGGCGGCACACTGTACCCCTACCTCGCGGACGATAACCAGACCCAGCAGTTCCCGTATGTACGGAACACGCCCAAGGCGTCGCGCTTCCGGGACGCCGCAGTAAAGGCGAATCTCGGCTGGGAGCCCGCCAATCTGGCGGTCAGGTTCAGCGGCAAAGACGAGCCGGTAGGCCAACCGTTCGACACCCCGGGCGACAACATGCACGGGGCTCCCCGCAGTACGTGCCGGCTCTGCGGTGAGTGTGACGTCGGATGCAACTCAGGCAGCAAGAACACGATCGATCTGACCTACCTCAGCGGCCGCAAGCTGGCCGGAAAAGTCGTGCATCTGTGCGAGGCCAAATGGATCTGGCCCGAGGGTGCCTCTGACGGCAGGGACGGCTGGTGGGTCAAGGCGGTACGCTATCCGCCGCCGCGCCGGTCCCGGCACTACCGGGGTGACGGACCAAAAGGGCAGGTTCAGTATTTGAAGACCAAGCGGCTCGTGCTCTCGGCGGGGACCCTGGGCACTACGTACCTGCTCCTGCGCAACCGTGCCAACCTCCCGCTTCTCAGTACTGAACTAGGCCACCGGTTCAGTGGCAATGGCGACTTCCTGGGATTTCTCACGCACGGGGATAACACGATCGAAAGCAGCCGGGCTCCGGTGATCACCGGCATGGTGGTGGGCCAGGAAGGCGATCACGGCCATGCCGCTCACCGGACGGTCCTGCTGCAAGACGGCGGAGCGCCGGTGCTGGCCGACTGGCTGGGCGAAGCGATCAGCCTGAGTATGGTCCGGCGGCTCAGCCGTGTGGCGCTCGCGCTAGTACGCGCCCACCTGATCGGTGCGCCAGGAACGCGAGTCAGCGCCAAGCTCAACCAGGCACTAGGTCCGGTGCCTCTCTCCCACGCCTTTCCTGTCCTCGGGATGGGATACGACATCCCCGGCGGCGTCATGCGGTTGCGAGACGGCGAACTGGCAATCGACTGGGAGAACGCCTACTCCAAGCCTGCCTTCAAGGCGATACAGAAGATAGCGCAGGAAATGGCCGACGCGATGAACGCTCGATTCATTAAGGGGCCCAGCTCCCTGCTCAGTCGCATGGTCACCGTTCACCCCCTCGGCGGGTGCCCGATGGGCCAGGAAAACAACGGTGTGGTGGACTGCTACGGTCGCGTGCGCGGTTACCAGAACCTGTTCATTGCCGACGGGTCGGTACTGCCCGGTCCGCTCGGGGTCAACCCCTCGCTCACGATCGCCGCGCTCGCGAGCCGGTTCAGCGACGAATGGTTGAAGTCGTGAACGCCGAACCCGCCCGCCGCGCCCTGATCCTGGCCGGCGGCGGCCTCAAGGTGGCGTACCAGGCCGGGGTCATGCAGGCGCTAGACGAGGCGAAGATCGCGGCGAGCGGGCAGCCGCTGGCGTTCGAGTTCGCGGATGGCGCCAGCGGGGGCGTATTCAACCTGGCCATGTGGTGCCATGGGCGCAGTGGTCAGCAGATCGCCGACAGCTGGCGGGGCTTCCGGCCGTTGCGCGGCTTGTCATTCAACTGGCGTCACTGGGTGCCTGTGCCGGCATCGGTCTTCACCTACGAGCGGTTCCTGCGCAATGTCGCGGGCCCCACCGGTGACTGGCGGCTCGACTGGAAAGCCCTCGAACGGTGCCGGGCGGGCGGTTCCAGGTTCAACCTTTACAACTTCAGCCGCCAGGAGCTGGAAGTCGTGCCGGCCGCGGCGATGGGTCCGGACAAGCTGATCTCGGCCGTCTCGCTACCCGTCTGGTATCCGCCGGTATGGCGCCAGGGCGATGCGTACATCGACGCCGTTTACGCGACCGACGCCAACCTGGAGGAGGTTCTGGAGCGCGGGGCGAATGAGATCTGGCTCATCTGGACCGTGAGCCAGGCTGGTCAGTGGCGGCGCGGCCCGATCGCCCAGTACTTCCAGGTGATCGAGGCCAGCGCGAACAGCCGTCTGCTCGCCGCCCTTGACCGGATCGTCCGCAGCAACGAGGCGATCGCTCGCGGCGATCCCGACAGGGCCGAGTGGAAACGGCACATCGAGGTCAGGTGCCTGGCGGCCGAGGTGCCGTTGCACTATCTGTTCGACTTCACCCGCGCCGGGATGCGCGAGGCCGTGGAACGGGGCGTCGCCGAAGGCCGCCGCTGGTGCCGGGGCGCCCCAGGCCTCGCGGCACCGCCACCGGACGAGATAGACCGCAGCGGCGTTTACGGCCCTGAGACCCGTCTGCGGTTCACCGAGCGGATGAGCGGGACATACCAGTTTGGCACCCGCGACTGCGTGCTCGGCGCCCAGCTGGGTGACCAGCTCGGGCAGCGGCTCTCGGTACGGCTCACGGCCGATATCGACAACGTCGCGTGGTTCGCGGCGGAGCCACGACACCGTGCCGCCGTCACGGGCACGGTCTTGTGGGATCAGCTCGCCGGCGGCAAGGCCGACATCCACGACGGACACGTTTCGCTGTTTGTGTACCGCCGCGATCCCCGCCGTAAGCAGATGGTCTACGTGCTCCCGTTCCGCGGCCCCAATGACAACATGTTCACCCTGGTCGGAGTCAAGTACGTAACCAACGATCCCGGCGGCGCGAGGCGGCACGGGCCGCTGCGGATCTGGACCGACACCACTACCCTGTACACGCGGATCGTGAACGGTACTGTCACGCTCGATCCGGTCAGCGGCGAACCAGTCGATGACGCGAACCCGGTCGTGTGTGCAGGCATCCTGCGGCTGACCACGCCGGCGTTCCTGCTTGAGCTGCTCACGTTCCGGCCAGGCCCAGGAATCGGCGGCGGCCTGGGGGCTCTCGCCGGGTTCGGCCAGTTCTTCCTGCGTCAGCTATGGCAGGTGTATGGCCACACCGCCACAGACGCCGAGGACCGGCCCACGCCGATCGAAACCGTGCTGGGCCAGGCAGGCGAGCAGCCGGCACCCCTTTTCGCAGGCCAGACGCGAATGAGTCGGCAGGCCAGCCGGGGAAAGCAACGACAGCCAAGCGAGTTCCCCGATTGGCCAGCCGGAAACGCACCCTCGGACGCCTGGGTTTACGCGCATAACGAGCTGGCCGTACCAGTCTCACCGGACCGGATCTGGGAATGGCTGTCCCGGGCCCGTCAGTGGCCACACTGGTACCCGAACTCGTGGCGGGTAGAGATCCTGGCCAGGACGGGCAAGGTCAGCCGCCGCGAACGGTTGAGGAGCCAGACGAAGTTCAACTGGATCACGTTCGGACTGCCCATCACCGCAAAGGTCGATCCGTGTGACCGGCCAGACACCATTGGCTGGACGTGGCGCAGTCGCGGCTGGGCCGGCGCGGCCAGCGGATACCACATCTGGTCTATTGAAGCCCAGCCGTACGGCAGCCGGGTCGTCACCGAGGAGACGCAGATCGGCCTGCTGCCCCGGTTGCTCCGGCCGGGTCTGCAGCGGAGCCTTCATCTCTCGCATCAACTGTGGCTGCGTCGGCTATCCAAGAACGCCATCGACGGGGTTCCGCGGTGAGGTCAAGCTCGTCACGCAAGCTTGCGGACAAGCTGGGCACGTGAGCGGATATCAAGCTTGCGGTAGACGTTGCTGAGGTGGTACTCGACGGTCTTGACACTCAGGAAGAGCGTTGCGGCGACCTCCTGGTTGGTCAGCCCCTTAGCAACGGCCAGTGACACCTGCAGTTCCTGGGCCGTTAGCTGCGACAGAGGGCTGGTTGAGGCGTGCGCCGTGACGGTCATCCCGCAAGCGGCTAGTTCTTGCCTCGCCCGTTCGGCCCAGGGCGCACCGCCTAGCGCCTCGAATTCGTCGAGCGCCTGGCGCAGCAGGTCCCGCGCGTCGGCGCGGCGGCGACGTCGGCGGAGCAACTCACCGAAGCACAGCTGGGTGCGGGCCAGCTCGAACGGCATGGCGCCTTTGGCGTGCCACGTGAGCGCCTCGGCCAGGCGGCCGTCTAGGTCGCTGTCGCCGAGCAGGGCGCGGTAGCGCGCAATGCGAGCCTGCCAGGATGGACGCTGCTGGGCCGCTGCCAGCTGCAGCAGTTCTTCCAGCGAGGCTTGCGCGTCGGCGGTCCGGCCGACTCGTGCGTACGCCTCGATCAGATCAGGGAGAAGCTGGCCACGCAACTGCGGCGGGGCGTTGTGGCCGATGAGTGTCATCGCGTCCTCCAGCGCCACCACGGCCTCGCTGTGCTCTGCCCGCCCTAGGTGTAGTACCCCAAGGCTGGCGACAGCCACCGCCGCGATCCGGTGCTCACCGAAGGCGACCGCGCTGCGCCGGACGGATCCGACCAGCTCAACGCTCTCCGGCCGACCCAGGTAGGCGTGTATCCGTGCTCGTGCGATGGCCGCTGATATGCGGTACCCCTCCCATCCGGTCTCCTCGCACAGCCGCACCGCCTCGTCTGCGTCAGCGAGCGCGGCCCGCCATTTCCCGTCCAGGATGCCTAGCGCGGCGAGCCAGGTCAGTTGCACGGCCAGGAGACCGGCAGCGCTCGCGGCGCGGGCGCTTGCGACCACCCGCTCGATGAGCGCACGCGCGTCAGAAAAGCGCTCCAGCGCCATGTAGCACAGCCCGGCGGTGAGGACCACTTGGTCGACCGAAAGGTCGTCCTCCCGTTCAAGCACAGTCCGCGTCGCGGCCAGCAGAGCCTCGGCTTCCGCCGGTCGGCCGATCTGCGAGTACGCCAGCGCCTGCATGATGGTCGCCTTGGCGACCAGCCGTGCGCTGCCTGCCGCCAGTTGCTCCGCCCGCGTGGAGTTGTCCAGTGCGTTCGGCGCATCGTACACAAGAAGGCTTGCCTGTGCCGCGGCAAGAAGCATGTCGGCTGCGAGATGGGGCTGTCGCTTCTCGACGTCTGCGGCAAGCCGGGCCAGCCGGTCGCGAACGTGTGCCGGGGGCTGTGTCCATAGCTGTAGCCGGCACTGTTCCAGGTCTATGACGGCTCGCCGGTCAGGGTCGGTGGTCAGCATGGCGGCGTCATGCAGCCACCGCAGGCAATCCTCGATCCTCCCGGCTGGCACCGCCGCCTGGGCAGCCGCCAGCAGCCGCTGCAGTCGCTGCTCGGTGCTGCCGGAGAGCTGGGCTGCCTGCTCATACATCAGAGCGGCCACCTCCGGACTGTGCCTCATGGCTGCGCCCCTGGCCGCCTCGGCGATCTGGATGGCGATGCTCTCGTCCGGCCCGAAAGTGGCCTTGGCCAGGTGCCATGCCCGCCGTTCGGACCGCTGTGGCAGCTGGAGCTCGGACAGCACATCGGCGAGTATTGTGTGAGCCGCGCGGCGATCGGCTGGGCTAGCCCGCTGGTAGACCGCCGACCGGATAAGCGGATGGCGGAACGCGAAAGTCGTGCTGTCCAGCGTGATCAACCCGCATGACTCCGCCACGGCCAGCTCGCGCACCGGTACGTGCATGGCCGCACTGACCATGCTGATCAGTCCAGGCGTGAGGATGTCGCTGGCCGCGAGGACCAGCAGTATGCGCCGGACCTCGGGCGGCAGGCCGTCGATTCGGTCGATGAATGCCGTCTCCAGCGTCGAACCAATCGGCAATGGGTCCGCAAGCGGGTCCCGTCCCGTCAGCTGGCGCTCGGATAGCTGATGGATCAGCTCCAGCAGCGCGAGCGGATTGCCGCCTGCCGTCGCTTGCACCGCCGTGGCCACCCGCAGTGGCGGCCGATATCCGGTGACCTGTTCAAGGAGTTGCCGTGCATCATCGGAACCGAGGGGCGGCACCGTCATGGCTTCCAGTGCGCGGAAACGTAGCGGGGCCGGCGTATCCCCGCGCACACCGAAGAGCATGACGACACCCTCGGCGTGCAGACGACGGGCGGCGAAGACCAGTGCCTCCGCGGATGAGAGATCCAACCACTGCGCGTCATCGATCAGACACAGGACGGGCTGGTCTTCTGAGGCCGCGGCGAGAAGGCTAAGCGTCGCCGCCGCGACCGCGAAGCGCTCGCCAGGCACGGCCGGCCCAATTGCCAATGCGCTGGCCAGTGCCGTAGCCTGCCGGGCCGGAATATCCTCTCGGTGGTGCAGGACCGGCTGTAGTAGCTCGGCCAGGCCAGCGAACGGGATCTCTGACTCAGCCTCGACCCCCGTCGCCCGCAGTATCAGGAAGTCCGCCGCGATGCTCGCTGCGTAGTCGAGCAAGGCTGTCTTGCCGATCCCGGCCTCGCCGTAGATGACAAGCGAAGAACTCATCTGGTCGCGAGCGCGATCGAAGAGTACTGCAACCCGCATACACTCGGCTCGCCTGCCGATCAGCATGACCACTAAGTGTATAGGGCTATTTCCTTAGAAGCACGAGGTAAGGTTTGAGTTCACTGCCTCCGACCCGTTGCTGGGCCCGCTCTTCACCGGGGCCGGTTCGGCCCCGAGGAATCGCCCGTCGAATCGCGGCATATCCAGCCAAGATCACGAAAGACGGAAGACAGAAATATCTTCTGGGTCAATACCCAGATTGAACTGTCAAATATACCTGGCCACACAGGCCACTAAGGAAAGATTCGCGCTGCTGCGTTTGCACATAACTCCACTATTCCCACATGCGCCACTTCGGGACCAGCTATTCTCCTCGTCGGCAGGAGTGGCGTGCGATCTATGTATCAGCGACGCAGCGGCGGCCTCCGTGTCTTTGCAGCGCCCGACCGCGCCGCATGACAGCCGACGGAGGAGGTCGGGAATGCGGAAGATTGGTGATCACGCCGCGGTTCTGGGTGCCAGCATGGGCGGCCTGCTCGCGGCTCGCGTGCTGGCTGATGCGTACCGGCGGGTGACGATCGTTGAACGGGACCCGTTGCCGGAGTCCGGACTGGACCGTAAGGGGGTTCCCCAGGGCCGACACGCCCATGCGCTGTTGCCGCGCGGGGCGCAGATCCTGGACGAGCTGTTTCCGGGACTGCTCGCCGACCTGGTGGCGGACGGTGTCCCGGTGCTGCGTGCCCCGTGGGAGTTCCGGATCGTCCTTGGGGGCCACTTGCTGTGCCGGGACGGTGAACCCGGCGAGCCAGCGTATGCGCAGAGCCGGCCGTACCTGGAACGCCAGGTCCGCAACCGGGTCCGGGCCTTGCGCAACGTCTCGATCCGGGATCGGTGCGACGTGGCTGGCCTAATCACCACGCCGGCCCGCGACCGGGTCACCGGTGCCCGCGTGCTGCCGCGCGCAGGCGGTGGCGCTGAGGAGATCCTCGCCGCCGATCTCGTCGTCGACGCGACCGGCCGGGGCGGGCGTAGCACGGCGTGGCTGAAAGAAATCGGCTACGACCCGCCGCCCGAGGAGCAGCTCCGGGTGGACATCAAATACGCCAGCCGGTATCTGCGGCTGCGCGCCGGAGCGCTCGGGGACGAAAAGCTGGTCCTGATCGGCGCCGAACCCAAACGGCCCGCCGCCATGGCGCTTATCGCGCAAGAGGACGACCAATGGATCCTCACGCTGGCCGGGTACGCAGGCCATCACCCGCCGACCGGTCCGGACGGGTTCCTCGCCTTCGCGCAGCGCCTGGCCCCCGCGCACGTCTTCGCCGCGATCAGCGACGCGGAACCGCTCGGCGAGATCCACGCCCACCGCTTCCCGGCCAATCTGCGGCGGCGGTACGAGCGGCTGCGCAGGTTCCCCGCCGGGCTGCTGGTCGTCGGAGACGCGATCTGTAGCTTCAACCCGATCTACGGGCAAGGCATGTCCGTGGCCGCGCTGGAAGCGGCCGCGTTGCGGGACAGCCTGGCCGGCGGCGAGCCTGAGCTAGCCCGCCGGTTCTTCCGGGCCGCCGCCAAGCCGGTCAACATCGCCTGGCAGCTGAACGTCGGGGCGGACCTGGCCCTTCCCCAGGTTGCGGGGCCACGCCCGATACCGGTACGTGCCATCAACGCCTACATCAGCTGGCTGCAAGCCGCGGCCGAACACGATCCCGCGCTCACCGAGCAATTCCTGCGCGTGACCGGGCTACTCGACCCGCCCACCCGGCTGTTGCGCCCCGCCGTGACGCTGCGCGTGATCACTGGCAACCTGCGCCGCCACCATGCGCCGCCCGCGCCGACCGGCAACGAGGCCGTACCGCCCATTACTGAGGCAACCAGATGACTTCCAAGTCCCTGCGCCTGCGCCGCCGGATTCCCAGCCGGTCAGGCCGGGCGGGCAGAGGAAGTTCACGGGGTGGACAGGGCATTCAGCCCGGCTAGACCGTCAGCAGGCAAGCCCGGCCAAGACCGGGCCAGCACCTGATTACGAACCGGACGGTGCGCCGTCCCGCGCGCCGGACGGCGCCGTCTCCTGCTCAGGCGGAGCCCGTATCCTGCACGCCCGTCCCTCGCCATGGGGCCACCCACTCCTCATCGAGCAGGTCTGGCCGGCGCAGATACCCGATCATCAGCCGGACCGATTCAGCTGCGTCCCGGGTCAGCTCATAGCACCGGGCTGCGGACCTGCAGCGATCGGGTCCGAGCGGCCGGGCCAGCGACACGATCTCGGCCGATAGGCGGCTGATCTCCGGGCCATCCGCCGGGTTAACCGGCCAC
>Ga0116219_10004038_pt1 | contig 11252 bp, 8 predicted proteins | sample Sb_taG_4_FD_91019 | JGI IMG/M metagenome (GOLD analysis project Ga0116219, IMG submission 91019) | Peat soil microbial communities from Weissenstadt, Germany - Sb_50d_6_BS metaG | ecosystem: Environmental > Terrestrial > Soil > Wetlands > Peat | place: Germany: Weissenstadt | collected 2010-09-21
CCGTCGGTTGCGGAAATCTCGGCCCGGCTGAATCTGCCCGTCGGTGTCGCGCGCGTCCTGGTCGGCGATCTGGTGCTGTCCGGCTACCTTCGGGTGCACAGAACGTTGACCGAGCGGTCGACGCGGGACGAGCGCTACGAACTGATAGGAAGGACCCTGCGTGGCCTTAAAGCACTCTGAGGGGGGAGCCCACGCATCGACGAAGATCGTCATCGCGGGCGGCTTCGGTGCCGGCAAGACCACGTTCGTCGGGGCGGTGTCGGAGATCATGCCGCTGCGCACCGAGGCGATACTCACCGACGCCTCGGCGGGCGTCGACGCGCTCGAGGCCACCCCGGACAAGCGGACCACCACCGTCGCGATGGACTTCGGCCGGATCACGTTGGACGAGGAGCTGGTGCTGTACCTGTTCGGCACCCCGGGTCAGCGCCGGTTCTGGTTCATGTGGGACGACCTCGTCCGTGGCGCGATCGGCGCCATCATTCTGGTGGACTGCCGGCGGCTGCAGGACAGCTTCGCCGCCGTCGACTTCTTCGAGCACCGCAACCTGCCGTTCCTGGTCGCGGTGAACGAGTTCGACGGCGCGCCGCGATACCCGGTCGCCGAGGTGCGAGAGGCGCTGGCCCTGTCGGCGCACATCCCGGTGATATCGGTCGACGCCCGCGATCGCCGGTCGGCGAGGGACGCGCTGATCGCGGTCAGCGAGTACGCACTCGAGAGCCTGGCGGCGAGCTGACCGGGTTACGCAGTGGGTCGGCCGCGAGTGCCTGCCATTTTGAAGGGGAAGACTTCACCGACGGCGACCTCAGCGGCGCGCGGACCACGGGCACCCGGTTGGACGAAGCCGACCTGCGGGGCGCGACCGTCGACCCCTCGCTGTGGTGAACCGCCGCGCTGGCGGGCGCCCGCGTCGACGTCGGCCAGGCCGTGGCTTTCGCGCAAGCGCACGGGCTGCGCTTGGATGCGTGATGGTTCAGCGCCTCAGCCGGAGGCGCCACCGCACGACGACGGAATAGATCACCGACAGCGCGCCGAGCATGCCCATGTCGAGCAGCCACGCGCCCGGGGTGTGCTTCCAGTGGCTGTCCTTGGGGCTCAGCGTGCCAGGCACCAGCTTCCACAGGTCCACCGTGGACGCCGACGCCGCGTAGCCCCACCGCGACGGCATCGCCCAGGACATCTGGTCGAGGAAGACGCGGCCCGTAACCGGCACCAGCCCACCGCCCAGCACCAGCTGCAGCATCAGCGACACGACCAGCAGCGGCATGATCTGCTCGTTGGAGCGGGCGATCGACGACAGCACCAGCCCGAGGATCGCGGAGGCCACGCACGTCGCGGCGACGGTGACAAACAGCTCCAGGCCGGCGTTACCGAGCAGCACCGCCGGCTGGCTGGGCGCGCCCTTGCCCACCAACACGATGCCCGTCGCGATCGCCGCCTGCACGATCGCGAACACGCAGAACACCGTGATCTTGGCGCTCAGGTACGCCCCCGTCGACAAGCCCACGGCCTGCTCGCGGCGGAAGATGGCGCGCTCGCCGATGAGGTCTCGAATCGTCAGCGCGGTGCCCATGAACACCGCGGCGATGGACAGCAGCGTCAGGATCTGCGCGGACTCGTCGGGCGTCTCGCTGGTCGGCGCCGCGACGCCGAAGCCGGTGTTGCCCGGCACCGTCAGCGACAGCGCCCCGAGGATGAAGGGCAGCACCGCCAGGAACGCGAAGTACGCGCGGTCGGAGACCACGAGGCGAACCTGGCGGCGGGTGATCGTGGAGAACTGGCGGCGCATGCTCGTGTGCGCCGGGGCGCCCAGGTCGGCAGGCGCCTTTTTCTGCGGGGGCGGCGGCGGCCTGTTCTGGGCCAGAAAGCGGCGATTGGCCTCGTCGGGGTCGGCGCCCACCTTGGCAAAGATCTGGGCCCAGTTGGTGGTGCCCATGGCGTCACCGATCTGGCCGGGCGGCCCCAGGTAGGCCGTCTTGCCGCCGGGCGCCATCAGCAGCACCTGGTCGCAGACGTCGAGGTAGGTCAGCGAGTGCGTAACCACCAGCACCACGCGACCGGCGTCCGCCAGCTGCCGCAGCATCGTCATGACCTGCAGGTCCAGCGCCGGGTCCAGGCCCGAGGTCGGCTCGTCGAGGATCAGCAGCGACGGCCCGGTGAGCAGCTCCAGTGCCACAGAGGCGCGCTTGCGCTGGCCGCCGGACAGCTTGTCGACCCGGGTGTCGGCGTGCTGGGTCAGCCCCAGCTCGTCGAGGACCTGCGCGACGACCTGTTCGCGGTCGGCTTTGCTGGTGTCCGGCGGCAGCCGCAGCTCGGCGGCATAGCCGAGCGCCTGGTTGACCGTGAGCTGGCGGTGCACGACGTCGTCCTGGGGGACCATCCCGATCCGGGTGCGCAGCGACGCGTACTCGGTGTGGATGTCGTGGCCCTCGAACGTCACCGAGCCGGAGGTCGGGGTCGCGTACCCGGCGATCAGCCGCGACAGCGTCGTCTTGCCCGCGCCGGACCCACCGATGATGGCCGTCAGCGTCCCCGGACGGGCCGTCAGCGAGATCCTTTCCAACAGGGCCTTGCCGTTGACGCCGAAGTCGACCTCGTGCACCTCGAGGCCGCCGGTTCGGGTCGCCGCTTCCCCGCGACGGACCAGCGCGCCCCCGGTGAACACCAGGTCCACGTTGCCGATGGTCACCACGTCGCCCTCGGCGAGCACCGCGGACCCGACCCTGATGCCGTTGACGAACGTCCCGTTGATGCTCTGGGCGTCGCGGATCTCGGTGCCGATCGGCGTCGGCGTCAAGAACGCGTGGTGGCGCGACGCCAGCACGTCGTGGATCACGATGTCGTTGTCCAGCGAGCGACCGATCCACGCCGTGCCCGTCACGGGTTCCCGCAGATCCGATCCCCCCAGGGCTTTGACCCTCGTGGTCGGGAACTCTGCCACCTCGCCGGTCACCCCGATCTGGGTGGGTGGATTCGTGTCCGACGGAGGCTCCGGCGGGAGAACGACCTGCGGCGCGGCCTGGGTCGCGGCGGGCGGTGGGGGGACGGGAATGGCGGTGGTGCGCTGCGGGTCTTCTGGTCGGTACAGCCGCGGCGGGGCTTTGACAGGTGGTGGGCCGGGCGGCGGTGTCCGGAGTGGCGGGGGTTGCGGTCGCGCCGCGGGACCCGTCGAACCGGGCGAGCCGCCGGGCGCGATAGGCCGGGGACGCAACGGTCGCGGTCCGCCGGGCGGCACGACCACCGGAATCGACTGCGTCGTCGGCGGCAGCAGACCGACCGTACCGGTGTGGTGGCCGACCTCGAAGGTGATCAGCGGTCCGTCCGGCTTGCCGATGTTGACGGACTGGCCGTCGGAGATGTCGACCATCGCGACTCGCTGGCCGTTGACGAACACCCCGTTCAGCGAATTGTTGTCGACCGCGATCCACCTGCCCTGATCGAAGCGCAGCAGCAGATGCGCCCGGGCGACCAGCGGGTGGGCCAGGCGCAGGTCGGCGCGCACGTCACTGCCGATGACGACGTCACGGCCCGCCGCGAAGCTCCCGTGCGATCGGCCGGATCGAACCGTCAGCACGGGCTGCGCAGGTCGATTCATCAGGTCTTCAATCGATTCCGGGTTGGGACGGACGGTTGCGGCGAATCGATCAGTGCTTTTTCAGGCGGATCTTCCACCAGACGATGCCGCTGTAGAACATGCACAACACGCCGAGCATCGCCATGTCGAACAGCCATGCGCTCGCCTTGTGGTCCCAGTGCTGGTCTTTCGGGTCGGTTGGGCCCGGTATCAGCCGGTGGGTGTCGATCGTCGACGCCGACGCAGCGAAGCCCCACCGGGCCGGAGTGAACCACGACAACTGGTCGAGCACGATCCGGTCGGTCACCCAGATCATGCCGCCGGAGAAGACCAGCTGAGACATGATCGAGACCACCAGCATCGGCATGATCTGGTCTTGCGATTGGGCGAGCGCCGACAGTGCCATACCGAGCAGCGCCGAGGCCACGCAGGTCGCGGCGACGGTGACGAACAGCTCGAATCTGACGTCTCCCAGCAGCACGGCGTTGGAAAGCGGCTTGCCCCAGCCGATTACCGAGATCGTCGTGGCGATCGCCGCCTGGACGATCGCAAACACGGAGAACACCGCGATCTTGGCGCCCATGTAGGCCGCCGTGGACAGGCCGACCGCCTGCTCGCGGCGGAAGATGGGGCGCTCGCCGATGAGGTCGCGGATCGTCAGCGCGGTACCCATGAACACCGCGCCGACGTTGAGCATGACCAGAATCTGGTCGGGCTGAGCGGGGTTGTTGCCCATCGGGTCCGACATGCCGTATCCACTCTTGCCGCGAACGGTCAGCGTCAGGACACCGATGAGAAATGGCAGCAGCGCCAAGAACACCGTGTAACCACGATCGGACACCACCAGCCGTATCTGACGGCGCGCAACCGTGGAGAACTGGCGTAGCACGTCGGTGTGCACCGGCTCGCCCAAGTCGGCGGCCGGGCTGTGTTCGGACGGCGCGGGGGTCTGGCGCTGCTCGGCCAGGAAGCGACGGTTCGCCTCGTCCGGGTCGGCGCCCACCTTGGCGAAGATGTCGGCCCAGTTGTTGGTGCCCATGGCCGCACCGATCTGGCTCGGCGGCCCCAGGAACGCGGTCTTGCCGCCCGGCGCCACCAGCAGCAGCTGATCGCACACGTCCAGGTATGACACCGAGTGCGTGACGACCAGCACCACGCGGCCGGCGTCGGCCAGCTGGCGAAGCATCATCATCACCTGGCGGTCCAGCGCCGGGTCGAGGCCGGTGGTCGGCTCGTCGAGGATCAGCAGCGACGGCCCGGTCAGCAGCTCCAGTGCCACCGAGGCGCGCTTGCGCTGGCCGCCGGACAGCTTGTCGACGCGGGTGTCGGCGTGATTGGTCAGCTCTAGTTCCTCGAGGACCTGGGCGACGACCTGTTCGCGGTCGGCTTTGCTGGTGTCGGGCGGCAGCCGCAGTTCGGCCGCGTAGTTGAGGGCTTGGTTCACCGTCAGCTGGCGGTGCACGACGTCGTCCTGCGGGACCATCCCGATCCTGCTGCGCAGCGACGCGTACTCGGTGTGAATGTCGTGCCCCTCGAAGGTGACCGAGCCGGACGTCGGGCTGGTGTACCCGGCGATCACCCGCGACAGCGTCGTCTTGCCGGCGCCCGACCCCCCGATGATGGCGGTGAGGGTGCCCGGACGGGCGGTCAGGGAGATGTGGTCGAGCAACTGCTTGCCGTGCTCGACGGTGAAGCAGACCGAGTTCACCTCCAGGCCGCCGGTGCGCGTCGCCGCCTCGGTGCGGCGCACCAGGGTGTCGCGGGTGAACACCAGGTCGACGTTTCCGATGGTGACCACGTCGCCCTCGGTCAGCACCGCGGACCCGACCCGGACACCGTTGACGAACGTTCCGTTGACGCTGTGCGCGTCGCGGATCTCGGTGCCCAGTGGTGTCTGCGTCAAGAACGCGTGATGGCGCGACGCCAGGACGTCCTGGATGACGATGTCGTTGTCGGTGGCGCGGCCGATGGTCTGCGACCCGACGGGCTTTTGGAATGCCCCGGACCGGGACGGCAGCAGCGCGTTGAACATCTTCGTCGCCAGGTTCGCCACCTCGGGCGGCTTGGCGCTGGTGGGCGCCATCTGCGTGTGCGGGGACGCAAGCGAGGGGCCCGCGTTCGACATCTGCGGGTGCAGATGGAAATTGGGCGGCGGTGGCGGCGCGCTGGTCGGATGCACCGGGGGGCGCCCGCCGGCGGCGGGCGGATACACAGGTTGCCCGGGCGGCGGTCCCGGATGCGGGCGTGGTGGCGGCGCGATCCGGCCCGGCGCCCGTCCGGGGCCGGGCGCGGGGGGGGCGGCGGGTGCGGCCGACCACGACGCGCCGGCGGACTGGGTCGCCCCGGCCGGGAGGCGCATCGACTCGGTTTCGGGCGGGCGCCCGGCCATGCCCTGGTGCCGCCCGACGTCGAACCTCAGCATGGGCCCGTCGGGATTTCCGATATTGACGGCCTGCCCGTCGTGGATGTCGATCACCGGGACTCGCCGGCCGTTGACGAAAGTCCCGTTGAGCGAACCGTTGTCGATCGCCAGCCACCGGCCCTGGTCGAAGCGCAGCAGCAGGTGCGCGCGCGAAATCAGCGGGTGAGTGATGCGCATGTCGGCCCGGAGGTCGCGCCCGACCACCACGTCATGGCCTGCTGCGAAAGTCCGCTCCGACCCGTCATAGCGGACGGTCAACACTGGCGGGGCTGTTGCGGTCATTGTGACAACTGTAGCTTGTAGGACCGCCACTTCCGTGGGACCAACTGCCCGCTGCGGCCCCTCGCCGTTTCAGCGGGCTCCGTCGGATTGCTTGCCGCCACTCACGCCGTACCGGCGTGCATCGTCAGCGGGCGAGGACGTCGGGCGCGCCGGTGACCACGCACTGGGTGCGGGTGTAGATGGTGGCCATGCACTTGTTGCAGTGCGTACACGCCGAATGCACGGTGTGCGCGGCGCCGTCGGCCGCGATCCGATTGATGAGGTCCGGCTCGGCCAGCAGGGCCCGGCCCATCGCGACGAACTGGAACCCCTCGGCCATCGCCAGGTCCATCGTCTCCCGGTTCGTGATGCCGCCGAGCAGAATCAGCGGCATTGTCAGCTCGGCCCGGAACAGCTTGGCGTGGCGCAACAGATAGGCCTCGCGGTAGGGGTACTCGCGCAGGAATTTCTTGCCCGTCATGCGCATGCCCCAGCTCAGCGGCGGCTTGAAAGCGCCGGCGAACTCTTTGATCGGGGCGTCGCCGTGGAACAGATACATCGGGTTGACCAGTGAGCTGCCCGCCGTGAGCTCGATCGCGTCCAGCCCGCCGTCGTCCTGCAGCCACTTGGCGGTGGTCAGCGCCTCCTCGGTGCTGATGCCGCCGCGGACACCGTCGGACATGTTGAGCTTCGCGGTCACCGCCACGCGTCCTGCTCCCTGCATGTCGACGGCGCGGCGGACGGCCGTCACAATGCCGCGGGCCACCTTGGCCCGGTTTTCCAGCGATCCGCCGAATTCGTCGTCGCGACGGTTGATCAGCGGGGACAGGAAGGAGCTCGCCAAATAGTTGTGGCCCAGGTGGATTTCGACCGCATCGAAGCCGGCATCGATGGCCAGCAGGGCGGCGTTGGCGTGCGCGGCGATCGCGTCGTCGATGTCGTCGCGGGTCGCCTTCTTGGCGAACCGCATCCCGATCGGATTGAAGAACCGCACCGGCGCCAGCGCGGTGGCCTTGTTGGACTTTGCGTTCGCCACCGGGCCGGCGTGCCCGATCTGCGCGCTCACCGCCGCGCCCTCCGCGTGGATCGCGTCGGTGAGCCGGCGCAGCCCCGGCACCGCCTCGGGGCGCATCCAGAGTGCGTTGCCCTCGGTTCGGCCGCCGGGGGAGACCGCGCAATAGGCGACGGTCGTCATGCCGACCCCGCCCGCGGCCGGCAGTCGGTGGAACTCGATGAGGTCGTCGGTCACCAGCGCGTTGGGGGTGCGCGCCTCGAAGGTCGCCGACTTGATGGTGCGGTTACGCAGTGTCACCGGGCCGAGCTTGGCCGGTGAGAGCACGTCCGGAGGGGTGGACATACCCCGGAGCCTAGCGGCGACCGCAAGCGCGGCTGCTAGGTGTCCCTGCCGGGCGCGGCGGGTCGCCGACAGCGGTATAAGCGCAGGGCGTGCCAGACTGTCAGGCGTGGGCGCAATCACGCTGGACGGCAAGGCCACCCGCGACGAGATCTTCGTCGACCTCAAGGAACGGGTCGCCGCACTGACCGCATCCGGGCGCACCCCCGGCCTCGGCACCATCCTGGTGGGCGACGACCCCGGGTCGCAGGCATACGTCCGGGGCAAGCACGCGGACTGCGCCAAGGTCGGGATCACGTCGATCCGTCGCGACCTGCCCGCCGACATCAGCGCTGCCCAGCTCGAGGAAACCATCGACGAACTCAACGCCAACCCCGACTGCACCGGTTACATCGTGCAGTTGCCGCTGCCCAAGCATCTGGACGAGAACGCGGCGCTGGAGCGCATGGACCCCGCCAAGGACGCCGACGGACTGCACCCCACTAACCTGGGTCGGCTGGTGCTCAGCGTTCCGGCGCCACTGCCGTGCACCGCGCGCGGCATCGTGCACCTGCTACGGCGCTACGGCATCCCCATCGCCGGCGCACACGTCGTCGTCATCGGTCGCGGTGTGACGGTCGGCCGTCCGTTGGGGCTGCTGCTGACCCGTCGCTCTGAGAACGCCACGGTGACGTTGTGCCACACAGGAACTCGCGACCTGTCGGCATTCACCCGGCAGGCGGACATCGTCGTGGCGGCGGTCGGGGTACCGCACATGCTGACCGCCGACATGGTGCGCCCCGGCGCCGCCATCGTCGACGTGGGTGTCAGTCGCACGGAGAACGGGCTCGTCGGCGACGTGCATCCGGACGTCTGGGACGTGGCCGGTCACGTGTCCCCGAATCCCGGTGGCGTCGGCCCGTTGACCCGTGCGTTCCTGCTGACCAACGTCGTCGAGCTGGCCGAGCGCACATGAGTGTCAGGTCTGTGCTGCGGGCCCAATGGCCAATCCTGTTGGTGGGGCTGACATTTGCCGCGGCCTTCATGTTGGTGGCGGCCAATTTCTGGCGGCGCGGATCCCTGCTCATCGGTATCGGTGTCGGCGTCGCGGCGATACTCCGATTGCTGTTATCCGAAGACCGGGCCGGCCTGTTGGTGGTCCGCGGCAAAGGCACCGATTTCGTCACGACCGCGACGGTCGGGGCGGCGATGATCTATATCGCGTCGACCATCGACCCGCTCGGCACGCGCTAGATCCCCGGAATCGCCGGCATGCCCGGGATCCCCCGCACGCCCGGAACTGCCGGCATGCCCGGGACCTGCGGCAGGCCGCCGGACAGATTGCCGCTGGCTATATTCGCCATCTCCTCGGGGCAGTACATCTGAATGGCGATGGTGGTGAACATCTGGGCCATCTGCGGTGACATGCCCCGGTGGATGACACTGGCCGCGGCCGCGGCGAAGTTGCCGCCCGGCCGGGCGAGCATCGGGCAGATGGACTGGCCGACGGACATCGCGTTGCCCGGCTCGCCGAAGTCGATGCCGGCATGGTTGAGCGCGTCAATGAAGTTGTCGTCGGCCGGGTCTGCCTCGGCCGGCGCCGCGAACGCGGCGGCCGCGGTGAGTAGGCCTGCGGCACCCGCCAGCAGCCGAATGGTCAGGGGCTGGTGGCGAAAAAGCCAGACCCAATGTTGAGTGCGTGCCAGCGCCTTCATGCCAGCCTCCCCATCTGCCGTGGAGTGCACTGGGCGCACTCAGAATCACCTATGGAACTTTGGTCTACGAGTGTCACGTTTCCGACACGGTGAGATAAAGGTTTACCCAATAAGCGTTTTGTAAGGGGCGTGTGCGCGCGACATCGATTATTAGGCGGCTCAGGGGAAGACGGGGGCTGGGCCACGGCGGACGGATCGAAGCCACACTGTTACCCGACACGGGCCGCGGCGCAAGACATCCGGGTGCGAAATGGGTGAGAATCCGGGCCATGACGACGAATGAGAGCCGTCCGCTGGACCATGGAATCTCGCGTCAGATCTTTCTTCGCGGCGCCATGTCAGTGGTGGCGACCGGCGCGGTATTCGGAACCACCCGCGCGGCCGCGGACCAGGGGACCGGCTGGGGCGGTCTGGCGTCCTCCATCGGGGGCAATGTGCTGCTGCCGGCTAACGGCGCTCAATTCGCCACGAGCAAACAGGTTTTCAATTCTTTCTACAACAGCTCGAATCCCGCTGCGATCGTTGCTGTTTCGTCGCAGTCTGACGTGCAGAAAGCTGTCGCCTTCGCGACGGCCAACAACCTCAAGATCGCTCCGCGTGGCGGTGGGCATTCGTATGTCGGCGCGTCCAGCGCCAGCGGTGCGATGGTGCTCGACTTGCGCGGGCTACCCGGCGGGGCGAACTTTGACGCCGGCAGCGGCAACGTGACGGTTGCCCCCGCAACCAATGTGCAGGCGGTACAGCAGGCATTGGCCGCCGCCGGGCGGGCGATGCCCACCGGCAAGGGCCCGACGGTCGGCATCGCGGGTTTGGCGCTTGGCGGTGGCATCGGAGCCGATTGCCGGCACGCGGGCCTGACGTGCGACGCGCTGCAGTCGGCCACGGTGGTGTTGCCCAGCGGCGACGTGGTCACCGCGTCCGCCAACGATAATCCGGATCTCTTCTGGGCTCTTCGCGGTGGCGGCGGCGGCAATTTCGGGGTGACCACCTCGATGACTTACGCGACCTTCGCCACTGGGGACAGCGACCTCGTCTGGCTCGACTTCGCGCCTTCGTCCGCGGTGCAGGTGCTCACGGGTTGGCAGTCGTGGCTCTCGACGGCCGACCGAAACGCTTGGGGCATGGTAGATCTCTCGGTCGGTTCGGCCCAGGCGAATTGCCGTGCGCTCGCCACCTGCCCGCCGGGCGGCGGCTCGGGTGTGGTTGACGCGATTAAGTCCGCGATCGGTTTGGCGCCCAGCTCGGTCCAGAACAAAACGCTCAGCCACATGGACCTGATGACGTCCCTGTCGGGTGGCAGCACGGCAAGTTCGCCGCGGGCCTTCGTGGCCGGATCCGACGTCATTGGCACGCTGAATTCCGCTGCCGCTCATGCCATTGCCACTGCGATCGGGGAGTGGCCCGCATCCGGATCGGGGATGGCTTCGGTCATCGTCTACCCGCTGGGCGGCGCGGTCGGTGATGTGGCCGCCGGCGACACCGCCTTCCCGTGGCGCACCCAGTCCGCCGTATTGCAGTGGTACGTCGAGCCGGCCAGCAATGAGGTGCCCGCCGCCAACAAGTGGCTCGCCTCCGCGCACCAAGCGGTGCAACAGTATTCGGTCGGGGGATACGTCAACTACCTCGAGGCTGACGCGTCGGCGGCGCGCTACTTCGGCACGAACCTGCCCCGGCTCACGACCGTTCGGCAGAAGTACGACCCGAACCGGGTGATGTTCTCGGGGTTGAATTTCTGACCAAACCACTTGCGTCACTGTGGCTTCAGCTGTCTCCGCGCGCCCGTTTTTGTCGGTGGCTGTGGCTAGTTTCGGGTAATGGGTGCTGCCGGTGTTGTCGATCTGGAGGCGATCACTGCGGCGTTTGATGCCGTGGACGCCGCGGTCGATGCGGTGCTGGGGCTGAACGTCGATGCGTTGAGCACCTATGACCAGTTGCTGCTGTTGGAGC
>Ga0116219_10004039_pt1 | contig 11252 bp, 11 predicted proteins | sample Sb_taG_4_FD_91019 | JGI IMG/M metagenome (GOLD analysis project Ga0116219, IMG submission 91019) | Peat soil microbial communities from Weissenstadt, Germany - Sb_50d_6_BS metaG | ecosystem: Environmental > Terrestrial > Soil > Wetlands > Peat | place: Germany: Weissenstadt | collected 2010-09-21
CCACAGTTTCAAGGGCTTGCTCAGGCGCCACCAGACGCATAGCCAGGTGGATGCGCCGGATTACAAGCACGCCTTCCTCTGTTTCCACTTCGCCAGTTACTTCTCCCACGAGCTTCCCGTTGCTCGCATCGATGTGACGCGCTTCCAGCGCGCCTCCGAATGTGCCGAGCATTCAACCGGCTGTCGCTGCGATCACGTAGTCGATGGTGGACGCGTGAGACTCCTTCAGCAGGGCTGGGTCAACCTTGTAATGCTCGGCAATCGCCCCGTGAACGCTAAAAATCACCGGTTGCGCTTCACCGGGTAACCAGGCGATCCGCAAGGGGCCGACCTTTCGCTCAATGCGAGCTTTGGAAACGTACGCGACATCGGACACGGCTGCCTCCTGTTCCGTTCAAGGCTGTTCAGGTCATTTGCAAATATCGACGTTCTACTTGTGCCGAATATCTTCCGGAGCACGTTGCCGATCGAGCGGCAAAACTTGCACTTGCCAATGCACCGGAACCGAGGTTGGCAAGTAACAGATCTTTTTATCGCAAGCCTGATAATCCAATCTTCCGTTGATCGTAAATGCTTTTCCGTCCGTTCCAAGCGAAGAGCTAAAATCCGCGGCGGCGCTTATCTTCAGATCCTGAGTGAGGCGGAATTTCCCCTCGAACACCGGCACGCGTTCCTTGATGGCCGGCAGATAGAGAACTTCCGCGTGTGGATAGCTAACCGGGGTGAACGCCATCCCCGGCGTGGGCTCCATCACCAGCGCGATCGGCTTATAGCCTTGGGTCCCCGGTGCGTAGACATGCACGTCGGGCGGGAGTTGGATTTCGGCCGTCAAGGCGATACGCCCACCTGGAAAGCCCGATCGATCCGATTGTTCGACGGCGAGGGTAAGGTGCGGCGATTGAACCGTGTCGGTCACTTCGTCGCCTAAGGTCGGGAACAGCTTGCCAATAATATTGTTCCCAGTAAAACGTTGCCGGTACTTCACCTCGAAAAACTTTTCCCGAATCACGCCCCGGGTGTCGATAAAGAAATATCCGGGCCGCGCCATTCCCTTGTATTGCCCAGTCGCCTCGGCGTTCAGAACTTCGTAAGCGCGAATGGTTTTAGACTCCGGGTCGGCCAGCATGGGAAATTCGATTTTCTTCCGGTCGGCGAAGGACTTCAATATGTCCACGCTGTCATAGCTGATAGCGGCCAGTTTGATTCCTTGTTTTTCAAATCGTGCTTTTGCGTTTTGCAGCTGGACCAGCTGCCCTTTGCAGTATGGTCACCAATCGGCCGAACGGAAAAAAAGCAGGATTGTGCCCTTCGGTCCTTTCAATGTATCCAGGCTTTGCTCACCGCCAAACTGATCGTGGGCGGAAAATGCAGGGGCCTTCTGACCGACATCGAGGCCAATGGAAGTGTGCATTTTCAACGACGCCACATGAACCGTATTGCCCTCGACCGTGCCGGTAAGGGTCATGCTGTCTCCCAGATGCCCAACGGCTGGGTCCTGAGGATCGAGCATGTAGATCTGCCGGGTGGTATCGTCATACAACACAAGTTTAGCGCCGGGCACATCTTTCTCGGTGCACTTGGGAGCCTCGCCAAAAGCTTCGTCCGCAGTGCAATTATTGTTCATGATGACGCCGGACCATGTTCCGAGCGTGGGATTATTCATTTGGCCACCCCTGGCTACTCCGCAAAGGGAAAAAATTGCCACCATGAAAATCACGGGGAATTTCATTCTCATTGTGTCCCCTCCTGAATGTTTCACTTCAATTCCCTTCCATCTATCGGCAACTATCGAAGACGATAGCATGATTCGCGTGTGCCGCACTATTAGGTCCAGTCAAAACAACGATGGCTTCAGATCTTAAAGCTTCAGATTTCTTTCGAAGTGATTTCGTACTTAAAATTGTCGGGATTAAGGCAGTCCAGCCGGGCATCAGCGGTTTCCGCCTGCGGATACATCAGAAACCCGACGGGCGCGCCGCCCGAGCCGGGAAGCGCAACATCATGCGCGAAGTTGTAGGCGATCCAGTTCATCTCCCACGAGCCGAAAAGCCGCGCGCGCGCTTTCTTCACCATGTCGTCATCCAGCGGACGATTTCCGGGCGGCTCCTCAAGCGCCACCTTCCGCACATCCGCCGGATCGACCGGAACCCAGCCATAGGCGTCGAGGTGGACTTCCGCGCGGCAGTGTTGGGCTTTGGTCACGTTTTCCGACGCGGTGCCGAGGCTCCTATATCCCAACTCCGATTTTGCGACGCGGATGCCATAGACGTCGCGCGCAGGAAGGCCCGCGGCGCGCGCGAGGCCGACGTAAAGCGCGTTGAGATCGGCGCACTTGCCGCCGAAATCCCTGGACTCCAGCATGAAACGAATGTCGCCGACACCGCAGCCGCGCGTCTTTGGGTCCCGGAAAGTATTCTCAACAATCCACTCGTAGATCGCGCGGGCCTTCTCGATGTCGCTATGCGCGCCGCTAGTGATCTCGGTCGCAGTGGCTTTCACGATGCCATCCGTGGGAAGGAGTTTTGTCGGCCGGAGATAATAACGCAACTCCGAGGCGTCGGTCTTGGGCGCCTTAGTAGGCGCGGACAGATCAACCGTGTAGTCCCTGGTGGCAATCCGGCTGGTGAGTGTGAGAACTGGCTTGACGCCGGCGGGAAATTCCGCGGCGACGATTCCCATCGCATCAGCCTTGCTTTCCACAATTTTTGCACTGCCGCCCTCGGCATGGAAGCGATTTGCGAAAGTCCGCTGGAAAGGAGTTTCACGAATAAGGGCCGCCGGTATCCACACGCGAGTGGCTCCGGAAGTAGTAAGGACTTCAACGCGGGTGGTCAGCTCAAACGTGCGCCACTGGTACGGCGCGTCGCTCTCCGCAAACAAGCGCGCCGCATTCGGGAGCGCGAAGCATGCGGATGCGGCGCCAGCAGAACGCAGGAAGTCGCGGCGGTTCATTGATGTGTCCTTTCCCTTCGTTGCTGCCCAATCTTCAAGACCGCGTCGCCGTCATCCGCTCCGGTCTGCGCCTTTTGCTGGGCCAATGCGGCATTCAGACGAAAGTTGCCAGTTATTATGGCCGGAGCGAGTGTCAGTCCAATGCCAGTAAGTTCCATTAGTTGCCTCCTCAGATGCTAGCTAGGCGCGAACACTCCTTACGAATTCCGCGAGTGCAGTTCCTATCTCAACAGGAGAGTCTTCCTGCAAATAATGAATACCCTTGACCGTAACCACCCGTTGGTTGGGCCATGATCGGGCAAACTCGCGGCCCCGCCCGGCCACTAAGATTCTGCCGGGTTCGCCGATGAAGAAAAGCTTGGGGAGCGTAGATTGGGACAGCCATTTCCCATATCTCTCAACGATCGCGACAACATCGGGCGGCTCGCCATCAATCGGAATCTCGCGCGGCCAGACAAGCGTTGGCAGCCGGGACTCGCGGTCCCGATAAGGGGCCCTGTAGACTTCCATTTCTTCGGCGCTCAGCTTGCGCAAGATCCCACTCGGGAGCATGACCTCAACGAAGAAATTCTCGTCGAGCACCATGTGCTCTCCCTTGTCCGACCGTAGCGCGTGGAAGGGAGAATTGGGACCCAACTCTTCCCAGCGGCGAGATTGGAGAATCGCCTCCATATAAGCGATTCCCTGCACATGGCCGGGGTAGCGAAATGTGCGGTTGAAGCCCAGAGCCGATCCCCAATCGTGTACTACAAAAATCACGTTCTTTGTAAGTCCCAAAGCATCGAACCACGCATCGAGATACCGCTCATGATCGACAAATCGATAAGATCGCGTGGGCGACTTCCCCGATTGACCCATGCCAACCATATCAGGCGCCAGGCATCTTCCGAATTTGCTGACGTAAGGGATGATGTTGCGCCAGAGATAGGAGGAGGTTGGATTGCCATGGAGAAAGATGATGGGATCGCCGTGCCCGGTGTCGACATAGCTGATCTCGGTATCGAGCACAGCGACGCGCTTCCTTGGGTAAGGATCCATAGCACTGATTTTAGATTCCTCCGTCGGCAGAAGTGCATTTGAAAACTTTGATCCCAGTGCGAAGGCCGGCAATCCCATCAGGAGCTTATTGGCGTCCCGTCGTGAAAACTTTACTGACATGGACCACTCCTCCTCAATCGGCCTCAAGTTGATTTGTCGATTCTCGCGCTTCCGTTCCATGAACCGACATTGCTCCCGCCGGGATTGCAGAGACTTCACCGTGCGGCTCAATGCTCCAGCTCTTAGCCATGCGGTTACCACCCGCTGTCAGGCAAAAAAATGCTGACAGCTCGATAATTTCCGCATTGCTGTAATATTTCTTTAGCTCTTCATATACCTCACTGTCTCGACCATCGTCGAGCGTGAGAGTCCTGGCGTAATGGAGAGCAGCGCGCGTCTTGGGGTCTGGATGCTCCCAATTGGGCAGCGCGCAGCTGGTTTTCTCTTCTTCAGTGATCGTCGTAGCCAGTGGAGAGGTCTGTCGAGCACAAAATTCGCAGCCGATCATCTGGGCGATCTGGATACGCGCAAGCTCCTTGATGTCGTGAGGCACGGAGCCGCCGCGGTGGAGCATGTCCCAGTAGCTTGCAAAGGCCTTGGCCACTTCGGGATTGTGAGCCATGGTCCGGTACCAGGCCTGCGGCGGACTCTTCGTTACGGCAGCCCCGTCAATAACCTGGCGCAACTTCGGGTCCGTGACTTCCTTGTCGGTAACTTGGGGAACATTCGGCACGTGCATCGATATGGACATTCGCTGCCTCTTCGTTCTGCGTTTTTCCACTTCAACTCTGTTCGACGTATCGACAACTGTCGAACATACTAGCATGAACTGTATGTGCTGCACTAGCGGAAGATTCAGAACAAATTAAGAGTCGGTGAAGGCTTCAAGGAGCGATCTTCCTCAGGCGTTTCAAATACTCGCTCCAAGTTTTCCGTCGCATCCGCAAGAACATATACTTGGATTCGCGTCGCGTCTCAATGAGGCCAGCGGTTGCCAGCTCTTTAATGTGGTGGGAGAGCGTTGCCCTGGAGATCGGGATCTTCGCCCTCAAATCAATGCACGAAATCTCGTCTTTCGTGGCAGCGATCCGTTCAAGAATATCGAACCGCCTGGAGTCGACGAGCGCTTTCGTGATCTGAAGAAATCGCCTCTTGTTCATTGCCGAATGATACCTTAGATTGTCCCGTGAAACGCATACTGAAGACGATCGAGGAGTTTCGGCCGCCGAGAATCCCGTCGCGGCTGCTTCTGCATACAAGTGGAATGGCTTAGAGGATACTGATTAGGTCGCGTCTATTTGTGCGTCATTCGGAAAGCCTGCAGAGAATTTCCGTGTGTGTATTACGTGTGTGAAAACCGCAATTCCTGAGTCCTCTGCGTTTCGTGCGTATTGAAAAATCAGCAACTTATTTGTCTTCAACAGATCTTCTTATTCCAACTCCCCCCGCCTCCACCTGCCGTCACGCGTGGTGTGCCGTGGCAGGTACCCACCGTAGCACCGAGAGCAAACATTTCTTCTCGCCCCGCAATAATTTGGACCACAATAGATTTGCCGAACATCTTCAGTTTTACCCCCTTCCAATTGTCGGCGACTTGACGGCGGAGGTTTTTCCTTCCACTTCCGCAACTGCTCCTTGCACTCTGTCTTAGTCGCCAGGCTCAGCACAGGCAGAAAATGCGTACTCCCCAAAACGCCGGAAGCCGGAATTCGCGACGAAATCGCGCGGTGCGCTGGCTTCTCCTGTTCGCGATGATCTGGAGTGGCTCCGTCGCGGCGCAGCAGCCAGGCCAGGACGACTTGAACGGGCAGAGCATGGAAGAACTTGTGAAATTGAAAGTGGATTCGGTTTACGGCGCCGCCAAGTTTCTTCAAAAGGCGGAGGACGCAGCGACCTCGATCACCGTGGTCACTGCCGAGGAGATTCAGAAACACGGGTATCGAACCCTCGCGGATGTCCTGCGGGGCGTCCGCGGCTTCTACGTGATCAACGACCGCAACTACAGTTATGTAGGCGTACGGGGATTGTCACTGCCGGGGGATTACAACGCGCGCATTCTCTTCCTGCTCGACGGCCATCGAGTCAACGACAACATTTTCGACGGGGCTTATGTCGGCACGGAATTCCCGGTCGATATCGATCTGATCGCGCGCATCGAGATTATTCGGGGACCCGATTCCTCGGCCTATGGCACGGGTGCATTTGCAGCGGTCATCAACGTGATCACCAAGCGGGGCCGCGATTTGAACGCCCTCGAATTTTCCGGCGAAGCGGGAAGCTGGAATTCCTACAAAGCCCGAATCAGCTATGGCGACCGTTTTGACAACGGACTGGAAACGCTGCTCTCCGGCACTTTCTATAACAGCCAGGGGCACAAACAACTTTTCTTTCCGGAGTTTGACAGCCCGGCCACAAACAAGGGGATCGCTGAAAACGTCGACGGCGACCAGTCCTACAGCGTGTTCGGCGACATCATCTTCCGCGATTTCAACATCCATGTCGTCGGCTCCTCCCGGACAAAACACATTCCCACCGCCTCCTTCGGCACGGTTTTCGACGACCCACGAAACCAAACGACGGATGCCCGCCGATACGTCGATGCCCAGTATCACCACACGTTCGGATCCTGGGAGACGCTTGGGCGGCTCTCCTACGATTGGTACGGCTATCACGGAATCTACGTTTACGACTATGCAGGCAAAGGAATTCCACCGTTCACCGAAAATTACGACGCCGCCAACGGAACCTGGTGGGATTTCCAGGGAGACGCTTCCAGGGTCTTTTTCAAACGACACAAGGTCACGTTCGGCACGGAATTTAGACAGGATATCCGGCAGCAGCAATTGAATTACGATATCCAGCCGTATCACTTGTACTTTGACAACCATCGGTCCAACCGGGTCGGGGCATTGTATTTTCAAGACAAATATTTCATCCGCAAGAACCTGTCCCTGGTGGCGGGTCTGCGCAGCGACTGGTATGGAATCTATGGAAACACGCTGAGCCCGCGAGCGGGCCTGCACTTCAACCCGACCCCGAACACGGACCTAAAGGCAAATTACAGTTGGGCGTTTCGCGCGCCGAACGATTACGAAGCCTTCTATGCGGGCAACAACAGCAATACCGCCAATCCTGCATTGAAGCCGGAGAAAATTCGGAGTTTGGAAGTGGACGTGGAGCGCCGTTTCGGGAAGACGTATTACGTGTCCGGCGCCGGTTTCTTGAATCAGATTGACGATTTGATTGAACAGAGCATCGATCCCCTTACCGGCAATCCGCTTTATTCCAATTCGACGCAAGTGCAGACGAAGGGAATTGAATACGAGGTGGGCGCCAGATGGCCGGGCGGCCTGGTAGGCTCCATATCGCACTCCATACAACATACTCACGACGTGCTGACCGGCGATGATTTGCCCAATTCACCGAGACAATTGGCCAAGGCAAATTTCAGCGTTCCTCTCCTGCAAAAAAAGCTCTTTGCCAGCGTCGATGCACAGTATACGAGCAGGACAAGAACCGTCGCGCAAACGGAGTTGGGCGGATTCTTCCTCGTGAACCTTACTGTCTTCAGCCGCAAAATTACGGAAAAGGTCGATTTCTCCGGAGGTCTCTACAATCTCCTGGATAAGCGGTACGCCGACTCCGGCGGCCTCGAACATGTGGAAGTCTCGATTCCTCAAGACGGGCGAAGCTTTCGAATAAAGCTGACCTATCGCCCTCATGTGGATTCGAAATAGGGACGGAATAGAAACCGTCCATTTGGCTAAACATGAATCTTCAACGCCGATCACGGAAGAAGCCGCCCGCCCGGACAAGGGGCAGGTTTCTTGCCCGTTTGATGCGTGGACTGCCCATTGTCCCCTTCGTTTTCTGCCTGGTGCACGTCCTTGTTCCCGGGACCGCCGCCGGGCAGGAGGACTCCGTGGATGAATACAAATTGAAGGCAGCTATGCTCTATAACCTGACGCATTTCGTCGAATGGCCAGACTCCGCTTACCCTGACCGGCAGGCGCCCATCTCTCTGTGCATTCTGGGGCAAGATCCATTCGCGATCTCTTTAGCTTCCACTATCCCCAAAGAAACCGATAACGGCAGGCCCATGGTCGTTCGTCACCTTCAGAGTGACATGGAAACCCGGGGCTGCCACATCCTTTACATCAGCTCCTCGGAGAGGAAAACCACGGCGCACATCTTCTCGACCCTGAATGGGTCCTGCATCCTTACGGTGGGAGAAATGACGCAATTCGCTGCGCACGGCGGCATCATTCAATTCTCCCTCGAAGATCAACACGTCCGTTTCGACATCAACATCAATGCGGCCTCCCGGGCGGGGCTCAAGATCAGCTCCAAACTGCTGGCGCTGGCACAAATCGTGAATAACTAAGGCGGTCCACGGGACATGGAGGGGCCTAGATGCGTTCGTACCTGGATTTATCGATCCAGCAGAAGCTTCAAACGATTGTCATGGCCACCTCTGCCGCGGCCCTGCTCGTAGCCTCTGTCGTGTTCGCCGTAATCGACCGGTCCACATTCCTGCGCGCGAAAACGCAGGACCTCAGCGCCGCGGCAAGAATGGTTGGATCGAACAGCACAGCGGCTTTGAGCTTTGGGGACGCGCAATCGGCGGGGGAAATTCTATCCGCCTTGCAGGCCAAACAGAACGTGACCCACGCCTGCATTTATAACAAGGACGGCAATATCTTCGCCAGCTACAGCCGCGACGCGGCGAACAACGATTTCTCTCCTCCCCCAGTGCAAATCCAGTCCAGTGCGATCGTCGGGGAAAATATGGTCCTGTTTCAACCCATCACCCTGAATGGCAAATCCATTGGGACGATTTTCATAGAGGCCGATCTTCTAGACCTCGATGCGCGTCTCAACAGGTTCCTGGAGATTGATCTCCTCGTCTTGCTTGCTTCCCTGGCAGTCGCATTCTTATTGTCTTCCCGGCTTCAGCGCGTGATCTCAGGCCCAATTCGAGAACTGGCGGATACAGCATTGTCGGTCTCCTCCAGAGAAAACTATTCCATCCGTGCAACAAAGCGAGGCGAGGACGAGATAGGACTCCTCTTTGACCAATTCAACAGCATGCTCGATCGCATCCAGCAGAGAGACACCGAGCTACAGGAGGCGCACAATGAATTAGAAAACAGGGTCGTCGAGCGGACTTCGTTTCTCAACGCGCTGATTGAGAACAACCCACTAGCCATCCTGGTGCTGGACTCCGAAAAGAAAGTGCAATTGTGTAACCCTGCCTTCGAAATACTTTTTCAATGCGCCCGGCAGGAAATCATCGGGAAGGCTGTCGTCGAACTGTTTCCGAACGAGAAGACGCTGGCCGAAGCGAGTGTTGATTCCGGAACGATTTCCAATCGGATCTCCGTCAGTCTGACCACGCGCCGAAAGCGAAAAGATGGCAGTTACGTTGATGTGGAGCTTCACCTTGTGCCATTGACGGTTCATGGGAGAGTGCTTGGCTCGTTGGGCATTTATCAGGACGTGACCGAGCGGGGTGTGCTGGAAAAGCAGCTTCGCATGGCCCAGAAGATGGAGGCCGTCGGCCGGCTTTCCGGAGGAATCGCCCACGATTTCAACAATCTCCTCGGGGTTATCCTCGGTTACATCCAGGTCATAAAACGAAATCTGGTTTCCGGGAATTCCATGTACGAGTACGCCGAGGAAATTGAAAAAGCCAGTCAGCGCGCTGTGGCATTAACTCGGCAGCTTCTGGCATTCAGCCGTCAACAGGTTCTGGAACCGGTGATTTTAAACTTGAACACGCTGGTTGCCGATATGCAAAAGATGTTGCCCCGTCTGATCGGAGAAGACATCGATCTGAACTTGATCCTCGACCCGGCTCTCGGCCAGGTCAAAGCGGACCCGGGACAATTGGAACAGGTCGTGATGAATCTGGCTGTCAATGCGCGGGACGCCATGCCGGATGGCGGCAAATTGACCATCCAGACTTCCGACGCCGAAATCGATGTGGCTTTTGCGAGGGAACATCCGGGTTCAGTCCCGGGCAAGTATGTGATGCTGGCCGTCACCGATATTGGCACGGGAATGGACCCGGAAACGCAGGCGCAAATTTTCGAGCCGTTTTACACCACGAAAGGACGAGACAAAGGAACCGGATTGGGTCTAGCCACCGTATATGGCGTGGTGAAACAAAGCAACGGGTACATCACTGTCGATTCCGAGAAAGGAAAAGGATCATCCTTCACGATTTACTTGCCGCGGATCGAACAAGATGTCCTGGTCCCATCCAAAAGCAGTCCTGAACCACTCAATGTCCGCGGATCCGAGACCATCTTGCTGGTCGAAGATGCGGAGGCTCTGCGGAGGCTGGCGCAATTGTTCCTGAAGGAAAACGGGTATCGGGTCGTGACGGCCGCCGATGGATCGGAAGCTCAGCAGCTCGCCGCGCAAATCTCCGGCCCGATTGATCTCCTGCTCACCGACGTAGTGATGCCGGGAATCAACGGGCGCGTTCTGGCGGAGCGCCTGGCTCCCAGCCATCCCCGGATGAAAGTCCTTTACATGTCCGGATACACGGACAGCTTTATCGCCGGCCATGGAGTCCTTGAGCCGGGCACTCACTTGCTGCGTAAACCATTCACGGAGGAAGTCCTGATACGCAAAGTGCGCGAGGTGTTGGATGGGAACGGTGAAACGAAGAAACCGGAAGGCGCGGCAGGCGCCGAATCCCCGGTGGCTGCCGGACCTGACGTCAAATTGAATTGAGTCGATAGGAGAAAATCGCGCCATGCAAAAATTGCTGATCATCGATGATGAGGCGCCGATTCGGCGTCTGCTGCGAATCAATCTCGAAGATCGCTACCAGATCGTCGATACGGGTGACCCGGAACTCGCGCTGGCCGCGGCCCTGCAAAGCAAACCGAACGCGATCCTGCTCGATTTGAGAATGCCCAATTATTCCGGGTTTGAGCTTTGCCGGACGTTCAAATCCATAACTTCCACGCAGTTGATTCCCATCATCATCGTGACCGGGGAAGCCGGCGCCAACACCAAACTATACTGCGAGGAACTCGGCGCCACGGCGTACTTCGAGAAACCGATCGACTTTGCGGCCTTGCGAGACGGCTTGGCGAAGGCATTGCAAGCCGCCCAGCCCGAGCGGCGAAGTGAAGTGCGCATTCGCCTGCGAGTCACGGTGAAGGTGCAAGGACACGATCTGCATGCGAAATTATTCGAGGACCGGTTCGAGGAACTGTGCGCCACCGAGAACGTCAGCCGAAGCA
>Ga0116219_10004043_pt1 | contig 11244 bp, 10 predicted proteins | sample Sb_taG_4_FD_91019 | JGI IMG/M metagenome (GOLD analysis project Ga0116219, IMG submission 91019) | Peat soil microbial communities from Weissenstadt, Germany - Sb_50d_6_BS metaG | ecosystem: Environmental > Terrestrial > Soil > Wetlands > Peat | place: Germany: Weissenstadt | collected 2010-09-21
CATTCACGGTGATGCCGCCCTTGGCATTCTCCAGCGCAAGCGCCTTGGTGAAACCGATGTCGCGAATGAGCCGCCAGAAATCCTGCCCCTCCTTGAGGCGCGCCGATTCGCGGCGCAGCGACACGGTGACGATCTCCGCGCCCGACGCGCGCGCCGCGTCGGCGAGGATCGCGGGCGAGGGATATTGCGACGTGCCGAGCATGAGGCGTGAGCGCAAGCGCGCGCCGTAGAGGGTGAAGTTGGACGATTGAGTCATGTTTCCGCCCGCCCGTCATTGCGAGGAGCGAAGCGACGAAGCAATCCAGGGGCCACCGCCGCTGCCCTACGATCGCTGGTTTGCTTCGTCGCTGACGCTCCTCGCAATGACGGCTTTCGACCACGATATCCCGTCATCGTTCTACCCCCCCTGCCGCGGCGCGAGAATCTCGATCCGGTCGCCGTCCTTGACCGGCGTCGCTTCGCGCGCCTTGGCCGGCACGAATTCGCCGTTGAGCGCAGTCGCGACGACCGCGCCTTCGTATTCGAGCGCCTTCAGCGCAGCGGCGATCGTGGCCGCTTCAAGTTCTCGCTCGACGCCGTTGACGACAAGCTTCACCGACACGCCTCGGAGTTTCGTGCGAGCTCCGTCGCGCGGGCTCGACATTGCAGCAATTCGGAGACGTTCGCGTCGCGAAAAATCTCCATCACGCCTCCTCATCGTCCTCGAAGAGTGCGGCGAACGGGTCGGGACGGTCGTCCGCACGCGAAGGCAATTCGATCTCTCCCAACCCGGCAAGATTCTCGACGAGCCATTTGCCAAGATGCGGCTCGCCGTCAGACGATGACATCGGCTTGACCTCGTTCGTCGCAATCGGCACAGACCCGCCCGCCTCGCCCGCGCGCTCGAAGGCCAGCGCGGCGGCGCGCTCGGCGAAAGCCGGCGCCAGCAGGAAGCCGTGGCGATAGAAGCCGTTGACGAAAATGCGGCCCTCGCGCTCCTCGATGCGCGGCTCATTGCCGGGATAGGCGGGCCTGACCTCCGCGCTCATCTCGAGAATCTCCGCTTCCCCGAACGCCGGGTGCAGCGCATAGGCCGCGCTCAGGAGCTCGATCGCCGAGCGCACGGAGACGGCGCCCTTTTCGGCGCTCTCGATCATCGTCGCGCCGACCATGAATTCGCTGTTCGCCCTCGGCACGACATAGAGGGGAAAGCGCGGATGGAGGAGCCGCACCGTTCGCGTGAGGGAGACCTCGCGCGTGCGCACGCGGATCATCTCGCCGCGCACGCCGCGCAGTTGCGGCAGGTGAGGGCGCGCCGCGAAGCCCCGGCAATCGAGCACCATCCCTTCTCCCGCTTGCGGGAGAAGGTGGCCCGAAGCCCAACCCTCTCCCGCGAGCGGGAGAGGGGGCGCCCCGTCGACGCCGAAGCGCATGTCGACGCCATGGCGACGGAGCGCGTCGGCGAGCGCGCGCATCGCGGCGCGCGGATCGAGGTGGCCCTCGTCGGCAAAGAACAGACCTTTACGAAAGCGCCCGGCGAGATCCGGCTCGAGCGCGGCGATCCGCGCCTCGTCGACGCGCTCATGGCCGGACGTGCGCTGGGCGAAGCGCTCGATCTCGCCGACGTCGCGCGGCGGCGCGACGACCAGCGTGCCCGCGCGCACGACCCCGGGGACCCGCGCGTCCCACCAGTTGATCGCGCCCCGCCCAAGTTCGACAACCCTGGGGGCTGCGCTTTCGCCCTCGCAGAACGGCGCGAGCATTCCCCCGGCGAGCCACGAAGCGTTGCCGCCGAGCTCGCGCGATCTCTCGACGAGCGAAACCGTCGCGCCGCGTTCAGCGAGGGTCAGTGCGGTCGTTAAGCCGGCGACGCCGGCGCCGACCACCGTCGCGCGCATCGCCTCACTCCGCCGCCTTCACATAGAGCCCAGCCCCGCGCTCGATGAACTCGCGCGACTTCTCGGCCATGCCGGCCAACGCCTCAGCTTCCATCGGGCGTTCGGAAGAACGCCTGTCTTTCGACAGGTTATCGCGCAGGTCCTGGGTGATTTGCATGGAGCAGAACTTCGGCCCGCACATCGAGCAGAAATGCGCGACCTTGTGGCTGTCCTTGGGCAGGGTCTCGTCGTGGAACTTGCGCGCGGTGTCGGGATCGAGCCCCAGATTGAACTGATCCTCCCAGCGGAAGTCGAAGCGCGCCCGGCTCAGCGCGTCGTCGCGAATGCGCGCGGCCGGATGGCCCTTGGCGAGGTCGGCGGCGTGGGCGGCGATGCGATAGGCGATGACGCCGGTCTTCACGTCCTCACGGTCGGGGAGGCCCAGATGCTCTTTCGGCGTCACGTAGCAGAGCATCGCGGTTCCGTACCAACCGATCATCGCCGCCCCTATCGCCGACGTGATGTGGTCGTAGCCGGGCGCGATGTCGGTGGTCAGAGGCCCGAGCGTATAGAACGGCGCCTCGCCGCATTCCTTGAGCTGCTTTTCCATGTTGATCTTGATCTTGTGCATCGGCACGTGGCCGGGGCCTTCGATCATCACCTGGCAGCCCTTGTCCCAGGCGACCTTGGTTAATTCGCCCAGCGTCTCGAGCTCGGCGAATTGCGCCCTGTCGTTGGCGTCGGCGATGGAGCCGGGACGCAGGCCGTCGCCCAGCGAGAACGAAACGTCGTAAGCGCGCATGATGTCGCAGATGTCGCCGAAGCGCTCGTAGAGGAAGCTCTCGCGATGCCCGGCGAGGCACCAGCGCGCCATGATCGAACCGCCGCGCGAGACGATGCCGGTGACCCGCTTCGCGGTCAGCGGCACATGAGCGAGGCGCACGCCCGCGTGGATGGTGAAATAGTCGACGCCCTGTTCGGCCTGCTCGATCAGGGTGTCCTTGAACACTTCCCAGTCGAGCTTCAAGGGATCCCCGCCGACCTTCTCGAGCGCCTGGTAGATCGGCACCGTGCCGATTGGGACCGGAGCGTTGCGCACGATCCAGGAGCGGATGTTGTGGATGTTGCGGCCGGTCGAGAGGTCCATGACCGTGTCGGCGCCCCAGCGGATCGCCCACACCATCTTCTCGACTTCCTCGGCGACGCCAGAGCTGACCGCCGAATTGCCAATGTTGGCGTTGACCTTGACGAGAAAATTGCGGCCGATCGCCATCGGCTCCAATTCGACATGGTTGATGTTGGCGGGAATGATCGCCCGCCCGCGCGCCACTTCCTCGCGCACGAATTCCGGCGTCACGAATTCCGGGATGTCCGCGCCGAAGCTTTCGCCGTCGGCGATGCGCCCGCTTGCGCCTTCGATCCTCCTTTCGCGCGCCAGATTCTCGCGATGGGCGACATAGATCATCTCTTCGGTGACGATCCCGGCGCGAGCGAATTCGAGCTGGGTGACAAGCTCTCCCGGCCTGCCGGCGCGCAATGTGCGAGAGGCGGGGCACAGCGGCGCCAGATGATCGGCCGAGACGGCGCCGTTGTCCTCGGGCTTGATCGCGCGCCCCTCCGTCGCGGCATAGCCCCTGGCGGCGATCCACGTTTCGCGCACCGGCGGCAGACCGGCCGCGAGATCGATCGGCGCCGCGCTTTCGGTATAGGGTCCGGACGGATCATAGACCCTGACCGCCGGCTCGTTTGGGTCGCCAAGCGCAATCTCGCGGAAGGGAACGCGGATGTCCGGATGGCCCTCGGGCGCGGCATAGACCTTGCGCGAGCCAATAATCGGCCCGGTGGTGACGGTGCGGGGCGCGGTGAATTTCGATAAGCTCGCGATCTCGTTCATGGCCGTCTCCTCATGCGTCGGGCGTCACGACGGAGGATGGGCGACCTGAAAGATCACAACCGGCCGCTCATGTCCCTTCGCCGGCATGACCCGGATCAGGTTCAAAGGGTTCGGCTTCTCGCCGTCTCAGCCCCGTTCGGGACGCCCCTCGAGCAAGCTGGAATCTGAGCCTCGTCGCGCCCAGTGTCAACTGCGGAGAATCGCTGGCGACTTTCGGCCGGCGCCGTGCCTGACTATGGCGCTCCCGCCGCGACTCCTGGCGGGCAAGCGCGAGACCGAAAGGGCGAACTGCGCCTCAACGGAGCTTCGCCGGATTCCTGCTCTTCTCTACCCCCGCCCAGCCACTGGCGGCCTGCCGTTCGCCGCCCGTCGGCGGGCGGCAAAGCGCGCCGCCAGCTGCGCTGCTCCGGGAATCCGCCTCGTCGCCGCGGCCGCGCGCAGGCGCCATTGGCGCAGCAGAGCCGCGGCGGCTTCCTTATAAGGCGCGATGATCTGATCGGCGTAGTGATGAAACGCCACCACCTTGTCGTAGGCGCGCACGAACCACGGCATGGTCATCAGCTTGTGCTGCGTCAAATCGAAAATCGCGGGTATTAGGCCGACCGCCAGAATCTTCAGCACGATCCAGGCAATCGCTCCGGAGACGACATAGCCCATCGCGATCGCGACCGTAGCCACCACCTGGAGCGGCTCGATGATCAGAAACGGCACGAGGAAAATCAACAGAACGAGCGGCGCTGGCAATCGGTCGATCAACGCGGCGAAAGCCTGTTTGAAGCGGTCCCAGGGGAGGAATCCTGCGAGCGTCCGCCCGATTGCGACGAAGGCGTCCCATACCGACGCGACGGCCAAGAAAATCACCGCCAGCGTCAAAAGCGCCGTTCGTCTCGCCCTCAAGCGCTTCATCCCAACAACGTTCTGCTGAATTCCAGATGACATGCTCTTCACGGATGCGTGACAATGCTGGCCAAACCGGGCGAGCGCAAGGCCTGTTGCGCCGCAATATGGCCATTAATTCGCGGTTAACGCTGCCGCCGCGTTGCGGCGGGTTGTTCATCGCGCAGCAATGGAACGGTAAGCTTATCGGAACCTTGCGTTAACTCTTACAGCGGCTAGCTCGCGACCGAGTGGGGCGTCGTCAGGAGCGAGTTCATGTTGGCGCACGGGGCCGGGCGTCTGATTGCACTGGCGGCGGCGCTCGCGCTCGGCCTCGGCTTGAGCGCCTGCGCGCGCAACAACCCGGACGACCTCGCCGCGGGCTACGGCGCGGCGGGGCCGGGCAGCGTGCAGGAATTCAACCAGACGGTCGGCGACCGGGTATTCTTCGATACCGATCAGACCGATCTCTCTGCGACCGCCCAGGCGACGCTCGACAAGCAGGCCGCATGGCTCAATCAGTACAGCCGTTACATATTCACGATCGAGGGCCACGCGGACGAGCGCGGCACGCGCGAATACAATTTCGCCCTCGGCGCGCGGCGCGCCCAGGCGGTCCACGATTATCTCGTCGCCAAGGGCGTCTCCGCCTCGCGCATGAAGACGATCAGCTACGGCAAGGAGCGGCCGGTTGCGACCTGCGACGATATTTCCTGCTGGTCGCAGAATCGCCGCGCCGTCACCGTGCTCAACGGCGCGCCCGGGAGCAGCTGAGCGCGTGCCTGAGGAGACGGGCGGCGGGCTGCGGCTTGACTTGAAATCGACAGACGCGGGGCATATGGGCCCGCGAAACCAACCCTATCGAGGCCGACCGTGAGGCCACTCTCTTCTTTACGCCTGATGGCGGCGCTCGTCGGAAGTCTCGCGCTCGCGGCGCCGGCGGGCGCGCAGTTCGATCCCTTCCACCGCCAGGTTGTTCCGCCGGCCGACATTCCGGGCGATCCGAACGAAGCGGCGGGCTTGGTGGTGCGGATCAACCGACTCGAGGAAGAGCTTCGGCAGGCCAACGGCCGCATCGAGCAACTGGAGAACGCAGAGCGACGGCTCGGCGAGCAGCTGCAGCGATTCCGCCAGGACGTTGAATTCCGCTTCGGCGAACGCCCCGATGGAGGTCCGCTGGCACCGGACGCCGCCGAGCCGCCCGCGACAGTGAGCGAGGCGCCAGCGCCGCTCAGGCCGAGGAAGTCGGACGCGTTCGATCCCGACGCCGAGCCGAACGCGCCCGGCGCGCCGCAGCCGTTGGGAACCACGGCGCCGAGCGCGCCGCTGGTGCGTGACCAGCCTCTGCCGAGCGGGCCGCTGGTGCGTGAATCGCCTCCGGCTGGCCCGCCGCTCAAACTTGGCAATGGCCCGCCCCCGCCGCCGCCCACGACCGGACCGACGATCGTCGGCTCGGGCATCGCGATGCTCGATCAGCCGCGCGAGCAGTTCAACGCCGCGCTGCAGGCCTTTCAGGCGGGGCAATACCCAGAGGCGGAAGCCGGGTTCAAAGGCTTCCTGGCCGCCAATCCGGCGCACCGGCTCAGCCCTGACGCGATATTCTACATCGGCGAGACTTATCTTCAACGCTCGCGCCCGCGCGAGGCGGCGGAGCAATATCTCAAAGTCACGACCGACTACGCCAAGTCGTCGCGGGCGCCGGAGAGCATGGTGCGGCTCGGGCAGACGCTTGCGGCTCTCGGCAATGCCGAGCAGGCCTGCGCGACGCTGACCGAATTCGGGAAACGCTACCCGGCGGCGCCGGCCTCGGTGAAGAAGCTCGCCGATCGCGAGATCGCCAAGGATCATTGTTGAGCGCCCGGCGCTCAAACGCGCTTTCGGCGGCTCAAGTCGACGCGCTGCTCGCGCCGCTCGGGCGGGCAAAGTCGCTGCTGATCGCCGTCTCGGGCGGTCCCGATTCAACCGCGCTTCTGTTGATGGCGGCCGAATGGGCCAAGCGGCGCGGCAAGACGCGCATCGAGGCGGCGACCGTCGATCATGGGCTTCGGCCTGAAGGCGCCGAGGAGGCGGAGGCCGTCGCCAAGCTCTGCGGCCGGCTCGGGCTCGAGCATCGGACGCTTCCATGGAAGGGCGCGAAACCAGCGAGCCGCCTGCAGGAGCGGGCGCGCGAGGCGCGCTACCGCCTGCTCGTCGACCGCGCGAAGGCGATTGGAGCCGATGCGCTGCTCACCGCGCATCATGCCGACGATCAGGCGGAGACGGTGCTGTTCCGGCTGTTGCGCGGCTCTGGCGTCGCGGGTCTGCGCGGCATGGACGCAACAACAACGCGCGACGGCATGCTGATCGCCCGGCCGCTCATCGGCCTAAAAAAAAGCGACCTCGTCGCCTTCGCTCAAGCGCGCGGGGTTCCATTCGTCGACGATCCGTCCAACGCCGACCCGCGCTTCGCGCGCACCCGCCTTCGCGCGCTCCTCACACGCCTCGGCGAGGAAGGCCTCGACGCAGAGGCGCTCGATCGTCTGGCGCGCCGCGCGGGCGAAACCGAGGAGGCTTTGGCCCATCTGACGGCTGAAGTCGAGGCGCGGCTTGGCTCTGCGGGCCCAGTCGACGCCCGCGCGCTCTACGCGGCGCCGATCGCGATCGTCCAGCGCATTCTTTCGCGACGCATCGCCGCGGCGGGCGGGCGCGACCCGAGCCGGATCGGACTCGAGAAGATCGAAACGCTGGCGCTGAGTTTGCGGGAGGCTCTATCCAAACGCCAGCCGCACAGCGCCAATCTGGCGGGCGCAGTCGTGCGGCTGACCGCGAAGGGCCGGTTGAGCTTTGCGCCCGAGCCGCCGCGGAAGGCCGCCAAGCGATAGAGGCCTCGCGCCGGGCCTTGCTGCGCTGCTATTCCCCCCGGTACACGGGCTTCCGCTTCTCCTTGAACGCTTTCAGGCCCTCCACGTAGTCGGCGCTGTCATAGACGACGCGCCGCAAGCCCTGAACGCGCTCCCAGCCTTGCGGGCTCATGGGATGCGCGCCGGCCAGAATGCGCAATTCCTCTTTCATCACCGCAATCGACAGCGGCGCGTTGGCGACGATGTCGGCGGCCATCGCATAAGTGAACGGTTCGAGGTCCCCGGGCGCCACGAGATGGTTGATCAGTCCGGCTTGCAGCGCCCGCTCGGCGGTGACGGGCTTGGCGGTGAAAACCATCTCCTTGATGATGCGGAGCGAACCGCTGTTGAGGAGCGTAAGCATGCCAGCGACGTTGTAGGGCACGCCGAGTTTGGCCGGCGTCAGGGCGAAGGTTGCATTCGGAGCCGCGACGACAATGTCGCAGGCCATCGCCATCTCGCAGCCGCCGCCCCACACCCCGCCTTCGATCATGGCGATGACCGGCGCGGGATGATTTTCGATCGCGCGGACCAGGCGCTTTAGCGAATCATACCAGCCCAGCGGGTCGCGGTGGCCTTCCGGCAATTCGTCGACGTCGTGGCCGGCGCACCAGATTTTTACCCCCGACCGGGCTCTCAAGACCACGACGCGGACCCGATTCTCGAGGAAATTGTCGAGCGCCTTGATGATCTCGTCCGACAGCGCGCCCGACAGCGAATTGCGCTTTTCGATATGGTCAAGGCAGATCGTTCCGACGAAGCCCTCGATTTTCGCCTCCGCTAAAGCCATGGGCGAATCCTCCCCTCGGCGTCCGCCGAAGCTTGCCCCCGAAACGAGCGCTAGCGCAAGGAGGCGGACGCGTTCGCAACGGCGCGATATCGCGGGCGACGGCGCCAGAGGGAGTAAGGCGGCAGAGGTTCGGGCTTGTCGATGCACTGAGCGCGACGGCGCGGCTATGCGAGGACGTTATCATTGCCGCCGCACCTCAGATTCTTTCGGCGTCACAGTCCTATCGCCTGCCTTGCCGGCGTGAGCCAAGACCACTAATGTTCGATCGATATCCGACTGGTTCGGAGCCGACAACTTGAGGCCAATGACGCTGAAAGCAGCGCGGCCGCACGCACGTCGAATTGGCCGCCGCGCCCTTCTCAAAGCCGGCCTGGCATGGACCGCGAGCGCGATCGCGTCGCCGCTTCCGATCCGGGCTCGCGAAGATCCGCCGGTAAAGATCGGCATGGTCGAGCCGCTCACCGGGGCCTTTGCGCGGCTTGCCGAAGCGGAGGTCGCCGGCGCTCGGCTGGCCATCGAGGAGATCAATCACAGCGGCGGCATTCTTGGCCGTGAGGCCCAGCTGCTCGTCGCCGATTCCGCGAACGAGATCATGACCGGCGTCGAACAGACCCGGCAGCTGATCGACAAGGATCAGGTCGATTTCATCGCCGGCAACGTCAACTCGGCGATAGCGCTTGCCATGACGCGCGTAACGGCCGAGAAACGCAAGCTGCACATCGTGACCGGCGGGCATACCGACGAAATCACCGGCAGCCAGTGCAGCTGGAATGTCTTTCGCGTGTGCAAATCGACCTCGTTGGAAGCGAACGCAATCGCCGACACGCTGATCGAAAAATTCGGCACGCGATGGTATTTTTTGACGCCCGATTATGTCTACGGCCACGCGCTGCAGGCGGCGTTCGAACTCAAGCTTCGCCAGCATGGCGGCGCCTGGTCCGCCGACATTCTGCCAATCGGCGCCGTCGATTATTCGGATGCCCTAACCAATGCCGCAGCATTTCGCCCAAATGTGTTGATCGACCTCATGGGCGGCGAAGACCAGGTCAACAGCCTCAAGGAAATCGTTAGCTTCGGGCTCACCGACCAGATGGCGGTCGGCGGCGCTCTGTTCGAGCTGGAGAGCATTTTGTCCGTGCCCGACGAAGCCCGGATCGGCTGGTGGACCATGGAATGGTGGTGGAACCAACCTGAGGTTCCTGGGATCAAAACGTTCGACGCCGCCATCCGCAGCCGCACCGGCAAGGCCGCCAGCGCGCGCAGCTGGTTCGGCTATGCCGGGATCCGCACGCTTGCTGAGATCGCCAATCAGGAGAAGTCGCTCGATGCGGTCGTGCTCGCTCGCGCGCTCCAGGGATACACATTGCCCGCGGATATCGCCCTCGATCCCAATCGCGCATTATTCAGCGCGGCCGACCACGAGCTCATAAGTACGATTCTCGTCGGCGAAGTGCACCCGCCGCGCGCCGACCCGTTCGATGTGTTCGCCGTGCGCGCGCTGGTCGAAGGCGAAAAGGCTGCGAGTCCTGACGCGGCGAGCGCGTGCAGGCTCGCATTCCCCAGCTAACCAGCACGGGCTCAGGACATCTGCCCCGGCGGCGCTGGGCCGATCTTCACCTTATGACCGTCGGTCAAATCAACCGGCGGATTGAGGATGACCTGGTCGCCGTCTTTTACGCCCGCGCTGACGTCGACGGTCGTGCCGAAGTCGCGCGCCACGGTCACCGTGTGCACGTGGGCGACGCCATCCTCGACCACCCAGACGTTGAGACCATTGCTATTGAACACGATCGCTCCCGCCGCAACGATCAGCGACGGCGTTTCGCGCGGGATTTTCAGCTCGACGGTGCAGTAGACCCCGGGCGGCAGCGCGTCGTCGGGATTGGGAATGTCGATCTCGGTCAAGAGCGTGCGCGTACCGCTTTGCAATGCGTCTGCGGTCCGGGTCACCTTGCCGGGGAACTCGCGATTCGGAATCTCAGGTACGCGTACGACGGCGTCAATGCCTGGCGCCACGCCGAAGGCCTCATCCTGCGGCACGTAGAGAAAGACGCGGATCACATCCCTCTGCATGACCTCGAACATGAAGGTGCCGGTGTTGGCGTTGCCCTGCACCAGACTGCCGACGTCGACGTTGCGCTGCGTGATGACGCCGTTGAACGGCGCCGTCACCAACGCATAGCTGCGGTCCTGACGCAGCGTCGTGAGCAGTCTCTCCTGAGCCGCCACGTTGGCCCGCGCGACGCTGACCGCCGCATCATCCGCCTTCAGAGTCTGGACGTCGATTGTGCCCTGCTGCTGGGTTGCCCAGCCTTCATTGACCAGGGGGTGGTCCCGGTCCCAGGTCACTTGTGCGAGCTTCAAGTTGGCCTGCGCCTGGTCCAGCGCCGCTCGGAGCTGATTGAGCGTCGCTTCGTTTTGGGAAATCTGGTCATCTTGCTCGGGCACCGCGAGCTCCGCCAGCAGCTCCCCTTGTTTGACCCGGTCGCCGATGTCGACGTTACGCTTGTCGATATAGCCGGTCGCGCGGGCGTAGATTTCGGCCATAGCGAAGGCCTGAGTTGATGCCGGCCAAACGACCGACATTGTCGGCGCGCTCGCGCGCACGGGAGCCGTCAGAACTGTCGGTACGAAGTCGCGCGCTTGTTCCGCCGTCGCAATGACTTCGGAATGAACTTGATAGTGACGCCAGGCGCCATACCCCACCGCACCGCACAAAATAAGCGAGGCGAAGAGCCCAAGCAAGCGGCGTCCGGCCCGGCTCGCGCCGTGGGGCGGCGGGCCGTGCTCAACTTCACGCTCGGGCTCGCGAACAGGCTCGGGTTCGCTAGTCGGCCGATTCATCTAAAGCACGGGGTATAGGTGCTTGAGCTTGATGCGAGCGGTCTCGGTTGTGAAGCGCCAGTCGGCCTTGGCGTGGTGCTGGTTGCGGTGTTTGACCCAGGCGGC
>Ga0116219_10004045_pt1 | contig 11241 bp, 9 predicted proteins | sample Sb_taG_4_FD_91019 | JGI IMG/M metagenome (GOLD analysis project Ga0116219, IMG submission 91019) | Peat soil microbial communities from Weissenstadt, Germany - Sb_50d_6_BS metaG | ecosystem: Environmental > Terrestrial > Soil > Wetlands > Peat | place: Germany: Weissenstadt | collected 2010-09-21
ATCAGGATTCCGCCGTACGCCGCGGTGCAGTGCATTGCGGGGCCCAGGCACACCCGGGGCACGCCACCGAATGTCGTGGAGACCGATCCGCGGACGTGGTTGCGGCTGGTGACCGGGATGTCGTCGCTCGCCGAGGCGAAGAGCGGCGGCGCGCTGAGTCTTTCCGGGTCTCGAGCCGGTGAGATTGACCACTGGCTCCCCTTCGTCGATGTCAGCTGAACATAACCCTGAACTGCACCTTTAGGGTCGCAAGAAAGTTTTTTCGGCCCACAACACGCGCGCCGGATTCGGCGCTGCGGGCGTCGGGACCGTAGACTCCTGTACGTCACCAACCGTTCCCCGGGGAGCCGCCGAATCGTGACCGTCCAGGAACCCGAGCAGGACCTGAACTCGCCCCGTGAAGAGTGTGGTGTATTCGGGGTCTGGGCCCCGGGCGAGGAAGTTGCCAAGCTCACCTACTACGGCTTGTACGCGCTGCAGCACCGGGGGCAGGAAGCTGCGGGAATCGCCGTCGCCGACGGCTCGCAGGTGCTGGTCTTCAAAGACCTCGGACTGGTCAGCCAGGTGTTCGACGAGCAGACCCTGGCGGCGATGCAGGGCCACGTCGCGATCGGCCACTGCCGGTACTCCACCACGGGCGACACCACGTGGGAGAACGCCCAGCCGGTGTTCCGCAACACCGCCGCGGGCACCGGGGTTGCGTTGGGGCACAACGGGAACCTGGTCAACACCGCCGAGCTTGCCGCCCGCGCCCGCGACGCGGGGCTGATCGCCCGGCGCTGCCCGGCCCCGGCCACGACGGACTCGGATATTTTGGGCGCGCTGTTGGCCCACGGCGCCGCCGATTCCACGCTGGAACAGGCGGCGCTGGAGTTGCTGCCGACCGTGCGCGGCGCGTTCTGCCTGACCTTCATGGACGAGAACACGCTGTACGCGTGCCGCGATCCGCACGGGGTCCGGCCGCTGTCGCTCGGACGGTTGGATCGCGGCTGGGTGGTCGCTTCCGAGACGGCCGCCCTCGACATCGTCGGCGCCTCGTTCGTGCGGGACATCGAGCCAGGCGAATTGCTGGCCATCGACGCCGACGGGGTGCGCTCCGCACGTTTCGCCAACCCCACGCCCAAGGGCTGCGTCTTCGAGTACGTCTACCTGGCGCGGCCGGACAGCACCCTCGCCGGCCGATCCATCCACGGGGCCCGGGTGGAGATCGGCCGTCGGTTGGCGCGCGAACGCCCGGTGGAGGCCGACCTGGTGATCGGCGTCCCGGAATCGGGGATCCCCGCCGCGGTCGGATACGCGCAGGAGTCGGGCATTCCGTACGGGCAGGGCTTGATGAAGAACGCCTACGTCGGGCGCACGTTCATCCAGCCGTCGCAGACCATCCGCCAGCTCGGCATCCGGCTCAAACTCAATCCGCTGCGCGAGGTGATCCGCGGCAAGAGGCTCATCGTCGTCGACGACTCGATCGTGCGGGGCAACACGCAGCGCGCCCTGCTGCGAATGCTGCGCGAGGCCGGTGCTCTGGAGGTGCACGTGCGCATCGCGTCACCACCGGTGAAATGGCCCTGCTTCTACGGCATCGACTTCCCGTCGCCGGCCGAGTTGATCGCCAACGCCGTCGAAGACAAGGAGGAGATGATCGAGGCGGTGCGGCATGCCATCGGGGCCGACACCTTGGGCTATATCTCGCTGCGGGGCCTGGTCGCAGCGTCCGAGCAGCCCGCGTCGCGGCTGTGCACCGCCTGCTTCGACGGCAAGTACCCGATTGAGTTGCCGGGCGAGACCGCCCTGGGCAAGAACGTCATCGAGCACATGCTCAGCAACGCGGCGCGCGGCGCCGGGCTCGACGACCTCGCACCCGACGAAGTCCCAGTCGTGCGCTGACAAAGTCTTAATACCGGCGGTGACCGCCGACCGGTAGCCTTTATCGCGATGACGGATCCCGGAAAAAGACCCGGACGCGAACCGGGCAGCCAGGGCATCACCTACGCATCGGCAGGGGTGGACATCGACGCCGGTGACCGCGCCGTCGAAATGTTCAAGCCGCTGGCGACGAAAGCGACCAGACCCGAAGTGCGAGGCGGCCTCGGCGGATTCGCCGGCTTGTTCGCCCTGCGGGGCGGGTACCGCGAGCCGGTGCTGGCGGCCTCCACCGATGGCGTGGGCACCAAGCTCGCTGTGGCTCAGGCGATGGACAAGCACGACACCGTCGGCCTGGACCTGGTCGCGATGGTGGTCGACGACCTCGTGGTGTGCGGCGCGGAGCCCTTGTTCTTGCAGGACTACATCGCGGTCGGCCGGACGGTGCCGGAACGGCTGAGCGCCATCGTGGCGGGTATCGCCGAAGGATGCGTGCGCGCCGGCTGCGCGTTGTTGGGCGGCGAGACCGCCGAACACCCCGGCCTGATGGAACCGGACCATTACGACATCTCAGCCACCGGTGTCGGCGTAGTCGAGGCGGACGACGTGCTCGGACCCGACCGCGTCAAGCCGGGCGACGTCGTCATCGCCCTGGGCTCCTCCGGCCTGCATTCCAACGGGTACTCGCTGGCCCGCGCGGTTCTCCTGGAGATCGACCGGATGAACCTGGCCGGCTACGTGGAAGAGTTTGGCCGCACTCTCGGTGAAGAATTGCTGGAACCCACCCGGATCTACGCCAAAGACTGCCTGGCGCTGACCGCGGAAACCCAGGTCCGCACGTTCTGCCACGTCACGGGCGGGGGGCTGGCCGGCAACCTGGAGCGCGTCATCCCGCCCGGGCTGGTCGCCGAGGTGGACCGCGGCACGTGGACGCCCGCGCCGGTGTTCGCGATGATCGCCCAGCGCGGCCGCGTGACGCGGGAGGAAATGGAAAAGACGTTCAACATGGGCGTGGGCATGATCGCCGTCGTCGCTCCCGAAGACACCGACCGCGCGTTGGCCATCCTGACCGCGCGGCACCTGGATTGCTGGGTCCTGGGCACCATTTGCAAAGGCGGAAAAGAAGGCCCGAGGGCAAGCCTGGTCGGGCGACACCCGAGGTTTTAAAGGAGCTGGAAAGTCACCGAAGAGTCCTAACGGCGCCAGTCTTCTTGGTCTGCCCAGGACCTGTCGAGGCCTTCATCGTCCAGTTCGTTGGATTCGTCGGCACCCGTCCCTGACAGCTCGCGCTGTAGCCGCTGGAAGTCGGTCTGCGGGGAACTGTATTTGAGTTCTCTTGCAACCTTGGTCTGCTTTGCCTTAGCCCGGCCGCGGCCCATGGGGGAACCCCCTCGCGCAATAACGGAGCGGCCTAACGAGTAGGCGGCTCCGATCTCCTGGTGTCATATCGTCCTGCCGACAGTTTACCGTGCCTCACGGTTGGGTGCCGTGCCCCCTGCCCGCTGTGGCGGACGTCATCGCCGATTATCCCGCACCGCCCCGCAAACGCTCAACGGCCCGCCGTCCCGCGCCGATCTGATCTGCGGACGGCAGGGAATCGGCGTCGATGAGGGCAGCGACGGAACCCTCCGGGCCGGTCACCAATCGGGTCTCGGCGGGCAGTCCCCGCTTGAGCAGCGCCAGCGCCACCGGCCCTAGGTCGACGTGGTCGACGACGGTTCCCAGGCGTCCCACGGCGCGCCCGCCGGCAAGCACGGCGTCACCCGGTGACGGCCGTTCCAGTGACCCGTCGAGGTGCAGCAGCGTCAGCATTCGGGGCGGGCGACCGAGGTTGTGCACCCGTGCGACGGTTTCCTGCCCCCGGTAGCAGCCCTTGTTCAGATGGACGGCTCCCTCGCCGGGACCGCCGATCCACCCCACCTCGTGGGGAATGGTGCGCTCATCGGTGTCGACCCCGAGTCGCGGCCGCAGCGCCGCCACCCGGTGGGCTTCAAAGGCCCACACCCCGGCCGGCCGCAGACCCGCCCGCACCAGGCGGTCCTGCCAGGCCGCCGACTCGACGCGCGGAACCAGCAGGTCCAGTTCGATTTGGCCGACGGGGCTGCTGGGCATCCGTCGCACGAAGCCCCCGCCGGCCACCGGAACCGCGGTCATCTCGGCCGGCAGCACTGCCAGGCCCAGCGCGTCGAGGACCGACTGGTCAGCCAGCCGGGGACCCAGTAGCGACAGCACCGCCAAATCCGCGGCTGCGGGCGTTACGTCGGACCAGAACACCATCTTGCGCAGGTACTCCAGCAGCGGCGCGCCCCGCCACGGTTCGGTGTCCAGGTAGGTGGTGCCGCCCAGCTCGGTCTGGATCCAGTGGTCTTCCACCCGGCCCTGGCCGTCGAGGCTGAGATTGTGCGTGCAGGCGCCCTCGGGGAGTTCGCTGACGTGTTGGGTGGAGATGTTGTGCAGCCAGCTCCGCCGGTCGCTACCGGTCAGGGTCAGCACCGCCCGGTGCGAGCGATCCACCACAACCGCCGCGGTTTCAGCCGCGCGCTGTTCGCCGAGCGGATCGCCGTAATGCCAGACGGCGCCCGCGTCCGGTCCGGGATCTGGTGCGGGGACGGCGTGCACAGATCAACTCTACGGACCCATCGTCATCCCGTCCGACGAGCGTGCCGCCAGCTTCACGATGGTCGACGAACGTGCAGCCAGCTTCACGCTCGCGGCTACGCTTGTCGTCCATGGCCGGCCAGACGGGTGTGATCGTCACACTGGACGGCGAGATACATCCGCCGGAGACGCCGCTACTGCACGCCGACGACCTTGCGGTCGTCCGCGGCGACGGCGTCTTCGAGACGTTGCTGGTCCGAGACGGCGCGCCCTGCCTCGTGGAGTCGCACCTGCAGCGGCTGGCCCAGTCGGCCAGAATGATGGACTTACCCGCTCCAGATCTCCCCAGCTGGCGACGCGCGATCGGGGTGGCCACCCGGCAGTGGGTCGAGCACACCGCTGACGAAGGCGCGATGCGCCTGATCTACAGCCGTGGCCGCGAGAGCGGTTCGGCACGGACGGCCTATGTGATGGTCACCGCTGTCCCCGAGCGAGTGACGGCGGTCCGGCGCGACGGGATCGCGGCCATCACGCTGGACCGAGGATTGCCCGCGACCGGTATCGACGCCATGCCATGGCTGCTGGCCGGCGCCAAAACGCTGTCCTACGCCGTGAACATGGCCGCCCTGCGGCACGCCGCCCGGCAGGGCGCCGGTGACGTGATCTTCGTCAGCTCCGACGGCTACGTGCTGGAAGGCCCGCGGTCGACGGTGGTGATCGCCGTCGAATCCGAAACGGTGGGGGGAAACCCGTGCCTGTTGACGCCGCCCCCGTGGTACCCGATCCTGCGGGGCACCACGCAGCAGGCCCTGTTCGAGGTGGCCCGGGCCAAAGGCTACGACTGCGACTACCGCGCGCTGCGAATCCCGGACTTGCATGCCGCCCAGGGGATCTGGTTGGTATCGAGCATGACCTTGGCCGCTCGCGTGCACACGCTCGACGGTCGGCTCCGGCCGCCGACACCGACGGCCGCCGACTTCGCCAAACTGATCGACTCGGCGATCATCAGCGATCGCTAAAAGCTGAATCCTGTTGTCGGCTCGCGCAATTACGGGTACGGTCGGCCGTACACAGGAAAGGAGGTGGTCCGCGAAATTGATAGCTTCATGGACATGTGAGGTGGCTGCGTGCTAGCACATCTGCCCGGAAAGAGCCGGCATGGCACGCTGGCGAATTCCCCGCAGTCACCCGGCCCCCGAGCTTCCGGTCCGTCCAACCAGGAGCTTTGCTCGGGGGCCGCTCCATGTCACGACACGGTTGCGCGCGGACCGGTCCGTCGCACCTTTACTTGACGTTGGCGGCCATCTGATCGGTGATCTGCGCGCCTTGGTCCTGGATACCCACTTCGCAGGCCATGACGTCGAGGACCACGTCAGAGACCGCGCTCAGGACGCGCTGGCAGCCCGCCCGGCTGGGATCTCCCGGCGTGCGCGACAACGTAATCCTCGACGGAGCCTCGGCGACGTTTCCGAAGGTCCAGTTGGCCTTGTTGTTGAACTTCACGCTTAAGTTGTTGCACGCCTTCCATTTGCCGGCAGAAGCCGTCACGAACTCTTGGGCTTCTGCAGCGGTTTGGAAGCTGACCGCGGCTTGGTAAACCCGGTAGCTATTGTCCGACGTCCCCAGCCCCTGGCCGAGCACGCCGGTAGGGTTGTGGCCCGCATACGCGGCCTGTCGAATCGGATCGAACGCGCCGAGGCAAGCCGGGTTTGACAGGCTCTCGTCTTGACGCAGCCGCGAGGCCGTCTCGTCGTTGGAGACTTCCATCGGTGTTGGTGGGTTCATGATGTTGTTCACCTGCTGCGCACCGAGCAGGATCGAGTCCAGACGCCCGGGCGTTGCTGCAGGCGCCCCTGGTGCCGCCGCTGCCCCTGGTGCCGTCGGCGCCGCCGGTGACCCCGGTGCCCGTGGATGTGCGGCTGACGGTGACTTTGAGCCTCCCTGAGTAGCCAGCACCACGACGATCGCGATCGCGGCGATGACTGCCAGGGCGGCGGCACCGATGATGATCAATCGCCTGTTGGACCCCGCACCACTGCCAACCGCGGCAGTTGACGATGGCCGCGCCGGCGCAGTGCTTTCGGCCCCCTGGGGGCTCGTGCCGGGTTGCGTGGGGGTCGTCGCCGCCTGCTCCTTGGCATCTGGCTTCGCTGCGCCCGACGACGAAGCCTCGGTCGACTCGATCGACGCAAGCACGTCATCGATGTCGTTTCGGGTGCGGTAGGTCACGTCGTGTCGCAGGCGCAGCATGCGCAGAAGTTGGGCGATGTCGCTGCGGGCGCTGGGATCGTCGCCGTCCTCATCGAGTCCGGATCGAAGTTCGACCAACAGTTGAAGCTGCTGCTGCGGGCTGAGCTCTTTCTCGGCGAGTTGGTCGCCCAATCGTGTTATGTAGCCGAATGGCACTGGAGGCTCTTCGGGGAGCGGGTGGGGCAACGGCCTGGGATTGGCGGTCAGCGAGTGCACTGCGGTGACCAATTGAATGCCGGCGTCAACGGTCGGGTTGCGGTAGTCGATGATCTGCAAGGCGGCAAGGGGATTCACGCGCAAACTGTCGATGTCGCCGATCCGAACGGGAAGGATCGGTCGGTTCAGAGCCTGCGCGTAGCGCAACTCGGACTGACTGGGCTTGGACTGCAGCCAGTTACTTGACAGCGCGACGAGGAACAGATCGCAGGCGCGGATCTGCTCCAGGATCTTGGCCCACCAAGAGTCACCGCCGCCGAGCTCTTGGTCGAACCAAACCTGCTGTTGGGCCTTCCGAAGGGCGGTCGCCAATCCGTCGACTGTTGACCTGTCCTGGCTCGAGTAACTGACAAACAGCGCCATCGCAGTCTCCTAAATTAAAGCGGAGTGAGCGAACGGGACGAAAGCCTACATGCGACGGCTACGCATGCTGTTGTGGCGAGGCCTACCCCGACGCCGACTATGCGCGGATACGGTATCAGTGTTGGGCAAAACCACGACGGGCAAGCATTCGCCCTAAATTTTAATCAGCAGCGCACAAAATGATTATCCGTTCGCCCCTTCGTGAACGTGGTCTTCTTCGGTAGGAAGGACTTCTGCGTAACGGCTTGCGAACTCATCTCCGGGGACCGGCCATTGCTCGCCGTTGGATCCCCGCACGACCCAGTCGCCTTCCGCTGCCGCCGTGGGGCCCTCGAGCGTGTTGACGTTCTCGCCCGGGTAAGCGGGCCGGGCTTGAACCCGTCCCTTTCTGCGCCACTGCCCGTCGCCGGCCGCTTCGTAAGTGTCGCCGAAGATGTCGTCGCGCACGGACCAGATCTTTCCGTCTTCGTGGACCGCCCAGTCGCCGGCAGCGGCGTTCATGGTGTGCCCAGAGTCCGACTTCCACGTCCACGGTGTGCTCCGTTGTTCGGCGGCGACGGTCCCGACTCGAGTGAAGGTTTGCCACAGCGGACGGGACCGATAGCCGAGCCGCCGCAGGCTCCAAAGAGTGGCCGCCAAACTGCGCACCGCGGCGTTGAGCAGATCTGGCTTACTTTGCACCACGGACCAGTCGACCAGCTTGTCGTGGATCTTGCGCAGGTCGTCGCGGGGTGAGCCATACTTCCAGCCGTTGCGGCGATAGTAGCGACACCAGTCTTCGTGCTCTGCCTGTGCCATGCTCATCGCCGAGTAAGGGTCGAAGCCCATCAGAGCAAGTTGTTCCAGTGGCGGCGCATCGGCCATGTCACGCCCCGACAGCTGGGCCGGTTGGCTGCCCCAGGTGTTCCAGGTGTGCCCCGCGATCTGTTCAACCATCCACAACGCATTGCGTACTTGACGTCGGTTGGAGCCTCGGTAGAACTCGTTGAGCGCGGCCCACGGCATTGTGGCCGGGGACCGCGGTGCCTCGGGGTCGATCGTCGATACATAGCGCTCGTGGATCAGCCTTGCCGCGCGTTCCCAAGCGTCCTGGACCTGCCCCTCGCGGGTGTCCAACACGAGGGAGTAGGACTGCAGCTTGCCGACGACCTGGATCGAGTCGTCGGCGATGTTGGTGTTGAGATCCGAGGAGTAGATGGGCATCTCGGGCAAGCGGGCGGCGAGTCTGGTTGCGGTCGTCGCGGTATGGGTGTCCACCAAAATCACGGCGCTGGCTGCTGGGTCGGCATCGCTAATCAAACGCAGCAGGGTCGGTACTGTCGGCGCCTCCGGCACCGCATCGATCACCGGTCCGTCCGACATGAGACCCGCTTGCTGACGGTAAAACTCGTGATCCCGCAAGTACTCCTGAGCGTCTCTTTCGACCAGGGTGAGCGCGGGCAACGGCCCCGCACCGGGCGGGTTGTAGAAGTCGCGTTCCAGGGCGCGGCGGGTGAGGTTGGCGCACAACGCAAGAGTCAACTGTGAAGTGCCGCAGACGAATACACGCCTTGTTCGCCCTGTCGCGATGACGCTGTCGAGTAGCCGGCCAGCGGTCACCTCGTACTTGCCGACCACATCGGCCGCCCACCGCGTGTCGGATCCGCCGAACTGCCAACCGCGCCAAGCTTCGGCCAGCCAGGGGTCATCGATGCGCACGATGAGGGGCAATCGCTGCTTGTGGTCCGCCTCGGAGAGCCGACGACTGATCAGATCCAGCCACAACAGGTTGATCGCCGGGTCGGGTGCCATCAGGTAGAGCCGGCCGAGGTGGCGCCACAGCCGCAGCGAAACCAGGCTGGACGGCGTGTTGAAATCCACCAGCACTACCCGGGCGCCTTGTCTGCGGGCGCGCGCCACGCGATCGCCCCCGGCGCCCGTGATGACGACAAGCGTGCTGCGGCGATCCAACGTGCGGGCGGCCGCGCTGACTATCGATTGGGTGTCGTCGTCGAGGCCCACGATGACCGTGACGGAATCGGCGAGGTTGGCCCGAAGCCGGTCCACCTGGGAACGGAATACGCCGACCACGACACCACCGAGGCCGGTGAAGATCGCCGCCAGCGCCGCTATCCGTCCCAGTTCCAGGCCGACCGGGGTGGGGCTCGGGCAGGTTCGCCCGCTCAGCGAGTAGTCGCCGATGCCGCCTTTGACCAACTGGGCCGTCGCCATTAAGGGCGTGAAGAACGCCGGGTGGTTGGCGTCGTGACATCCCCAATATGCGCTGAGGCCTAGCGCCGCAGTCATGGTGAAGAGGGCGGCGATCACGGTGAACGAAACACCTACCATCGTGTGGCCGACGTCCGACCGGAAGGTCAGCACGCACACCGCGATCAGCACGGTCACCATGATCCCGAGCGTCGGCATCGATCCCGGCCGGCCGAACCAGCCCAGCCACTTGGGCAGCGAGTCTATGGTGGCGGGCCGCAGCGCCACCGCGGCCAGGTAACCGATCAGGAGCAGGCAAACTGCGTTCGCCACCCAGCGCACAATGGGCAAGTTTGTCCTGTTGCGAGGCACCCGCCGACCTCCTTTCGTGCCGTGTCGGCTGTGGAACAGTACACGCAGAAAGGGCCGCGCAAGGCAACGATGTGATTCCGATCCGGTGCGCTGTGACCGCCGGACTTCGGGCCGATATGCCCTGCGCCCCTAGGCCACTAACCCGCGTACCGCGTCAGCCGCGCCGAAAGGTGCGGCACCAGACCGCCGTCGGCGTCCACTCGCTCCTCGACGTAAGCCAGGTCGCCCCCTTCCACGATGCCGTAGAGCCGCTTGGCGCCGCCGACCAGCACGCCAGATCGGCTCCGGGCCAGCGCGTCGGTCACCAACTCCCACGACGATTGGTTTCGCGGCCGGCCGTAGAACAATTCGACGTACCCGGACGAATGCGCCAAAAGCAGCTCGATCGCCTGGGATTCGGTCGGGTCGTCGGGATCGTCGACGAACCGCCAAAAGCCCGTCTCCCGTAAGCCCGGCTCGTGGTATGCGCCCGTGTCGTCGAGCCGCCAGGACCGAGCTTCCCAGATCAGGTAATCGCCGCCGTCGTGCGAGACCACGATCTGCTGGCCGAATCGGTAGTCGCCGTCGTGTGCACGGCCCTCACCCTCCCCGCGCCACACACCCACCAGCGGCAGGAGCGCCAGCAGCGCGTCATGGAGGTTGGCGCCCTCGCGCAGGTTCGCCGTATCCGCCGGGACGGGCAGATCGTCGAAGGCGGGAATGTTGCGGGCTGCGGTCATCTTTGCGCGTTCGGCGGCGGCGGCCATCGCACGATCGCCGGAGCTCGCCGAACCCGCCGGTCCGTCCGGGGTCACGATTCGTCAGTGATAAGCCGGTACAGCGTGTACAGCGCGAACCAGGAAATCACCACGACCGCCACGACCAGCATGATCTCGAAGAAGAGCGCCACACCGACGAGTCTATTCGTCCCGCGGAGGCTCCGCGGACATCCAGGTCGGTCAGGCGACCTTGACGTCCACCTCGTGGACGCCCGCACCGGACGGGGCCACGACGGCGTCGCCGTTGCCGACCCTCGACAGCGCGCGCAGGGTCCAGGATCCCGGTGCGGCGAAGAACCGGAACTCACCGGTGGCCGACGCGACCACCTCGGCGGTGAACTCGTCCGCCGAGTCCAGTAAGCGGACGAACGCCCCACCCACCGTCTGGCCGTCGCGGTCCACGACGCGTCCGGTGATCACCGTTTCCTTCTCCAGGTCGACGCTGACGGGCAACGTCAGTCCTTGCCTCGGTGCAGAGCACATATCAATTTCCCAACTCGATCGGGGCACCCACGAGGGAGCCGTATTCCGTCCAACTGCCGTCGTAGTTTTTGACGTGTTGATGTCCGAGAAGTTCGTGCAGCACGAACCAGGTGTGCGACGAGCGCTCCCCGATTCGGCAGTACGCGATGGTTTG
>Ga0116219_10004051_pt1 | contig 11223 bp, 1 predicted proteins | sample Sb_taG_4_FD_91019 | JGI IMG/M metagenome (GOLD analysis project Ga0116219, IMG submission 91019) | Peat soil microbial communities from Weissenstadt, Germany - Sb_50d_6_BS metaG | ecosystem: Environmental > Terrestrial > Soil > Wetlands > Peat | place: Germany: Weissenstadt | collected 2010-09-21
ACGAGGCATGACCTACTGCCTCGTTTCGCGGAACAAAGACCTGCCTCGTTTCGCGGAACAAAAAACAGTCTCCGAAACAGCGAATGGGTCGTGTGCATCTGGGAGATCTGAAGACATCGATGCAGACTGATGGCCTGAGGCAGAAGGCGCAAGACGCTTTCGGGCGCTGAGAGTCTGCCGTTTGGTGGTCCGGGACGGATTCAAGTTCACGGGATCATCAAGGTTAGCTTGTACCATGTATAGTCAGAAAATGTTCATTTTCTGGTTCATGTGGTTTCTGCGCGGCGGTGGCCAAGCGCTGAGTCAGCCGCCGGACCGGGGCGGCTCCCAGCGATTCCGGTGTGTGGATCATGCCAAAGGTGTGCGGATCGGGCCAAAGGTGTGCCGATTTCGCACACCTCACGCACAGTCCAGGGCGAGATCCCCCGGTGCTCTCCGTTTCCCACTCGGGCAACGAAAAATGATGGGAAATCAGCCATTACGACATCGAGACTGCCGTGCCCCGAGGACCGAGCTCGGCCCGTATGCCGATGGGCACGCGAGTTGCCCCTTACCCATCCTGTGCATGACCGATTGAAACCTTCTCGGCTCGCGACGGCTCGCGCGCCCTCCGACTTGGAGATCGAGTGTAAGCAGCAACGGGGCTATCCACTGGGAGGCGTCAGTCATGAGAAGCCATCTCCCGACGCGTCGGCGTCGCAATCGTTCGGGCTCCAGTCTTTGCCGGTACCGGAAGTTCCTCCGCGCGGCGATCGAGCCGCTGGAGGATCGGGTGATGCTGGATGGCGGCGTCGGGGCGTCTAATTCGCTTCCAGCGGCCATCGTCGTGGGGCGGACGCTCTCGTCGTACACCGTCGGCGGCATCCAGAACAACCAAGAAACCATCACCTACACCGTCTACAACGAGCAGGCCAACCCCGAGACCGGGGTCTTGCTGACCGACACGCTCTCTCCGGGCGAGACGATCCTCAGCTCGTCGGTGACGCTCGATGGCACCACGACCGCGCAGTTGCCCGATCAGAGCGGCCAGAACCTCGCCTGGAGCCTGCAACCGATCAACGGCTACGACCGTGAAAGCGTCGCGGTCACCGTCAACCTGCCCAGCCCGATCCCGTCGCAGCTCGACACCGGCGCGCACGCCTTCGCCACGCTCGACGCCGGGGCCGTCACGAACGCCACGCCCGCCGCGACCTTGCGCCCGGGGACCGTCGATCCCAGCCTGCTCGCCTCCACGCCCGACGCCAACACCACCGACCCGTTCATCCAGGAAGAGGCGGCAAAGCTCAATTACGATCCGCAGCAGATCTTCAACTTCGTGCACACCCAGATCGGCTACAACTCGTACACCGGCTCCCTCCGCGGGGCGCGGGGCACCCTCTGGTCAAGTGCGGGCAACGCGCTGGACGTCGCCAGCCTCGGCGTGGCCCTGGATCGGGCCTCGGGCATCCCGGCGCAATATGTCCAGGGGACGCTCTCGCAGGATCAGGCGTCGCAGTTGATCCTGTCGATGTTCCCGAACAGCTTCCAGACGGTGGGCTATATCCCGGCAGGCACGCAGACGGCCGACCCGGCGAATGACCCGCAACTCCAGTCCGAGACGCAAAACCATTACTGGTTCCAGTTCGACGCGGGCAATGGCATGCAAGACGCCGACCCGCTCATGCCCGGCGCCACGATCGGCCAGACGTTCACGACGTCGACGGGCACGTTCACCGAGGTGCCGGATGCGCTGCGGCAAAAGACGACCGTACGGCTCAACGCGGAGATCATGGGTACCCTCAGCAGCCTGGCCGGCCCGGAAGCCAATACCAAGACCGTCTTGGAGCAGACCTTCAACGACGTCGATCTGGTTGGCAGGCCCCTGTCGATCGGGAATTTCGTCAACACCACCTCCATCTCCGGTCTGTTCTTCGGCGTCACTACGAACACCTATTCGCCCTACATTGACGTGGGTGACGAGGCCTATCCAGACGGAAGCCACGACGAGTTCATTCGTGGCACGGATTACCAGGAATACCTGACCAATTTTGCGGGCGCTAGCCAGCTCTTGACCGGGCTATTTCTGGATGTTGACCTGAGCGGCCCTGGTGTACCGACGCAGACCTACGAGCGAACCCTGGTGGATCGGATCGGCTTCGCGGCGCGGCAGGGCGGCTCGGGCGCCGTCGGCCTCAACGCGTCCGGCGGCGCGCCGATCTCCGACGCGGATATCACTACGATCAACGTCCTCCCCGGACTCCAGTCGCCCGCCGCCCTCCCGCCGATCGTCGCGCAGATCGCCGGGCAACGGCCGCTCGTGACGACGGTCTCCGGGCAGGCACCGGATTCCACGACCGTCAGCGCGATGCGACGCGGGCTCATCTCGGCCGAGCAGGCGGAGCTCGTCCAGTTCGCGCTCCGCTCGCAGGATGAGGCCGCGAACCTGGCCGGGGAGAACTCCGTCGCCGCCTACTTCGACCGACCCGGCGTCACGATCGCGGGGAGTCATTTCGACCGGTCGAGCGGCGCGATCGATCTCTCCTTCGACCTCCGCCGCGAGGACCTCCGCGTCGTGCCCTACCCGGGCCAGAACCCGCAAGCGGAGGTGGCCTTCAACTTCGCGAAGGGCCTCATCGACAACGTCTACGAGCAGGACGTCGTCCCCGCAGTGGCGGAGTCCACGAACCTGGGGACGTTCGCGATCCTCCAGCAGGCGCTCGCCCAGAATATCCCCCTGGTGACGATCGGGCCCGACAACCTCCCGGCCCTCGATGCCCTCAACCTTCCGGCCGAAGCCAAGGCGCGGATCGCCGCCGCCATCGGCCAGGGCGCGGTGGTCGCCGTGCCCGCCCAGACGGTGACCATGGGCACCGCCCAGGTCCTCACCTGGCTCGAAATGAACCCGACCACGGGCGCGGTGTCCGGGGTCCTCCAGGACGGGACGCGGTCGGACCTCGTCGAATATAAGGCGGTCGACGGCGAGGGCGCCGGGGAAGTTGTTGAGGTCGAGAAAGAGGCCGAGCAGGTCGACAAGGTCCAGCAGGTGATGAAAGCCCTCCAGGACCTCCTCGATCGGATCAAGAACCTGCCGAACAACCCGGCCGATAAGATCGCCCTCCTAGGCGCGCTTCAGAAATATCTGAGCGGCTTCAACTCGGGCTCGCTCGGCTCATCCGAGTTGAGGATTGCCGCGGCACTCGCCTACGCGGGGCTGGGCCTGGCGATCTCGCGGGGCGACCCGCCGCTGCCGGACCAGTTCTTCGACCTGAACCTCCCGCACCTGGACGTCACCCCCAATCCGGCCTCCGGAACGACCCAGAGCGTCGCGAACTTCACCCCCGGTGCAGTCGCCGGCACGGCGACGACGGCCGCCCTGGCGGTCGATAATGTCAACTCGGCATCCTGGTCGACGGCGAACGTCGCCAGCGGAGTGCAGGCGACGACGCTGGGCGCGGCGAACGCCACGGTCACCGACGCCCAGGGGCACGTCGTCGGCTCGGGCGCGGTAGGGTACTCGGGGGCGGCGCTGGCGCTCGCCATCTCGGGGACCGACCAGTTCTCGTTCCAGGGGGCCGGCAGCCTGTCGTTCTACGGCCAGGCGGCGTCGAGCCTGGGCGTGGCCGGGGACTGGACGAGCGACTCGGCGCTGGTCGCCGGCAACGTCACGATCACCCTCTCGGCCGCCGGGCTCACGCTCAACGGTCAGCCCTTGCCCACTGGGACCTACACGATCGCCACGTCCTCGGCCAGCTTCACCGGCGCCGGCCCGACCTCGACGCCGAGCTTCGCCGGGGCGGTCTCGGTCGTCACGACCGTCGGCACCATTCAGGTCGGCGCCGGGGCGGGTAACCTCTCGGTCGGCGGCACGGCACTCGACCGGACGACCGAGACCACCCTGACCGGGTACAGCGGGACGATCGACGTCTCGGCCAACGGCGACGGCACCGATTCCGTCGCGTTCAACAGTGGGAATGCGGGCAATATCCTCCAGGTCACGGCCACGCCCGCGATGCTCACGACCGACCAGAACACGCCGGTGACATTCCAGACGAACGTTCAGACGAGCTTCGCCGACACGTACACGCTCACGGCGCAGGCCCCTCCGGGCTGGACGGTCACGATCGACAACAACGGCAATGTCACGGCGACCCCCGCCCCTGGTCTCCAGGGCGGCACGTTCCCGATCCAGATCATTGCGCAAGCGACGACGAACCCGGACCTCGTCGCGCAGAGCGTCGTCAACGTCACGATCACGCCCACCCAGCCGGGCATCACGCTGGCCGTCCAGCCGGACACTCAGCTCACTGTTCCATTCCAGGGTGCGCAACTGCCCACAGCGTTCCGCGCGGTGATCCACAACTCGGGGCCGACCGCGGACACCTTCAACCTGACGTTCCCCACTGTCCCCGACGGGTTCACGCTCCTGAACAGCGGGACGACAGTGACGATCCCGGCCGGAGAGACGGGGATCGTCGGCGTCTATTTGGTTCCGACCACTGGCGAGATTCCCCCGCCGGGGACTCCCGCTTCGTTCACCGTCACGGCGACGAGCGCGACCAACTCGGCGATCACGCAGACACAGACCGAGACGTTCACCACGCCCGAAGTGCACGCCGTGACCCAGATCAGCCCTCCAGCAGCGCCGAATGCTTCACCAGGCTCCCCAGTGACAACCACCATCACGCTCCAAAACCAGGGCAACGTGTCGGAGAACACTGCGCTGGACGTCTCTTTGCCGCCGGGTTTGACGGCGAGTGGTCTGAGCCCGGTCACGCTGGGCGTCGGCCAGTCCGCCTCCCAGACGCTCACCCTGACTCCCGCGGCCGATGCGCCCCTGAACTCCACCCTGACCGCCACTGTCACGCTCGGGCCCGCCAGCACCACCGACGTGGTGTCGGTCCTCGGGGTCGTGACCGACCCGCCCTCCGCCGAGGTGGGTCAAACGGTTGATATCTCGGCCCAGGTGCTCAGCGGTGTGATCCAGGCTCGGTCGGCGCAGGCATTCTTCTCGATCAAGGACCAGGCGGGCAACGTCGTCTTCAGCTCGGTCCCGGTCCCCATCCATCTCTCCTCCGTGACCTCGGTGGCCACCGTGGACCTCGGCTCCCTCGACACCACAGGCCTGAGCCCGGGCTCCTATACCATCAACGTGACCATCGCCGATTCAAGCGGACAGGCCATCCCAGGTGCATCGGGACAGGGCCAGATCGCCATCGGCTCACCGGTGACGGCAAGCCTGTCCGGTAACCCGGAGACCATGCTGCCGGGCAATGGGACCGTCACCAATACGCTCACGATCACCGGTCACAGTCTCCTGGGTGCGGTCCAGACCGACGCCTCGGCCATGAGCATCGCCCTGAAAGGCTCGCTGGCCTACGTGGGCGGTGCCCAGAGCATTACCATCGTCGACGTGACCAATCCCGCCAGTCCCCAGGTCGTGAAGACGTTCGGCGGCGACGTCATGACCGGGGGCGGGATCACCCGGTGCCAGATTGCAGGCGGTAATCTGATCGTGGCCTCCGAGGCCGCCGAGGGCGCCGCGAGCTTCAACCTGCTGGTCTATTCGCTCGCCGACCCGCTGAACCCGCAGCTCCTTAGCAACACCCCGGTGAACTACCGCTTCCTGTCGGACCTGTTCGTCGGCAATTCGACGGCGTTCGCCACGACCGAAGGGATCACGTACACCCTCCCCGGCACCATCACCGACCAGTTCGGGGACTTCCTCGCCATCGACCTGAGTGACCCGGCTCATCCCGCCCTCGCAGGCGTGCTCTCCAACACCGAAGGCCCCCCCAACGGCGGCGATACCATCCAGCACCAGGGGGTGGCGATCACCGATCAGCTCGCGTATGTCGTCGGCTCGACGTCCACCGGAGGAGACACGCAGACCGGGGCCGGCCAGCTTCAAGTCGTCGATACCTCCGACCCCACCCACCTGTCCGTTGTCAAGCAGCTCTCCATTCCGGGCATGGTGCACGCCGTCGCCATCGCCACACAGGGTAACCGGGCCCTGGTTGTAGGCAGTACGGGCGGGCGGAAGAGCCCCTTCAACGGGCCTTCCGATAATGGCCTGACGGGCACCGTGGCCCTGGCGGTCCTGGACATCACCGACCCGGATAACCCGCAGCTCGTTGGCAACACACTGGTCACAGACAGCCCCGTCGGCGGCCTCGGCGCGGTCGCGCTTGGCAACGGTAAGTTCGCAGTGAGCGGAGTCACGGTTAACGGTGCGCCGGCGCTCATGATCGTGGACACCAGCGGTTCCACCCAACCCGTGGTAAGTACCGTCACCGTGCCCGCCGATGTGAACAACATGGCCGTGGTCGGTGACGATCTCTACACCACCAGTTCGGCTGGCCTCAGGATTTATCGCATCGAGACGCTGACCAGCACCCCGGTGACCGCCGAGGTGCAGGTGCCCAAGAACACCGGTGTGACGGTGGTGCCGAATTCGTTCAGCATCGCGCCGACGCAGATCATCGACGGGGCCGACTTCCAGACCCTGGTGTGGAACCTGACCCTGGCCCCGGGGGACACCAGCCAAACGATTACCTGGCAGTCCACCGTCAGTAACCTGCTACCGGACGAGGTCCGGCAACTGACGCTGGATACGACGGTCCAATACGCGGGCCAGGGTACGACGGGCGGGTTGACACTGCCGCCCCTGGTTGTGGCTGGGGTGCCCGCGACCCAGACCATTCAGATCCCCGTGCAGGTCGTCGTCCCAGGCGCCCAGGCGATCGCGAACGCGGCCGTGGCCGCGGGGCAGCTCGGCAACACTGACCTGGCCGCCAGGTTCAATGACCTGAGCATCGCGCTCACCAACCTGGTGCAGAGCCCGACGAGCGCGGTGTACCAGAGCCAGGCCCAGGCGAGCCTCGCCGCGGTTGTTGGCTTGCTCGGGGCCGATCCCTACCTCGCCGCGCTCGCGCCCACTCTGACCTCCGACGGCAATGCCCTGGCCCAAGCCGCGGCCAGCGCAGTGCAGACCGCCGTTTCCAACCTGGGCAACGACCTCACTACCGTCGGGACAACCCTAGCCGACGAGGCCGCGCACAATTTCAGGCTCGCGCTATTGAGCAACAGCCAGGTCGGCCAGCCGCAGACACCTACCACCTATCCCATCGCCATTCAAAACACGGGCTCGCAGACAACGACATACGACCTGAGTATCAACGGTGTGCCCAGCGGCGTTACTCCCGCGCTCAGCCAGTCGTCGGTAACACTCGCGCCTGGACAAGCTACCTCGCTTGTCGGCAGCGTGACGAACCTCAGCGTAACGATCACCTCGAATTCCACCACGGAACTCGCCCCGTTCAATTTTACCGTGCAAGTGACCGCCGAGGGCGCGTCCGAGATCAGCCGCACGGCCTCAGGGGCCTTCACGGCCAGGAAGGAATTCGTCTCGGTCATCTCGGTCGACACAAATCCCCCCTTCACCGATCCGGGTGGGCAGGTGACGGTCTCGGCCCGGGTGCTCAATGCCGTCAACCAGGAACAGCAGGCCCAGGTGTCCTACGTGGTGACGGATCCCAACGGGCAGGTGGTTTTCACCTCGCAGCCCCCGGTGCCGATCACCCTCGGCTTGCTCACCACGCTGACCACGGTGCCCCCGGGACTCTGGACACTACGAATTTCGCGCGCGGCGAATACACGATCACGGTGAGCATCACCACCCCCAACGGTCAGCCGATCCCCGGCGCGACCGGCCAGGGCAGTCTGCTCGTCGGCTCGCCGGTGACCGCCAGCATGTCCATCACCCCGACGATGGCGCCGGCGGGCGACAGCACGGTCACCGACACCTTGCAGATCGACAGCCACATCAACGCGTCTTCGCCGTTGAGCCTGGTGGGCCAGGTCCAGACCAGCGGCGGGGGCCAAGGCCTGGCCCTCATGGGTACGCTGGCGTACGTCGGAGGGCCCAACGGCATCAGCATCGTGGACGTATCGAACCCCGCCAGCCCGACCGTCGTCAAGACCTTCGGCTCGGACGTGATTCCCAGTGGGTCGGTCGTGAACGACGCGGTGGAGGGTGACCAGCTCATCGTGACCGTGGGCCACGCGCAGCCGTTCTCCTTCTTGATCTACTCGCTGGCGGACCCCTTGAACCCGCAGCTCCTCGGCCAGAACTCGTTCAACTACTACTACCCCGTCGGTCTGGTCGTCCAGAACGGCCATGCCTTTGTCCCACTGGAGTCGCTCTTGGTCGACTACTTCGGCGACATCCTTGAGCAGCATGGCGACCTGCTTTCCATCGACATCAGCAACTCGGCCGCGCCCAGCCTGACCGGGGCATTGTTCACCCAGCCGCCGAACAGCCAGCCCTACGGCGGCAACTACAACGTCTGGGCAGTGGCCGCGGCGGATAACCAGACCCTTCTGGTGGCCAGCACGACCGCGACCGGCTGGGATTCGCTGGACGGCACCGGCCGTGTCCTGGTGGTCAGCACCACCGATCCGGCCGATCCGACGCTGCTGGGCGAAGTGGATATCCCGGGCACCGTCCAGGTCACCGGCATCGCCAAGGAGGGGAACCTGGCGCTCGTCCTCGGCTCCTCGGGCGGCCGGGAGTACGGCGACTTCGCCTGGACCGGCCACCTCGTCCTGGCCACGCTGGATCTCACCGACCCGCGAAACCCGAAGCTCATCGCCACGCAAAATCTGAGCCAGGCGTCGCGCAATGGTGAGAGTGGCCTCCTCTCTCTGGGCAACGGCATGTTCGCCTCGAGGATCTCTGGTACGGCCACCCAGACGTCGGCGCTGATGCTGATCAACGCGAATGACCCCCACAACCTCGTCGAGAGTCAAATCGAGGTCCCCACCGACGTCAGTCCCGCGGCCGTGGCGGGCAACCTGCTCTACACGACCGGCCCTTCCGGCGTGCTCATCTTCGACCTCGGCGCGGTCGTCGGCACGCCGGTGACCGCCCAGGTCACGGTCCCCAAGAACAGCTACGTGCTGAGCTCGTTCAACATCTCGCCCACCAAGATCATCAGTGGCAGCGATTCCGATACTCTGGAGTGGGACCTGTACCTCACCCCGGGCAATGAGAGCCAGACTCTCACCTGGCAGTCCTCGTTGACCGACCTGCAACCCGGAGAGTCCCTGCCCGTCACCCAGGGAGCGACCGTGACTTACGTGAACCAGGGGACCACGGGGACTCTGACCCTGCCACCGCTGGAAGTGGCCGGTCAGCAGATCCTCTCCCTCGATCCGGCCTCTCAGACCGTGCATCCCGGTCAGGCCGCGTCATACACGCTGATGGTGGAGAACCCGACGGCGTCGGACGTCACCTACAATCTGTCGCTCCAGGGCGTGCCCCAAAGCTGGGCGAATCTCCCCTCCTCGGTCACGGTCCCGGCGGGAGGCGAGACCGACCTCACTCTGACGTTCACGTCGGATGCCTTTGCCGCGACGGGCGACTATGGGTTCGTGATCACGGCCAGCGCCAGCACGGGCGCCAGTGGCTCAGTGAACGGAACCCTGACCCTTGCAGGTCAACCAGTGCCGCCTGACCCGGAGGCGCACGGGGTCGTGGTATCGCTCAGCCCCACTCAAGCCAGCGCCGGGCAAGGAACGGCGGCGAACTATGTCGTCCAAGTCACCAATACCGGCAGTGCCGATGACACATTCACGCTCACGGCGGGCTTGCCATCCGGCGTCACCGCCACGTTCGGCCAGACCACCATCGACGTGCCGCCGGGGGCGAGCAACTTCCGCGACGTGACACTGACCCTGACGCCGGCCCAGGGGACGGCGCCCGGCAGCTACGACTTCACGGTGATGGCCACCTCGACAACCAAGTCGTCCGTCACGGGCTCGGCCGGCGGCAGGCTCACGGTCCTGGGCAACGGCGTCGCCGTGACCCTGACCCCGACTCCCGACAAGCCCGGCAGCTTCCAGATGACCGTGACCAACACTGGGACATCAAGCGACATTTTCAACCTCGCGCTGGCCGGACCGGCCGCGCTGGTCGCGACGCTCGGCGTGAACCAGACGACGCCGCTGGCGCCGGGGGCCTCGCAGATGATCCCGATCAGCACCAGCGCGGTCAACTTCGCCGATTCTGGGGCGTTGAACCTGACTGCGATCGCCACGTCGCATGCCAATCCCGCCGTCCAGGACAGCGCCACCGCCTCGATCCAGATCGCCGCGACCAAGGGGCTGACGGCGCAGTTCAGCAACGCCTCCCAGACCCTCGCGGCACCCGGTACGGCGTCGTTTCTCCTGCTGGTCAACAACACGGGCAATACCGAGGATGCCTACACCGCGACCATCACCGGGGCGAACGGCCCGGTCACGGCCAGCCTCAGTGGTCTGGACGGTCAGCCGACCCAAACGATCCCGATCTTCCGGCTGCCGGGCCTATCCACCGGCGCGATCTTGCTTCAGACCAGCCTCGCTGCTCTCGGGCAAGGCACAGTGACCGTCGAGGTGAAGTCGCTGAGCGACTCGTCCATGACCGCGTCGGCGACGGCGACGGTGACGGCGGCCGCCGCAAGCAAGGCGGTTACGAACACAAATGTGACGCCAAGTGCCGGCAGTTCCACTTACGGCCAGTCGGTGACGTTCACGGCCACCGTCAGCGACACCGCCAGTGGTGTGCCGACAGGCAGCGTCGAGTTCTATGACGGGACAACCGACCTCGGGCCAGGATCTTTTCTCAGCGGCAGTGGAAACAGCGCAACCTGGACGTTCACGACCTCGACGTTAGCCGCAGGCGCGCACTCGATTAGCGCGGTCTACATGGCAACGGGATCGTTCGCTGGCAGTACCAGTGACAACCTGAGCCAGACGGTGGCCAAGGCCCACCTGACAGTCAAGGCTGACGACGTCTCGCGGCTCTACGGCGACCCCGACGCCTTCACCGCCACCATCACCGGCTTCGAGAACGGCGAGACGCTGGCCACCAGCGGCGTGACGGGCCAGGCGGCGATGAGCTCCACCGACGCGGCCAACAGCCCGGCCGGCAGCAGCTTCAGCATCACCGCGGCGCAGGGCAGCCTCAGCGCCAGCAACTACGACTTCACCACCTTGAACCCCGGCACGCTGACGGTCAACAAGGCCCACCTGACGGTGACGGCCAACGATGCCTCGCGGCTCTACGCCGATCCCGATCCAACCTTCACGGCCCTGATCACCGGCTTCAAGAACAGCGAGACCGCCAGCGTCGTCAGCGGCTCGGCCAGCTTCAGCACCCCGGCCGGTGACACGGCCACCAGCCCCGCGGGCAGCACCTACGCC
>Ga0116219_10004054_pt1 | contig 11222 bp, 4 predicted proteins | sample Sb_taG_4_FD_91019 | JGI IMG/M metagenome (GOLD analysis project Ga0116219, IMG submission 91019) | Peat soil microbial communities from Weissenstadt, Germany - Sb_50d_6_BS metaG | ecosystem: Environmental > Terrestrial > Soil > Wetlands > Peat | place: Germany: Weissenstadt | collected 2010-09-21
GCTCGGCATGTAGCGGTTGGTGAGGCTGTCCGAAAGCGTTTCCGCTGCGGGCTCTTCGACGGGTGCTGACGGCGCGGCCGCCGTCGTTGCCGGAGCGGCGATCGCTGTGCCGGCGCCCACGTGGGCGACAGTGGCCGGCAGCACCGACTCGGAGCCGGACCGGGCGACCACCGCGTCGTACACCAGCGTGAAGGACTCGTCGACGCGGGCATGCACCTGAACCGAGGCGCCGCCCGGATGCCGGGTCATGGTCGTCACCAGCCGGGCGCCCTCCCCGGGGACCGCGCGCTGCTCGGCAGCCGTCACCCGTGCGTCCGGAATCACTTCCGCCGCCGCGGATTTCACCAACGACGCCAGATCCGTCAGACCCCGGGCCGCGTACTCCCAGACGTGGCGGCCATCCGGGAGCGCGACGTGGCTACCGGGCATGATCACCGAGCTGGTGCCGTGCGAGAAGTGCACGTCCAGCCAGTGCTCTTTGCGCTTGAACCGGGTGAGCGGGATGTTCGCGTAGTCCTGCGGGCCGGCCGCGCGCGTGAACAGAGTCCAGATATCCAGGTCGTGGCCGTAGACGAAGAGCTGCGCCATGGCCGAGACCATCGACTCGACCTCGTCCTGCTTGCGGGCCAGAGTCGGGATCAGCTGGGCATCATGAAGTCCGGCGCTGGCCGTCGTCAGACCGACCTGCATCAGGGCCACCGGGTTGGGCGCCAGCTCCAGGAACGTCGTGTGCCCGCTGTCGACGGCGTTGCGGATGCCGTGGGTGAAGTAGACGCTGTGGCGCAGGCCCTTCTTCCAGTAGTCGACGTCGTGGATCGGCTCACTGCCGGGCTTGATGTAGCTGCCCTCGTGCACCGTCGAGTAGATCCCGAACGTCGGGCTCATCGGCTTGATGCCCTGCAGTTCCGCGGCGAGCTCGCCCAGCAGCGGATCCATCTGCGAGGTGTGGCTGGCGCCCTTGGTCTGGAACTTGCGGGCAAACTTGCCCTCGGATTCCGCGCGGGCGATGATCGCGTCGACCTGCTCGGGCGGGCCGCCGATAACGGATTGGATGGGTGCGGCGTAGACGCACACCTCCAGGTCGGGGAAGTCGGCGAACACCGTCTTGATCTCGTCGGCGGAATACTCCACCAGCGCCATCAGCCGGATGTACTCGCCGAAGAGCATCGCCTCGCCCTCGCCCATCAGGTGCGAGCGCGAGCAGATGGCCCGGGTGGCGTCGCGCAGCGACAGCCCGCCGGCGAAGTAGGCGCACGCGGCCTCACCCAGCGACTGGCCGATCACCGCGGCCGGCTTGGCGCCGTGGTGCTTGAGCAACTCGCCCAGCGCGATCTGGATCGCGAAGATGGTGACCTGGGTGGTCTCAATGCCGTAGTCCTGCGAGTCGTCGAGGATCAGCTCGAGCAGCGAGTAGCCCAGCTCGTCCTGGACCACGGCGTCGACCTTCTCGATCCACTCGGCGAAGACCGGGTTGCGCAGGTAGAGGTTCTTGCCCATCTTGCGGTGCTGGGCGCCGAAGCCGGCCAGCACCCACACGGGGCCGTTGGTCACCGGGCCGTCGGCGCTGAAGACGTTCGGCCGCTGCTTGCCCTCGGCCACCGCCCGCAGGCCCTTGACGGCCTCGTCGTGGTCGTGGGCCAGCACCACCGCGCGGGAGCGGCCGTGATTGCGCCGCGACAGCGCCCGGCCGATCGACTCCAGCGAGGATGCCCGGCCCTCCGGGCTTTCCATCCAGTCGGCCAGCTCGGCGGCGGCCGCCTTCTTGCGGGAGGTCAGGAACGCCGACACCGCGAGGGGGATCAGCGGTGCCGGTTCTTCTTGTGCCGCAAGCTCTTCCAGCGCGGTTGCCTTGAGCCGCAGGGCCTCGTCGGTCACGCCCGGCAGCTCGGCCTCTTGCTCGTCGGCCGCGGGGCTGTCGGGGATGATGTTGCCGAAGTCGTCGAACCGCAGCGAGTGGCCTTCAAACGTTCCCGGTATGGGTGTCTCGGTCGGCCCGGCGGCCGCCTCGGGCTGAGCCACGGGTTCCGGTTCACGCTCGATGACGTCACGCGGCAGCACCTCGCGCACCACCACATGGGCGTTCGCCCCGCCGAAGCCGAAGCTCGACACCCCGGCCAGCGCGTAGCCGCCATAGCGTGGCCAGTCGGTGGCCTTATCGACCACCCTCAGGTGCATCGTGTCCCAGTCGATGTACGGGCTGGGCCCGGCGAAGTTGATCGACGGCGGCAGCTTGTCGTGCTGCAGCGCCAGCACCACCTTGGCCATGCTGGCCGCACCGGCCGCGGACTCCAGGTGGCCGATGTTCGTCTTGATCGCGCCCAGCAACGCCGGGCGGTCGGCCGCACGGCCCTTGCCGACGACGCGGCCCAGCGCCTCGGCCTCGATCGGATCGCCGAGGACGGTCCCCGTGCCGTGCGCCTCGATGTAGTCGACGTTGCGCGGATCGATGCCGGCGTCCTTGTAGGCCCGGCGCAGCACGTCCGCCTGCGCGTCCTGGTTGGGGGCGATCAGGCCGTTGGACCGGCCGTCGTGGTTGATCGCGCTCCCGGCGATCACGGCCATGATCTGGTCGCCGTCGCGACGGGCGTCGTCGACCCGCTTGAGCACCACCATGCCGGCGCCCTCGGAGCGGGTATAGCCGTCGGCGTCCGACGAGAACGACTTGATCCGGCCGTCGGGAGCCAGAACGGCGCCGATCTCGTCGAAGCCGAGTGTCACCGCCGGCGTGATCAGGGCGTTGACGCCGCCGGCGACCGCCGCATCGCATTCGCCGTTGCGCAGGGCCTGCACGGCCTGGTGGATCGCGACCAGGGAACTCGAGCAGGCCGTGTCGACAGCGACCGACGGCCCGCGGAAGTCATAGAAGTAGGACACCCGGTTGGCGATGATCGAGGTGGCGGTGCCGGTGATCGCGTACGGATGGGCACTGGTCGGATCGGACACCGCCAGCATGGCGTAGTCGTTGTTGGAGACGCCGACGTAGACGCCGACGGGCTTGCCGCGCAGGCTGGACGCCGGGATGTGGGCCTGCTCCAACGCCTCCCAGGTCAGCTCCAGCGCCATTCGCTGCTGCGGGTCGATGTTGTCGGCTTCGGTCTTGGCCACCGCAAAGAACTCGGAGTCGAAGCCCTTGATGTCCTTCAGGTAGCCGCCGCGGGTGCGGGCCCTCGCCATCCGCTCGGCCAGCCGCGGCTCTTCGAGGAATTCCGACCAGCGCCCCTCGGGCAGGTCGGCGATGGCGTCGCGGCCCTCCATCAGCGCCTGCCACGTTTCCTCGGGGCTGTTCATGTCCCCGGGCAGGCGGGTGGACAGGCCCACGATCGCGATGTCGACCCGCTCGGCGGGGCCTCTGCGCGACCAGTCGGTGACGTCGACGCCGTCATCGGCAACTTCGGGTTCGCCCTCGACGATCCGGGTGGCCAGCGACTCGATGGTCGGATGCTGGAAAGCGACCGCGATCGACAGCGTGACACCGGTCATGTCCTCGATGTCGGCGGCCATCGCCACGGCGTCGCGCGACGCCAATCCCAGCTCGACCATCGGAACCGACTCGTCGATCTCGTCCGGCGACTTTCCGACCGCGTTACCCACCCAGTTGCGCAGCCACTGCCGCATCTCGGGGACCGTCACATCGGCGTTTTTGGCGGGCAGGCCCCCGCCGGTGACCGGCGTGGAGTCTTCGGGGGTGGTGTCAGATTCTGTATCAGCCATGGGTTCTCGGGTTCAGTCGGAGTCGGTGGCGAAAACCGTTGGGGAGGCGACGCCGCTACGCAGGCTGCCGTCGAGATAGGCGGCACGGCACGCGCGACGCCCGATCTTGCCGCTGGAGGTGCGGGGAATCGTCCCGGCCTGCACCAGCAGAACGTCGCGCACGGTGACCCCGTGCCCCACGGCGATGGCCGCCCGGATGTCGTCGGCGATGGGTTGGTAGTCGAGCTTGTGCGCACCCGCGGCGCGCTCCCCGACGATCACCAGCTGCTCGGAGGAGTCTTCCGGGTCGGACTTGAGGCCGACGTGCGGATTGTCGAATACCACCTGCGGAAACTGGTTGGCCGGGACCGAGAATGCGGCCACGTAGCCGACCCGCAACGCCTTGGTGGATTCCTGCGCCGTGTACTCGAGGTCTTGGGGGTAGTGGTTGCGGCCGTCGATGATGACCAGGTCCTTGATCCGGCCCGCTATGTACAGGTGACCCTCGTGGTAGGTGCCGTAGTCGCCGGTACGCACCCACAGGCCGTCGTCGGCGGCTCCCTCGGCGTGCGACTCGCTGATCCGCGACTTGAGGATGTTTTTGAAAACCTCGGAAGTCTCGTCCTCTTTCCCCCAGTAGCCGATGCCCAGGTTCTTGCCGTGCAACCAGATCTCGCCGATTTGGCCGTCCGGCAGCTCGCTGGCCGAGTCGGCATCGACGATCACCGCCCATTCGTCGACCCCGACCTTGCCGGCAGAAACCTGCGCGACGGCCTTCGGCGCATCGGCGGGCACCTCCACGAAGCGCTGGTTGTTCAGCTCGTCCCGGTCGACGTGGATGACCCTCGGCTTCTCGTTCATCGGGGTGGTCGAAACGAACAGCGTCGCCTCGGCAAGGCCGTAGGACGGCTTGATGGCCGTGTCCTTCAGGCCATAGGGCGCAAACGCCTCGTAGAACTTGCGCATCGACGCCGGGCTCACCGGCTCGCTGCCGTTGAGGATCCCCTTGACGTTGCTCAAGTCCAGCGGCGGCTCGTCGTCGCGGGGCAGGCCGCGCAACGCGGCGTGTTCGAACGCGAAGTTCGGCGCGGCCGAGAAGACCCCGCCGGTCTCGCCGGGCTTGCGCGCGAGTTCGCGGATCCATCGGCCGGGCCGGCGCACGAACGCGGCGGGCGTCATAAAGGTGAAGTTGTGGCCCAGCACCGACGACAACAGCGCCGTGATGAGGCCCATGTCGTGGAAGAACGGCAGCCACATGCACCCGCGGTCGCCTTCGGTGCCCTCCAGCGCGTTCAGCACCTGCAGCACGTTGGTGGGCAGGCTCAGGTGAGTGATCTGCACGCCGGTCGGTGTGCGGGTAGAGCCGGAGGTGTACTGCAGGTAGGCGGTGGTGCCCTGACTGGCGTCGGGCTCCTGCCAGGTGGCCGCGACTTCGGTGGGCACCGCGTCGACGGCGATCACGCGGGGCCGTTCCTTGGCCGCACGGGCACGAATGAATTTGCGGACACCTTCGGCGGAGTCGGTGGTGGTCAGGATCGTCGACGGAGCGCAGTCGTCGAGCACCGCGTGCAGTCGGCCGACGTGACCCGGCTCGGCCGGGTCGAACAACGGCACCGCGATCCGGCCGGAGTACAGCGCGCCGAAGAACGAAATGAGGTAGTCCAGGTTCTGCGGACACAGGATGGCAATCCGGTCGCCGGGCTGGGTGACCTGCTGCAGACGCGCTCCGACGGCGCGGTTGCGGGCGCTGAAATCGGACCACACAATGTCGCGCGCCACACCGTCACGTTCAGTGGAGAAGTCCAGAAACCGATACGCCAGCTGGTCGCCACGAACCCTCGCCCACTTCTCCACGTGACGAACCAGGTTGGTGTTATCCGGAAACCTGATCTTCCCATTCACGATGAACGGGTTGTGGTACACCATGCCGCTCTCCTGTCAGAACAGTGCTAGGTCGGCTACGCCGACGGGTCACTCTCGGTGTCGGCCGCGCCGACAGCGTTCTCTGCACGCAGGCCAGCTTCGACCCGATCGGGTCCGCGACGAAGTACTGATTGCTCTTAAATTTCTCTTAATGTTACGGGGCGGCTCGCGGCACACCAAATCACAAGGTACCGCTGATCGTGCCCGGCAAGCCGCTAGCAAACGGCTGTGTCCGTTCCCCATTACCCATGTTTGGGGTGTGGCGCGTTCTCGATCAGCCCATGAGCCCAATTCAACGTCCAGTCGGTCGCCGGTTCCCCGTCCAGGCTCCAACGCTGGGTGGTGGCGTAGAGCGCGTGAACCGGCTGCCCGGCGCCACCGGCCAGCGTGTTCAGCGTGCTGGGCAGATTCGCCATGCTGAACGCCTCGTCCGGGGCGGCGCAGATGAGGTCGCCCGGCGCGCAGATCTCGTTGGCCTTGTCGTTGAGCGCGCCGAAACCGCCCGGCCTGGCACCCGTCATCGTCAGGCCGAGTCCGGACAACACCGGCACCTCCTGCAAGGTGACTTCGGCGCCCTGGCCCGGCGGATTGGGCCCGATGTCGTTGCCCACCGCTTGCTGGCGACGACCGTCGGCGATCAACGTCACACCCAGCACCAGGTCGTCGTCGACGGGTCCGCGGCCGTTGCCGATATCGCTGGCGATGTCGCCGGCGATCACCGCGCCCTGGGAGAAGCCCGCGAGCACGTAGCTCGTCAACGGGCACTTGTTGTTCATGTCGGTCAGCGCTTGAACCGTCGCCCGCGTGCCCTCCGCCCGGCTGTCGTCGTAGGACATCTGCGTGTCACCGCTGAGCGGATTGTGGAACTGCGCCGTGTAGGGAACGGTGTACGTCTGCACCCGCGACGACGGGAACTGCTGGGAGATCGGCCCGGTCACCTTGTGCAGCAACGCGTTCGGGAACTGGGCCGGGTTCAGGGGATCGTCCTGCGGCGACGACTCCCAGGTCCCGGGAACGGCGATCAACTGCACGTCCGGGCAGGAGGCGTCCTGTGAAGCGGGTCGCGGCTTGTGCGGGTGGGTGGTCGACGACGACGGTGGCAGCACGCCGGGCGGCACCGCGCTGGGCGGTGACTCGGGCCTGCGGAGGAAAACCACCGCGGCCACGATGACCAGCAACACGACGCCGGCGACGGTGAGGGCGGCAACCCACGCCAGGGTTCGGTGGCGCTTACGCCGGGCGTTGGTGGCCATGTTCTCCTGCCGGCAGAGTAGGTCGGTTCGTCCAAAGTCTCCGGTGCGAAAGCGATGGGCCGTCGCGGCGTGCGCCGTGACCGTCCGGGGAGCCGTCCGAGGACCGTCCGAGCGCTATGCGCGCCGCGCGGTGACGCGGCCGTCTTGAGCTCTGCTGCACCATCTACACGGTACCGCCATGTTGCGCGGCACCGGTTTTCCCGGACTGGGCCCGACTAGCGGATCGCTCCGGCGATGTCGCCCGACATGGCCCCGAGTTGCCCCGACCATGAGCCCCAGCCGTTGTCGCCGCCGCCGGGGATGTCGAAGTGGCCGTTGTGGCCGCCGACGCTGCGGTACTGCTGGTAGAACTCCAAGCCCGTGCCCGTCGCCAGCTCTGGGACTCCCAGCACGGCCGCGGGATCACTGGCCCCGGACTTCGCGGACCAAACCCAGACACGCGTGTTGTTCTGCGCCAGCAGCGCGGCGTGCACCCACGGGTCGTGCCACTTCCACCGGCCGAGCTGTGGGGCTCCCCACATCCCGTTGCCGTCGACGCCGCCGAACTGCTGCAGGCCGGCGAGGATCGCGCCGTTGTAGTTGGTGCTCGACGGGTACAGGAAACCCGACAGGGAGCCGGCGAAGGCGAAGCGGTCGGGGTGGAAGGCGGCGAGTGCCATGGCGGCATAACCGCCCTGGGAGGCGCCGACGGCCGCGTGCCCACCGGGCGCCAGGCCCTTGTTGGCGGCCAGCCAGTTGGGCAGCTCGCTGGACAGGAAGGTGTCCCACTGCTTGCTGCCGTCCTGCTCCCAGTTGGTGTACATGCTGTAGGCGCCCCCGGCGGGCGCCACCACCGAGATGCCCTTGCCGGCCAGCGTGTTCATCGCGTTGCCCGCGGTGACCCAGTTGCTGACGTCCGGGGCGGCGTCGAAGGGGTCGAGCAGATAGACGGCGTGAGGACCGCCGGCGAGGAAGGCCACCGGGATGTCGCGGCCCATGGCGGCGGAGGGAACCATCAGGCTCTCGTATCCGGCAGCCCTCGCCTTGACGACGGCTCCGGCCGTGATCGCCACACCGCCCAGGCAGACCGCCACCGCGGCGACGAAGAACACCCGCAGCAGCGCCGACAGACTCCGCATGACCCTCATGTCCACCCTCCATTGTCTAGTCGCTGTGAGCACATTAGCCAGCGCCGCGGTACGCCCGGCCCGCGGGTAGTGAAATAGGCCACACTCGGATTGCCCGGACACGCACTGCCAAGTACCGACAAACCAACGGCGGCGACCCCGAGAGGTCGCCGCCGTCGATTACGTTGTTAGCGGTCAGGTGCCCTGCCCCTGGTTGGCGGCAGCAGCGGTAGCCGGACCGGCCCCGGGCGTCGCGCCCAGCGTGCGCTGCAGATCAGGCTTCATGGCGTTGACCTGCGAACCCCAGTACGGCCAGTCGTGCGTGCCGTTGGCGTCGAAGTTGAACACCGCGTTGTGACCACCGGCTCCGTTGTAGGCGTCCTGGAACTTCAGGTTGCTGGTCCGCACGAAGCCCTCCAGGAACTTCGCGGGCAGGTTGTCACCACCGAGGTCCGACGGCTTGCCGTTACCGCAGTACACCCAGATGCGGGTGTTGTTGGCGACCAGCTTGCCGACCTGGAGCGAGGGGTCGTTGCGGGCCCAGGCGGGGTCCTCCTTCGGACCCCACATGTCCGCGGCCTTATAGCCGCCGGCGTCACCCATGGAGAGGCCGATCAGCGACGGGCCCATGCCCTGCGAGGAGTCCATCAGCGCCGACAACGAGCCGGCGTAGATGAACTGGTCGGGGTGGTAGGCCGCCAGGATCAGCGCCGAGGAGCCGGCCATCGACAGACCGACCGCGGCGCTGCCGGTGGGCTTCACCTGCTTCTGCGACGACAGGTACTGCGGCAGCTCGCTGGTGAGGAAGGTCTCCCACTTGTAGGTGGTGCAGCCTGCCTTACCGCAGGCGGGCTTGTACCAGTCTGAGTAGAAGCTGGACTGACCGCCGACCGGCATGACCACGGCGATGCCCGACTGGTTGTACCACTCGAACGCCGGGGTGTTGATGTCCCAGCCGTTGTAGTCGTCCTGCGCGCGCATCCCGTCGAGCAGATAGAGCGCGGGCGCGTTGGCGCCACCGCCTTGGAACTGGATCTTGATGTCGCGGCCCATCCCGGCGGAGGGAACCTGCAGGTACTCCACCGGCAAGCCTGGGCGCGAGAACGCCCCAGCCGTCGCGGAGCCCCCCACGACGCCAATCAGTCCCGACAGCAGGGCCGCACCGGCGGCTCCCACCACGAGCCGTCGCGGCATACGTGCCACGGCGCCGCTCAACCTGTCAACAAGCGTCATTCTTGCTTCCTCATCCTTTCGGCGCATCCCTCATCCGGGTGCATGTCGAATTGGGTCGGACTGCATGCGCGTATCCGATTACCCGGCTCCTCATCGAACCGTCCCGGCCCGCATAGTCGCCGCGCTCAGCGCAGCAGTGCCCGTGTAGTCAACCACACGATGGGCCATTCGCTCTCATCGAGCCGGGCGCACAAAGCGCCATCGAGCCGACATTACCCAACGAATTCGTGATCAAACTTGCGTCTAATTACAACCGTTTTCGCATGTGCCTGGCGGTTGATGGCCGCTGGTGAGCGCCTAAATGTGATGTTGCTGTGAATGTTTGGGGCGTGACGCGTCGTGATGAGTTCGAGATTTGTTGAAAATTCTTCTGCGCAGGCCTCATTCGCGGGGGGGCGGTGGGGTGGCCTCGGGCACCGGTAGCCCGCACCTCGCGAGCTCGTAGAGCGGGACACGGTCGATGCGGTACTGGGTGAACTCGTAGGCGTGCACCACGTTGGAGACGAACCGGTGCAGGGTCATCGGCGCCCGCACCGAACTGAGCACCGCCTCGGTCTCGGGACATTTCAGCGCCGCGACCGCCTGGGCGACCCAGTCCGCGTCCAGATAGCCCGGAATGCCGGGGTGGATCTGCACCCAGGGGCCGTCGGCTATCACCCAATCGGGGAAAAGGTTCTTGTCGTGCCCGATGCGGCCGTGTTTCAACCGCTCCGTGTGTTGGGCGAGCGGATTTGCCAGCCCAATCTGGTCGATCACCCTGACGTCAAGACCGACGTTCATGCCGACCATGCCCAGATTAGTGAAAAATACCGTATGCTGCGGCTTTTCGGGCGCCTGACCATTCGGTGCGCCGCCCGGGGGTGGCGGCGCCATCGGCACCAGATCCCACTGAATATAATTGCCCGACGGCAGCAGCAACGCCCCCTCCGGGGTGTTGTCGAGTGCGGTGAGAATGGCGGCCATCCGCGGATAACCCAGGTAGTCGGCGGCCGTCAGCGGGTGTGCGTGGCCGGTGGCTTGCGCGTAGAAGCGACGCTCGTCGACGATGCCGGAATAGGTGACGCGGGTGGCGTCGTCACCCATCCCGGGTGAGTTCGCCGCCCAGAGCGACCAGCCGGCGATTCCCAGCCAGAGCGCACCGGCCGCGCCGGCCACCCAGTAACCCGTCTCCCGTGAGTAATCCTTACCGTCGGGGATCAGCACGGGGATGACGGCCACCGGGGCCAGCAAGCAGAACAGCGGCGCGAGCAACACCCGTCCGTGCATGAAGTCGCCGCCCTGGCGGATCCAGTAGAGCGCCTGCAACAGTCCGCTGACCAGCATGAAGGCCACCACGGCCGGCGGGCTCTGCACGGCCCGGGCCGCCCGGCCGTAGTTGGCCTCCGACACGGGACGCAGGAAAGACGGCCTGCGGCGGGCGGCCAGCACCAGCAGCCCCAGCGGCACGAAAAGCACCAGCGGAACCCATACTGCGTAGGGCCCGTCAAAGTTCAACAGGTAGATCATGCCCTGCGACCACTTGTCTCCGGCCGCATCCTTGGCCAGGGCGGTGCCGGGCACCAGCAGGCCGTAGTAGCCCATGCGGAAGATCTCGGAGGCGACCGGCACGAGTCCGCCGGCCACCACGATCAGCACGCGACGGCGCCAGGTGCGCGCGGCGATCAGCATCATGATCAGCGCCAGCCCGCCCATCAACGCCAACTCGGGGCGGACCAGGACGCTGAACCCGGCGACGAAGGCGAGGGCGCCGGTGAAGGCGCGGCCGTCGAAGCGGCCCCGCACCGGCTGCGACCAGCACACCATCATCCACCACAGCAGTCCCAGGTAGGCCAGAGTCAGACCGCTCTCCAGGCCGGACGTGGCGAAGTCGCGCGCCGGAGGAAGCGCGACATAGACCAACGGCCCGGCGGGCAGCATGATCGCCCGGCGGCCGCGCAGGCTGGGCGCGAACAATCGGCCGGTACCCAGCATGACGAACGCCACACCCAGCACGGAGAGTCCGAGGGCCAGCGCCAGC
>Ga0116219_10004069_pt1 | contig 11190 bp, 6 predicted proteins | sample Sb_taG_4_FD_91019 | JGI IMG/M metagenome (GOLD analysis project Ga0116219, IMG submission 91019) | Peat soil microbial communities from Weissenstadt, Germany - Sb_50d_6_BS metaG | ecosystem: Environmental > Terrestrial > Soil > Wetlands > Peat | place: Germany: Weissenstadt | collected 2010-09-21
CGCTTTGGTAGGATGAGAGCACCAGAAACCATCGGACACCCGAGTCATGCCTCAGAAAATCCTCGACGTAGCCGACTGTTGTGGAGTCACTTGGAAAAAGTACGCTCATTCCGGATGAACCTCTTTTTCGCACCCATGAAGGGCGGGTTGCAGACGAACGCATCGAATCCCGCCCGATCGATGAAGACTTCGGGGAACTCCAAGTGCCAATGGAACCGACCGGCGATCCCCGCTTTCCGCAGTCGCTCCTCCGCTTCATCTTCCAACTGCTCGGCTGGAAGATCCTTGAACTTGTACTCAACCTCAGCCAGCATACCGTTGAGTGCTGACTCCAACTCGCCGACGTTCTTCGCCTCCCAGGTCGCTGCCAGGAGCATATCGGCAGCATAGGTGAGCCGCTTCGTCTGATCCACGACGTTCTCGAACATCTTCGCCTTACGTTCGATGTCCTGCGGCGTGTTCGAGGGCAGCGTCTCGATCTGCTTGCGGAGCAGCTTCACGGCGTCGAGCCGTTTCTCGATCTGCTGCCGCTGCTGCTCCATCAGCGGTCTGACCTTGGCGTTCTCTGTGAGCGAGAACCGGAGCAACTGGTCGATGCTGCTGAGACCCACGAGTGAGTCACCGCACCGGATGGCATGGTCGAGGAACGTGAAGGGTTTGAACCTCGCCATCGTGTGCAGCCAGAGCGACAGCTTCGCCATCTCGACCGCCAGCGGGTTCTTGTCAACGCCATAGAGGCAGCGCTCAGCGACGAGGCGGTAGGCATAGATCAGCCGCTCTTGGCGGGCGAGGGGGATCAGTTGCTCGTCGGGTACTCCCTTCGAGACCTCGCCGTAGGGCGTGATCCGGGGGGAGCCCTCCACTCGCCTCTCGGCTTCTTCCCAGGCTTCCAGCAGCCGTGCCGCCAGGTAGATGCAGACCTGGACCAAGAACGCTCCGCTGCCGCATGCCAGATCGCAAATCTTGAGGGCGAGGAGTTCCGCAGCCAGCTTCAGCCGCCATTGATCCTTCGGCTTCCCCTCGGCTGGTCCTTCGTATACCAGGGGCTCCAGCGTGTACTGCACGATCGGCTTGGTCAGGCTTTCTTCCGTGTAGTGGGTGCCGCTGGAGCGGCGGTCGGTGCCCACTGTGACGTAAACGCTGCCCGGCAGGATGACGACCGGGTAATCGAACGTGTCGAGCCGCACAAGACCCGCAAACGGCTTGATCCGCTCCCAGAGCTTGTCGTCTCCCTGACAGGCGGTGCGGAATCTGCTCAGTGTCAGGTCGTCCGGTACCGATGCCAGGAGCCGCTTCACGGTGGCGACCGACGACCGTCCCGTCTCGTCCTTCACGAATGCCAGCAACTCGTCCTCGCCCTTCGCCGCCAGGGCTTCCAGCTTGGGAAGGGGCACCTCGGGTTCATGGTCCCGAGGTCCGCTCAGCCCGAGCACGGGCTCGGTCGCCTTTTCCGCCGTGTGGTCGAGCAGACCCTCATAGACGTGCCCGATTTGGAGGATCGATAGGGCACGAAAGCTCAGCTTGCGGGGTGTGGCTGGTCCCCCACCCGGCAGCCGGACCTGGAGCACCTGGAGGGCTTCGAGGAGGTGCAGGACGGTGCGGTTATCAACCGGGATCGGCTGGCTGGGCGTGTCCTTCCAACTCGTCCTGGCTTTTCTCCCTTCGAGGAACGAGAACCGATCCGGGTCGAACAGTTCCCCCTTATAGGCGGGGAGCTTGAGCAGTTTGTGCTGGATGCCCCCGTACACCGCCCGGAAGGTCGTCAGCAGGCGGCTCCACGCATCGTGGCGGCGCTCGAGCACCTCCTCGCCGAAGTTGGTAGCCGTGACCCGCAACTGCTCCCGCAAGGTCGAGACGGCGTAGTTCTTGTCGTAAAGCTCGTCACCCAGCAGGAGCAGGTCTCGCTCCTCGGCGCAGAACAGGAACACCAACCGCATCATCACCGTCAGGGCGGCTTCGTAGAGCTTGTCCTCGGGCACCCCCTTGAGCAGCGCCCCGCCGCTTTCCCGGTTCGCCCGGTCGATCGTGTGAACCAGCACCTCGACCGCCTGACGCACCTGATAGCCAAGCTGGTCAGTGACTTCTTGCTGATCCTGGGCGCTCTGGGCCAGCAGTCGTTCGAGCGTTTCCTCCTCGGGCACCCCGAAGAACCGGTAGCTGCTCAGCAGAGTGCGGAACGCCTGGAGGGTCTTCGGCTCCTCCAGCCAGAGCGAGGCATACCACGACGCATACCCGGTCGTCTCACCCTTCGGGGCATCAACAAGCATCCACTGGTCGCCGTTCGTGACCAGCCCGATCCGCACGCCCGTATCGTGCAAAAGTTGCATCATCCGGGTATCGGGTGACGCCGCCCAGGGCTTCCCCTCGACCACCCGGCTCAACTTCTGCCTGAGCGGGTACGTCTGGATCAGCAGCCTCGCCTTGCCCCCGCCAGGCTCCATGACCACCTTGTCGGGACGTAACGTCTCGCCATGCTCGGCAAGGTCAGCCTTGAGCGTCTGAGGGATCTTCTGCCCCTCCACCAGCACGTCGCCCAGGTCGAGCGTGTTGCGGAGCACCCAGTCGATCCACTGGCGGTGAATCGCCGGATCGGGTCTGTCACCATTTTGGTCCTGCTCCCACTCCTCATGCACCTGCCGCAGTGCCTTGGCATGCTCGGGATCATGAGCCTCCATCCCCTGCGGGAAACGCTGGACCAGCACCGGCAGGCTCAGGAATGGTCCTGAGACCTCGATGAGAGAAAGCCACTCGGCGTGGTGCTTGGCGATGGACATTTCCAAGAACCCACATTCTTAGGTTTGAGTATTTTGGCGTTTCTTAGGCGCTCGACGTTTTGATAGGGACTTAAGATCAAGTCGGATCTCCTCGTATTTCATGCGGAGCAACGAAAGAAAGTTCGCACCAGTTGCGACACGATCGAGGTCGCTCCTCGTTACTACGACTATTACAATTCCACGATCTGCGAAGACCTTGTACTGCTCCCTTTCTGCATCCGTCGATTTGCCCGCCCCACTTATCCCGTCTCTGGAGAAAAGGATTCCGAACCTACTCTTTACAGAATCAAGTACCCGACAGAACTTGGCTAAAGTCGTAAAGTCAGCCGGTTTGTCCCAGTCCTTGCACTCGCAGACCAAGTACTTTCCTAATTCCGAGCGAAAATCAAGAGATGGTCCCTCAAGAAGACCAACGACATCATAGTCGGTCGATTTGCTGCGCTTTCTCAAATATGCACGGCAACCCGGTATCAGGCTTAGTAAGTAGTGCCCCAAGTATTCCAGCGACTTTCCCATATCTGAACCGAGTTTCGAGAGCAGATGGCTAACATAGACATGATTGCAATAAAATGTGTTGAGTTCCATGAGCGAAGGAACCTCGACCATCCACTCCTGATCCAGTTCCACCAAGACACGCTCAGGAAACATAGCTTGACGTGGGTGCTTCCTGAAAAAGTCAAAGCATTGTTTCGAGTATCGAGCAAAGAGTTCGGGCGACAAGCCGAAATGCCAAACCAAACGAAAGTATGGACCGCCCTGAGAGTTGATCTCGCCCTTGTCCCGAATTGCGTCCTCGCAGAGAGTAAGCATAAGGTAACGCTTGGCATGAACATTGTGAGCCAACCTGGCATGACAATCGCCCATCCACACGAGGGGCATTCCCTTGTGAACTCTATTATTGGTTTCCCTTTCGTGAAGTAGCATGTGCTCGTACATACTTGCATAGATCGCAATGGAATCGTGATACCTCTGATGTTGCATGTAAAAGGAACCAAGCAATTCCCATCCTCTTTGGCGATCTGTTGGCGTAGCAGCCTCCTCATGGGTGATCTCTTGAGGGAGCAGAGCGGCGAGTCTCCAAGCTCCATCCCGTTGACTGAGATAGCACGACAAATCGCCCTCACCAAGAAAGCCGAGCTTGCCCGAAACATCTTTGATGAATTGCCTTTCGCCATCCTGGATCGGATCACCTATTTGCGGTTGATCTTCTGTCAGCTTATTCTCAGGAGGATCGACAATAGTCATGCGATTATTCATACGTACCTCGCAGAATCGGACCTAGATAATGGAGAGCTTCCGGGGCACCAAGAACGTCACCGCCACCGGAAAAATTCGTGCCTGCGGATCAGCAAAGCGAGCCCGGATCGCCTCGGTTTCCCGCTGGATTTCCCCAGGGATCTGCTTCACCCGGTCCCGCAGGAAGTCCTTGTTCCGTTCCAACTGATCCCGCTCAGGGTCGCTGAAGAGTTCGAGTTGCCGGTATTCCGGCTCATCGAGTTCCGCCTCGATGGAACGCTTCAACTCCAGCAGGATCGACTCGATGTTCTGAGCCTCCTTGTCGGAGCGTTCGAGCAACCGCTTCTCAAGCCCCTTGGTTCGGTCTGTCATACGTGCCGTCAGGGCTTGCTGGACCGAGGGGGTGATCTCGCCCCAGAGCTTGAGGAACCGTTTCTTCGTTGCCTCCGAGGGCTCCTCATCGGTTGCTGCCGCCAGTGCCTCGGCGACCTGACCCACGTTCATTCTGGTGAATCGCCCCTCCTTCAGCATCCCTCCCGCCGTGATGATCTCCTCGTGGAGCCGGTGGCTATCACCCCCGATAACGACCAGCCTGGCGTGAGCAATGACCGCTGGGGTCGGTAGGGCACTATCAGGGACGACCCGAGCCTCGATCCGGTGCAACTTCTTGCGACCAGCCTCCGACCAAACCTCAGCCCGAAGCAGCCGCAGGCACATCTGGACCAGCCGGTGGTTGAGGTGGACGAGCACCACATCATCCCGCCCATTCGCCACAGCATGGTCGAATGTGATCGGGCGGATCTCCTTCGTGTGCGGATGCTCCAGCCCCTCTGCACATGCCGCCCAGCTTCCTCGCAAGGCGGGCAGTCGGAAGATCGGCTTGCCTTTCGAGTTCTTCACCGGGATGAGGGGCGGCTGCTGGGCAAGCTTCAGCCCAACCTCCACGACTTTCTGAATGTTGGCGGGGGACAGCCGCAGTTCCTTCTGGGTTTCCCGGTACTGGTCCAGGAGCGCCTGGATCTGCTTCGCCAGGTCACGCTCAAACTTTAGCATCTTGCGGACGGGTTCGGACCCCCGCTCGGCGGTATCGGTGCGGGCAAGATTATAGCCACGCCCCAGCATCGCCTCTTCCACATCGTCAGCGAGCACCTGCCCGACGCTGCCGAGATCCTCCCGGATTTTCTCGACCTTCTTCGCCACCATCATGAGGAACTCCAGGTCGGCTTCGAGTTCGCTCTGGGGGAGGGTGAATGCGCTCGACTGGCGCTCCTTGTATCCTTTTGAGACGAAGTGGAAGACCTGAACGTGGTCAGCCTTCTGTCCGTGCCGGTCGATGCGCCCGTTCCGCTGCTCCATGCGGTTCGGGTTCCACGGGATCTCGTAGTGAATGAGCTTCGAGCAGTGGTTCTGGAGGTCGAGCCCTTCGGAGGCTGCGTCGGTCGCCAGCAGGATGCGGACGGGGCTTTGATCGGGTGAGGCTTGGAACGCCGCCTTGATCGCCTCACGGCTCTTGGCGTCCATGCCGCCGTACATCGTCATCAGCCGGTCCTGCCCGGTGAATCCCTCCGACGCCAAGACCTCCGACAGCCACTTCTGCGTGGCACGGTACTCGGTGAAGAGGATGACCCGCTGTTCCGTCCATTGTCCGTTCGGGCGGATGTGCTCCTTCAGCCAGGCGATCAACTGCCGGGCTTTCGAGTCGTTCTGGGAGCATGCCCGTTCCGCCCAGTCTCTCATCTTCTTGATCAGCGCCAGTTCTTGGTCGCTCGGCTCTGAGAACAACCGGCTGGCGGTCTCGACGGCATCGCCTGTCGCTTCGTCGTACTCCTCGTCGTCGGCATAGTCCTCGTCGATCCGGTCGATGTCCCGCTTGAGCGTGCCGAACGTCGGCTTCGTGCCAGCCGTCTTCTTCACTGCATGTCGCAGGGACGCCTCGTGCTTGTTCAGCGTTGTGAGGAACGCCGCTGGGCTGGAGAACAGCCTCTTCTTCAGGGTCTTGAGCACGAAGTCGGTCGCAATCGACTCGGCGTTGTCCCGAGCCCGCTTCGATCGCAGACCGGCGTACTGCTTCAATGCGGCGTGGATCGCCTTCTCCTCGTCCGTGTAGGGCACCTCCAGCGGCTCCAGCGTCCGCTTGGGGAAACGGGGCGACCCGTCCCAGCGGGTAGGCAATTCCGACTTCATCCGCCGCACCATCACGGCATCGAGTTGCTTGCGGTCGAGCTTGGTGCTGCGGGCAAATCGCTGATTGTCCAGCAATTCCAGGAGTGCCGAGAAGCTCTCGGGGTAACCGTTGTGCGGGGTGGCAGTCAGAAACAGCTTGTGCTCGAAGTGGGGAGCCAGGAGTCGCAGGGCTTTGGTTCTCAATGAGTCCGTGGCGTACTTTCCTCGACCGGACGGGGCACAATTGTGAGCCTCATCCGTGATCAGGAGGTCAAACTTGCGGGGAAGATCGGGTCGTTGGGTCCGGGCAGGATCTCCCGGAACATCCGCAGCGGACGCTCCCGCTTGAGAAAGTCGATGGACGTGATCAGCCTGGGGAAGTGGTTCCAGGGGTTGATGTGGATGCCCCGTTCCCGCCGCAGATCTCTCATGAGTTCACTGCTAACAATGCGGAAGTCGAGCCCGAACTTGTCCCGCATCTGCTCCTGCCACTGGATCTGGAGCGACGAAGGGCAGACGATCAGGATCTTGCGGGCACGGTGACGGATGATCAATTCGAGAGCGACCATCCCCGCTTCGATCGTCTTTCCCAGTCCCACGTCGTCGGCAACGAGGAGGTTGACCCGAGGCATCTGGATCGCCCGGACCACCGGGTCAAGCTGGTAGTCCTCAATGTCGATGCCCGAACGGAACGGCGACTGGATGTTGCGGACATCCGCCGTGGACGACGCTCCCCAGCGGACGGCATCGAGGAAGGCGTTCAGTTGATCGGGCGGGTCGAACCCGGTGGGATCGGGCAGAGCGACTTTCTCGATGAGCCGGGCACCAGGCTCCAGCTCCCAGACCACCTGGATTTCTTCACCCAGCCCGTCATCCTCCACGGATGCCAGAGAGACAAGGGTTTGGGGGTCGGAGATGCCTTGCAGACCGCTGGTCGGCAGCGTGCTGGGGACAACTTCGTTGACGATCCAGTTTCGGGATCGAACGCTGACCAGTTGCCCCTGCTCCGGGGCGCTGACGAGTGCCGTCGCCATGCCGTGGTTCCCCGTCGAATCCTGTCTCGGCTTCACGAGGCGTTGCTTGTGTTGGCTGTCTACTTCACTTATCCTAAGTGAAACGGATCGTCCACGCAAGCATGTGTCGAGGGCAGCCTGTGCGATTCGGCGAACGGGTCCGGGAACTGCGAAAAGCCAAGAAGCTCTCGCAGCGTGCGCTCGGGAGCCAGGTCGGCGTGTCGTCCACCTATATCTCGAAGGTTGAGAACAAGAAGTTGGACTTCGGGGACTATCCTTCCGAAGTGTTGATCCAAAAGCTCGCAGCCGCCCGATTGATCGCCCATCTCGATGTGACAGGGCGGAAACCTCCCTCATCATCACGGAGGAAGGGGCACAACTCAGCACCGAAATGAGCGACGATGGATACGGACAGCGAACCTGATTTCGAGGTGGCGAAGTACCCGGTGACGTTGGATCTTCCTGGAGGCGACGCTGCCTCGATCTGCGATGCCCAGATGGCGATCCGTCGAGAGTTCCGAGATTCGGTCAAATGGAAGAAGCTGCGCTGCCGCAAGGTCAATCTTCTGTCCGAGGCCGATAAGGGATCGGTCTACATCTTAGAAGTGGGTCACACGGTCGAATTCGACTGGACGTGGGAGGGGTCGATCGCATTCCGTCCCCTGACGCTCAAGGAGTTCGAGCAGGGCCAGAAGAACTATTTCGATGACGAGACGCCCGAAGTCGAAGACTCGATCCTCTGGTCTGGGGAGATCCTCGAAGTCGATGAGACGAACGGTCGGCTGTTCGTCTCGGTCTCTGACTCCGAGCATCCCCCGACGACGGGTTCATTCTACGTTCGCCCCTTCGAGTTCCTGGCTTTCTTGAACGCCATCTACAACGAGCCCGCCTTCGAGGAGTTCCGCTCCTTGCTCCCCGGACGATTGCTCGCCGCCGGGGGAAACGTCCACCCCAGCGTCGAGGAGCACGTGCCTGTCGGTCTACCCCACCTCAACGACTGGTGGCGGCATTCGTGGTCCGGCCTCTGGGGGCCACCGGGTACGGGGAAGACGTACACCACAGGCCAGCAAGTCGCCCGGTGCCTTGCCGACCCCGGCGAGAGGTTCCTCATCGTCTCCACAACGAACCGGGCGACTGACGCTGCGGCCGTCGAAGTCGGTGATGCAGCGAAGTCATACAGCCCGGAAGTCTTGGATCGCTCACAGATTAGGCGGATCGGGAAAGGGGCCTCTTATCAGAGGTTTCGTGATCGAGGTCTGGAATCACTGCTCCACGGAACCGAGACAGAGTATCTCGCCAAGATCGAGGAACTGCTGCGTGAGGTCTCTCGTTCCGATTCATTCGAGCGCAAGGCTCTGCTTCGCAAGGAGATCAACGACCTCCGTAAGCAGATGAGAGACTCGGCCCTCCGCAACTTCTTGGACAAGTCGGTGCGTGTGGTCTTGAGCACGGCATTCAAGGCCACGACGTTCCTGAACCGGCCTGAACTGAAAGAGTTGGTCGAGGCGGGCAAAGCCCCGTTCACCACCGTCTTTGTGGATGAAGCAGGGCTCATCTCCCGAGCCGCAGTGCCAGTCTTGTCTCTCCTCGCATCACGTCGGGTCGTTTTGGTGGGTGACTCGAAACAACTGGCTCCGATCAGCCGGATCAGCCGTGTCTTGCCGACCAATCAGGCACGATGGCTGGCGAGCAGCGGACTCAGCCACCTCGACAACATCGGGAACGTGCCATCTGGCATCCACGTTCTCACCGAACAGTATCGGATGCACCCAGAAATCGGTGCCGTGGTGTCTGCCTTCCAGTACAACCATCGCCTGAAGACCGCAGAAGTGGTGGTCTCCCGAGATTCCCGGCTACCGTCGATGCTGACCGGGCAACCGAGAACCATCTGGTACGTCTTGGACGAAGAGACTGACGAACTCCCCCAGATCCGTGCGGAGCGAGGACCAGGGAATCGAAGCTGGGTGCGAGCGATCACTCTCAAACTTCTGAACAAGTTGTTCAGCGACCCATCGCTTCGGTCGGCCGAAGGGCTTTTCATCTCTCCCTTCCGGGCACAGGCCAAGGAGGTTGCCACGCTGCTTGCGCAGAAGGAACTCAGTTCGTGGGCCGCATCGACGGTTCACAGCCAGCAAGGTGCCCAGGCGGACATCGTGATCTTCGACACGGTGAATGCAGGTAGCTACGGATGGCCTTATGACGAGTGGAAACGGCTGGTGAATGTCGCTCTAAGCCGATCCCGAGAGGCTCTGATCGTGCTTGCAAGCCGGGCGGAGATGGATGAGCCCTACTTGCGGCCATTGGTCGCACTCCTGGCTCCCAGAGTGTTCTCTCGACAAGGCGGCACGCTTCGCTGGAAGGAAGCCGAGTCACGTGTATCCGGTAAGACCGCAGCCGAGATCGATGGCCTCGACCCGACCTCCCTCGGAGTCCAGTTGGCCAAGCGAAAGCAGTTAAGGCCGGTTCTGAGTCAGGAGCAGCAGCGTCTCTGTGGGCTGGTCCTCGACGGGAAACCACGGCTCGTGCGGGGAGTTGCCGGGAGCGGCAAGACAGTTGTGCTTGCCCACTGGCTCATGAAGACCGTCAAGCGTCTCCAAGGGCAGCCGGATTGCCGGATCTGGGCCGTCTACGCCAATCGCTCCTTACAGAACTTGATTGCTGACACGATTGTTGCCGCATGGGAACAGGAGGCCCGAGGCGAGTCGATCCCGTGGGATAACGTTCATCTGCAACACGTCAAAGACCTTTTGGAGAAGCTTCTTCCTTCGGTCGGCCTTTCCATGCAGACGTACGGCTTCGAGTACAACGATGCGGCAGAGGCGTACCTCCAACGTGTGTCCTCTTCGGACCGTAAGACTCCTGTCCTGTGCGATGCCCTGTTCATTGACGAAGCTCAGGACATGGGGCCAAGCACCCTCAAGTTGCTCTCGCAGATGGTCCGGCAGACTGACGATGCTGATGTGAAGAGCCGCTCGGTCAACATCTTCTACGACAATGCCCAGAATGTTTACGGTCGCCCAACGCCGAAGTGGTCCGACCTCGGGCTGGACATGCGGGGCCGTTCCTCGGTGATGAAGGAGAGCTTCCGCTCGACGACACCCATCACGGAATTCGCCCTCAACGTTCTCTACCGACTCCAACCTCCCGATGAGAACCCTGATCACAAGGAGTTAGTCCAACGGGGCCTCGTCGAGAAGACTGAAAGGAATGGGAGTCCTTGGTGGAACGTTCGTTTCAGCCAGATCGATGGCCCGAAGCCAACGTTCCGGCGATTCGCCACCCTCGACCAAGAAATCGATGCCGTTGGCAAGGAGGTTCTTCGTTTGACTCAGGACGAAGGGGTCAACCCAGAAGACATCTGTCTGCTGTACAACGGCGAGAACATCGAGTGGAGGCTAAAAAGCCAGATTGCCCCCATGCTGAGAGCCAGTGGGCTCGACTTGTCCGTTCAGAAAGGTCGGCTCGATCGGGGCACCAAGGGTGTGGTGAGGGCGTCTACCTCTCACTCCTTCAAAGGTTACGATGCGGAGGTAATCCTGATCCCGGCCATCGATCAATTCTGGGCTGAAAACAAGGGCATCCTCGCAAATAACCTCTACGTGGCGATGACACGTGCCCGGTCCATGCTGCTCATGTACGCACACCAGCGAAACCACCGATTCTGCAAGCAGATCTGCTCGGTCATCGAGGGGTGCCTGGACGACCTCTATGAGCGCCCGGTCGTTGACCACCACATCAGCCGCCACGACGACTTCGTTGACTTGCTGGAGAGAATCGGCGAGGAGCACCGGGACTGGCTATTCGGTTTGCTCGACCGATATCCCGTCGCCCAGGAACCTCTGCTCTCAAAGGCAGGAGAAGTGATCGCTGAGCCTCTCTTCTGGGTCAAGGTGGGCGAGAGTCAGTACGCCTGCTTCGGCAGGGAGACGCCGAAGGTGCGGACGCAGGAAAGGCTCGAACTTCATGGCATCAAGTTGTTGACACTGGGGCATGAGGTCTGAATC
>Ga0116219_10004080_pt1 | contig 11165 bp, 9 predicted proteins | sample Sb_taG_4_FD_91019 | JGI IMG/M metagenome (GOLD analysis project Ga0116219, IMG submission 91019) | Peat soil microbial communities from Weissenstadt, Germany - Sb_50d_6_BS metaG | ecosystem: Environmental > Terrestrial > Soil > Wetlands > Peat | place: Germany: Weissenstadt | collected 2010-09-21
CGCGCCTCAGGGATCAAACCGGTTCGGTTCCAGCGGCTAGCCGGCACGGCTGACGTTCGGCTTCGCTCAGGGTAGAAAGCCGCGACCTACAAAGCTTGTCGGTTGCCCGACGACTCGACAACTACTCCGGGCTGGCCGCGGCTGCTATACTTTGTGCAGACTGCGGCTTCAGGATATGGGCGTGGTGTTACGCGTTTGTTTGAATCGCGAGAAATGAGCATGAGCAACCCGGTCATCGTCGTTCACTATCACGAGCTGTGGCTCAAGGGCCGCAACCGTCGTTTTTTTCTGGGAAAATTGTTCACCGCGCTGCGGCAGAGTTTTCAGGGAATTCCAGTCGAGCGGATAGAGCAGCCGGGCGACCGATTCATCGTCCGCCTGGGCGATGGGGCGCCGCTCGATGAAGCGATCAAGCGCCTGGAGCGAATCCCGGGAGTCGCGTATTACGCCGTGGCACGCCCCGTCGAACGCAACATGGAGGCGTTGTGCGCGGCCGCGTGGGATGAAATCGAGCCGGTGCGATTCGAGGCGTTCGCCGTGCGCGCCAAGCGCAGCGACAAGACGTTTCCACATTCGACGATGGAGATCGAGTCCATCGTGGGGCGTTCTCTGCTCGACAAACTGCGCGAGCGAGGCCGCGACGTGCGCGTGCGCTTGAAGGATCCCGACGTGACCTGTCACATCGAAGTCACGCCGGGGCCGCTGCTGGTCTACGCGCGAAAAATTCCGGGCATGGGAGGCCTGCCGGCAAATACCGCGGGGCGGATGACCTGCCTGCTTTCGGGCGGATATGATTCCGCCGTGGCCGCGTACCATATGATGAAGCGAGGAGCGCACCTGAGCTTCGTGCACTTCTACGGCACGGGCGCGCAGCCGGGAGAGTCGTCACTGCACGTCGCGAGCGGCTTGGCGCGGACGCTGACGCCCTATCAATTTCGGGCCAAGCTTTACCGCGTGCCGTTTGAAGCGATCCAGCGCGAGATCGTCCGCGCGGCGCCGGAAGGCGTTCGCATTCTGCTGTACCGGCGGATGATGCTGCGGATCGCCGAAGCGTTCGCGCGGCGCGACCGCGCGCTCGCGCTCGTTACCGGCGACAGCCTGGGACAGGTGGCGTCGCAAACGCTGCGCAATCTGGTTGCGGTGGACGCGGCTGCGCGGATGCCTGTGTTTCGCCCGCTGATCGGCACGGACAAAATGGAAATTATCGCGACGGCGAAAAAAATCGGGACGTACGAAATTTCGTCGGAGCCTTTCCACGATTGCTGCCCGGTTTTCATGCCGCGCACCCCGGAGCTCTCAGCCCGTCCGCAAGAGCTCGACGAGGCTGAAGCGAATCTTGATGTCGCGTCGCTGATTACGCAGGGTGTCCAGGGCGCGACGCTCGAAAAGTTCGCCTTTACGGGAGGGCGAGTCGAAGCGACCGAACCGAAGTCCGTTTTGCCCGCCGATCAGAGCCACGCGGCGATTGCCTGAGCTCCGGCTTCGCGATTTTCAGAGACCGCTTGACAAGAGGAACTTCAGCGGCTAAAGCCGTTCAACCGTGGAGCGGCTATTGTCGTGGCTGAAGCCGCGACCCACAACGATCCTTCAATTGCCAGGGGAATACTGCGGTTAGCGGTCGCGCCCGTAGCCGCCGCGGTCGCCCCGGTCGCGTCCACCACCGCCACCGCGTCCACCGCCACCACCACCATGGCCGCCGCGCCCGCCACCTCCACCACCGCCGCCACTGTGGCCGCGCCCACCGCCACCGCCTGCACCTTCGCGTTGCGGACGCGCCTCATTCACGACCAGCGCGCGGCCGAGAAATTCCTTTCCATTCAGAGCCGCGATGGCCTTGTCGGCTTCCGCGTCGTCCTTGATCTCCGCGAAGCCAAACCCGCGCGGCTGGCCGGTGAAGCGATCGCGAAGCAGAGAGAGAGAATCGGGTTGCACGCCAGCTTCCGCAAACAGCGCCGCCACTTCCTCTTCGGTAGCCTTGAACGATAGATTACCCACGTACAGTTTCTTCACGTTGGTTCTCCTTGCGCCCCCCCGACTGCAAGCGGGCACCGACTGCGAGGCTGAAGAGGCAGGATCTCGGCCCGCAGGAGACCACCAACGCGACCGGCCCCCCCGGACTTAAGCGAGCACCCCAGCAACAGGCACATCTTGCTGCAACTGTCCGCCGCAGTCAACCATTGCAGCCGGCGGCGGCCCGCGCGGCGGCAGGCGATGCCCGCACAACTGCTGGGCGGGGCGATTGGTGGTAGGATGCGCGCACGTTCGCTTCGGAGGGGATTCATGCGCGGAACGATGATGGATTTTCCGCTGACGCTCGTGCCGATTCTCGAGCGCGCGGGGAAACTTTTCGGCGGGGTCGAGATTGTTTCTCGGCGGCCGGACCGCTCGATCGCGCGCTGCACCTACGGCGACGTATATCGCCGGGCGCGGCGTTTGGCGCGCGGGCTGGAGCTCGCGGGAATCGGCAGGGGCGACCGGGTGGCGACTCTGATGTGGAACCACGCGGCGCACCTGGAATGTTATTTCGGCATTCCGGTGGCGGGCGGAGTGATGCACACACTGAATCTGCGGCTGCATCCGAACGAACTTGTGTTTACCGCGAACCACGCGCGCGACCGCTACCTGATTGTGGACGATGTGCTGCTGCCGGTGTACGAGTCGTTCCGCGGACAGGTGCATTTCGAGCGCGTGTTTGTGGCGCCATTTGGCGGCGCGGCGATCCCCCGGGAGTTCGAGCGCTACGAGGATTTTCTATCGGCGGCGGACGACGATTTCCAGTATCCCGAGATCGAGGAGAACGAGGCCGCGACGGTGTGCTTCACCTCCGGCACGACGGGAAAGGCCAAGGGCGTCGTTTACTCGCATCGAGCGCTGGTGCTGCACAGCATGGCGGAGTGCATTGACGGCACTTTCGGAATCAGCCACGGTGACGTGATCCTCGCGTGCTCCTCGATGTATCACGCCAACGCGTGGGGAATTCCCTACACGGCGGCGATGATGGGGGCGAGGCTGGTGCTTCCGGGGCCGCACCTCGATGCCGAGGGCCTGCTCGACCTGATCGAGCAGGAGGGAGTCACGCTGGCGGTGGGAGTGCCGACGCTGTGGTTCAGCGTGCTGCAGGCGCTGGAGAACAATCCGGGGCGATGGAAAATCAAGCGCCCTCTCCGGATCGTGTCCGGAGGCGCGGCGGTACCCGAGGCGCTGTTTCGCGGGCTCGACCGCTTTGGCATTCACGTTCGCCAGATTTGGGGAATGACGGAAACCGCGCCGATGGCGAGCATGGGCACGATCAAGTCCACGCTGGCGGGATGCTCGGAAGACGAGGAATACAAGATCCGCACGAAGCAAGGACTGCCCGCGCCGTTCGTGGAGATGCGCGTGATGTCAGCCGAAGGCGAAGCACCGTGGGACGACAAAACGTTTGGAGAGCTGGAAGTGCGCGGGCCATGGGTGGCGGCGAGTTATCTGGACGCGCCGGAAACGGGCGATCGCTGGTCGAAGGATGGCTGGTTCCGCACGGGCGACGTGGCCACGATCGACGTCGAGGGTTACATACGAATCGTGGATCGCAGCAAGGACCTGATCAAATCGGGAGGAGAATGGATCAGCTCGGTGGACCTGGAAAACGCTCTGATGAGCCATCCGGCGGTGAGCGAGGCCGCGGTGATCGGCATTCCGCACCCGAAGTGGCAGGAGCGGCCGCTGGCGGTTGTGGTCGTGAAAAAAGGCGCCGAGGTGCTGGCGGAAGATCTGCGCGTGTTTCTGGCGGACAAATTCGCGAAGTGGCAATTGCCCGACGCTTTTATTTTCGCGAACGAAATCCCGCGCACGTCGGTCGGAAAATTCCTCAAGTCAAAACTCCGCGAAGAATACGCGAATTGGGAGTGGAAGTAGTCGGCTGAGCTTCGGCGTTCGGTGCCGCGCTAAAGGCCGCGGCGCTACATTTAGACCCTCTCGAATAGGCTTCACATTGCCAAACATCTGCGCCGGGCATCCGCCGCGGCGGATGCCCCTACGGAGACACTACCCGCGCAGAAGCCGTGCGCGCGCGTGGATTGGGCTAGGTGCGGTAGCTGGAATTGATGTGGACGTACTCGATGGTGAAGTCGCAGGTCCACACGCGGGCAGAGGCGCTGCCGGAGTGCAGATCGACGCGGACCGGCACGTGCTTCGCGAGCATTTTCTGGTGAACTTCGCGCTCGTCGAAGGGATGTTCGCAGCCGTGGCGGCAGACGGCGACACCCGCAATCGAAATATTCACGCGACGGGCATCGAATTTCACGCCAGAGCGTCCGGCGGCGGCGAGGATGCGCCCCCAATTTGGATCGGCGCCGGCGAAGGCCGTCTTCACCAGCGGAGAATTGGCGATCGTCTTGGCGATGCGGCGAGCGTCGCGCTCGGAAGCGGCGCCGCGAACTTCGATTTCGATGGTGCGCTGGGCGCCTTCGCCATCCTCGATGATCGCAAGCGCGAGCGATTTGCAGATGCTTTCGAGCGCGGCCTGGAAACTCTTGTAACCAGCGCCGGCCGCGCCCTTGATTTCCCGCGCTCCGGAGTGGCCGTTGGCAAGGACGGCGACCGTATCGTTTGTCGAGGTATCGCCATCCACGGTGATGGAATTGAAGGTGCGCTGGACGGAAGCGCGCAAGGCGCGGTCGAGCAGCACGGGCGCGATGGCCGCGTCCGTGGCGATGAATGCGAGCATGGTCGCCATGTTGGGCTCAATCATTCCCGAGCCCTTGGCGCAGCCGAGGAGGCGAACCTGTTTGCCGCCGACGCGGCACTTGGCGGCCGCCCATTTCGGGCGGGTGTCCGTGGTCATAATCGAGCGCGCAAATTCCTCGAACGCGCCGGGTTCGGCGCTGCGGGCGAGCACGACGTGCGGCACGGCGGCCAGGATTTTTTCCACGCGCAGAGGAGCGCCAATCACGCCCGTCGAGCAGACGAGAATCTGTGAAGGGTCGATCCCGCCGAGTTCCGACGCGAAAGATTCGGTCGTGGCGATGGAGGCGGGATAGCCATCCTCCTTCGTGCAACAGTTGGCATTTCCAGAATTCACAATGATGCCGCGCATTAGGCCGCGCGACTTGCGCAAGTGCTCGCGCGAGGCGATCACCGGCGCGGCCACAATCTGATTGGTGGTGAACATCGCGGCCGTGGTGGCCGGCGTATCGCTGACGAGGATGCCGAGGTCGAGCCGGGAACGCTTGAGGCCGCAATGCGTGGCCGCAAAAGTGAAGCCGGCGGGAATGTCCGAGGCGGAAAGGTGCGGGTTCAAGGCTTTTCCTCGAGCTTCGCGATTCGCGCGGTGAAATCCTCCAGCGCGGCGCGAACCGCTCCGGGAGCCGTGCCGCCCGCAACGCCTCGCCGGGCGAGCGCGGATTCGAGCGTAAGCACGGTGCTGAGGTCGCGGCCGAACGCGGGAGAAAATGCCGCGAGTTTTTCAAGCGGCATCTCGCGGATCGATTTCCCTTCCTGCTCCGCCGCGCGCAGCGCCTTGCCAACAATTTCATGCGCCTCGCGAAACGGAACGCCCTGCGCGGCAAGATAATCGGCGACTTCGGTGGCGACGAGCGCCGGGTCCTGTGATGCCTGGCGGAGGCGCGCCTCGCGGAATTTCGTGGCGGCCAAGGCTGCCGCGGCGATTTTCACCATGGCCAGCGCCTGATCGTGAGCCGCGAAAAGCGGTTCTTTATCCTCCTGCAAGTCGCGTTGATAACTCGAGGGCAGGCCCTTGCAGGTGGTGAGAAGCGCGAAGAGAGCGCCGTAGATGCGGCCCGTCTTGCCGCGGATCAGCTCCCAGGCATCGGGATTTTTCTTTTGCGGCATGAGGCTGCTGCCGGTGGAGTATTCGTCAGGCAGCTCGACGAACGCGAATTCGGGCGTGGCGAACAGGATCATGTCTTCCGAGAGCCGCGAAAGGTGCATGGCGAGCGTGGCCAGCGCAAACAATGTTTCGAGCGCAAAGTCGCGATCGCTGACGGCGTCCAAGCTGTTGGCGGTGATGCGCGAAAAGCCCAGATCGCGCGCGAGCGCCTTGCGGTCCAGCGGAAACGCGCAACCGGCGAGCGCGCCGGAGCCGAGCGGGCAAACGTCCGCGCTGGCCGCAGCGGCTGCCAGGCGTTCGGCGTCGCGATGAAAAGCTTCGCCGTGCGCGAGGAGCCAGTGCGAAAGCAGCAGCGGCTGGGCATGCTGCATGTGCGTGGTGCCCGGCATGGGAACGCCGAGATTTTGCTTGGCCTGGACGGCAATCGCCCGGGCGAGCGAGCCAAGGGCGCTGCGAAGCTCGCGCGCGGCGTGCTTCACGTACATGCGGAATTCGGTCGCGACCATTTCGTTGCGGCTGCGGCCAGTGTGGAGCTTGGCGCCCAGCGGGCCGAGTTTCTCGATGAGCGCGGATTCGGCGAAATGGTGGACGTCCTCGGCCTGCGAAGCATCGAGCCAGGCGGCGTCGGATTTCGCGCGTGCTTCGATCTGATCGAGCGCGGCGACGATGCGCTGGCCCTCTTCGTCGGTGAGGATTCCCGCAGCGGCGATGGCGCGGGCCCAGGCGCGGTCGAGCGCAAGTTCCTGGGGCAGCATCCGGCGATCGAACGCCCAGGAGCGCTCGAATTCGTAGAAGGAAGCGTCGGGCGCGCGCTCGAACATGCCGCCCCACATTTTCTGGCCGTCGCGAGCGGTCATCTCACCGCAGCCTCGAGCGGAACGGTGATGGGCAGGGCGAAGAGATTGATGAAGCCCTCGGCGTCCTTGGGGTTGTAACCGGTCATGCTGAAACTCGCCAGGCCCGGGCGGTAGAGCGAATAGGGCGAGCGGCGCGAAATCGCGTTCAGGTTGCCCTTGAAGAGTGAGAGCCCGACGGAGCCGGTAACGCGGCGCTGCGAACTGGAAAAGAACGCATCGAGAGCCTCGCGCAGCGGAGTGAACCACATGCCGTAGTAAACCATTTCAGCGTAGCGCAGCGAGAGAATCTGCTGGTAGTGCAGCGTCTCGCGGTCGAGGCACAGCGATTCGAGCTCGCGATGCGCGGTGACGAGCAGAGTGCCGCCGGGCGTTTCATACGCGCCACGCGACTTCATGCCGACGAGACGGTTTTCGACGATGTCCATGCGGCCGACGCCATTGGCTGCGGCGATTTCGTTCAGTTGGTCGAGCAGCGCGAGCGGCGCGAGCTTTTCACCGTTGACGGACACAGGATTGCCGGCTTCGAAGCCGATCTCGACCTCAGTTGGTTTGTCCGGCGCCTTGGCGGGAGAGACGATCCATTGCCACATGTCCTCCGCGGGCGCGTTGGCGGGATCTTCGAGAACGCCGCCTTCGTGGCTCAAATGCCAGACGTTGCGGTCGCGGCTGTAGATGTTCTTTTTCGTCTGGTCCACGGGAATGTTGTGTGAGCGCGCGTATTCGATCGCTTCTTCCCGGGAGTTGATCTTCCATTCGCGCCATGGCGCGATGATTTCCAATTCGGGGCCGAGCGCCTTGGCCGCCAGCTCGAAACGGACCTGGTCGTTGCCTTTGCCGGTGCAGCCGTGGGCCAGCGCGTCCGCGCCGACTTTTTTGGCGAGCTCGACTTGCCTTTTCGCGAGGAGTGGGCGGGCGAACGAAGTGCCCAGCAGATACTTGTGCTCGTACACGGCTCCGGCGCGGAGCGTGGGCCAGATGTAGCCGGTGATGAATTCCTCGCGCAGATCCTCGACGTACGCCGCGCTCGCTCCGGTGGCGAGGGCTTTCTTGCGCGCGGCCTCGAGATCCTCGCGCTGGCCGAGATCGCCGATCATGGCGATGACTTCGCAGCCGCCGTAGGTCTCCTTGAGCCACGGAATGATGATGGAGGTATCGAGTCCTCCGGAATACGCCAAAACAACCTTCTTAGGCAACGGATTCTCCTTAGGTGAGCAGCGTGTGCAGGATCGCCTTCTGGACGTGCAGGCGATTTTCCGCCTGATCGTAAATAATGGAGCGCGGGGAATCGATGACGCCTTCGGTGACCTCAAGACCGCGGTGGGCGGGCAGGCAGTGCAGGAAGACAGCGTCCGGCGCGGCTTGCGCGAAGAGCGCTTCGTTCACTTGATATGCCGCGAATGTTTTTTCGCGCGCAGCCGCTTCAGCTTCCTGGCCCATGCTCGCCCAGACATCGGTGTAGACGGCCTGGGCTCCGGCGACGGCGTCCTCGGGCGCGCGCAGGATTTCGATCTTGCCGCGAGTTTCGCGGGCGACGCGTTTGGATTCAGCGACGATGGTGGCGTCGGGCTCGTATCCGGCAGGCGTCGCGACGCGGATGTGCGCTCCGGCGCGGGCGCCGATGGTGAGGAGCGAGTGGCACATGTTGTTGCCGTCGCCGACGTACGCGAGTTTCAGGCCGCGCAATCCGCCGAAGCGCTCCTCAAGCGTGAAGAAATCGGCCAGCGCCTGGCACGGATGATATTTATCCGAGAGCGCGTTGATCACGGGAACATTCGCGTTGGCAGCGAGTTCTTCAAGAGTTTCCTGCGCGAAGACGCGCGCGACGATTCCCTGCACCCAACGCTCGAGATTCTTGGCAATGTCGCGGACGGGCTCGCGCTCGCTGAGGCGGGCGGCAGTGTGATCGAGAAACGTGGATGTTCCGCCGAGATTGGCGATGCCGACCTCGAAAGTGACGCGCGTGCGCAGCGAGGGCTTCTCGAAGATCAGCACGAAGACGCTGCCGGCCAGCACGGTCCGGTAGCGATCCGGGTGTGCCTTCATTTCCGTGGCGAGGCGGAAGAAATCGCGCAATTGCGCCGGACTCCACTCGGTTCCCGTGAGGAGATCCCTTTTCAGTGCAAGCGGTGAAGCGACGGCGTTCATATTCACCTCGTCGCAGCCAGAACCAGCGGCTGCGTCTGAGATTCCGATTTCGAGGCCGCGGCGGCGGGCTTGTTCGAGGACTTATTCACGAACTTCGCCGCGCGGGCCAGGACGGTTTCGAACTTCTTGAGGAACTCGGCGACGTCGCGCTTACTGATCACGAACGGCGGAAGCAGGCGAAGGATGTGATCGTGAGTGCAATTGATCAGCAGCCCCATCCGCAGCGCCTCGGCGACGAAAGGAGCGCCCTCGACCGAGAGGTCCAAGCCGAGAATCAGCCCTTCGCCACGCACCTCGCGGATGAAATCAAAACGCGCCGCGAGCTTTTCCAAACCGGCGCGGAGTTCCGCGCCGCGCTCGCGGACATTGGCAAGGAGATCTTCCTCCTCGACGATGGTGAGAAATTCAAGCGCCGCCGCGCAAACCAGCGGGCCGCCGCCAAAAGTCGATCCGTGCATTCCGGGGCTCAGCGCGGATGCGAATTCCTCGCTGGCGATAAAGGCGCCGAGCGGCAGGCCGCCCGCCAACGGCTTCGCGACTGTGACGATATCCGGAAGCGAGCTGAACTTCTGGTAAGCGAAGCGCCGGCCGGTGCGGCCCAGGCCGGATTGGATTTCATCGGCGATCAGCGCGGCGCCGTGCTGCGCGGTCAGCTGGCGCGCGCGATTCCAGAATTCTTCGCTGACGACGTGAACGCCGCCCTCGCCCTGAATTGGCTCGATGACCACGGCACAAACCGTGTCATCGAACTTTGCGTCGAGATCCGCCACGTCGTTGAACCGGACGAATTCAGCGCCGGGGACGAGCGGGGCGAACGGCTCGCGATATTTCGCCGTGTGCGTGATCGAAAGCGCTCCGAAAGTGCGGCCATGAAACGAGTTTTCGAGCGCCAGGAAGCGCGTCTTCAATCGAGCGCCGCTATCGGATTTCGCGTGCGCGTAAGCCCGGGCGAGCTTCATCGCGCCTTCGACCGCCTCGCTGCCGCTGTTGGAGAAAAACACGCGGTCGAGGCCGGACCACTGCGCCAACTTACGCGCGAGCGGCGCCTGATAGGCATTGTGGAACAGATTTGAAACGTGCGTGGCGCGGCCCGCTTCGCGGCGGATGACACGGACCATCCGCGGATGGGCGTAACCCGTCGCGTTGACCGCGATTCCCGCCAGGAAATCGAGGTACCCACGCCCGTGCGAATCGTAGAGGCGGCAGCCGCGCCCGTGCGTGAAGACTTCCGGCGGGCGCCGATAGGTCTTCATCATGTAGCGCGCCTCGTCGGCCCGGATTTTCGGCGCGGAGAGGCGTTTCGCGGCCATCGGTTTCTTCTTGGCCATGGCTAATGCGCGGCTCCATGCGCAGCTCGTGCGTTCGTGCGGATTACGGGCAGAACCCGGGTTCCCGGGCCGCGGCCTGCGCTGGCAGCGGCAAGCAGGGCGCGCGGTTTCGATCCGCCGACGATGCGGACTTCGGCAACGCCGCCGGCCAGGGCGCGCTTCGCGGCTTCGAGCTTCAGAATCATGCCGCCGGAAACTTTGTTCTTGCGGATGAGGTCTTCAATGTCGGTGCCGCGGAGCGCGCTCAACACTTTTTCGCCGTCGAGGACGCCTGCGACATCCGTGAGGAAGATCAAGCGATCGGCGCGTATGAATTCCGCGGCGGCCGCGGCCATGTGGTCGGCATTAATGTTGTAGAGTTCGCCATCGGCGCCCAGCCCCAGGCAGGAAGCCACGGGCACGATTCCCTCGCGCCAGAGCGAGCGCAGAAAATCCACATTCACTTCCGTGAGATAACCGACAAACCCCAGGCTGCCTTCGCGATCCTCCACTTGCATGGGCTCCGCGAGGAAGCAGGCAGCGTCGGCGGCGCTGATACCCACCGCCGGATATCCCGCGAGCGAAATGGCGCCGGCGAGTTTTTTGTTGAGCAGGCCGGCGAAAACCATGACGGCCGCATCGCGCGTATCGCGATCGGTGACGCGCAGACCGTTGATGAAGCGGCTGGTGATTCCCATGCGCGCCAGAGTGGCCGTGAAGATCCGGCCGCCGCCGTGAATTACCAGAAGTTCGTGGCCGGCGCGTGCGAGCTCCGTGATCTGACGCGCCAGTGTCTGCACGTCCTCATCGCGCTCGAGCAGCGCGCCTGCGACCTTGATGACCATCCTCATATCAATCCCGCCGTTTCGGGATACCCGCGCATCCCATTGAGATTTTGTACGGCCTGCCCCGCCGCACCCTTGCCGAGATTGTCGAGGCACGAAACGATCACCAGCCGCTCGCCGGAAGGATCGAGCGCGAAGCCGATGTCGCAAAAATTCGTGTGCGTCACATACAGCAGCTCCGGCA
>Ga0116219_10004082_pt1 | contig 11156 bp, 11 predicted proteins | sample Sb_taG_4_FD_91019 | JGI IMG/M metagenome (GOLD analysis project Ga0116219, IMG submission 91019) | Peat soil microbial communities from Weissenstadt, Germany - Sb_50d_6_BS metaG | ecosystem: Environmental > Terrestrial > Soil > Wetlands > Peat | place: Germany: Weissenstadt | collected 2010-09-21
ATTTCGCGTTCGAACCTGCTGGCGGGGAAGGACAGCGCGGCGAGGCTGGGTAGTTGCGGCCGGTGTGGGTCGAGGCGGATGTGCAGTTCGATGCGTGAGTCGGGCGGGCCGCTGGTGAACAGGTACACCACGCGCAGCGCGTCGCCGTCGTCGTGCTGCGCGGCGACCAGGGCGAGGCGGTAGCCGCCGGCGACCAGCTGCCCGGCGCTGGCGGGCAGCGCCTCGGGCCCGAGTTCGATCACGCTGCGTTGGGTGCCGGCGATCGTGGTCATGTCAGGTTCCTCCGGCGGCGAGGGCGGCGGCGTGCAGCAGTGCCTGCAGCGGCCACGCGGTTATTCCCAGGACGGCGCACACGCCGAGTCCGGCGATCAGCGCGGCCGCGGCGGTGCTGGGAAGCCGCAGCGGTACCGTGGTCGCGGTCGCGGTCGCGGTCGCGGTCGCGGTCGGAGGCTGGTCGCGCGACCCGAGCAGCATGTCGCCGGCGTGCGCGGCGACCGCGGCGAAGATCACTAGCATGGATGCCAAGGCGAGGGTGACCGCCCAGCCCAAGCCGGCGGCGAAGCCGGCGCGGAACATGCCCAGTTCGCTGGCGAACAGGCTGAACGGGGGCAGGCCGAGCAGCGCGAGCAGGCCGACGCCGAAGGTGCCGGCGAGCAGCGGCGCCCGCCCGGCCAGGTCGCGCACGGCATGGATGTGGCTGCTGCCCAGGGCCTGGTGCAGGTGCCCGGAGCTGAGGAACAGCACCGCCTTGGCGAGTCCGTGGCCGAGAATGTGCAGTAGCACGGCGGCGATCGCGAGCTGGCTCCCGGCCGCGGCGCCGAGGGCGATCAGGCCCATGTGCTCGATGCTGTGGTAGGCCAGCATGCGTTTGTAGTCGCGTTGGGCCAGCAGCAACGCCGCGGCGAGCGTGATCGAGGCGAGCGCGACGATGAGCAGCAGGGTGCGGGCGAAGCCGCCGCCGAGCGCGGCGTCGGAGATGACCTTGACCCGCAGGATGGCGTAGAAGGCCACCGAGAGCAGCACCCCGGACATCAGCGCGGAGACCGGGGCGGGCGCCTGGCTGTGCGCATCGGGAAGCCAGGCGTGCATCGGGGCCAGCCCGGTCTTGGTGCCGAAGCCGAGCACGAGCAGGGCGACCGCCATGCGGGTCACGCCGGGATCGAGCGCGTGCGCGTTGGCGGTCAGGCTGGTCCAGTCCATCGCGTGGGTGGCGGGCAGCCCGGTGTGCACGGCGGCGTAGTTGAGCAGCACGATGCCGAGGAAGGCCAGCGCGATGCCGACCGAGCAGACCACCACGTATTTCCACGCGGCCTCGACCGAGCCGCGGGTGTGCCGGTGCCCGACCAGGAACGCCGTGAGGATGGTGGTGGCCTCGATCGCGGCCCACAGCACGCCCAGGCTGGCGGCGAGCACGGCGGTGTTCATCGCGGCGATGAAGGCTTGGGTGAGGATCCCGTAGCGGCGGGTGGCGCGGGCGTCGGTGTGCCCGGAGGCGAGCTCGCCGGCCAGGTAGGCGGGGCTGGCGGCCATCGCCAGCACGGCGATGGCGCCGATCACGATGACCATGTAGGCCGACAGGGCGTCGGCGCGCAGCAGCCCGCCGAGCCCGGTGCGCGGGTGGGTCCGGGTGACGACGACGGCCAGCGCGATGCCGCTGGCGAGCACGCCCGCGGCGGCGAGCGCGCCGAGCCACGCGGTGCGCCGCTGCCAGCCGACTGCCGCGTACGCCAGCCCGGCCAGCGCGGGCAGCACGATCGGTGCAAGAACAAGGATGATCATCAGTCGTGCAGCTCCCGCAGTTCGTCCAGGTCGGTGCTGCCGAACACGGCGCGCATCCGGCTGGTGAGCACCTGCAGCACGAGCACGGCCAGCAACACGTCGAAGGAGACGCCGAGCTCGACGACCACCGGAACCCCGGCGGTGGTGAGGAACGCGGCCGCGGTGATGCCGTTGTCCAGCAGCAGGAACCCGGCCAGCTGCGAGAGCGCGCGGCGGCGGGTGACCAGCACGAAGAACCCGAGCAGCACCACGGTCACCGCGACCGGCACCGCGTGGGTGGCCGGTGACGGCGAGAGCCGCACCACCGGCTGGGTGACGGCGTAGGCGAGCAGCGCGAGCACCGCGGCGGCGAGCAGCGATGCGGTGACGTTGACCAGCGGCTGGGTCTCCCGCGCCTCCCCGGAGGCCTCCAGAGCGCGTCGGACGAGCAGGGGCAGCAGCACCGCGCGCAGCAGGAGGATCCCGACCGCGACGGCTCCGAGCTCGGTGTCGTGCTGGTGCACGGCGAGCACCGCGACCAGCCCGGCCAGCGCCGTGGCCTGGATCGTGAACAGCCGCACGATCGCGGACAGCTGCCGGCGCCACAGGATCAGCACCGCGGCGAGCAGGAACACCCCGCACGCCAGGTCGAGCAGTTGCACGTAGGTCGTCTCGCTCATATCCGTCTCAGCCCAGGAAGAAGGACGCGGCCACAGCCAGCAGCGCGAGTAGGAACGAGCCGGCCAGCAGCTCCGGCACCCGGAATAGCCGCAGCTTGGCCAGGAACACCTCACCGGCGGCGAGGACGACGCCGAGCGTGGCCACCTTGGCCGCGAACACGACCAGCGCCAACGGGATCGCGGCGAGCCCGGCGCCGGTCACGATTCCCCACGGCGCGAACAGGCTGGCCAGCAACCCGAGCAGCACGCCCAGGCGCATCGCCGAGGCCCACTCCACCAACGCGAGATCGGGGCCGGCGTACTCGAGAATCATCGCCTCGTGGATCATCGTCAGCTCGAGGTGGGTGGACGGGTTGTCCACCGGCAGCCGCCCGGCCTCGGCCATGGTCACGACCGCCAGCGCGACCGCGGCGAGCAGGCTCGCCGGGGAGATCACCGCGCGTGGGTCGTGCACGGTTGCGCCGACGATGGCGGCGAGGTTCGTCGAGCCGACCCGCACCGACAGCGCGAACACCGACAGCAGGATCGTCGGCTCCACCAGCGACATCACGGTCATCTCGCGGCTGGCGCCCATGCCACCGAACGCGGTGCCGGTGTCCAGCCCGGCCAGCGCGAGCGTCACCGTGCCCAGCGCCAGCACCGCGGCCACCGCGATCAGGTCCGCGACCGAGTCCAGTGGCGAGGAGGTGGTGGCGAATGGAACGACCGCGGCAACGACCAGAACGGTCGCGGTCAGCAGCAGCGGCGCGGCGCGGAAGACCCATCCGGTGCCGTCCGGGGTGATCGGCTCCTTGCGCAGCAGTTTGCGCAGGTCGCGCCAGGGCTGCGCCACGCCGGCTCCGGCGCGTCCCTCCAACCGGGCGCGCACCTGACGCATCAGCCCGACCAGCAGCGGCGACCCGCCGCCGACGAGGGCAACCTGCGCGGCCGCGCCGAGCGCACCCGCCGCGGTCACCGGATCACCGCGAGCACGATCAGCAACCCGGTGAACGCGAAGAACCCGTAGCCGAGGTAGCGGTGCACGCTGCCGTTGGCCAGGCCGCGGGCAGCCTCACCGACCGCGTGGGACGCGGACAGCACCGGCTCATAGAGGCGATGTTCGATCCGGTCCGGCACCCTGGTCTGGAACTGGACGCGCTCGACCAGGTATGCCGACTCGGTGGTCGGGGTGACGTCGACGTCGGTCTCCGGCGCGAGCACGTTGTCAAAGACGCGCAGCAGCGGTTCGGCGAACGACGTGGCGGTGTACTCCATCCGCGCCGACATCGGGCCGGCGCCGCAGTCCCACAGCCTGGCCACCCGCCGGGCCCGCCGCGCCGCGAGCACCCGGACACCGGCCAGCGCACCGACGGCCGCGGCGAGCAGCGCGACCGTGATCAGCAGCGGCGACATGCTGCCCGCATAACCGGTCAGCCGCAGCGTCACCGGTCCGTGCACGGCGTCCACGGCGCTGGACCCGAACGCCGTGGACGCCGCCCGGGACAGCCTCGGGAGCACCGCCGCCGGCGCGATCGCCAGCACGACGCATCCGGCCGCGGCCAGGCCAGCCCCGGCCAGCATCGACGAAGGACTCTCCACAGCCTGTTCGGCGACGGTGCTGCGCGGGCGGGCCAGAAACCCCACCCCGAACGCCTTCACGAACGTCGCCACCGCCAGCCCGGCGGTCAACGCCACCACCGCCACCGCGAGCGGCATCGCCACCGCGGTCGCGGTCGCGGTCGTCGGCAGCGCATGGATCAGGCTTTGCAGCAGCAGCCACTCGCTGACGAAGCCGTTGCCCGGCGGCAGTGCCGACGCGCCCAGGGCGCCGACCGCGAACAGCGCCGTGGTCACGGGCATCCGCGACCGCAGCCCGCCGAGTGCGTCCAGGTTGCGGCTGCCAGTGGCGCGCAGCACCGACCCGGCCGAGCAGAACAGCACCGTCTTGAACGCCGCGTGATTGACCAGATGCAACAGTCCAGTGGTCAGCGCGAGCCCGGCCAGCAGCTGGCTTCCGGACGCGGCGAAGTATCCGCCCGCGCCGACACCGATCAAGACCAGGCCCATGTTCTCGGTGGTCGAGTACGCGAGCAGCCGTTTGAGGTCGACAGCCACCACGGCCTGCAAGATCCCATACAGCGCCGAGACCGCACCCGCGGTCAGCACCGCCAGCCACCACCACCGCGACCCGCCACGCAGCAGATCCAGGCCCACCCGCAACACTCCATACACCCCGAGGTTCACCATCGCCGCGCTCATCAACGCCGAGACATGACTGGGCGCCTCCGGATGCGCCCGGGGCAGCCACACGTGCAGCGGCACCACCCCGGCCTTGGACGCGAACCCGAGCAGCGTCGCCGCGAACACCGCACCCTTCACGGCCGGTGACATCCCGCCTGCCGCGGCCCGCAACTGCGTGAACGACTCGCCGTGCGCGGCCGCAGCGAAACCCACCAGCCCGGCCAGGATCGCCAGTAGCCCCAGGTGCGTCATCACCGCATACCAGCGCCCAGCCTCGCCGACCGCGGCTCGACGCCGATGCTCAGCCAGCACGAGTAGCAGCGAGGTCAGCGCCATCAGCTCCCACGCCACCAGCAACGTGCTCACACTCGCCGCCGCCGGCACCAGCAGCATCGCGGCCACGAACAGCGGCAGCGTCGCCTGCATCACCCGCCCGTCGCCGTGCGCACCGTGCCCGCTCGGCCGCACGTAGCCGACCCCGTACACCGCCGCACACGCCGCTACCGCGCCGGTCACCGCCACGAACAGCCCGCCGAGCGGATCCAACGCCAACCGCACCCCGGCCAGCGGCAGCAGATCCGGTAACCACGCGCTGAACGACGACCCACCCATCGCGGCCACCCCGGCCACCACGGCAGCCAGCCCGGCGCCCGCAGTCCCGATGCCCACCAGCGTCGCCCGGCGGCGAGTCGGCGCCGCCACCCCGGCGGCCACCGCGAGCACGCTCAACCCCAGCGCCGTGCCAAACGCCGACCCGGCAACGCTCACGGCCTACGCCCCCCGGCAGCGTGAGACATAACAGGGCAACGCTTCATCGGCCGGTCAGCCCTCGCAGCGCTGCGACGATCGCCTCCGGCGGTGGCGGGCAGCCCGGCACCTGCACGTCCACCGGCACTACGTCGGAGACCGCACCGGCCACCCCGTACCCGCCGGCGAACACTCCACAGTTGAGTGCGCAGTCCCCGCAGGCCACCACCAGCCGCGGCTCGGGCACCGCCTCATGCGTGCGGCGCAGCGCCACCTCCATGTTGCGGGTCACCGGCCCGGTCACCAGCAGCGCATCGGCATGCCGTGGCGAGGCCACCAACCGGGCACCGTAGCGTTCGGCGTCATAGACCGGCCCGAACGCCGACGCAATCTCGATCTCGCAGCCGTTGCATGAGCCGGCGTCCACGTGCCGCAGCTGCAGGGACCCGTTCAGCTCGCCCGCCCGCTCCGGGCCGGTCCCTGCCGGCCGCGGCGGGGCCGGCTCGGCCACTCGACCCGTAGCACGGATCTTGCGCCACAGCCCGATCACGACGCCGCCGCGCTACGGCTGACCCCAGCGCCGCTCACGTCGGGCTGCTCAGTCCGCAACTCGGCGAGCAGCTCATTCTGCCCGGCCAGCAGCTCAGTCAAGATCCGCCGGGCCGCGCCCATCAACTCCGCCGCGTCCCCACAGGCCAGCGCGTACATCACCGTGCTGCCCGTGCGCGTCGCGCTCACGATCCCCGAGCGGCGCAACACCCCCAACTGCTGCGACAGGTTCGACGGCTCAATCTCGATCACGGCCAGCATGTCCCGCACCGATCGCGGCCCATCGGCCAGCAGCTCCAGCACCCGGATCCGCGCCGGATGCCCCAGCATCCGGAAGAACTCCGCCTTCGCCTGATACAGCGGAACCGACACCGCCAACCCCCCCACTCCCTACGACGCTGACGCAGAAACATAACATATCCAAAATTGATAAACTTCGAAACTCTGCCGTAGAGCAGCGCAGTGGCCGTGGTCGTCTTCGACCGGAGCCGCCGCGGGGGCATGCTGACCTGCCAGCACCGACTCCTCTCGGCCATGCTGGCGCGGCGGCACACGGCACGCGACCGCACTGCGGCCAGCCGTGATGTCTCGCTTCCGGCTTCGACAGACCGAACAGACGAGCCTGCAGCCCAGCACCAGCGCGGCGCGGCCGGCGACCGAGCACGCCGCATCGGTCCGACCCGACGGCTCCGACCGATCGAACTGGATCCGAGCATGAGCGAAGTCCAAGCCTGGGCGCGCAGCCGGGCTCACCGTTCCTGATCGGCTTGGCTGCGGCCCGAGCAGCCGGCCTACAGGAGCGCCCGCAAGGGGAACCCCGAGGAGAACCCGATGCGCACCGATATCACCTTCCACTCCGGCGACGACTGGTGCGCCGGCTGGCTGTACCGGCCTGAGGGCTTCGAGGGACCGCGGCCGCTGATGGTGATGGCGCACGGCTTCAGCGCGACCAAGGAGCTGCGCCTCCCCGCCTACGCCGAGCGCTTCTGCGCGGCCGGGATCGGGGTGCTGCTGTTCGATTACCGCCACTTCGGCGGCAGCGGCGGCGAGCCACGCCAGCTGGTCGACATCTCGCGCCGGCACGCTGACTTCCGCCGCGCGCTGGCGTACGCGCGCGACCTCGACTGGGTCGACCCGGACCGCGTCGGCCTGTTCGGCAGCTCGTTCGCCGGCGGCCACGTCCTCGCCGTCGGGGCCGCCGACGGGCGGGTCGCGGCGATCGTCTCGCAGTGCCCGTTCACCGATGGCCTCGCGACCCTCCCCGCGCTCGGGCTGAAGACGATCATGCAGGTCACTGTCGCCGGGCTGCGCGATCAGGTCACCGCGCTGCGTCGCGGCGCGCCGTATTACATCCCCGCCGCAGCACCGCCCGGCAGCCTCGGCGTGATGACCACCGACGACTCGCTGTCCGGCATGACCACGATGGCCGAGCAGTCGGTCGACCCGCACTGGGACAACCGCGTCGCCGCCCGGATCTTTCTTCGGGCCCCCATGTACCGCCCGGGTCTAAAAGCAGCGAAGCTCCCCTGCCCGGCGCTGTTCTGCATCACCGACCAGGACTCGCTCGCCCCCGCGGAGCACACGGCCAAGCTGGCCGCGCGCGGGCCGCGAAACGAGATCAAGCGCTACCCGATCGGCCACTTCGACATTTACGTGGGTGAGGACTGGGAGCGAGCGGTCGCCGATCAGACCGAGTTCCTCGTGCGCACGCTGAAGCCGTAGCTGCGCCCAGTCTCAACCCATGAACGCTGCCGCCCATAAACGCGCGGCACCGCTGGACACGCCGAACACCGCCACGATCCCGTCGCCGGTGAACTTGTCCACCGTGCCGCCGTAACGCTGCACAACCGCCGTGCAGCGGTCGGCCAGCTCGGCCATGATCTCCCGCAGCCGCTCTGCCCCGACGGCAGAGGCGATGTCCATCGAATGCACCACGTCGGCGAAGAGAACCGTGACCTGCTTGTACTCAGCCCGGGTATCGCCGTCTTGGACCGGTGAGCCACAACCGTGGCAAAACCGGGCGTGCTCCAGAGGCTCAGTGCCGCACGTCCGGCACGCTGCTATGGCCGTCACCCGACCCTCCACCGATCCCGGGCCCCAACGTTTGCAGGGTGCTCTAAGGATAGGCGGTTAGACACTTCCGGGGGGCCGTCGGCGTTCACGGTGATTCCGACACAGAGTTTTGACAGCGTCGTATCTCTTCTTTATCGAGACGCGGTTCGGTTGACGGTCAGTCAGCTATCCAGGGGACCTGCCTGGCAAGGCGTGTAGCCTCCCCTTACCGGGTGGTGCAGATTATTTGCGAGGGAGTCCGTGCGGGCATCGGCGCCGACAAGGACTCCCCGCCCGAGCCGTTACACGAGGACGACATTGCCAGAAGAAACGCCCAGCCTGCGGCCACACTTCGAGGACGTGCAGGCCCACTACGACCTGTCCGATGATTTCTTCGCGTTGTTCTTGGACCCGACGCGGACGTACACCTGCGCTTACTTCGAGCGCGATGACATGACACTGGAAGAGGCCCAGATCGCCAAGATCGACCTCGCGCTGGGCAAACTGGGCCTGCAGCCGGGCATGGTGCTGCTCGAAGTCGGCTGCGGTTGGGGGGCGGCGATGCTACGCGCATTGGAGAAGTACGACGTCAACGTCGTCGGTCTGACGCTGAGCAAGAACCAGGCTGCCTACGTCGAGCAGCTGCTCGCGGCATCGGATAGCCCGCGTTCCAAGCGGGTGCTGCTCGAGGGCTGGGAGCAGTTTCACGAGCCGGTGGACCGGATCGTGGCGATCGGCCCACTCGAGCATTTCGGCTTCGACCGCTACGCCGCTTTCTTCAAGAGGGCGTATGACCTGTTGCCGGGCGATGGCACGATGCTGCTGCACACGATCGTGCTGTTGAGCAGGCAGGAGCTCAAAGAGCGCAATCTGCCGATCACGATGCGGCATGTGCGTTTCTTCAAATTCATCCTGGACGAGATCTTCCCCGGCGGCCGGGTGCCGACGGTGGCACGGGTCGAGGAGCACGCCACGAAGGTCGGGTTCACGGTGAGCCGGATCCAGCGGCTGCAACCGCACTACGCGAGGACGCTCGACATGTGGGCGGCGGCGCTAGAGGCTCATAAGGACGAGGCGATCGCGATCCAGTCGGAAGAGGTCTACGACCGGTACATGAAGTACCTGACCGGCTGTGCCGAGTTGTTCCACGACGGCTACACCGATTTGTGCCAGTTCACGCTGGAAAAGGGATAGTCCCGCCTCATTGGCGCTTATCGAGGCTTCTTGAGTTCGTCCGATCGATTATCCCCATCCGCTCACATGCACCCGGCAGGCTCCGTGGCCGTCCTAATCAAACCCTAATCCAACTAAAATCCGCTCCGGTTCAAACGAGGTACGACCGGGCCGGAGGGTTACGTTCCGATTCCGTGTGAACGGCCCTGCGCCCGAACGCATCTTCTCTAGGCAAGTATTCGAGTCCAAGGCGGCTGCTGAGCGTGCTGTTGCCGCTTTGCGAAAGACAATGGAGGAGATCCGCGCATCAGCTGCGCCCGACCGCGATCGTTGAGGCGCGCCGCATGGGCATGGCAGCCGTTATCACAAAGGTCGAGCGGGGAGCGGATCGTGCTCCAACTGGTCGAGCAAGCGTCTGGAGCAATCCTTTTGCCGTGGCACGAGCGCGGCGGAGCCTCATCGCATACAGCGAGACCTTGGAGCACTTGGGCCCAGATGGCGGGCCGCGATGCCGTCCATGTTGGGCGACCATTCGCGGATCAGCACCGGGCCGGAACGGCAACGAAGCTCCGTCAACCGCAGCCTTCGGCCCCGCCCTTCATGGCAGGCTCCAACCATGACATTTACCATTTACGCGCGTGGCCCAGTCGAAGAAGGCGGCCAGGAGCCATCCACCAGGTGGGAAACCTATGACTTCGGTGACGTCGCTCAGTACACGATCTATCCGAGCGGTGTACTCATCGTCGACAAAGACGGGGATGGAAGCTGCTGGGTGCTTACCCCAGATCGCTGGCAGTGGCTGAGGTCCACCAACCACGCGCCAGGCGTGGAGGGCAACGCAGGCGGAGGCCAATTTGGCTCGCTTTGACGTCATTGGTACCCGGTAGACACTCGATGCAGTGGCTGCCAGGCTGTGGGCGAGGTCAAGAGTCGTCTCCTCCTCCTCAGCGAACTCGATGGGGTGTAGGCGTCATCAGCTTCGTCGAGGGCTTCCGTTTCGACGTGGAGCGACCCTGGGTGCGGGTTCGCCCGGGTGCAGCTTCTCGCGAATCTTGCCCCACATTTCCTGCGGCACAGTCGATTTGACTGCATCGATGATCCTGTTGAGCTGGACCATCATCTTGGCGACGTCGATGCCCTGGTCACGCCCGTCGGGGCCGACGTACCGAGCATCCCCGCAATGTCGATGAACCAGGCGGCGGTGATCGGTGACGCCATCGGGGTCTTCTCACTATCGGGCATACGTCGACCTCAACACTTACCCCCTGTGGGGGTTAACGGGGCGCAGCAATGGTGGGTCGCCGGTCGGCGTCATCGGGTTGATTGCGACCGGCTTTGTTCTCCTGCATCTGAGCCGCGCCCGACAGGTAGGGGTTGGTGGCCCTTTGCACGTTGGCAAGCAATACAACACCGCCGAATGCGACGATCCCGAGAATCAGCAGTGGCCACAGCGCACCAACCAGGACAGCAAGTGATGCGCGAATAAGCAGGCGCGGCGGGAGTTGATGGCAGAACCTTTTGCAGACAAAGGCGACGACCATGGTGATCCCCGACGCGCACAGGTATGCATTGATCAGCAACGTGATCACCCCTTCCTGTCGGTGCCACACGAGTCTGTCCCTCAACGGCAGCAATTAGAGGTCAGCAGCGCGGGAGGTCTCTCAAACGAGATCAACTCGTAAACCGGCCTATACCCGTACCCAGCCTGCGTCATCACGCGCCGACATGCAGGCGCGTAGTTATCTGGGGCGGCATTGCCGCGATGTGCGAGCTGGGAGGGGGTTGGGTGTGACATTCTGCGGGGGTGTCCGCTGATCTGGCGGTGCCGTGGTTCGGGGGCGACTACCGTCGCAGCTGACGAGCACGTCATCTGTGGACAGGAGGTCGCCATGTCGCCGGACGACACCGCGCCGCCCTCGGCAGTCCGTCGGGCCAGGAGGTTCGCGCTGCGCTACTGGGTGGCGCTCATCCTCGTCG
>Ga0116219_10004086_pt1 | contig 11142 bp, 13 predicted proteins | sample Sb_taG_4_FD_91019 | JGI IMG/M metagenome (GOLD analysis project Ga0116219, IMG submission 91019) | Peat soil microbial communities from Weissenstadt, Germany - Sb_50d_6_BS metaG | ecosystem: Environmental > Terrestrial > Soil > Wetlands > Peat | place: Germany: Weissenstadt | collected 2010-09-21
GGGGGCTGCGCTACCACGTCCGGCCGATCCGGCCCGACGACGCGGAGCGCCTCGTGGCGTTCCACGAGCACCTGTCGCCCCATTCGGTGTACCTGCGCTTCTTCACCTTCCATCCCACGCTGTCCGAGGGCGAGGTCGAGCGATTCACCACGGTGGACTACATCGACCGCCTGGCTCTGGTGGCCACCGTCGGCGATCGTCTGATCGCCGTGGGACGCTTCGACCGGGCTGCTGGGGAGCGGGAGGCCGAGGTGGCCTTCGTGGTCGCCGACGAGTACCAGCACCACGGCATCGGGTCGCTGCTGCTCGACGAGCTGGCCCGTGCTGCGTGGCAGCGGGGCGTCGAGGTCTTCAGGGCCGAGACGCTGGCCGAGAACAGCGCGATGCTCGACGTCTTCCGCCACGCCGGGTTCCCGGTCACCTCCGGGATCGAGTACGGAACGGTGACGCTGCGGTTTTCGATCGCGCCGACCGATCCCTATCTGTCTGCGCTGGCGGACCGCGAGGCGACGCGACGGCTCCCGCCGGGGGCCACGGCGTGACGACGCTGGTCGTGGCCGGACCGGCCGGGATCTCCGAGCACGACGGCGGTCCGTACCATCCCGAGCAGCAGTCACGGCTGTTCGCGGTCATGGACGGAGTGCGCGCCCTCGAGCTGGAGGACGAGGTGGCGTACCCCGCGATCCGCGAGGCATCGCTCGACGAGCTGTCCCGGGTGCACTCGTCGGCCTACCTGGCCGAGCTCGAGGCGTTCTGCGCCCGCGGGGGCGGGGACATCGACCCCGACACCTACGCCCGCCCCGACTCGTGGACCGCCGCTCGCCGCGCCGCGGGCGCGGGACTGGTGGCGCTCACCGAGCTGGAACGGCGGGGAGACGGCATCGCCTTCGTTCCGGTGCGGCCGCCGGGCCACCACGCCACCGCAGACCGGGCCATGGGGTTCTGCCTCGTCAACAACGTGGCCGTTGCCGCGGCCTCTCGCACCGCCGTCGGCGAGCGGGTCCTGATCGTCGACTGGGACGTGCACCACGGCAACGGCACGCAGGCGATCTTCTGGGACGACCCCGACGTGCTCTACGTCTCGACCCACCAACACCCGCTGTTCCCCGGCACGGGGCGCCCCGACGAGGTCGGCGGTCCCGGCGCTCCCGGCCTGACCCTGAACATGCCGCTGCCGCCCGGAGCGACGGGCGACGTGGTGCGGGCCGCCATCGACGAGGTGGCCCGCGGCACCATCGAGGACTTCCGTCCCGACTGGGTGCTGGTCTCGTGCGGGTTCGACGCCCATCAGGCCGATCCGCTGGGCGAGCTGGAACTGTCGGGCGGAGACTTCGCCGAGCTGGCCCGCGTGGTGCAGGAGTTCGCGCCGGGCCCCGGGCGGCTGGCCCTCTTCCTGGAGGGCGGCTACAACCAGCTGTCGCTCGCGTCCTCGGTCGAGGCGACGCTGGGCGCGCTGCTGGGGGTGCAGGGCCACCGGCCCGCGACCACGTCGGGTGGGCCCGGGCTGGGGCAGCTCCGCGCCGACGACACGGCGCGGCTCCACGCCATCGACCGTGTGCACATGGAGGTCGGCCCGTGAGGGCGCCCGTCACGATCGCGGTCGGGTACGACGGATCACCCGACGCGGGCTCCGCCGTGGCCTGGGCGGCCCGGGTCGCGGTCGCCCTGGGCGCCAGGCTGCACGTCGTGCACGCCGTCGGGCTGCTCGAGCACGCCGGGTTGGCCGGTCACGCCGGCGTGGACGGCGACGTGGCCGTGAGGATCGCAGTGGAGGCGGGGATCGACCCCGGCGACGTCGAGTGGTCGGTCGTCGACGGCGACCCGTGCTCCGCGCTGCTCCGCATGGCCGAGAGCCCGGAGCCCGCCACCATGCTCGTGGTCGGCTCCCGGGGATCGGGTGCCCATGCCGGCACGCTGATCGGCAGCACGAGCCTCGAACTGGCTGAGCACGCGCGGGTCCCCGTGACGATCGTGCCGTCCTCCCACCGGAGCGACTGAACGGGCTACCGGAGCGACGGAAGAGCGGGGGCCGCCGGCGTCACCGCACCACGACCACCGAACAGGTGGCGTGGCGGGTGCAGTACTGGCTGACTGAACCCATCAACAGCCCCTGGAAGCCTCCGAGGCCCCGGGAGCCCACGACGAGCAGCTGGGCGCCCGCGGCGGCGGCGGCGAGCGCCGGGGCCGGCGCCTCCTCAATGGTCTCACCACTCACCGGGACCCCGGGGGCGACGTCGGCCACATGGGCCATGGCCCGGTCGATCACTTCCTGTGCGTTCCCGCGCACGTCGTCCACATTGGTGGTGAAGGCGTAGCCGAGCGCCATGGGGAACATCCAGGCGCAGACCAGGCGCAAGGAGGCCCCAGTCCGCTCGGCCTCGGCGGCGGCCCACTCGAGCGCGCGCCCCGAAGCGGGCGAGCCGTCCACGCCCACCACGATCGTGCGGTCTCCGCCGGCCATTCGTCTACGACGTCGCCCGGTGCACGAAGACCGGGCAGTGTGCGTTCGTGGCGCAGTGCTCGCTGACCGAGCCGAGGAGCATCCCCACGAACTCGCCGTGGCCCCTGCTGCCCACCACGAGGAGGTCCGCCCCCTTCGAGGCCTCGACCAGGATCGGCGCCGGGTGCCCGCTCACGACCCGGGGATCGATGTTGAGGTCGGGGTAGGTGGCACGGACGGAGGCGACGGCGGCTTCGAGCGAGTGCCGGACCTCTTCTTCGGGGTCGAAGTCGTCGGGGATGGGTGCCGCCCAGCCGTAGCTCGACGGCCACTCCCACGTCATCACGATCTCGAGGCTGCTCCCGGTCAGGTGGGCCTGGCGGGCGGCCCACGACAGGGCGTCGAGCGAAGAGGGGGAGCCGTCGACACCGACCACGATCCTGCCCGGGGCCGGCGACTCATCGGGTGTCATTGCTGTCTCCTCCTGCAGTTGATGGGATGGTCCGCGGGGGCGGGACCGGTCAGGTGCCGAGCGGCACCTTCCAGGTCAGCGCGGTCCCGCCATCGGGGGCGTCGTCAACGGTGAGCGTGCCGTGGAGCTTCTCGGCGCGGCGCCGCAGGTTCGGGAGCCCGTGGCCGCTGCCGGCGGCCGCCTCGGCGTCGGTCAAGCCGACGCCATCGTCGGTGATGATCAGGCAACAGGACGTCTCGTCCACCGCCACGAGCACCGTCGCCCGGGTCGCGTGGGCGTGTTTGCCGACGTTGGTCAAGGCCTCCCGGAGGGTGGCGAGCATGTGCTCGAAGACCTGGCCGGAAACGGCGGAGTCGACCGGTCCGTCGAACGTCAGCGCCACCTCGAAGCCGACGACGGCGTTGAGCTCGCGCACGAGGCCCACGATGTCGTCGCGGATGCCGCGGCTCTCGTCGCCCATCCCGAGCTCGTAAATGGTGGAACGCACCTGGGTGATGACCCGGTCGATCTCCGAAACCGCGCCGCCCAGCTGGCTCGCCGCGGCGTCGGGTAGCCGGGCCGCGATGCCCTGCAGGGTGAGGCCCAGCGCGAACAAGCGTTGGATGACCGTGTCGTGCAGGTCGCGGGCCATGCGATCGCGATCCTCGTACACGGCGGAGCGGCGGACGCGGTCGTGGAGCCGGGCGTTCTCGATGGCGATGCCCGCAGCCTGTGAGAGCGCGTCCACCAACGCCACGTCGTCGCTCGTGAATTCGGACCACCCGATCTTGTCCGTGAGGTAGAGATTCCCGTAGATCTCGTCGCGCACCTTGATCGGCACGCCGAGGAACGACCCCATGGGCGGGTGGTTCGGCGGGAAGCCGAAGCTATTGGGATGGCTGCCGATGTCCGTGACGCGCAACTGCTGCGGGTCTGCGATCAGCAGTCCCAGGACGCCACGGCCCGTCGGGCGGGCACCAATGTCCGCCTCCTCCTCGGCCGTGAGCCCGACCGTGATGAACTCCGAGAGGGACTGCTTGTCCTCGGCCAGCACGCCCAGTGCGCCGTAGCGCGCGCCGGTCATGGAACGGGCCTCCTCGACGACGTGGCGCAGGACCTCTGGCAATTCGAGGTTGGCCTCGATGAGCAGGGTGGCCTCAAGAACCCTTCGGAGCTTGGTCGGATCCTCAATCGAACGGAATGGCACCGCAATCAGCTTACCCAGGCTGAGGTGCGGCCTTCCCTTGAGCACCGGAGCCGAGCCCGAGATGGCAGGATGGGCGCCGTGAGCCTCGGTGTCTTCCTCCTCGACGATCACGAAGTGGTCCGGAGCGGCCTGCGCGCCCTGCTCGGGGCCAGCGACGACATCGAGGTGGTGGGCGAGGCGGGCACGGTGGCCGAAGCCCTGGCCCGGATCCCCGCCATCAGGCCCGACGTGGCCATCCTCGACGTGCGCCTGCCCGACGGGAGCGGCGTGGAGGTCTGCCGGGAGGTCCGGTCCCACAACCCGGAGATCGCCTGCGTCATGCTCACGTCCTACGCCGACGACGAGGCACTCATCGCGTCCATCATGGCGGGGGCGGCCGGCTACGTCCTCAAGCAGGTGGGCAGCCTCGATCTCCTCGACACCATCCGGCGCGCCGGGGCCGGTCAGTCGCTGCTCGACCCGGCCCTGACCGAGCGGGTGCTTGCGCGCTTGCGCGAGGGACCCCAGGTCGACCCCCGCCTGGCCAGCCTCACCCCACAGGAGCGGCGGATCCTCGATCTCATCGCAGAGGGATACACGAACCGCCAGATCGCCGAGACGATGTTCCTGGCCGAGAAGACGGTGAAGAACTATGTGTCGAACCTGCTGGCCAAGCTGGGTATGGAACGCCGCACGCAGGCCGCCACGTTCGCGGCGCGGCTCGACGAGCACGCGGCGGAGGAAGCGCGCAGGGACGCCACCGGCACCTGAGGCGGGCTTGCGCGCTCTACCGGGTGGCCGAGGAGGGCTCGCCGCCGCCCACGGTCGGCTCGAGGCTGATCCCGCGGCTGCGCAGCGCCCCCTCCACACGGGCGCGCTCGAGCTGGGGCTGTTCGAACCGGTCGGGGTCGGACTCCACGCCGACCAGCCGGGCCAGTCGCAGCAGGGCGACGTCGTAGGCGACCTCGAGCGCCAGGACGGCGGAAACCGCATCGGAATCCGTTGAGGGCGGGGCACTCTCGAGCTCGGCGCGGCACTGCAGAACCTCGTCGACGGCGCCGCGTTCGGTGGCGTCCGCTGCTTCCGGTGGGTCCTGTCCGATGGCGGCGCTGAGAAGTTGGGTGTACATCGACATGTGGCGGCTCCATTGTGACTTCGGCAGCGGGACCACGACTGCGAGGCCGGCGCGGTGTTCGGAACGGCGTCTCACGTTCCGCGCGTCCGTCAACTCGCGGGGAGGGCCATGTCGACGGCCCGCCCCAGGGGTGGGTTGCACGTGACGTCCTCCTCTCGATGCTGCCGTACCTTCCGGCAGTGCTGTCGCTGCTGGCATCAGCATGAGCCACCGGTGGCGGTCGTGGCAGGGCCGGAGGTCACATGCCGAGCACCCGGAGCGGCCCCTATCGCCCGTGTGACCTTTGGCCCTACACGTCGCGTGGCGTTGCGCCGACACTCGGAGGCACCGGGATGCACCGGGATGCCGTGAGAACGGCAGAACGGACAGAAGGGAGCCAGCCATGCCAGCCCTTGACGAGCGGCGGTCGCAGTGGGATCGGCTTTCTCCGCACGTGGAGTGGTCGATCCGGGAGGTCGAGCGCGCCTGGCGCAACGATGTGGCGCTCGAGATGTGGATCGATGTGACGGCAGTACCAGTGGCCATCCGGCTCGAAGGCGTCCTGGACGAGTCGACCGGCGCCAACCTCATGGACGTGGTCAGCGACTGCATGGCCGAGGGACGATGGGACTTCTTCCTGGACACCAGTTCCCTTCGGATCGCCCGCTCGGGTTGGGCGGTGATGCATCGCCTGCGCGAGCAGGTCCGCGCCGCCGGCGGCCGCCTCGACTGGGATGCCGCCACGGTCGCGTAACCGGCGGACGAGGTGACGCACGACCGGAAGATCGCGCCGGCGCGGGTCGTCGAGACCCACATTTCAATCCTCGTCTTCGTCGGTGACCGGGTCTACAAGCTTCGCAAGCCGGTCCATTTCGATTTTCTCGACTTCACCGACCGCACGGTCCGGGAGGCGGACTGCCGGCGCGAGGTCGAGCTGAATCGCCGGCTGGCGCCGGACGTCTACTTGGGGGTCGCCGACATCGTCATGGACGGCGAGCCGATCGATCACATGGTGGTGATGCGCGCCCTGCCCGACGAGCGCCGGCTGGCGACGTTGGTGCGTGCAGGCGGGGACGTCGACGGGTGGCTGCACGAGGTGGCCGCCCAGCTGGTGGCGTTCCATGCCCGGGCCGAGCGCTCCCCCGCCATTTCCGACTCCGCCACGCCGGCGGCTCTGGAGGGACAGTGGCAGGACAATTTCGCAGAGACCGAACGGTTCGTCGGCAGCGTCCTCGAGCCCGCCGTGGACCAACAGATCCGCGCGCTGGTCCAGCGCTGGCTCCGGCGGTACGGCCCGATGCTGGACGCCCGCGTCGCCGAGGGACGGGTCTGCGACGGCCACGGCGACCTCCAGGCGGAGGACGTGTTCTGCATCGACGACGGCGTCCGAATCCTCGACTGCGTCGAGTTCTCCGACCGCCTCCGCCACGGCGACGTGTGCGCCGACGTCGCCTTCCTCGCCATGGACCTCGAGCGACTCGGACGGCCCGATGCCGCCCAGCGGTTCGTGCTCCACTACGAGGCACTCGCGTGCGAAGGCCTGCCCCGGCCGCTCCTGCACCACTACGTCGCCCAGCGGGCCTACGTGCGGGCCAAGGTGGCCTGCCTGGAGTGGGAGCAGGGCGTGGACGGCGCCGACCACCGCGCTCGCGCGCTGCACGCGCTGGCGTTGCGCCACATGCGCCGGGCCCGGCCGGCTGTCGTGCTGGTGGGCGGGTTGCCGGGTACGGGGAAGAGCACGCTGGCAACCGGGTTGGCGGCGGACACGGGGTGGTCGCTGCTGCGCTCGGATGAGATTCGCCGCGAACTGCAGCCCGCGGCCCGGAGCTCGATGCCGCGGCATGCGTCGGGACCGGGAACGGGCCGCTACTCGCCCGAAGCCGTCGGGTCCGTGTACGAGGAACTACTCGCCCGGGCCCGCCGGCTCCTGGAGCAGGGGGACCCGGTCATCCTCGACGCGTCGTGGATCGACGCCGCGCAGCGTGCCGCGGCACGGCGAATCGCTCAGGACACCAGGTGCGAGCTCATGGAGCTCTGCTGCACGTGCGACGACTCGATCGCCGTCGCCCGGATCCGGGGACGGGAGACCACCGGCGACGATTCCGAGGCGACGCCGCAGGTGCGGGATCTGATGGCCCGGAAGATCGACGTCTGGCCGTCGGCGACGACGATCGACACCTCGGTCGACGCGGCGGCCGAGGTCCTGTCGTCGGCCCTTCGGGCACTCGACGGAGTGCTCGGTGGCCCGGGTGGAGGGACTTAAGTCCTTCGGCGATGAGACGTTCGACCCTAGGTACAGGCTTCTCGGCGCGGTCCAATGGCCACAGCGGCACGCGCCGCCCGGAGCACAGGAGAGTGCCATGCACCCGACGTCACGCCAGGTCACGCGCAAGACACATCGCACAGCCAGATTTTCGGTGAGCCCGTACCACCTCGATGAGGTCGGGTTGACGCTCGCCGAGATCCGCCTGGCGCGAGCGGAGATCTCACCCGGCGCAAGCCGATAACGCGGGCGAGCTGGGCGGAGGTTCGGCGCGCTGCGCCGGGCTGGGGACGTTCGGCCCTAGCACCTGCGCCCGACCGGATGCAGGCTGACCCCAGAAGAGAACAGAGATCGGAGGATCGCCATGTCGAAGGTCCCATCGGGTTCACCTCCCGCCCAGGAAGGGGAGACGGCAGAGGTGATGGAGTCGGTGAGCCACACGCTGGAGGAGTGGCGGGCCCGTATCGACGAGCTCAAGGTCCAGGCGGAGCTGGCCAAGCTCGACGTCCGAGAGCGAGCCATCAAGCAGGTCGACCTGGCGCAGAACGTGTGGCTTGCCGCGTTCTCGAAGCTCTCGGACGCACGCCACGACGCGGCGGCCAACGCCGACACCCTGCGCGAGGGGTTCCAGCAGCTCGTGGAGGACATCAAGAAGGCGTTCGAGGCCGCCCAGGCCGTCATCACCCGGGGCTGAACGACCCGGCGCTGAACCAGGTTCCCGCCGGTCGCTCAGTCCGACGGGGGCGGCTGCGCGGTGTCACTCCCGTTGTGGAGCATGATGTCCGCGAATTTCGCGTAGAGCGCCATCGGCTCTTGGGAGCGGACGAGCACGTTGAACAGCTCGGCCATGGAGACGACACCGCTGGGGCGCTCCGTGATGTCGAGCACAACGAGGTGCCGGATACCGAGGCTGACCATGAGCGCGGCCGCCTCGGCGACACTGGCCGAGGGCGGCGCCCAGTTCGGGTGTTCCGAGGCGACGGCGGCGATCTCGTCCTCGGGCCGCAATCCCTGGGCCAGCCCGCGCACGAGGTCGAGCTCGGTGACCACGCGCAGGGGCGCCTCCTCCAAGATGGCGCACGAGACGCCGCCGCGGACCATGGCTGCGGCGACGGTGGCCAGGGTGTCCGACGCCGACACGGACGTCGGCGGGCGCAGGTGCATGCCGCCGAGAGTCGCGTCGAGGCCTTCGAAGGAACGGTTGCTCATGGGGACCCCTGCCGTCGGTTGCGATCGCCGGGCGGCGGCTCCGTCGCCCGTGCCGACAGTACCCGGGGACGGGGCGCCGGTAGGCCGAAGCGGGGCACACCCACCGGCTCTCGGTGCTCCGAGCGGGCCGACGAACGCCGCAATTGGAAAATGGCGACCGAGGGGGGTGGCCGCCATTCTCCAAGCACCGTTGTCTGGGAAGAGGAGGGTGTCCCAGTCATTGTGCGGACCGGGCCCCCATGGGGCTAGAGCCAAAAGTAACGGATTGCGCCCCGGAGCGGTCGCCGCTCGGGACCAAAGACCGTGGTCAGGAGCACCGTCCGGTGCGAGAGTAGGGGCCATGCCAGTTGTGTGCACCGCCGAGGAAGCCGTGTCGATGATCCGGCCGGTCGACATGATCGGATTCGGTCTGGGCCCGGCCAACCCGGACGCGTTGCTCACGGCCCTGGGCGCCCGGGACGACTGGCAGGACCTGCAGCTGGGTGGAGCGCTGTGCCTGAATTTCTACGAGGTCTTCACCAAGCCGGGCGTGACCTACCGCTGCGGCTTCTTCGGGCCTTCCGAACGGCTGCTCCATGCAATGGGTCACCACGTCGAGCTCGTCCCCGGGGGCTTCCGCCAGATGGCGCCGATCCTGGCCAGGTTCGCGCCCCGGGTCATGGTGGCGCAGGCAGCCCCACCGGGCGATGACGGCAGGGTGAACCTTTCGCTCCACATGGGTGCGACCAGGCCCGAGCTGATCAGGGCCGGCGAAGACCCGGACCGCCTCCTCATCGTCGAGGTCAACCCAAACCTGCCCCGCACGAGGAGCCTGCCGCCCGAGTTCGACAACACCATCGCGCTCGACGTGGTCGACGTGCTGGTCGAGACGAACGCGGTCCCCTTCGCCCTCACCGAGCCCCCGACCGACGAGGTGGACGAGGCGATCGCCCGTAACGCCCTGGCCTACGTGAGGAACGGGTCGACCCTGCAGACCGGCATCGGCGCCATTCCCAACATCGTGGCCACCGAATTGGCCAAGGGCCCGCTGGGCGGGTTCGGCGTCCACTCCGAGATGTTCACCAACGGACTCATGCGGCTGCACCAGGCGGGCAAAGTGACCAACGATGCCAAGGGGGTCTTCGACGGGGTCTCCGTCACGACGTTCGCGCTCGGGACCCCGGAGCTCTACGGGTGGCTGGACGGCAACGCCGACGTTGCCTTCCTTCCTGTCGAGACGATCAACGACCCCACGGTGATCGCCCGGAACGCCAACCTGGTCTCCATCAATGGTGCGCTGTCGGTCGACCTCTACGGCCAGGTCGTGGCCGACAACATCGGCGGCAAGCAGATCTCGGGCGTTGGCGGACATGAGGACTTCGTCGCCGCCGCCGAGCTGCACCTCGATGCGCACTCCCTCATCTGCCTCCATTCGACCGCGATCCACGAGGGCGAGACCTTGTCGCGCATCGTCGCGCTGCTCCCCGAAGGATCGGTCGTTTCGACGCCGCGCCACCACACGGGCGTCGTCATCACCGAGTACGGCGCGGCGGAGCTCACGGGTCTGACGGTGAGCGAGCGCGCCCATCTGCTGGTCGAGATCGCGCACCCTGACTTCCGGGCGGACCTGCGCAAGGTGGCCGACGAGCTCGGCCGACCTTGAGCGCGCACCGCGCCGCCGGCGGAGGACCCTGCTGCCCGCCGTTCAACCAGCTCCGGCCGGCGCCGGCTTGTTCGGCCACTCGCGAAAAGTGCCGTGGTGCCGGGCGATCTCGCCGATGATGGCGTCGATGTACACCAGCTTCCTGATCATGTACGACCGGGTCTCCTTCGGATCCAGGTAGAGGTTGTAGAGACGGCCGTACCCGTAACGCTGCACGACCCCCGTGAAGCCGCCGGGGTTGAGGACGTCGGTGTCGTTGTCCGAGATGGAAGTGGTCAGGTACTTGTATTCGCCGACCCGCAGCGCCGAGTACTGCGACGTCAACCAGTAATGCTGGAACTTGCGGTTCGACACGGCCTCGCGATCGTCGGCCGCCAGGAAGAAGGACAGCTGGTCGACCGCGTCGACGTAGCGATCGGTTGGCATCCGATCGGCCGCCCCCGCCATGGACAGGCAGGTCGCGAACAGGTCGAGGAGATGGACGAGGCCGTCGCTGGTGCGTCCACGGGGGATCATGCCGGGCCACGACACGATGGCGGGGACACGAACCCCGCCTTCCCAAGTCGATCCCTTGGCACAGCGGAAGGGCGTGAACGCGGAATCGGGCCAGGTCTCCATCTCCGGGCCGTTGTCCGACGAGATCACCACCATCGTCGACTCGAGCTGTCCGGTCCGCTCGAGCGCGGAGACCAGCCGGCCGCAGATGTCGTCCAACTCGACGATAGCGTCCTTGTAGGGGTGCCGGGCCGGGGAGCGTCCGAGGAAGTCGGGGTGGGGGTAGTTGTCGAAGTGCGCTCCACGGGTGCAGTGGTAGAGGAACCAGGGATCCGGTGACCC
>Ga0116219_10004097_pt1 | contig 11128 bp, 10 predicted proteins | sample Sb_taG_4_FD_91019 | JGI IMG/M metagenome (GOLD analysis project Ga0116219, IMG submission 91019) | Peat soil microbial communities from Weissenstadt, Germany - Sb_50d_6_BS metaG | ecosystem: Environmental > Terrestrial > Soil > Wetlands > Peat | place: Germany: Weissenstadt | collected 2010-09-21
GCCGCACGGCGACGAGGCTGATCACCGCCTTCGACCCGTCGGCCTTCCGCTCCCGGATCGCCGCCGAGGTCGACTTCGATCCGGTACAGGCCGGACTCTCCCACCGGGAGATCCGCCGCCTGGACCGGGCAGCGCAGTTCGCGCTGGTCGCGACCAGGGAAACGGTCGGCGACAGCGGGCTGGAACTGGGTCGGCTCGACCCGGCCCGGGTCGGGGTCAGCATCGGCAGCGCCGTGGGCTGCACGGTCAAGCTGGAAAGCGAGTACCTCGTGCTCAGCGACACCGGCCGGGAATGGGTGGTCGACCACGGCTACACCAGCCCGCACCTTTACGACTACTACATGCCCGGCTCGATCGCCACGGAGGTCGCCTGGGAGGTCAACGCCCAGGGCCCGGTCGCGATGGTGTCCGCCGGATGCACGTCCGGGCTGGACTCCCTCGGCCACGCCGTCGACCTGATCAGGGAGGGCATCGCCGACGTGATGCTGGCCGGCGGCACCGAGGCCCCCGTCTCGCCCATCACGGTGTCCTGCTTTGACGCCATCAAGGCGACCTCGAACCGCAACGATGACGCCGCGCACGCGCTGCGGCCGTTCGACCGCACCAGGAACGGGTTCGTGCTCGGCGAGGGCGCCGCCATGCTCGTCCTGGAGGAACTCCAGGCCGCGCGCGCCCGTGACGCCAAGATCTACGCGGAGATCACCGGCTTTGCCTCCCGGAGCAACGCCTATCACATGACCGGGCTGAAACCGGACGGCGCCGAACTGGCCGCCGCCGTCACCGCGGCGCTCGCCGAAAGCAGGCTGCCCGCCGAGGCCGTCGACTACGTCAACGCGCACGGCACCGCCACCAAGCAGAACGACAAGCACGAGACGGCGGCGATCAAGACGTCCCTGGGCGACCACGCTTACCGGATACCGTTCAGCTCGATCAAGTCGATGATCGGCCATTCGCTGGGCGCCATCGGCTCCATCGAGATCGCCGCCTGCGCGCTGGCCATGAATCAGGGCATCGTCCCGCCGACCGCCAACCTCACCGAGCCGGACCCGGAACTAGACCTCGACTACGTTCCGCTCGAGGCCCGTGAGCAGCACCTGGACACCGTCCTCAGCGTCGGCAGCGGCTTCGGCGGCTTCCAGAGCGCCATGGTCCTGGCTCGCCCGGGGAGGCCGGCATGACCGCGGCGGTGGTGACCGGGCTCGGCGTGGCCGCGCCGAACGGCCTGGGCAAGGACAAGTTCTGGGCGGCGACCCTGCGCGGCGAATCCGGCATCCGCACCGTCCGGCGCTTCGACGTCAGCAGGTACCCGTCCCGGCTGGCCGGCGAGATCGGCGACTTCGAGCCCACCGACTACCTGGCCGGCCGCCTCATCCCCCAGACGGACCGCATGACGCAGATCGCCCTGGCCGCCTCGGACTGGGCGCTCGTCGACGCGGGCGTGGAGCCCGGCACCTACGACACCACCGAGATGGGGGTGGCGACCTCCGGGGCATCCGGCGGGCTCGAGTACGGGCAGCGGGAACTTGACAACCTGTGGGGGGCAGGCCCCGAGCACGTCAGCGTGTACATGTCGTTCGCCTGGTTCTACGCCGTCAACTCCGGGCAGATCTCGATCAGGCACGGCATGCGCGGCCCGGCCGGCGTCATGGTCAGCGACCAGGCCGGCGGGCTCGACGTCCTGGCCCAGGCCCGGCGGAACATCCGCAAGGGCACCAGCCTGATCCTGTCCGGAGGCGTCGACAGTTCCTTCTGCCCGTACGGCTGGGTGTCGCGCATGAGCAGCGGAACGCTGAGCACCAGCGGCGACGCGGACCGCGCCTACCTTCCCTTCGACGCGCGCGCGCAGGGGCACGTGCCCGGCGAGGGAGGCGCCATCCTCGTGGTCGAGGACGCCGAGGCCGCCCGGTCCCGCGGCGCCCGTCCCTACGGCGAGGTCGCCGGATACGGCGCGACCTTCGACGCCGCGGCCAGGCACGGCGGCGGCAAGGGCCTGCGCCGCGCGGTCGAGGCGGCGCTCGCGGACGCCGGGGCGGATGCCGCCGACATCGGCGTGGTGTTCGCCGACGGGTCAGGGACGCCGGACGATGACCGGCTCGAGGCCGAGACCATCGCGGCCGTGTTCGGTCCGGGCGCGGTACCGGTCACGGTGCCCAAGACCATGACCGGACGGATGAACTCCGGCGGCGCCCCGGCCGATCTGGCCTGCGCGCTGCTGGCGCTGCGGGAAGGGATCATCCCGCCGACCATCAACGTGCGCACCATCGCGCCCGGCTGCGACATCGACCTGGTGATCGATGAGCCCCGGCCGTGGTCGCCGGGAGCGGCGCTGGTGATGGCCCGGGGCCAGGGCGGGTTCAACTCCGCGATCGTGCTTCGCGCCATACCACAGGACACGACACAAGAGAAAGAGAGCTAGCCATGCGGCAGATGACACTGCGGGATCTTCAGGACATCATGCGCGAGTGCGCGGGGGAGGACGAGTCCGCCCAGTCGATCGAGGAGGCCCCGGACGAGTCCTTCGCCGACCTTGGCTATGACTCCCTCGCGCTGCTCGAAACGCAGAGCCGGGTGAAGCGGGAATACGGCGTCGAGTTTTCCGAAGACGACCTGGCCGACATCACGACTCCGCGGGAGTTCGTCGAGTTCTTCAACTCGCTGCTGCTGGCGGCGTGACGACACCGGGTCGCGAGACGGCCGTCCCGCACGAACTGCCGCCCGCCCTGCTGATGCCAGGGCAGGGCGCGCAGTATCCGGGCATGGGCACCGGCCTGTACCGGGATCTTCCCGGTTTCGCCGCCATTCTCGATGAGGTATTCGATCTCATGGGGCCGGCCGGAACCGAGCTGCGATCCGACTGGCTGGCCGCTGACCCCGCGCTCCCCATGGAACATGTCCTGCGCTCCCAGCCGCTCCTGTTCGCCATCGACTACGCGCTGGGCAGGCTGCTGACCGGCCTGGGGCTGCGTCCGGCGGTCATGCTGGGGCACAGCGTCGGCGAACTGGCCGCCGCCACCCTGGCTGGCGTCGTCGATCTCCGCGGGGCCGTCCGCTTCCTGCTGCGGCGGGTCAGCCACCTGGCCCGGGTACCCGAGGGCGGCATGGTCGCCGTCGCGGCCTCGCGCGCCGAAGTCACGCCGTACCTGCGGCCGGAGGTAGACATCGGGGCGGTCAACGCGCCCAGGCAGACCGTGATCGCCGGCCCTGGGCCGGCGCTGGCCGCGACGGCGGACGCGCTGCGGCAGGCCGGCGTCACCTGCGCCCCGGTCTTCTCGCTGACGCCCTTCCACAGCAACGTGCTGGCGCCCGTGGTCGACGTGATCCGCCGCGCGCTGGCCGGGACGCCCCTGCGGCCGCCGGAGATCGCCATGATCTCCGGCTACACCGCGCGCCGCCTCACCGACGCCGAGGCGGTGGATCCGATGTACTGGGCCCGGCACGACACCGACCCGGTGCTGTACTGGCCGGCTCTTGAATCGCTGCTGGCCACGGGGCCGCATCTGATGATCGAATGCGGCCCGGGGCAGGGGCTGACCACCCTCGCCCGGCGCCATCCCGACGTCCGCTCGGGCCGCTGCGGCGTCCTGTCCCTGCTCGGCCCGCCGGCCTCGGGTCCCGGCGGCGAAGCCGGCCACTTCGCGGCCGCGGTCGCCCGGCTCGGGCTGCGCATGCCCCGAGGAACGGTCGAGCATGGTTGTAGCGCCGTCCGGCAGGCTCGGTTACATGCGTACGCCAACGGTGAATGCGGCCGGCGCCCGGTCGGCGGTCATCTGCGGGCTCGGGTCCTGGCTGCCTCCGAGGATCGTGACCAACGACGAGCTCGCCACCCGCATGGATACCTCCGACGAGTGGATTCGCACCCGCACCGGCATCCGGACCCGCCACATCGTGGACGCGGGCATGTCCACCTCTGACCTGGCCGCGGAGGCGGGCGCGCGGGCGATGGACTCGGCGGGGGTGAAGGACGTGGACGTGGTGGTGCTGGCCACCACCACCCCCGACCGGCCGTGCCCGGCCACCGCGCCGCTGGTCGCGCACCGGCTGGGGCTGACTGGGCGGCCGGCCTTCGACGTCTCGGCCGTGTGCACGGGCTTCCTGTACGGGCTGTCCGTCGCGGCGGGACTGATCGCATCGGCGGCCGCGGAGCAGATCCTGGTCATCGGCGCCGAGGCCTTCAGCACCCTCATCGACCCGGGTGACCGGACCACCGGCGTCCTGTTCGGCGACGGGGCCGGCGCCGTCGTGCTGCGGGCCGGGGACCGCGGGGAGCCCGGTGCCGTCGGCTGGGTGGAGCTCGGCAGCGACGGCTCGCTCGCCGACATCATCACGGTCCGGGCCGGGGGCTCCCAGCAGCGGTCGGCCGGTGAGCCGGAGTCGCCGGGTGACTGTTACTTCTCGATGCGGAGCAAGGAGGTGTTCACCCACGCGGTGAGGCGCATGTCGGAGGCCGCCACGACCGCGCTGGCCCGCGCCGGGTGGCGGCCCGGCGAGGTGGACCGGCTGGTCGGGCACCAGGCAAATCTGCGCATCCTGCAGGCCATCGGCGAACGGATGGACATTTCGGCCGAACGAATCGTGGTGCACCTGGACCGGGTCGGGAACACCGCGGCCGCTTCGATCCCGCTGGCGCTCGACCACGCGCAGTCGACGGGCGAGCTGTTCCCCGGCGCGCGCGTCATCCTGGCCGCCTTCGGTGGCGGCGCCACGTGGGGTGCCACCGCCCTGACGTGGCCCGCCGTCAAGGCGGTGTAACCGTCAAGGCGGCGCGGCAGTAATCCAAACGACTCAGGAAGGCAACAGACATGAACAACTCCTCGCGGCCCAGCTTCGAGCAGTTCGTCCTGATCATCGAGGACAAGCTGAAGATCCCGCGTGAGCAGGTCCAGCCCGAGACGGTGCTGAAGGACGTGGAGATCGACTCGATCGCCGTCATCGAGGTCGTGCTAGCCGCCGAGAAGCGGTTCGGCACCTCGATCTCCATGGACGACGTCGACGTGGACGGCACGGCCGAAGACCTATACCAGCTTGTGGTCGCGGCCGTCGGCGTCGGCCAGACATGACCGCTCACGATCTGGCCGGCCCTTCGCCGCAGGCCAGGCCCGCCGACGCATACGCCCTGACCGGTGCCGGGCTGCTGGCCGGCAAGCGCCTGCTGGTGACGGGCGTCCTGACCAGGTCATCGATCGCGTATCACGTGGCCCGTATCGCCCAGGCCGAAGGAGCCCAGCTCGTGCTGACCTCGTTCGGCCGGGCCAGGCCGGTCACCGAAGCGACCGCCGATCAGCTACCGCGGCGGCCGCCGGTTCTCCAGCTGGACGTCACCAGTCCCGCGGACCTGGCCGGGCTGGCTGACGCGGTACGCCAGGAGATCGGCGAACTCGACGGGGTCGTGCACTCGATCGCCTTCGCACCACAGACCACGATGGGGGGCGCCTTCCTGGAATCCTCCTGGAAGGATGTCGCCAGCGCGCTGGAGGTCTCCGCGTACTCCTTCAAGGCCCTGGTCACCGCCTGCCTGCCGCTGATGTCCGAAGGGGCCGCGGTCGTCGGCCTCGACTTCGACGCGGCTCAGGCCTGGCCCAGCTACGACTGGATGGGCGTGTGCAAGGCGGCGCTCGAATCGGAGGCCCGTTACCTGGCGCAGTACCTCGGTCAGCGGCGGATACGGGTCAACCTGGTGGCCGCGGGCTTCATCCGGACCATGGCAGCCCGGTCGATCCCCGGCTCGGCGCGGCTGGAGGAGATCTGGCGGACCCAGCCGCCGCTCGCCTGGGACGTCAGCGATCCCGTTCCGACCGCGAAGGCCTGCGCCGTCCTGCTCTCCGATTGGCTGCCGTCCACCACCGGCGAGATCCTGCACGTAGACGGCGGCATGCACGCCGTCCGGGCCTGACACAGCGTGGCCCCCGCCTCGTGGCGGACGGTCGCTTCGTAACGCCGTCTTCTGGTCGCCTGGGCCCTGCCTTTATGTGACGGGCCTTTCGGTGACGGCCCGCTCGAGCCGTTCGGTGATGTCCGCTATTTCCGGCGGCGTACCGCCACGGGCGCCGCGACGGCCAGCAGGCCGTGCCCGGATACGGGGAAAGCGCCCCACCTGGCCCCGCAACGGCCAGGTGGGGCGCGGTCCCGCGCTCAGTCAGTCGGTCAGTCAGGCAGGTCGTCGCGGCGGATGACACGCTCCCGGACCAGCCACTGGCCGTCCTGGAGGACCAGCACGTCCTCGCAGGTCGTGCTGCGGTAGATGAAGGGCTCGCCGTCACGCGGGGCCCGGATGACGATCACGTAGCTCAGGGCGCGTACGACCCACTCGGCCAGGGGCTCGACCGTGGTCATGCCGAACCAGTGCCGGATGGCCAAGGTGGGGTCGATCCCCTCGTGGTTCTTCCGGGTCCCGACCCCCAGCGCGGTACGGCCGCGGACCGGCTCGGGGAAGCCCGGGGCCAGGAAGCTGCCGTCCTCGGTGAAGGTCGCGGCCCACTCCTCGAACCGGCCGAAATCGAGCAGCTGGCTCTGCCAGGCGTAGAACTGCTGGATCTGGCTGTAGGTCTCGGCGTCCACGGCCCCCGGGGCCGGCGCCAGCTGGATGTCAGTCATCGGCCCGCTCGACTTCCATCACGATCGAGTACAGGTCCGGATCGGAGGAGGAGACCTCGGCCAGGGCGGTGATGTGCTCCATGAACTCGGGGTTCTGCACGCTCTGGATATGGTCGACAGCCTGCTCCCAGGGCGCGATGTTCACGTAGCTGCCTGGGTTGCGCAGCGACTTGACCAGGGTGTGTCCCATGAAGCCCGGCTGGGCCCGCATGAACTGCGAGCTCTTCGCGAAGACCTCCTCGAACTTCTCCGGATCTCCGGTGACCGTGAGCCGGTTGAGCAGGATTACCATTTTTGATCCTCCAGCGAACTGTGCGTGAAGCGCGCCGCGCAGGTCGCGGCGCGGGATTTTTCCGTTGGGTGAGCGGGGAATGCTCGGCATGGCCTCGGCGTCCCAGATGTGCTTGTAGTACGGGAGTTGGTCGTTGACCCAGCGGACGATCTCGTCGAGCTGATCCGGCCCGTCGCGCAGCGTGACGTAGGCGTACGCCACGCCTTCGTGCACCTCGTGCGGGCGGTCGACCACCACGCAGTCCGCGACCGCCGGGTGCCCGGCCAGGACGGACTCGATCTCGGTGGGCGAGACCATGAAGTTGTCGTGCTTGAAGACGTCCTTGATCCGGTCGACCAGGAAGAGCCGTCCGGTGGCGTCGACGTAGCCGACGTCACCGGTGGACAGCCACCCGTCGGCGTCGATCTCGGCCAGCTCGGGGTCGTGCCGGTACCCGAGCATGACCTGCGGCCCGCGCAGCTGGATCTCGCCCAGCTCGCCCTCGGCCACCTCCGCGCGGCTCTCGACGCCGACGATGCGGCACTGCGTGTCGGCGACCGGGCGCCCGACTGACCCGGGAACCGGGTCCTGCGGGCTGTCGAGATGCGTGAGCGGCGAGGTCTCGGCCAGCCCGTAGCCCTGGATCACCGGAACCCCGAGCCGGTCCCGCAGTTGCCCGGCGACGACCGGGCTGAGCGCGGCGCCGCCGGACCCGACGAACCGCGCGGTGTCCAGCCTCAGGTCATCGGGGCCGGTGTAGCTGGCCAGCCGGTTCAGCCAGGCCGGCAGGCTGAACATGTGCGTGGCGCGGCCCTGGTTGGCCAGCCGGACCGCGGTCGCGAGGTCCGGATCGGCGGTGAGCACCTGGGTGGCCCCCGCGATCACGGTCCCGTTCATGTGCATCGGGTGATAGGTCGGGAAGCAGATGACGCACACCGATCCGGCGTCGATCTGCAGCGCGTCGGCGACCTGGGCGGCGTTGGCTGTCACGTTGCGCTGGCTGAGCAGGACGGCCTTGGGCATGCCGGTGGTGCCGCTGGTGAAGTGCATGGCCGCGGGCTCGTCCGGGTCATACGCTCCCGCGTCGGGCAGCTCGCCCTCGTCGCCTTCCGGACCGCTGGCCAGCAGCTCTCCGCCGCCGAACACCACGACCTGCGGCGGCTCGGCCAGGCCGGCCGCGATCCGGCTGAACTGGTCGTTCATCTGCGCGCTGAGGAACGCGATCCCGGCGCCCGACATTTCAAGCTGGTACTTCAACGCCACCGCGGGCAGCAGCGGCACGACCGGAAGGGCGATGTTCCCGCTGCGGATCGCGGCGTAGTACGCGATCACGTAGTCCGGATCCAGGAGCGAGCCGACCGCGACCACTGTCCGCTCCCCTCCGGTCAGGCTGCGGATGCGCTTCGCGCACCGCGTGACGGCCGCGTCCAGTTCGGCGTAGCTGGTGGTGCGCTCGCCGGCGCGTATCGCCAGCCGGTCCGGATGGGCCGCGCCGGTGCGCGCCAGGAGCTGGTCCATGCGCAGGGCGGGATAGTCCAGGGTGGCGGAACGATCCAGCGCCGTCCCAGGAATTGTCATTTCTTCCGTCCTCCCGTCGGGAAAATAATCGTCCCGACGATAATGGCGCGACCTGGTCAAGATGGGCTCAAGCGCCGGTCACGCGCATAACCCGCCACTGTGCCTACTACCGGCCTCGACCGCCGGTCGAGGACGACGGCCGACAATTGTGAACCATGGCGACAATAAGCACTGCGCGCATCCATTCCAGGTCGGCTCCGCGTATGACGGAAGTCGCCGACGGGGTTTATGCCTACATCCAGCCGGCGGGCGGGTGGTGCCTGAACAACGCCGGCGTGCTGGCCGGCGGCGACGGTACCGTCGTCATCGACACGGTGGCCACCGTGAGCCGGGCGCTCCGGCTGCGCGAGTCGGTGGAAGCCATCGGCGCCGGGCCGGTGCGCACCCTGGTCAACACGCACCACCACGGTGACCACACGTTCGGCAACGACGTCTTCGGCGCCGTCACCATTGTCGCCCACCACGCAGCTCGGACCGAGATGGCCGAGTCCGGGCTGGGTCTGACCGCCTTGTGGCCTCAGGTCGACTGGGGTGAGGTCCGGCTGGCGCTGCCCACGCTCACGTTCGAGGGCCGGCTCACGCTGCACGTGGGTGACCGCCCCGCGGAACTGGTCCACGTCGGCCCAGCCCACACCACCAACGATGTGGTGGTCTGGCTGCCTGGCGACCGCGTGCTGTTCGCCGGCGACGTGGCGATGTCCGGGGTAGCCCCGTTCAACCTGATGGGCTCGGTCCGCGGCGCCCTGCGCGCCGTGGACGAGATGCGCCGGCTCGGCGCGCGGACCATCGTCTGCGGGCACGGCCCGGTCACCGGACCGGAGGTCCTCGACGAGACGGCGGCGTACCTGGAGTGGATCCAGGCGTTGGCCGCGGACGGCGCGGCCCGGGGGCTGAGCCCGCTGCAGGTAGCCCGGGACGCCGGTCTCGGCGCGTTCGGTCACCTGATCGACCCCGAACGGGTGGTGGGAAACCTGCACCGGGCCTACGCCGAGCTCGAGGGGGGAGAACTCGGCCGGCCGCTGGACGTGGTGAAGATCTTCGGCGAGATGATCGAGTACAACGGCGGCGCCCTGCCGCAATGCCTGGCCTAGAGCGGCCAGACATCGCGACCGACGCTCAAGCACGCACAAGGCACGGCACGCGAAATGGCCCCCGCCCGGACCGGGCGGGGGCTCATCGAACGGCGATCAGTCGTTGATCCAGGTATAGAACGGGGTCAGTAGCTCGATCCCGGGCTTAGCCGGATCGGACGGGAACAGGTAGGCGCGCAGCGCCTGGTCGAGCTCACGCCAGTCCGGGTCGTCTCGCGTCTCCCGCAGCCGCGCGATGAAGTCCCGGTCGCACTGCACCAGGTGCAGGCAGGAGCCCTGGTATTCGAACAGGTCCCGGCGCCGCACGCCGATCCGCTGCGGCAGGCTGGTCTCACGGTCGGTGCGCTCGAAGATCTTCGCCACCTCGAGGGCGTGCCGGGGGTCGAACCTGCGGATCATCAGCGTTTGGTTCAGTGCCATCGGGTTTCCTTCGCTAGTTCGTCAGCTGAATACCGGCGCGAGGTACGCCGGCGCCGAGGTCGTCGCCCACTCCCGGATGCGGCCCAGCACCGCCGGGGTCACCTCGAAGAACTTGTTGGCCGGATCGCCGAGCTCGAAGGCCGGCGGGATGAACGGAGCCTGGTCCACCCAGGAGAACAGACGCTGGGCCGCCTCGCCCGGGGACAGGGCACCGGACTCCACCTCCTGGCAGGTCTGCCGGGTGAAGGCCAGCAGCGCGGTGACGTCGTGGCCGACCGGCGCGGGAAGCCCGGGGTATCGGTTACCTCCAGGTCGCGGAACACCTGGTCGTCCCCGGTCTGCAGGTAGCTGCGCAGGGCCCGCTGGACGACCACCGTGGGCAGGATGCTGACCGCATGCCAGACCCGGAGCACTGCGCTCCACAGGTCGTAGTCGCGGAAGCTGACGAAGGAGCTGTACACCAGGTCGTCGTGCACGTCGAACAGGCCCTGCTGCATGGTGTCGACGTCGGCGAACCGCTCGGTGGACCAGTCGCCGTCGCGGGACGCCTCGATCAGCCGCCAGCCCAGCGCGTTGACGACCTCCAACGTGCTGGTCATCCCGCGCGAGTACAGGGCGTCGACGAAGCCCGCCGCGTGCGCCGTGAGGCAGTAGCGGTCGCCGACCGTGCGCGTCGAGGAGTACTGCAGGCGGCCGGTGCGGACCCAGGGCCGGATCGCCTTGGCGTGGGTGAACTGCTCGGCGATGTCCGGGAAGCGGCGCAGGAAACCGTCGAACTCCTCCTGCGGTGAGCGGTCGGGCCTGGGGTGGGCCCGCTCGTCCAGGGTCAGCCCGACGCTGCACAGCCCGTTGCGGGATTCATCGTGGTTGTCGAACGGGATCACCCACAGCCAGCCGCCGTCGAAGACATGATGCAGCGTGCCGTGGTGCCACGGGACCGGCTGGCCGTTCGACCGGCCCGCGGGGACCTGGTCGTACGGCGTGACCCCGACCATGTGGGTGAACAGCGCGCGGGAGCGGGTGCGGGCCCGGGTGGGTTCCTCGCGCAGCCCGAGGGCCGCGGCCACCGGCGAGCGGAAGCCGCCTGCGTCCACCACGTAGCTGGCGTGGAACTCCTCGTCGGTGTCGGTGCGCAGCATGACGCCGCGCTCGGGCACGATCTTGATGTCGGTGACGC
>Ga0116219_10004103_pt1 | contig 11119 bp, 12 predicted proteins | sample Sb_taG_4_FD_91019 | JGI IMG/M metagenome (GOLD analysis project Ga0116219, IMG submission 91019) | Peat soil microbial communities from Weissenstadt, Germany - Sb_50d_6_BS metaG | ecosystem: Environmental > Terrestrial > Soil > Wetlands > Peat | place: Germany: Weissenstadt | collected 2010-09-21
GGTTGTACTGAGGCGAGGCCGAGTCCTCGTTCCACCAGTCCCCGCATTGGAGGCGCCAGTAGGCGAAGTGGACGCCGGGATTCGGGGCGATGCCGTACATCGTCGGCTCGAAGTTGTAGATGCCCGCCGGCGTGGCGTCGTCGCCCTCGTGCTTGTCCGTCGTGATGCCGCCGTATCCGACGACCGCCTCGAATGGCCCGAGAACCGTACGCCAGCAGTTGCCGGTTCGCTCCCACGCAGTGAGGGTGGCCTCGGTCGAACTGGAGTAAGGCGCCACCACGGTGACCAGCTGGATCGCACCGTCGTCGTTCGCCATCTCGGCAGGGAGCGACGACGAGCACGGCCGTGAAGTAGGCGGCGGACTGGGCGCCGGCGGCAGCGTTGTCGTGCTGGTGGTGGTCGAAGTGCTGGTCGTCGGCGACGGCTCGACCTGCTCCTCGGTCACGGCGTCGGCGTGCGCCCGCCACCGGTACCACCAGGAGATCGGGGGCGGATCAGAGCCGGACGGCCGGATGTCAAGCGCCCGAATGGCAGTGGGCCGAGGCCGCATCGGGGCAGGTACCGAAGCTGTCGGGCCGGCCGCACATCCCGCCAAGACGGCGGCAGCCACAGCGAACGTGACCACACCGGTGGCGGCTCGGCGGGACCGGTGCATGCCTGCAGTTCACTCCCTCCCCTGTCGCTTGTCAGCTCGGTGCTGGGCGCCGGCCCGAGAAACAGTCCAATGCCCCTAGCCGCCCGTGACGCCGACCCACATGCTGGCAGAGTGACGAGGCGAATCGTGATCCTTGGCGGGGGCACGGGCGGCACGCTGGCCGCCAACCGCCTGCGTCGCGAGCTCGATGCCGACGAGGCGGAGATCGTCGTCGTGGACCAAGACGATCACCACGTCTACCAGCCCGGATTGCTGTTCGTGCCCTTCGGCCTCGCCAACCTCGACGAGCTGACGAGATCACGCCGGCGGCAACTGCACGATGGGATCGAATTCCGCCAAGTCACGATCGACCGGGTCGACCTTGCGGCCGACACCGTCCGGCTCGGAGACGGTGAGGACCTCTCCTACGACGTCCTCGTCGTCGCCTCCGGAGCGGTTCTCGACCTAGAGGAGACCGACGGCCTCACCGGCCCTGGCTGGATGGACCGGGTGCACACGTTCTATTCGCCCGAAGGAGCGGCTCGTCTGGCGACCTCCCTCGATGCCTTCACGGGCGGCCGCCTCGTCGTGAACGTCGTGGACCTGCCGGTGAAGTGCCCGGTCGCTCCCCTGGAGTTCTGCTTCCTCGCCGACTGGTTCTTCTCGGAGCGAGGCATTCGGGACAGCGTCGAGCTGACCTACGTCACGCCATTGGACGGGGCCTTCACGAAGCCGATCGCCTCCAGGACGCTCTCAGGACTGCTCGAGGAAAAGGGCGTCAACCTCGTGACCGAGTTCAACCTCGGGAGGGTGGACGGCACCGGCGGGCGACTGATCTCCTACGACGACCGTGAAGTGCCGTTCGACCTGGCAGTCGTGGTTCCCCTGCACGGCGGCGCCTCCTTCGTCACCCGGTCCCCGGGGCTCGGAGACGAGCTCGGGTTCGTGCCGGTCAACCCCCACACCTTGCAGTCGCAGGCGGTCCCGAACGTCTTCGCCATCGGCGACGCCGCCGGCGTGCCGACGTCCAAGGCCGGTTCCGTGACACATTTCGAGGGAGCCGTCCTGGTGGGCAACGTATGCCGGTTCCTGGCCGGCGAGCCACTCGACGCCAGCTTCGACGGGCATGCCAATTGCTTCATCGAGACCGGCTTCCACAAGGCGCTGTTGATCGACTTCAACTACGGCACGGAGCCGCTACCGGGCCACTTCCCCATGAGTCTCGGGTTGCCGCTCATGAAGCAGTCGCGGCTCAACCACCTCGGGAAGCTGATGTTCCAATGGCTGTACTGGCACAGCTTGCTTCCAGGCCGGGAGATTCCGGGGGTGACCTCGGCCATGCCCGAGCACGGCAAGCATCGTGTGTCCACCGGATGATGACAAGGAGGTGGGAATGCCGACTGCCACCTACGCAGGCAGGGACGTGTTGGTGAACGAGGAGGGTTTCTTCGAGGATCCGACGCAATGGAGCGAGGAGATGGCCCCGGAGCTCGCCCGAGCCGAGGGGATCGAGCACCTCACCGAGAACCACTGGCTCGTCATCAAGTTCATGAGGTCCGAGTACGCAGAGAAGGGCACCGGCCCGACGGTGCGGGTGCTCGGCAAGACGTCGGGGGTGTCCATCAAGGATCTCTACGAGCTCTTCCCGAAGGGGCCGGCAAAGACGGCCGCCAAGATCGCCGGCATACCCAAGCCACGCGGCTGCATCTGAGACTCTCTTGGTAAAGGAGGTTGAGACATGGGTGACACCATCGAGAAGGTTTCGATCATCGTCTCCAAGGGTTCGCTGGAAGGCGTCTACCCGGCGCTCATCATGGCGAACGGCGCCCGAGCAGAGGGAATCGAGGCGAACCTCTTCTTCACGTTCTTCGGCTTGGACGCCATCCACAAGAAGCGGTGGGAACACATCAAGGTGGCGACAGTCGGCAACCCGGGGCTGCATTTCGCCACGCTTGCCGGCGGTCTGCCGGGAGTCTCCAGTGTGATGACGCACTACCTGGAGCGGAAGATGGAGAAACTCGACATCCCCCCCATCCCGGAGTTCATCGAGATGATCGCCGACACCGGAGCGGGCCTGTACGGCTGCAAAGCGTCCTGCGACCTCTTCGACCTCACGAAGAACGACCTGGTCGATCAAGTGAAGGACATCATCACCGTTGGCGAGTTCTACGAACTGGCGGCCGGCGGCCAAATCATCTTCACGTGATGGCAGACGGCGCCGCCGCTGAGGACGCCGTCTCCGCCATCCGCCGGCGGAGGTGTCGCTCTGCGGCCAGATCGCCCGGCCCGCCGCGGGCGACGAGGCGCTCGGCCACAGCCTCCTGGTGGTCGACGTCGACATTGCCCCCGTACTTGAACTTCGCTCGGACCTCGGCCACCTCGATGCGAATACCCTGGATCGTCCGGAGCCTGGCGCCGTGCTCCATCGGGTCCACCACCTGCTCCCCGGGCTGGATCACCGCCAGCTGTCTGCGCAGCACGGCCGCCGTCTCCTCCGGGTCACTCAGGACCTGCGCGCTGCCACAGAGCTGCACGGCGGCGTAGTAGGTGGTGGGGATCCCGAACGCCGGATCCTCCTCGCCGATCGCCTTCCATGACGACGGGATGAAGGCCCAGTCGCCCGCCACGCTCATGACCACGTCGGGGTTCTCCTCCAGTGCCTCCCAGATCGGGTTCGGCCGAGCGAGATGAAGGAGGATCAGATCGGTGGGATCCTCGCCGTCGATGAGCACGAACTGGGTCGGCACGACGACGGGGTATCGGCGATCCCGGCCCGGGGCGATGAGGTGACCGAACCCCTGCGCGCGCACGAACTCCCGCCACTCGGCCTCGTCGATCGCTGCGTCCCAACGGTGTATCAGCATGTTCGCTCGCCCCTCCCCTTTCGACGCATCTTGCGCACCGAGGCTAGGGCAACCCGCTGCGACAGCCGCACGCGCACCAAGATGGAGCCCATGTCCTCAACGGCCATCGAGCGCCCGAAGCAACGGCGGCGCCGTGACTGAAGTCCCACCAAGTCACTTCGCCCTCGAGGTCCGCCGCGTGCTGGAGCGCCTGCAGCCGGGCGAGATCGTGACCTACGGCGAGGTGGCTCGGGAGGCCGGCTATCCCGGGGCGGCGAGGGCGGTCGGCACCTTGCTGGCCCGTGACTCCGATGGCCTCGCGTGGTGGCGAGTCGTCACCTCCACCGGGCGGCTCGTACCGGGCCACGAGCGAGAGCACGCCCGGCGCCTGCGCGCCGAGGGAGTGGCCCTCGTCCGCACAGCGCGCCGGCACGCGGTCGTGCAGCGGGCGGCCCGACGATCCTCCGCCGAGCAATCCTCCGCGGGCTGAGACGACGGCTAGCCGCCGCTTGACGCCGGCGGCGCCCCGCCGCCCGGGGGGCCGGGAACCGACGCCGATCCGCTGGGGCCGCCGGGGCCCCAGGCGCCCCACGGACCGGGAGCAGCGCCCGGAACGGGCGGCACTCTCCCCGGCACCCATCTGAACCCGTCGAACCAGGTCATCTGTCCGGTCCTCGGATCGGGGTACCAGCCGGGGGGCGCCCAATACGTCGGAATCGGGGTGGCTGCGAGGACTTCCGACCGTTTGGCGAACTGCCAGATGAGGCCACCGAGCCAGCCGAGAAGGCCGACGACCAGTCCCCACGTCAGCTTCTCGGTGCCCGCCCCGCGGTACTGCGCATCAGGAATCTTCAACACCTCGACGAGCTTCACGATCCAGAAGATCGTTCCGCCCACCCCGAACACGAAGAGGAACAGGAACCACAGAACGATGAACACCCCGCCCATTGACATCCAGATCATGCCGCCCTTCGGCTCAGGCGAAGTCTCACCCGACCATTGTCCCAGACGCGGGGCCGATCAGACCCCTGAGGCGACTCAGGAAGGGACTCTCACGTCCAGCATCCGGCCGACGTACTTGGCGATGGCGTCCGCCAGGACGACGCTGCCGGCCTCGTTGAGGTGGATGCCGTCCAGGCGGACGGGCGTCAGCTGCCCGTGGATCACGAGGCTTCCGGCGTAACTCCCGTGGGGTCCGTTGAGCACGCTGCCGGGGTTGAAGAAGACGACACCGTGGTGCCGCGCCGCCTCGGCGGCAAAGAGCCGGTCGATCACCTGCATGGACGAGTTGAGCGACGGGTCCTGCATGGCTGGTTCGCCGATCCACAACACCTTGCAGCCCTCGTCGAGCAACGACTGCATCGTGTCTCCGACAGTCTTGGCGTAAGCGGCGTCCCACAGAGGGCTTCCCACCGCCCGGTACTCCCCGTTCACGAGGATCTCCTGGCCGTCGTTGGCGCTGCCCATCCAGATCACGAGTTTCGGCCGGCGCTCGGCCACCATGCCGAGCAGGTGTTTCGGCCAGTTGAAGAAGTCACCGCGGACGAGACCCGTGCCGACCTGGTACTCGGCGAGCGTACGAGTGGTCGTGGTGTTCTCGTGATAGGCCCACCAGGCCCACTCCGGCCCGGCGGCGGTCGAGTCGCCGGCGAAGTAGATCGGCGGCCCGACCGGGGCTGAGGGCGGCACGGGGAGATGGCCGGCGGGCAGACCGTGGGCGAGGACATCGTGGCCGAGGGCGACGAGCTGACCGGTGTGGAGGGAGCTGAAATCCCCCGGCGTCTGGTAGAGCAGCCAGTAGGAGGTAGAGCCCTGGGTGAAGTAGAGGAAGCGATTGTTGGCGATGATCGCCCGCTGGCCGAGGCCGTTCACCGTGACGAGCGTGTCGACGTACTGCGTGGCCCGGTTGAACGAGAGCCCGGGCATCACCTGCAAGGCCAGCCACGAGTCTTTCCCGATCAGCCACTGGCAGTACGGAAACGTCGGCGTGCCCTGGCCAACAGGGCCACCGAACTGGCGGGCGATCTGTGTGCGCGTCAGCAACGTGCATGCCACTCGGGCGGCCTGGGCCCCGAGCGATCCGTCGTCGAGGCGGGCGGGCCGGTGCGGCCGAGGGGGGGCCGGCCGCGCCACGGTGACGGGAGGCACAGACGAGCTGGCTACCGCTGTCGTCACGGGTGCGCACGACGTCCCGGACGCGCCGGCTGGACAGCGGTGGCCGGCCGGCACCGCGTTGGTGGAGCCTGCCAGCACGACGCCGGCGGCAAGCGCCAGGACGACAGCAGCTCCGGTTCCGAGCGCGCCAACACGCGGACGTCGCGTCACGATTACTCAGACGCTATTGCATAGGCTGGCGTTGCAAGAAATTCGCCGACATGAGATTGTCACAACGTGACTCGCCGCCGCACCGCCCGGGACGGGGCCGTCGCCTATCGTCGGGGCATCTCCCGCCGTCCGGCTGCGCCCGCCCGATCCAAACCGAGCATCGCCGTGACGCTCCTTGCCGCCAGCGCCGTCCTACTCGCAGCCTGTGCCTCCCACCCGGCGGCGGAGCATCACACGGAGCCGCACCCGACCACGTCGGCCCCCGACTCGAGCTCGACGAGCTCGACGAGCTCGACCACCACGACCACGACACCGCCGGTGTCGGTGACCATCTCGGCGGTCGGCGACACGATGCTCGGCAACACGCCCTATCTGCCACCTGACCCGGCCACCTACCTGGACCCGGTCAAGTCAGAGCTCGTCGGTGGAGCTCAGATCGTCTTCGGCAACCTCGAGGGCACGCTGACGACGGCCACGGCCAGCAAGTGTGGGAGCGGCGGACCCTCCTCGGAGTGCTTCGCCTTCAAGGATCCGCCCGACTACGGCCAGTACTACAGGGACGCCGGCTTCACGATCCTCAACGACGCCAACAACCACTCCTACGACTTCGGTCCCGCCGGCCAGGCTCAGACGGTCGAGTCGATCCACGCCGCCGGTATGGCGCAAACGGGTCTGCCCGGCGAGATCACCCTCGTGCATGCCAACGGTGTGCCCGAGGCCTTCCTGGCGTTTGCCCCCTACACCTACGACGCCAACTTGCTCGACCTGCCTGCCGCCCAAGCCCTCATCAGGCAGGCTCGCACCGAGGCCAAGATCGTCGTCGTCTACATGCACGTCGGGGCGGAGGGAAGCGACGCCGATCACGTGACGGGCCAGGAGGAGTACTTCCTCGGGGAGGATCGGGGCAATCCCGAAGCCTTCGCTCACATGGCCATCGACGCCGGCGCCAGCCTCGTCATCGCCAGCGGACCCCATGTGGACCGCGGCATGCAGTTCTACAAGGGCCACCTCATCGTCTACAGCATGGGTGACTTCGCCTGCTACGGCGACTTCTCGACGGCAGGTGACCTCGGCATGAGCTTCATCGTGCACGTCACGCTGTCCTCGACCGGAGCCTTCCAGCGAGCCCAGATGTACCCGATCCAGTTCGTGGATGCCGGCCAGCCCGTTCCCGGTGGGGGTGCCGTGCCGTTCGTCGCCCAGCTGTCGCAGGAGGACTTCGGCGATACCGCCGCCAAGATCTCGCCCGACGGGGTCATCTCGGCACCCTGAACCCACCGAGCCGCTCGGCCGTCGCCGGGGTGCTCAGTCGGCCGCCTCCAGCAAGACGGCCATCTCCTCTTCGATGCCTTGGCAGAGGACCTCGATGTCAGCAGCAGTGTCGTAGTCGCCCGTGACGCCGAACGTGACATGCCCGTCGTACGAGAAGATGGCGATACCGATGCGGATCTGTCCCGCCAGCGGGACGTAGGGGTAGGCAGACAGCATCTTGCGCCCGAGGACGTACAGCGGCATCTGAGGACCGGGCACGTTCGTCGTCACGGTGTTGACGTTGCGCTGGGCGGCCTTCGTGGCGATGCGGGCCCCGAGTGCCAACAGCGCCGGCGGCGCGAACCCCGACAGCGAGGTCAAGGCCTCCCCCGCCACGGCCTGGCGCGACTCCTTCAAGTTGGCGAGCTGGGTGCTGACGGCGTGCAACCGCTCGACGGGGTCCGACAGTCCCACGGGCAACTCGGCGAACATCGCCGACACCTTGTTGGCCAGCGACCCGTCCCCGACGGCAACGCCGCGATCGTCCCGTGGACGCACCGACACCGGCACCATCGTCCGCAGCACCCGGTCGACGGGCTCGCCCCGCGCCTCGAGCAGCCGGCGAAACCCACCCGTGATCGCCGCCAGCACGACATCGTTGAACGTGCCCCCGACGCCCTTGCGGATGCGCTTGATGTCGTCGACGGACGTGGCCGCCCAGGCGTAGCGACGGTGAGGGCCGATCGGGCCGTTCAAGCTCGATGCCGCTGTGGGACGGATCAACCCCGCCAACCCCGCCAACCCTTGGCCGGCCTGGCGCGCCTGTTGGAGAGCGTGACGCGGCACCCTTGTCGCCGCACGCACGGCTCGCATCTGCTCGAAAGGGCTGACCGCCATCTCACCGACGGCCTCGAGGGCGAGGGCGGCCGGTGACGGCGCCGCCTGCGGGTGCCAGGGCGCCGGCTCGGGGCGGGGTGGATCGGGGAGGAGATCGAGCACGACGGTCAGCAATTCGGTGCCGGACACGCCGTCGACCATGCAGTGGTGGACCTTCGACATGATCGCCCACTGCCCGTTGCCCAGCCCCTCCACCATCCAGAGCTCCCAGAGCGGGCGGTTGCGGTCCAGCTGCTGGCTCATCACACGGCCGATCAAGCGGCGCAGCTCTTCGACGCCGCCCGGAGAGGGAAGTGCCGTGTGACGGACGTGATACTCGAGCTGGAAGTGGGCATCGTCCACCCAGACCGGCCTTCCGAGCTGGAGCGGCACGAACTGCACGACCTTGCGATAGCGAGGGACCAGCTGCAGCTTGCCGGCGATCATGGCGAGCAGCTCTTCGTAGCGCGGCGCCGGACCGTCGAAGATGAGGGTCGATGCGATGTGCATGTGGCTGACGCCGTCCTCGACATGCAGGAACGTGGCGTCGAGCGGGCTCATGCGGTCTACCGTCAGCGCCGGCACCTCCTTCGTCGGGCCGGACGGATCGTCCAGCGCCCACCACGGTACAGTTCAGGCGGGATGCCGACTTCTCCCTCCGCGACCGAAGCGGCGGACCGACCTGGTTCGTCCGCTGCCCCCACGAGCCGCCCGACGCGACCGCATCCGGCGCTGACGGCCACGGAGATCCCCCGGGCCGTCGCCGAGCTCGCCTGGTTCCGGGCGTCACGACGGCTGCTTCTCAATGCCCCCCCGGGCGACGGGCATCCCGTGCTGGTGTTGCCGGGTTTCTTGGCGAGTGACCGCTCCACCGTCCCGATGCGCCGCCTGCTGGGGTCACTCGGTTACGACGTCATCGCTTTCGAGCTCGGGCGCAACATCCCCACGCCCGAGCGGCTCGACGCCCTGCGTGCGCGCCTGGATGAACTGCGCCGAACCGACGGTCGGCCGACGAGCATCGTCGGCTGGAGCCTCGGGGGCATCTATGCCCGCCAGATCGCTCGGCAGGCGCCCGACTGGGTCAGGGGAGTCGTGACCTTGGGCAGCCCCTTCCGCCGTGTTCCCGGCTCCGAGAGCGTGGCCGCCCCCGTGATGCGGGCCATGGCAGCGCGTGGCGGTTTCCAGCAGCCGCCCCACCCGCCGGCTCCCGAGCCGCTCCCCGTACCGTCCACGTCGATCTTCTCCAGGTCAGACGGCATCGTCCCGTGGCGGGCGTGCCTCGACAGTACCGATGGCCCGCACGAGACGCTCGAGGTGACCGGCAGCCACTGCGGGCTCGGGCACCATCCGGCCGCTCTCTGGGCCGTTGCCGACCGCCTGGCTCAGCCGGCCGGCCGGTGGCACCCGATAGAGATCCCGCCGGGCCTGCGTCCGATGCTGCGGCCCCATCCGGGCGCCTGACGGCTGGCCACGGGCGAGACCGAAGCAGTCAGGCCTTCGCCGGATCCTCCAGCAGCCTGCGGGGGTGGCGACCGTCGACGTAGCCGACGAACGGCGTCGCGATGTTGTAGCCGAGCAGCTCCTGCAGGCGAGGCTCCAGGTCGCGCACGATCTCTCGAGGCACGGCGAGGACATGGTTCTCGATCGGCCGCAGCCAGGCGACGCTGTAGTGGAGGATGACCCCGAGCCGGTCCTCGGCCGTGTCGTTGGCGCCGCCGCCGTGCCACAGGCTGCCCACGAAGAACATGGCGCTGCCGGCCTTCATCGTCGGCGACACCGTCGGCTCGTCCACTGCGGGCCGTCGGTCGACCCAGCGATGACTGCCGGGCACGAGGCGAGTGGCACCGTTGTGCTCGGTGAAGTCGCACAGCGGCAGCATCACGTTCACGACCAGTTCGGCGTGCGGCCGGGCGATCGGGTACGTGGCGTCGTCCGGGTGCAGAGCCTGGGCCGGGTTGCCCGGACCGATCGAGATCCCGACCGGGGCGCTCAGGTGGTACTCACGCAAGACGGCGTCGAGCGCCCCGAGAACCAACGGGTGGACGGCGATGGGGTCGAACGCACGAGTCTTCGCGAACAGGGCGTAGACGCGCCGGGTCTCGTGGCCTTCGAAGTCGTTGCGGCCGTACGGCGTCGCTCGCAGCACGGCCTCGAGATCGGAGCGGGCGATGTCGAGCGTCTCGGACGACAGCAGATCCCCGACGACCGAGTATCCGTCCTCCCGCAGTTGACCGACCAGCTGCTCGAGGGCGTCGGGGTCGTGGACGGAGATCATGGCTCCGGCTCCTTGCAGATGACGTCTCCCACTCGAACCACCCCTCCGGTCACGACCCGGGCGTTCAACCCGCGGAGTCGAAGCGCGCTGCCGACTTCGGAATTCACGAAACGCAAGGCGTCGAGCCCGAAGCGCCCCGTGAACTTGACGCACCCCGTGTGCGCCTTGGCGGAGATCTCGATGACGGCCGTACCGAGCCGCAGCCGCGAGCCGGCCGGCAGGTTGGCACGGCTCAGATCCAGGTCCGCATAGATCTGGTCTCCCGCCAGCTTCCAGCGGTCGTCGTCCACCGCCACGAGAGCAGCGGCCCGGGAGTTCATGACCGTGATCTGCGCCTCGGGATTCGCTGAGCCGTCCGGGGTCCGAGAGCTCCCCCGCGCCCGCCAGGTGTCACCGATGAGCCCCTCGATCACGTCCAGCGTCGCCACCGTCGGCGTCTCCCGCTCGTCCACAGCGGGGCGGCTCACGATCAGGCGGACCACCCCGTGATCGGCCGGGGACCGCCTGACCTCGTCGAGGCCCGCCCTGAGCTCGGCCGTCGAGCGATGGCGCATGGTTCCATCATGCCGTACGGGCCATTGCCTTCGCGGGCGATCGAGCCTGGTCTGACGGCCGCGAGGACTCCCTCCGCCGGGTGAACTAGACAGAAGGCGACCGCTCTAGGGGGTGCTGTGATGACCACGCTCGAACCAGCTCTGAGGTACGAGGGCATCAGCGCACAGGCGTTCGCCCATCCGGCCGATCGGGCGGCGTCGGCGGCCCTGCACTCGGTCCCCATGCTCGACTCGGTCGTGAAGAAGATCTCCGAGTTCAGCTACGAGCGCCGCTACCGCCAGCTCCTTCTCGGCAACTCCGTGCGGCTCGGGGAGGATCAGATGGCGCCCGCCTGGGCGCTCCAGCGGCAATGTGCGAACA
>Ga0116219_10004107_pt1 | contig 11110 bp, 9 predicted proteins | sample Sb_taG_4_FD_91019 | JGI IMG/M metagenome (GOLD analysis project Ga0116219, IMG submission 91019) | Peat soil microbial communities from Weissenstadt, Germany - Sb_50d_6_BS metaG | ecosystem: Environmental > Terrestrial > Soil > Wetlands > Peat | place: Germany: Weissenstadt | collected 2010-09-21
CCGCGCCAGCCTGAAGGAAGGCCGGCGCGGCAGGAAACCCGCTAGCCGTCTCTTGCTCCGCGCCTCGACCAATGGCCCTGCGCGCCGATTTCCCCCTCACTTCTGAGCAGTTACAGAAAAGTTGTGTGCCACGGCGTGGCACACAACTCGCCCGTGGCACGCACCTCCTGGGGCGGCGGGTGGCATCCCCCGAGTGGCCCAGCCGGCCGACACTCCCCTGGTTCGCCAAGGTTCCATGTGGAACATTCGTTCAGTCATCAGTGCCGGCCGGGGGAACCGGGCTGCTCCCGGCACCCCGGGCCTCCTCCACCCCAAAACCCGTGACGGTCAGGATTTTTTCTTGGCCGCAGAAGGTGTCGGCCGGGATGAGACTGGCGGCCGCGGAACTCGCGTCCTGCAATCGGCCACGGTTACAAAGGCACGCCGGAAATGCGGAAGGGGCTCGGCGCTGGCACATACCGCTTCTTCCGCCGATTTCTGTGGCCGCACGGGCGCGCCGCCTCGTATCCTGTCGCTGTTCCGCCCGAGGTCACCCGCATCGCACCACCAGAGGACCGACCATGAGCCAACCGACCCCCGACCGCCGCTCCTTCCTGGCGGCGGCCGCCGCCGTCGCCGCTTCCGCGGCCGCCGCCGGCGCCCGCGACTACGGCAGGAACGCCCAGCCCACCCGCTACCCCGACCCCGACATCGTCGTCCTCGACCCGCGCTTCGCGAAGTACAAGATCGGTAACGCCGCCATCGAGCGGCTGTACACCGGCCTGCGCTGGGCCGAGGGGCCCGCCTGGGACGGCGTCGGCCGCTACCTCCTCTGGAGCGACATCCCCAACAACGTGCAGATGCGCTGGCTCAACGAGGACGGCCACGTCAGCACCTTCCGCAACCCGTCGCACTACAGCAACGGCAACACCTTCGACTTCCAGGGGCGGCAGATCGCCTTCGAGCACGGCAGCCGCAGCGTCGCGCGCTACGAGCACGACGGCTCGCGCACCGTTCTGGCCGAGAAGTTCAACGGCAAGCGCCTCAACGCCCCCAACGACGGCGCCGTCCACCCCGACGGCGGCATCTGGTTCACCGACCCCGGCTACGGCGCCCTGATGAACTACGAGGGCCACAAGGCGCCGCTGGAGATCGACGAGGCCGTCTACCGCATCGACCCCAAGAGCGGCAAGCTCGACAAACTGATCGGCCGCGACGACATGTACAAGCCGAACGGCCTCTGCTTCTCCCCGGATTACAAGAAGGTCTACATCGCCGACACCGGCGCCTCCCACTACGACAAGGCGCCGAAGAACATCATGGTCTACGACGTGGTGGACGACGGCAAGAAGGTCAAGAACGGCCGGCAGTACGTCTCGATGGAGATGGAGTTGGGGCGCACTATTCCTCCGACGAAGAAGGCCGGCTTCGCCGACGGCATCCGCGCCGACACCGACGGCAACATCTGGGTGGGCGCCGGCTGGGTCGGCGACGGCTACGACGGCGTCCACGTCTTCGACCCGGAGGGCAAGCGCATCGGCCTGATCCTGCTCCCGGAGATCTGCGCCAACATCTGCTTCGGCGGCCCCAAGCGTAACCGGCTGTTCATGTGCGCCAGCCAGTCGCTGTACGCCGTCTACGTCGAGGCGATCGGGGCGCACATCTGCTGAACCCCGTGGGCCGTTTGCGGCTTCGCAGGTCAACCGTGCGAAGCCGCAAGCGGCACGGCAGCGGCTCACGTCGTAAAGCGCCCGAGCCGATACTAACGGTGCGGCCCCCCAGGGCGTCCCTTTTCCCCCCTTTGGCAAGTTGGGAGGCGCCATGCGGTTGCGACGCACTCGCGAGCTGACGCTGCCGCTGAGCCTGCTGCTGTTCGGCGGTTGCTCCTCCCCATTGTGGACGGACTCCGACCACGTCCCCTGTGAGCTGGCCGCCCGGCCCATCGACGTCCGCCCCGTTGCCGCGGCGGCCGGCGAGGAGTCGCAAGCTCCCGCGGTCGCCCCGAAACCGGCCGAGCCACCGGTGGGGGAGGCCGGGCTGCGGGAGCCGCTGCCGGTGCCGCGCGAGGTGCCCGGGGCGGAAGCGGCCCCGGTCCAGGTGCCGAAGATCGAGCCGGGCAAGGAGGCCGAGCGCGAGCGCCAGATCGACCGGCTCTTTCCGCCGCTGCCGCCGCTGGGCGAGAATCCGCAACCCTTGCCGTGCCCCGACAGTCGGCCGCTGGAGTTACACGATTTGCAGGAGTTGGCGCTGACGAACAGCCCGCTCCTCAAGCAGGCGCTCGCGGAGGTCGAGGCGGCCCGCGGCGCCATGATTCAGGCGGGAGCCTACCCGAACCCGACGATGGGTTTTGAAGACGACGCCATCGGGCAGGGCGGCTTACCGGTCGAGCGGGTCACGGCGGGGCAGATCGGCGGCTTCGTGGACCAGACGATCAAGACGAAGGGGAAGCTGAGGCTGGCGCGGTCGGCGGCGGAGCAGGATCTGCACCGGGCGGAGTACGCCCTGCGCCGGGCCCAGTCCGACCTGATGGCCCAGGTGCGCGGCGGCTACTTTGCCGTGCTCGCCACCCAGGAGAGCATGCGCGTCGCCCTGGCCTTTGCCCGCTTCACCGAGGCGATTTATCGCATCCAGGTGGGGCAGCTCAAGGCGGGGGTGGTGGCGGACTACGAGCCGTTGCAGTTCCGGGCCCTGGCCGTGCAGGCGCGCGTCAACCTGGCGCAGGCGCGGCACCGCTACGTCAGCGCCTGGAAGCAACTCGCGGCGGCGATGGGCGTGCCGGGCCTGTCGCCGGCGCCGCTCGGCGGTCACATCGACATGCCCATTCCCGTGTACTGCTACGACGACGTGGCCGCCCAGGTGCTGGCTCGGCACACCGACGTCCTCACCGCCCGCGCCGCCCTGGAACGGGCCCGCCTCAATCTGCGCCTCGCCCAGGTGACGCCGTACCCCGACCTCGACGTGCGCGTCCTGGTCCAGAAAGACTACACCGGCGACCCGCGCCTCGTGATGACCAGCGTCCAGATCGGCGGGCCGATCCCCATCTGGGACCACAACCGCGGCAACATCATCCAGGCGGAAGCGCACCTGGTGCGGGCGACGGAGGAAGAGCACCGGGTGCGCGCCGACCTGGCCCGCCAGGTCGCGGACGCCTTCGAGCGCTACAACCTCAACCGCGAGCTGCTGGCGCCGTACCGCAGCACGGTGCTGCCCGACCAGGTGCGCGTGTTCAACGGCATCTTCGACCGCTACTTGGCCCAGGGGAAACCGCCGCGATTCGACGTTAATTTCATCGACGTCTCGACGGCCCAGCAGAACCTGGCCACGTCGGTGACGGCCTACTTGCAGGCGCTGGCCGCCCAGTGGCAGGCGGTGGTGGACATCGCCGCCCTGTTACAGACGGAAGACCTGTTCCAGGTGGGCGCGGAGCCGGTCCCGACGGAGTGCCTACCGCCGCTGCCCGATCTCGACAAGCTCCTCCCGTTGCCGTGCAAGCACGCGGGCTCGCAAGTGGACCCGGCCCTGCGCGGCACCGTGGATCCGGCCTGGCCGGCTGCACTTCCCCAGCCGGAGCCGGAACAGCGGCCGGCCCCGTCGCAACGCTGACGCCGTGTCCCCCAAATCGCCGCAATCCATCCCGGCTTTCGGTTTGACTTCGCGGTCGCAGGCTTTACAGTGGGCTTGTCGGCACTCGGCGAACGTGGCAGCGACGCGCGAGATGAGGTGTTTCATGCGCCAACGGTTACTTGTTCCACTGGCGGGGGCTTGCGGGATCATGGCCGCCCTGGGCGGCGTGGTGCTCTTCCTCGGCGGGTCCGAGCCGCTTGCGGCAAAGGCGGCGGAGGGCGGGCCCCTGGTCGTCGCCGGCAAGACCCAGCCCGCACCCGGCAAGGCCGCGAAGATCGCCCCCGCCGTCCTGCACCCGGTCGAGGAGGTGCTGGTGACGGTCGGCGCCCAGGTCAAGAAGAACCAGGTGCTGGTGAAGATCGACGAGGACGAGCAGGCAGCCGACACGCGCGCCCGCAGGGCGGCCGTCGTCGAGTTGGAGGCTGCCCTCCTGCGCCTCAAGGCCGAGCCGCGACAGCACGACATCGAAGAGGCCGAGGCGTCGCTCGATACCTATCGCGTCGCCGCCGACGCGACTCGGGAACTCCGCGAGCGGCTGGAGCCTTCGTGGAAGAAGGGCTCGATCTCCGAGCAGCACTACCGCGACGCCAAGGCCGACGCCGCCCGGGCCGCGGCGGATTTCAAGGCGGCCGACGCGCGGTTGAACCGGCTCAAGAAGCGGCCCTACGAACATGAAGTCGCCGAGTTGAAGGCGCGCGTCGAGGGCGCCAAGGAAGCGGTCAAGTCGGCCGAGGCCGAACTGGAGCACTACACCGTCAGCGCCCCGATCGACGGCGTCGTGACCTCCCTCGACGTCGTCCCCGGCACGGTGTCGCGGCCCGGCACGACGGTCTGGGGCGAAATCCTCGACCTGAGCGTCATCGACGTGCGCTGCGACGTGACGCCGGACCAGGCCGACCAGATCACCCAGGGCCAGGACGCCGAGGTGACGCGCGAGGGGCGGACCGAGGCGCTCAAGGGGCAGGTGGCGGTCGTTGGCATCGCGGCCGACCGGGCGACCGGGAAGATCCCCGTGCTGGTGCGCCTCAAGAATCCCGACAACCGCCTGCGCTGCTACATCGACGTGAAGGTGCGTTTCGCGACGACAGCGGTGAAAGAGTGATCCGCCGGACTCAAGACTTGTACCTGCTGACGTACTCCGCGAGAGCGATCAGGACGTGGGAGTTTGGCACGTCGCGGACGGGCACTTTGCAGAATGGCCGACTGGCATCGCGGGCCGTCACGGTGAGCACCCCCTTGGAGACCTCGGCGCCATCGTAGTCCGCCCACGGGAGGATGTTGCCGCCGAACCGCATCCCCTCGCAGCTCGCCCGCACACTGCCGAACGTAACCTCCTCGCCGGCCTCGTACCTGTCGAGTGCGGGGTGAAGGAGGTGTTCGAGCGTATGCTCTTCCACGAGTTCGCGCAGCTGGCTCAGGCCCGCGAGACTCTCGTCGAACTCGAACGTCTTGCAGGTGCCCGTTTGGAGGGTCAGTCTGCGGGCCGGGTTCGTCGATTTCCCCCGCTCGGAACTGGTGAACGAGGCGCGGCAGACGGTCACGATCTCCTTCCAAGACAGCACGTCCGCCGTCTCTCCCTGGACACGCACCAACGCCTCGGGGTAGACGATCACCCACAGCCCGCGCGTCTGGCGCAGCCGCCGCCAGTTGCGGGCGCTGATAGCGATGAGGCCTACCCCGACGAGGATCACCTTGGGGACGTGCCCCCAGTCCCGGCCTACAAAGAGCACGGCAATCGCGATACCGATCAATGCCAGTCCCAGCACTAGTGTGCTGACCGCGGCGGCGACTCGCGCGATCAAATGGCCCTTCCCCGCCTTGAAAACCGCCGTGGGCTCACCCAGTGGCTCCAGCCGGGCGGCGTGTTCCGGCGGCAAGGCAGGCAGAGACATGATGACTCCTCGATGGGCGGACGCTACTTCAGCCACCTGTCTCGCGAAACGATAAATCGAGGCCGCCTAAACGCCATTACTTCTCCCCAATGCAGTAGAGATGCGTCTGCGAGCGCAGGTACAGCTTGCCGTCCGCCACCGCCGGCGAGGCGCGGAAGGCGCTGCCGTCGCGCAGGGCGTTACGGCCGGCCACCTTGAACTCGCGGCCCGGCTCCAGCACCACGGTCTCCCCCGACTCCAGCACGAACAGCAGCTTGCCGCGCACCGCGACCGGCGACGCCGTCACCGTCGCCCCCAGGCGCTGTTTCCCCTTGTACACCATCGCGGAGGTCTTGAGATCGAAGCACGACAGCATGCCATCGCGATCGGCGGCGTAGATTAACTCGTCCCACAGGATGGGCGAGGCCACGTCGCGGCTCCCTTTGCGGCTCACGCTCCAGAGGACGCGCGTCTTGGTCACGTCGCCGTCGCCGCCGAGGCGGACGCACTGGGCGGTGCCGGTCCGGCCGGGGAGGGCGAACAGCACGTCCTTGGTGAAGACCGGCAGCGGCTCGCCGAACTTCGACTGCTCGTCGTCCGGCGGTCGCTCGCAGTGCCACAATTCGGCACCCGATTTGGGGTCGTAAGCCCAGACGCCGCGCGGCCCGTTGAGGACCAATTCCTTGCGGCCGCCGGGACCCGTCAGCAGCAGCGGCGTGCTGTAGCCGTGGCCCATGTTGCGCTCGGCCCGCCAGCGCTCCTTGCCTGTGGCCCTGTCCAGGGCGATCAGGGCCATCGGCGCCGGCGTCAGCCCCTTTTGCTCGGGGCGCAGCCCGGCAGCGCCGTCGTTGTCGCAGTTCTGGATGACGAGGTCCTCGAAGAGGAATGGCGAGGCGCCAATGCCCCAGCCCGTCCGGCTGGTGAAAACGCCGAACTGCTGCTTCCAGATGAATTTCCCATCCACGTCGTAGCAGAACAGGCCCGGCGTGCCGAAGAAGGCGTAGACGTGCTTGCCGTCGGTGGTGCAGGACGGCGTCGCGTAGGTGTTCCAGGCGTGCAGCTTCTCCGGGGCGTCGTCCTTCGCGGCGGTCTGCTGCCACAGCACCTTGCCGTCGCCGCCCCGCACGCACAGGACGTAGCGCTCCTTGCCGTCGGCGCGGGCCGCGGTCAGGAAGACACGGTCGCCCCAGACGACTGGCGACGAGTTGCCGCCCCCCGGCAGCTTCGTCTTCCACAAGAGGTTCTCGTCGTCGCCCCACTTCAGCGGCACCTTCGCGTCGTCGGAGTAGCCCTGGCCGGTCGGCCCGCGCCACTGCGCCCAGTTGTCGGCGCGGGCGGCGGTCGCACAGAGCAGAAGGGCGGCGAAGAGGGTGGTGAATCGCTGGCAGTTCATGAGGTCTCCTGCGGGATCGTTGGCGGGGGGCGGGTCAGGGCGGGTTAGGTATGATAACATCCCGGTACAGCCGTCGCCAGCGGGGAGGACAAGCCATGCTCGTCGTCATGAACAGCCACGCCACGCCCCAACAGATCGGGGCGGTGGTCGATGCCATCCGCGCGATGAACCTGACCCCGCACCCGCTGCCCGGCGCGACGCGAACCGCCATCGGCATCACGGGCAACGTCGGCGCCGTCGATCCGCGCAACCTCGAAGTGCTGCCCGGCGTCCTGGAATTGATCCGCGTTACCAAGCCGTACAAGCTGACCAGCCGCGAGATGCACGAAGGGGATACCTACGTCCGCCTGCCGCAGACGACCATCGGCCCCGGCACCTTCACCCTGATCGCGGGGCCGTGCTCCGTGGAGAACGAGGCGATGATCCTGCGCACCGCGGAGTTCCTGGTGGGCCGCGGGGTGCGCCTGATGCGGGCCGGGGCGTTCAAGCCGCGCTCCAGTCCGTACTCGTTCCAGGGGCTCGGCCTCGAAGGGCTGGCGATCCTCGACAAGGCCCGGCAGCGCACGGGCATCGGCATCGTCACCGAGCTGATGGACACGGAGAACGCCGACGCGGTCGAGGAGGCGGCGGACGTGATCCAGATCGGCACGCGCAACATGCAGAACTTCGCGCTGCTGCGGCGCGTGTCGCGGGCGCGCAAGCCGGTGCTGCTGAAACGCGGCATGTCGGCGACGCTGGAGGAGTGGCTGATGGCCGCGGAGTACGTGATGGCGGGCGGCAATTACAACGTGGTACTGTGCGAGCGCGGCGTGCGGACCTTCTCCGACCACAGCCGCAACACGCTCGACCTGTCGGTGATCCCCCCGGTGAAGCAGCTGTCGCACCTGCCGATCCTCGTGGACCCCAGCCACGGCACCGGCCGGCGCGATTACGTGCCGGCGATGGCGCTGGCGTCGCTGGCGGCGGGGGCCGACGGGCTGCTACTGGAGGTGCATCCGGACCCGGACCGCGCCCTGTCGGACGGGGCGCAGACGCTGAACTTCGCGGGATTCGAGAAGTTACTGGAGTCGCTGAAGCGCTTGGCGGAGCCGCTGGGGCGGGTGCTGAATTGAAGCCGCTTGCGGCTTCGCACTCTCTGCGAAGCCGCAAGCGGCTACGGCGGCGTCAGGGCTTCTTGTCGTCCTTCTTGTCGTCTTTCTTGTCATCCTTCTTCTTGTCGTCCTTGCCGCCGCTATCCTGCGTCTCGCGGATCTCCTTCAGGCGCTTCTTCTGGTCCTCGGTCAGCAGGTCGTACTTCTTGCCCCTCTCATCCTTCTGAAGGTCCTTGATCTGCTTCTCGAGCGCGGCGATCTTGGGCGAGTACTCGTCTTCGATGGCGTAGATCTTTTTCTTCTGGTCGTCGGTAAGGCCAAGGGCCTTCCAACCCGTGGGGATGGTGTGCTTGGCCGGGGTCTCGGTCTTCGTGTCGCCGGGCTTCTTGGGGTCGTCGCCCGTCTTCTTCGGGTCGTCACCAAGCAGCAGCCCGCCGAAGGCAACCAGGGCCACCACGCCGATCAGGATGCGGAACGCAGACATGCAGCAGCTCCTCCAACGAGGACAAAGAGACCGCCCCCCCGTGGGGCGCTTACGGTGTGATGAGACCGCATCGTGTGTGCCGTGTCAACAAAAAAAGCGGCGAATTGTAACTTGTCGGGGTCACTTCCCCGGCTTCGGCACGTCCCAGACATGGACAGGCGACCAGTTATCCGGGTACTCCTTGTTCGGGCCGAGCCGGCGGCCGTTGCCGTTGCTGTTGGCGTTGGTCGCGGCCACCGCCAGCCGGGTGCCGTTGGGGTGAACCGCCAGCGCGTGGCAGTTCGCCATCTTCGTCGTGACGAAGAACGGCTGGGCGTCCTCGGGTCGCTGAAAGAAGAACTTGCCCTGCCCCGGCTGGCCGCTCGTCACCGCCATCACGAAGCCGTCGGGGTGGAAATGCACGTCGAGGACGAAGCCCTCGTTGTCGTTGGCGCCCTTGAGCGTCTGCCTCAGCTTGCCGGTCGCCCAGTCGAAGAGGAGGAGGGTCGGGATGCCCTGCACGAAGCCGCCGCTCTTCGGGAGCGAGCCGCCGACGGCCAGCGTGGTACACGCCCGATCGAAGGCGAGGCAGCGCACGCCGCCCACGTCCTGCAAGCGCTCGAAGAAGTACAGGGTCCGTGCGTCGAACTCGCGGACGGCCTTGCCCGTCGCCGGATCCCAGACCTTCACGACACCCTGTAGGTCGCCGGAGACCAGCGACTTGCCGTCCGGGTGGAAGGCGACGGCGTAGACGTCCTCGCCCGCTGCCAGCTCCTGCTGCTTCTTGCCGTCGTCGGACCAGAGGCGCATGGCGCGATCGCGGCCGCAGCTCGCCAGTCGCTTGCCGTCGGGGCTGACCGCGAGGCAGCGCACCCAGCCGTCGTGTGCCTGCGCGATCGACCAAAGCGGCTTCGCCTCCTTGTCGGCGTAGGGCCAGCAACTGAGCCGACCCCAGCTGTCCGCGCTGAACAACCGTCGCTCGTCGGGATGAAACGCCAGGGCCTGCACCCAGCCATCGTGGCCGGTCAGCGGCGGCAGCGGGGCGAAGGCGTCGGACGTGGCGTCCCAGCGGCGCACCGTGGCATCGCACCCTCCCGCGGCCAGCACCTTGCCGCACGGGCTAAAGCGCAGCGCGCCCACCTGCCGGTCGAGCGTCAGCGCCTTCACTTCCTTCGGGCCGTAGCGCTGCGGTAACGTCTTCGGATCGAGGTCCATCGCGCCCCCTTCAGGCCAGCAGTTCCGTGACCGCCGCGCAGTCCTCGTGCGCGATCGGCAGCGGTTGCCCGTTGTTGTCGTACTCCGTCTTCTTCGGGTCGATGCCCAGCGCCGTGAACCAGGTCTGGAACAGGTGGCCGATGTCCAGCTCCTGTGACGTGACGAACGTGCCCTTGTCGTTGGTCTTGCCGACGACGACGCCGCGCTTGATGCCGCAGCCACCCATCACCAGCGACCACGCCTCCGGCCAGTGGTCGCGGCCGACGTGCCCGTTGATCCGCGGCGTGCGGCCGAACTCGGACACGGCGATCACCAGGACTTGGTCGAGCATCCCGCGGGCGGCGAGGTCCTCGACGATCGAGCCGAACGCCTGGTCGAACTTGGGCACCATGCTGGCGTGGCCGTTGAAGTTGTCGCCGTGCGTGTCCCAGCCGTAGGAGTTGACCTTCACGAAGCGCACGCCCGCCTCCAGCATGCGCCGGGCCAGGAGCATGTGCCGGCCGATTTCGTGCGTGCCGTAGCGCTCGACGTCCTTTGGCGAAAACGTCGAGGGGTCGAAGAGGTCGGCGCGCTTCTGCAACTGGGCGGCGATGCCGAAGACCTGGGCGTTGGCTTCGGCTGCCTCCTGACGGCGGCGCTCGGCGTAGCATCGATCGACCTGGGCGCGCAGGTCGTTGCGCGCCTCGTCGTCCTCCGCGCTCAGCGTCTTCGGCCGCAGCAGGTTTTCCGGCGGTTTGCCGTCGCCCAGGGCGAGGGCGCCGTACTTCGGTCCGAGGAAGCCGGCGTCGCCGTGGATGAAGCCGCCGTTCATCGGCTTGATCCAGACGTACCCGGGCAAGCCGCTCCCGCCGGGGCCCAGGAGTTTGACGACGGCCGAGCCGAAAAACGGGTAGCTGACGCCACGGTTCTTCGGGTCGCCGCGCTGGATGCGCGCCACGCCGGAGGAGTGGTTCTCGTCCTGGGTGCGGAGGCTGCGCACCAGGGCCAGGTGGTGCATCTGCTTCGCCGTCCGCGGCAGCAGCTCCGAAATGTGGACGCCCGGGACCGACGTCGGGATGGCGCGGAAGGGGCCGCCGAACTGCGTGTTCGGCTTGGGGTCCCAACTCTCCAGTTGACTCAGCCCGCCGTCGAGCCAAACGAAGAGGACTTGCTTGTCCTTCTGCTTCAACTCGTCGGCCAGCGCCGGCGCGGAGAGGCCGAGCGCCCCGGCCGCGACGCCGGCCAGCCACTGCCGGCGCGAGAGGCGATGTTCCCAGGGTTTGCAGAGGTTACAGCGATTCACCGTTGATTCCCTCATGTCCCACTTTCACGCCACCGCGAACCCGGTGTAGGGTCGGACTTCCGGCGACTTGAAGCCGAGCACGATGTGCTCCTTGGGGACGCCCGCCTCGATGAGGTCGTTGGCGACACCATGCTCGGTCCCGTCGCGCTGGATCCAGAATTTCCCGTCGATGATGTCCACGTGCACGATGCA
>Ga0116219_10004110_pt1 | contig 11103 bp, 9 predicted proteins | sample Sb_taG_4_FD_91019 | JGI IMG/M metagenome (GOLD analysis project Ga0116219, IMG submission 91019) | Peat soil microbial communities from Weissenstadt, Germany - Sb_50d_6_BS metaG | ecosystem: Environmental > Terrestrial > Soil > Wetlands > Peat | place: Germany: Weissenstadt | collected 2010-09-21
CCACCCTTCGGTATAGAGCGCGCCGGCCGGGCCGAGGTCGAGAACCGTGACATACCAAGGAATACGAAGTGCCAGCATCGGCTCGCCGAACAAGTCGCTGATCACGTTGTAGCCGGCATAGCGGCCCATCGGGCGGCCATGCTGGCACGACATCACCGACAAATGTTCGTCGTCCATGTGGGCGGCCGCGACGTCGCCCGCAGCAAACACCCCCGGCACCCCTATCACCCGCAAATAGTCATCGACCGGCACCCGGCCAAGCCGGTCGCGTGCCACCGGCAGCTGCTCGGTCAGCGGGCTGGCATGCATGCCCGCGCACCACACCACCGTGGCCGCCTCGAGGTGCTCACCCGAGGCCAGCGACACACCGCGCTCGCTCACCCCGGTGATGCTCGCCGCTGTTCTGATCTCCACGCCGTTGGCTGCCAGTGCCTGTTCGATCAGCGGACGCGCCGAGGGACCCATGTCGGAGCCGACGCCGTTGCGGTCGAAAAGAACCACCCGGGGGGTGACGTTGTTGGCTGCGAACTGCCGGCGCAACCTGCGCGGCAATTCGCAGGCGATCTCGATACCGGTCAGCCCGGCGCCGACCACGACGACCGTACCCGCCGCCGGGGTGGGCGGAGCGTCGGCAAGCCGCCGTAGGTGGTTTTGTAGCGCAACGGCGCCGTCATAGGTGTCGACGTCAAAGCCGCACTCCCGCAGGCCGGGTACGGCGGGTTTGAATACGTGGCTGCCCGATGCCAGCACCAGCCGGTCGTAGCAGTGGGTGGCACCGCTGGATGTGACGAGGGTGCGAGCGTCGGTGTCGATCGCCGTCACTTCGGCGGCGATGTGCGCAACGCCGACCGGGTCGAGCAGGTCGGCCAGTGGGATGCGGCAGGCGCTGAGGTCGGCCTCGTAGTTGCGCACGCGAATGTCGTGAAACGGTTTGGCGCTCAGCACCGTGACAGTGACCGCTGCCGCCGGGACCGCGAGCTCGTCGAGCCGGCGGGCCGCACCGAGTGCCGCCCAGAGGCCGGCGAACCCGCAGCCGACAACCACCACGACGGTCAATTGCTCAACACCCGGTCTTGGGCGCGTGAGCTTCGCGCGATATCCCTGTCATCAGCCCCACAATTTCTCGCGGCTATCGGCGGACCGCCGCAAAGTCGTAGGGGATGATATTGCTGCACGACGGCGCCGTCATAAGTGTCACTGTCCAAACGAAAGCTTGCAGGCTGCTTGCGAGAAAACCCTAGTTGATTTACCGCATCGGGGCGATAGATGCCGCTGGCTGCCGGAGCCTGTTGGACTAACGGGCGCGCGGGACGACAATCGTGTTCGTGGTAAGGAGGATTCGATGATCGAAATGCTGGAGGGCATGCCAGAAGGGGTGACCGGCATTCGGGTGTCGGGCCGGCTGCGAGGTGACGAACTTCGCGAGATCGAGCCGACGATGCAGGATCTGCTGAAAGCCGGCGACATCAGGATCGTGGAGGTCATCGCCTCCGATTACGAGGGCTTTGGGCCCGGCGGGCTGGTCGAGGATCTGAAACTGGGCTTCGGCACCGTGCTGCCACATTATTCGGCCTTCAAGCGCATCGCCATAGTGTCCGACAAGGAATGGGTCGCCCACACCCTGCACGCGTTGGCGTGGTTGGTTCCCGGCGAACTGGCGGTGTTCGGCCTGGACGAGCTTGATCGCGCCAAGGAGTGGGCCGCCGGTTGACCGGCCCCGCAGCGCGGACCAAGGCGACATGCGCGTACGGCGGGCCGTCGTAGTCTTATGACCGTGAGTTCGAGTTTCTGGTTCGCGCTGCCCCCGCAATTGCGGGACCCGGTGCTGTTCGCCATTCCCTTCTTTGTGTTGCTGCTGACGCTGGAATGGACGGCGGCCCGCAAGCTGGAACGCCTCGAGGCCGCCACGCCACGGCCCGCGTCCGGGGCGCACCTCACCCGCGACTCGGTGGCCAGCATTTCGATGGGGCTGGTCTCGGTAGCCACCACCGCCGGATGGAAGAGCCTGGCCCTGTTCGGCTACGCCGGCATCTACGCCTACCTGGCGCCGTGGCACCTCTCGCCCGCCTGGTGGTACACCTGGGTCATCGCGCTCGTCGGTGTCGACCTGCTCTACTACTGCTACCACCGCATCGCTCATCGCGTGCGCCTGATCTGGGCGACGCACCAGGCCCACCACTCCAGCGAGTACTACAACCTGGCCACCGCGCTGCGCCAGAAGTGGAACAACAGCGGCGAGGTCCTGATGTGGGTCCCATTGCCGCTGCTGGGAGTTCCGCCCTGGATGGTTTTCTTCAGTTTTTCGGTGAGCCTGATCTACCAGTTCTGGATACACACCGAGCGAATCGGCAAATTGCCACGGCCGTTCGAGTTCGTCTTCAACACCCCGTCGCACCACCGGGTGCACCACGGCATCGACCGAATCTATCTCGACAAAAACTATGGCGGCATCCTCATCGTCTGGGACCGGCTGTTCGGTAGCTTCCAGCCCGAGCTCTTCCGGCCGCATTACGGCCTGACCAAGCAGGTCGACACGTTCAACATCTGGAAGTTGCAGACCCGCGAATACGTGGCTATCGCGCGTGACTGGCGCTCGGCGAGCCGGCTGCGCGATCGGCTGGGCTATGTCTTTGGACCACCGGGGTGGGCGCCGCACCCGACCGGCGCCGTCGGGGCGGCCGTCCCGCTGGCGACGTCGGGATAACGTCGCGGTAACGCGGGGGCGGGGCGGCGCGAAAAACTCCTACATGGAGGTGAGCTACGCAGTAACGTCAACTTTGGTCGCCCTGTTCGACTCGACGGATCGGAGTTCATGGTGCGCCGGCTGATAATACGCGCATTCGCCGCGTCGATCGCCGTCACGACACTCGCGTCCTGGCTGTCGCCCGGTACGGCCAGAGCGGAATCAACCCTGGTGTTTCCCGGCATGGAGATCCTCCAAGGCAACCACCTGTGCACGTTGGGCTACGTCGACCCGGCACAAAGAGTCGCGTTCGCGGCGGGGCACTGCCGGGGCGGCGAGGGAGCGGTCACCGACAAGGACCACAAGATCATCGGCCATATGGCGGCCTTCCGGGACAGCACGCCCAGCGGGACCGTCGTGGCCACCGATCAGCAGATCAGCGACTACGAGGCAATCGTGCTGGACAACAACGTGGCGGCGAACAACATCCTGCCGGGCGGACGCCAGCTGATGTTGGCGCCTAACGTGGCGCTTTCACCAGGACAGGCGGTCTGCCATTTCGGCGTGAGCACCGGCGAGACCTGCGGGACGGTAGAGAGCGTCAACAACGGGTGGTTCACCATGTCCCACGGCGTGCTCAGCCGCAACGGCGACTCGGGCGGACCCGTCTACCTGGCTCCGCCGAACGGCCCCGGGCAACTCGTCGGGATCTTCAACAGCATGTGGGGGGACCTTCCAGCGGCGGTGTCCTGGCCCGCCGCCTCCGAGCAGGTCCGCGAGGATCTCGGAATCCCAAAAGGCGCGCCCCCAGGTCCACTTACGCCGCAGCGCTCGTCGCAGCCAGCCTGAACACCGGGATCGTCGGAGCGGCGGCCCGCAGCTGCTCGTCGCTGCTGTCCGGTGTCAACCCGCCGACGTAGTCTTTGACCTGCCGATACCACCTGGCCAGGTAGGCCCTCAGCACCTCGGGCTTGACCGCGTCGTCGACCTCGCTGACGCGAGCGCGCTGGCGCCGCCAGCGCGGGCCCACCTCGACGACGCCCGCGGCCCTGACGTTGCGCACCCATTGCGTGTTGCCGCGGGGTGCGACGACGTAGTCGAAGCCATCGATAGTCAGCAGGTTGATCACCACCGCCCGCTGCTTTCCGCTCTTGCGGCCGCGGACGCGCAACGCACGGGTCCCGGCGATGCTGATCCCCAGGTCGGCCAGCCAGCGGATTACCGCGTTGGCGGCCCGCTCAACCCGGTTCGGTTCGTCGTATCGGGTGGTCATGGCACGTCCTTTCGCGATTCGCCACCTTGGTAGAGAGCACCGCTCTCGTAATGGTCAGGCTGCCACATCGTCCGCCGAAAAACAAGAGCAGTGATCTCGGTTGTGCGAGACTTGCGACGTGGGCAAACGCCAGGAGTCGCGGGAGCAGATCGAGGCGCGAATCGTCGAACTCGGACGCCGCCAGCTGGTGGACCGCGGCGCGGCCGGGCTGTCGGTCCGGGCGATCGCCCGTGACCTGGGCTTGGTTTCCTCGGCGGTGTACCGATACGTGTCCAGCCGCGACGAACTGCTGACCCTGTTGCTCGTCGACGCCTATTCCGACCTGGCCGACGCCGTGGACAGGGCCCGCGAGACGGTGGGCGACCCGTGGACTGACGATGTCATCGCCATCGCGCGGGCGACACGGCAATGGGCGCTCGCACACCCGGCGCGCTGGGCCCTGCTGTACGGCACTCCGGTTCCGGGGTATCACGCACCGGCGGAGCGCACGGTCGCCGTCGGCACCCGGGTCGTCGGCGCGTTCCTCGACGCCGTGGCCGCCGGGATCACCACCGGAGACATCCGCTTAACCAATGATGTTGCCCCGCAACCGATGTCATCGGACTTCGAACGGCTTTGTCAGGAATTCGGATTCCCCGGCGACGACCAGGTGCTCACCAAGTGCTTCTTGCTGTTTGCCGGTGTGATGGGCGCGATCAGCCTGGAGGTGTTCGGCCAATACGGTGCCGACACGCTGACCGACGCCGATCCGCTGTTCGACGCCCAGCTTCGGTTGCTGGTCGGTGTGCTGAGCCAGCACTGACGGGTGAATTAGAACGTGTTCAGCCGGCCCTTCGGTGCCCCGCTCGGCCGACCCTGGCAAAGCCAGCCCTACCCTTTCTGGTAGCCGCCCGACTCGGCTATCCTGCGAGGCGATGACCGTCTCCCTGCAATCGCCGACGCAGATCGCGTGGGTCACTTCCGACATGGATGCCACCGAAACGGCCCTCACCGGCTTGTTAGGCGTCCGGAAGTGGGTGCAGATACCCGACGTGCACTTTGCTCCGCAGACATGCAGCTACCGTGGCAAGCCCGCCGATTTCGTAGCCACCATCTCACTGAGCTATCTCGGCGACATGCAACTGGAGCTCATCACCCCGGTCCGCGGGGAGAACATCTATAGTGACTTCCTGCGGGAATCGGGGCCGGGGTTGCATCACATCTGCATCGAGGCGCAAACCCCGGAGCGATTCGACGCGGCGTTGCGTGAGGCGGCCGAGCAAGGCGCCCCCGTGGTGCAGCAGGGCCTGATGCCCGGCGGGCTCCAATTCGCCTACGTGTCGGCGCCCGAGGCAGGAGTGCCGTTCGTCGAGACCGCCTACGTCCCGCCCGAGATGAGGGCGTTCTACGAATACATCAAACAGGAGCAGCGGTGAACACCGAGATCCCGGCGACAGTCAGCGCTGACGACGTGACGTCGTGGTCGGATGACGTCGACGTGGTGGTGATCGGTTTCGGCATCGCCGGAGGCTGTGCGGCGGTCAGCGCGGCCGCCGCCGGCGCGCGGGTGCTGGTGCTGGAGCGCGCCGCCGCGGCAGGCGGCACGACTTCGCTTGCGGGAGGACACTTTTACCTCGGTGGCGGCACCGCCGTCCAGCAGGCGACCGGCCACCCCGACTCGCCCGAGGAGATGTACAAGTACCTGGTCGCCGTCTCGCGCGAGCCGGACCACGCCAAGATCAGTGCCTACTGCGAAGGCAGCGTCGAGCATTTCGACTGGCTAGAGGACCTGGGTTTTCAATTCGAGCGCAGCTATTTCCCGGGAAAGGCGGTTATCCAGCCCAACACCGAAGGGTTGATGTTCACCGGCAACGAGAAGGTGTGGCCGTTTCTGGAAATGGCGAAGCCGGCACCACGCGGCCACAAGGTGCCCGTACCCGGGGACACGGGCGGAGCCAGCATGGTGATCGAACTGCTGTTGAAGCGCGCCGCCAGCCTGGGGGTACAGATCCGGTACGAGACCGGTGCCACCCAGCTCATCACCAACGGCGCCGGCGCGGTGGCCGGTGTGCTGTGGAAGCAGTTCTCCGAAACCGGTGCCATCAAAGCAAAGTCGGTCATCATCGCTGCGGGGGGATTCGTGATGAATCCGGAGATGGTTGCCGAGTACACCCCAAAACTGGCCGAGAAACCGTTCGTGCTCGGCAACACCTACGACGACGGTCTTGGCATCCGGATGGGTGTGTCCGCCGGCGGCGCCACCCAGCACATGGATCAGATCTTCATCACGGCCCCGCCTTACCCGCCGTCGATCCTGCTCACCGGGATCATTGTCAACAAGCTGGGTCACCGGTTCGTCGCCGAAGACTCCTACCATTCCCGCACCGCCGGGTTCGTCATGGAGCAGCCGGACAGTGCCGCGTACCTCATCGTTGACGAGGCGCACCTGGAGCACCCGAAGATGCCGCTGGTCCCGTTGATCGACGGCTGGGAAACCGTCGAGGAGATGGAAGCTGCGCTCGGCATTCCGGAGGGCAACCTCGCGGCCACGCTCGACCGGTACAACGCCTACGCCGCACGCGGCGAGGACCCCGACTTCCACAAGCAACCGGAATTCCTTGCGCCGCAGGACAAAGGACCGTGGGGTGCGTTCGACATGTCACTGGGCAAGGCGATGTACGCCGGATTCACCATTGGCGGGCTGGCCGTCACCGTCGACGGCGAGGTGCGGCGCGCCGACGGCACCGTCATCCCTGGGCTGTACGCGGCGGGAGCGTGCGCGTCCAACATTGCCCAGGACGGCAAGGGCTACGCCAGCGGCACGCAGCTGGGGGAGGGCTCGTTCTTCGGGCGCCGCGCCGGAGCGCACGCGGCCGGAAGGGCCGGGGGCGCGTCGGGACACAGCGCCGGAGCGCACGCGGCGCGCAGGGCCGGGTCCAGTTAGACCCGCGCGGGCTCCTTCTCCTCTTGCACGGGGCCCAGCCGCCACGGGCCGCCGCCGAGCAGACGGAGCTCCTGCTCGTGGTGCTGCTCGACGGTGGGCCGGTGACTGACGCTGACCACGACGCAGTCCGGCAATTCGGTGCGCAGCAGCTGGTATAGCGCGTACTCAAGCCCCTCGTCGAGCGCAGAGGTGGCCTCGTCCAGGAATACGGCCTTCGGTTTGGTGAGCAGGATGCGTGCAAAGGCCACGCGCTGCTGCTCGCCGGGGGAGAGCACGCGGGCCCAATCCCGTTCCTCGTCGAGCCGGTTGATCAGCGGCGCCAGCGACACCTTGTTCAACACGTCGCGCAGTTCGCCATCGGAGATGCCGTCCGGCGAGTTCGGGTAGCAGACCACTGTGCGCAAGCTGCCCAGTGGGACATACGGCAACTGCGACAGGAACATCGTCGCGTTATCGCCCTCGGGACAGCACAGCGTCCCCGACGCGAACGGCCACAATTCGGCCAGGCTGCGCAGCAACGTCGTCTTGCCGGCGCCGGAGCGCCCCGTGATGACCAGCGAGTCGCCGTCGTCCAACTGCACGTCCAGCGGGTCGATCAACCGGTCCCCGGCGGGCGTGCGCACTTCGACATCGCGAAGCTCAACGGCCGTTTCTTCGCTCGGTTTCACCAGCATGGTCGGCAGGGCGCGGCCTCGCTCGTTGGCGTCGACCAGCCCGTGCAACCGGATGATCGCCGCCCGGAACGCCGCAAACGCGTCGTAGTTGTTGCGGAAGAACGACAGCGAGTCCTGGATGTTGCCGAATGCCGTCGCGCTCTGACCGACATCGCCGAAGTCGATCCGGCCGGCGAACAGCCGCGGCGCCTGAATGACCCACGGCAGCGGCACGATGGCCTGCGACACAGACCAGTTCCAGCTATTGAAGATGATGGTGCGTCGCACGAAGTTGCGGTAGTTGTCGATGATCGGGGTGAACCGACGCCACAGCTGCGCCCGCTCGACTCGCTCACCGCGGTAGAAGCCCACCGCCTCCGCGGCATCCCGCAATCGGACCAGCGCGTAACGAAATGCGGCGTTGAGTTTCTCGTTGTTGAAGCTGAGCGCAATCAGTGGGTGGCCCAACCAGATTGCGACCACCGTCGCGACCAGAACATAGACCAGGACGGTGAGGAACATGGCACGCGGCACCTCGATGCCCAGAATGTCCAGGTTTCCGGACAACTGCCACAAGATTGCCGCGAACGAGATCACGGAAGCCACCGCGTTGACGGCCCCGAACAGCAAGGTGCTGCCCGTGCCGTTGGACGGGATGTTCGGGGTGCCGCCGGCATTGGCGGTGAAGATGTCGATGTCCTGCTGGATACGCTGGTCGGGGTTGTCGATAGTGTTGTCGATGAACAGGTCTCGGTAGTAGGCCCTGCCGTCGAGCCAGTCATCGGTCAGGTGGGCGGTCAGCCAGATGCGCCACGCGATGATGAACCGCTGCGTCAGATAGATATCGATCATGAACCGGATGACGTACAGCACCGCCAGCACGCTGAAGATCGCGATCGACATCCAAAAGCCATGGATACCAGATTGTTTGACGTTGGCGTCGTCGGCTGCGATGCCTTGCACCGCCTTCTGGACCGCCGTGTACAGGTCATTGCCCTGGTAGCTGAGCAACACCACGAGACGCACCGACAGCAGCACCGACAGCAGCAGCACGCCCAGCATCAGCCAGACGCGCACACTGTCCGCCCCGACGAAGTATCCGCGGGTGATTCGCCAGAATTGCCGCCCCCACGGTGTGAGGTACCTGAAGATCAGCAGGGCGGCGAAGAGACAGATGGCGCTGACAAGCCACGCGATGCCAACCCAGCGCAAGGACTCCACGGGTGCCGCCGACCAGTCGATCGATGGCTTGAACGGCTTCGGGCCCATGGTCGATGTCTCCTTCACGTCGAGCGGGACTGCCCTTGCACATCAAATCCTCCGGCGAAGGTACCCGAAGGCGGTGGATAGGCTGCGGCTATGAGTACCGACGCCGTCTCGACCCAGACATTCCACGCCGGCCGGCTCATCGCTCGCCGCCTGCGGGCCAGCGGTGTCGACACGCTCTTCACGTTGTCGGGCGGCCACCTGTTTTCCATCTACGACGGCTGCCGTGACGAGGGCATCCGCCTGATCGACACCCGCCACGAGCAGACCGCCGCCTTCGCCGCGGAGGGCTGGTCGAAGGTGACGCGGGTGCCCGGCGTGGCCGCGCTCACCGCCGGCCCGGGCGTGACCAACGGGATGAGCGCGATGGCGGCCGCGCAGCAGAACCAGTCGCCTCTGGTGGTGCTCGGCGGCCGGGCGCCCGCGGGGCGGTGGGGCATGGGCTCGCTGCAGGAGATCGACCATGTGCCGTTTGTGGCGCCCCTGACTCGCTTCGCCGCCACGGCGGAGTCGCCCGACGCCGCCGGCCCGCTGGTCGACGAGGCCCTGCGCGCGGCCGTCGGCGCGCCCTCGGGTGTGGCGTTCGTCGACTTCCCGATGGACCATGTGTTCTCGATGGCGGAGGATCCGGGTCGCCCCGGCGCTCTCACGGGCCTGCCGCCGGCCCCGGCTCCGGACGGCTCGGATGATCAAGCCCTGGAACGGGCGGCCGATCTGCTGGCGGCGGCGCGCCGACCGGTGATCATGGCGGGCACCAACGTCTGGTGGGGGCACGGGGAGGCGGCGCTGCTTCGCCTCGCCGAGCAATGCCATATCCCGGTGCTGATGAACGGGATGGCCCGCGGCACGGTGCCGGCCGACCATCCGTTGGCCTTCTCGAGGGTGCGGGGTAAAGCGTTGAGCGAGGCCGACGTTGCCCTCATCGTCGGCGTGCCGATGGACTTCCGGCTGGGCTTCGGCGGGGTGTTCGGGTCGCAGACCCGGCTCGTCGTCGCGGACCGCGTCGAGCCCGAGCGCAAACACCCACGTCCGGTAGAGGCCGAGCTCTACGGCGACCTCACGTCGACCCTGTCGGCGCTGGCCGGCGCGGGTGGGGGCGACCATCACGACTGGGTCGACGAACTCCGGACGGCCGAGACCGCGGCGCGGGGCCTGGAGAAGGCCGAGCTGGGCGACGACCGGATCCCGCTGCATCCGATGCGGGTGTACGCCGAGCTGGCGCCGATGCTGGACCGGGACGCCGTCGTCGTCATCGACGCCGGCGATTTCGGGTCGTACGCCGGCCGCGTGATCGACAGCTACCTGCCGGGCTGCTGGCTGGACAGCGGCCCCTTCGGCTGCCTCGGTTCGGGACCCGGGTACGCGCTGGCCGCGAAGCTCGCCCGACCGGACCGCCAGGTGGTCCTGCTGCAGGGGGACGGTGCATTCGGCTTCAGCGGCATGGAATGGGACACATTGGTGCGGCACGACGTTCCGGTCGTGTCGGTGATCGGCAACAACGGAATCTGGGCCCTGGAAAAGCACCCCATGGAGGCGTTGTACGGCTATTCGGTGGTCGCGGAGTTGCGACCGGGCACGCGCTACGACGAGGTGGTGCGCGCCCTGGGCGGGCACGGCGAGCTGGTGGCCGCGCCCGCCGAGCTGCGCCCCGCGCTGGAACGTGCCTTCACCAGTGGCCTGCCCGCCGTCGTCAATGTGCTCACCGACCCGAACGTCGCCTACCCCCGCCGATCGAATTTGGCGTAATCCTCGCGCGCTCACGGCGGTAGGCCGGTCGCGTACCGTTGACCTGTGTCAAAGACCACCCGCGCCCAACCCGGCCGCCTGAGCAGCCGCTTCTGGAGGTTTCTGGGCGCCAGCACCGAAAAGAACCGCAGCCGATCCCTTTCCCAGGTAACCGCCTCGGCGGAGTACAAGGAGGAAGCCGCCGGCCTCACCGACGAGAAGCTGCGCAAGGCGACCAAGCTGCTCAAGCTCGGGGATCTCGCGGACTCCGATGACATCCCGCAATTCCTGGCGATCGCCCGCGAGACGGCGGAAAGGACGACGGCGCTTCGGCCATTTGATGTACAGCTGCTCGGGGCGCTGCGCATGCTCGCCGGTGACGTGATCGAGATGGCCACGGGCGAGGGCAAGACCCTGTCCGGTGCGATCGCGGCGGCCGGATACGCGCTTGCCGGGCGGCACGTGCACGTGGTGACCATCAACGACTACCTGGCCCACCGCGACGCGGAGTGGATGGGACCGCTGCTGGAGGCCATGGGGCTGACGATCGGCTGGATTACCGCGGAGTCGACGAGCGAGG
>Ga0116219_10004112_pt1 | contig 11102 bp, 14 predicted proteins | sample Sb_taG_4_FD_91019 | JGI IMG/M metagenome (GOLD analysis project Ga0116219, IMG submission 91019) | Peat soil microbial communities from Weissenstadt, Germany - Sb_50d_6_BS metaG | ecosystem: Environmental > Terrestrial > Soil > Wetlands > Peat | place: Germany: Weissenstadt | collected 2010-09-21
CTCAAGAAGGTCTTCCGCCCGGAGTTCCTCAACCGCATCGACGACGTGATCGTCTTCCACAAGCTGCAGAAGGAGGAGATCAAGCAGATCGTCGAGTTGCTGCTGCTGCGCATTCGCGAGTCGATGGCCGAGCGCGAGCTGCAGCTCGAGCTGACCGAGCCAGCCAAGGACCTGCTCGTCGAAAAGGGCTGGGACCCAGCGATGGGCGCACGGCCGCTGCGGCGCGCGATCCAGCGCTACATCGAGGACCCGCTCGCCGACTTCGTGCTGCGCGAGCAGCTCACCCCCGGAGCGACCGTCGTCGTCAACCCAGCCGAAGGCGAGGCTGAGGGCGACGTGCAACTGTCGATCGTCCAACCGAAGAAGCAGAAGACGCCCGTCGGCGTCGGCGCAGCTGGCGGGGACGGCGAGCAGGAGGCCGCAGGCGAGGGCCACTCCGAGGACGAGAGCGTGGACGGCGGCGACGCCGGCGAGCAGTAGTCCCGTAATCGCCGCGCTCACGGCCGCGGACTGGCCAGCCGCGGCGCGCATCTACGAGGCGGGCATCGCCGGCGGCAACGCCACCTTCGAGGCCGCCGCGCAGCCCTGGCAGGAGTTCTCTGAGAAGCGCGGCGGATGCCCCGCGGTGGTCGCGCGGGCACCGGACGGGGAGGTGCTTGGGTGGGCGGCGCTCAGCCCGACCTCCAGCCGCCCCGTCTACAGCGGCGTCGCCGAGGTGAGCATTTATGTCGACCCCGCACGCGCGCGGCGGGGCGTCGGGCGCGCCTTGCTCGAGGCGCTCATCGAGGTGTCCGAGCGCGAGGACTTCTGGACGCTCAAGGCGGGCATCTTCCCCGAGAACGCCCCCTCGATCGCGCTGCACGAGCGCTGCGGCTTCCAGCGCGTCGGCGTCAGCCGGCGGATCGGGCAGATGCCGGACGGCAGCTGGCGCGACGTGGTGCTGTACGAGCGCCGCAGCCCGGTTGTTGGGGTGGATGATTAGAAGCCGTTGAAGAAGGTCGGGGTTGTCTGCAGCGCGCGCTCGGCCGCCGTTGCGGTGTGGTCTTCGGGGAGGAAGCAGTCGGGAGGATCAATCGCGGCGATGTCGTCGCGCGCGGGCTCAGGCTCGGGGAGGCGCGGAGCGAGCGATAGTGATGTACCAGTAGCCACCCGCGAGGTTCAGCACCCCAACAGCCAGGAAGAAGGCTGCCCATCCGTAGGCGGCGTAGGAGAGGCACACGACGCGCTCGCGCCTGCTGGCGTTAGGCGGCCTTGATGCCCTCGCGCGTGGCGGCCTTCAGGATCTTCCGATCGAATGACGAGACCGCCGAGCTCGTGTGCTTCGCGGTCGCGAGGCAGTAGGCGTCGGGGAGGCTGATCGGGTGGCGTCCTCGCAGGCGCGCCGCCTCGACCCCGATCGCCTCGTTCGGCTGGTGCACGGTGACGCCGAGGGCGGCGATCGCCTCCCGGGCGGCGGCGAGCTTCGACACGTCTGCCGAGGGAGCGATCAGCACCTCGGTCAGGTTCACGACGCTGACAGCGCAAGCGTCTTGGTCGTCGCGCCACTTGGTGAACAGCGCGCGAGCGCGATGATGATGCGGGTCGCTGCCGTCAAGCGCTCCGATCAGGACGTCCGCGTCGAGGAGCAGCTTCACCGCAGTTCATCTTCGGCGTCGAGCTGCTCGAGGTAGCCGGCTGGGTAGGTGCCCGTCAGCGTCCCGAACGCATCCTCGAAGGTCGTGGTCGTGCGGCGGATCCGCAGCTCCCCGTCGCCGGCCGGCTCGACCGTGACTCGCTCGCCGGCGTGCAGCCCGACCTCGTCGAGCGCCGCGACGGGGATCGTGATCTGGTTCTTGGTCGAAATTCGCGCCATCCCTTTACTCTAGCAGTAAAGGTGTCGTTGGTTCAGCGCCCGGATGGGGGGTGGCGATCGACACTGGAATCTAGCCGGCTGCTGCTGGGACGGAGCAGGGGTCCAAAGCCGTCCCCGCCGCCCCTTACGCTGCGTGGCGAGATGCCCCGCGGAACGATTCACACCTGCTCGCAGTGCGGATATCAGTCCGCGCAGTGGCACGGCCAGTGTCCGGGGTGCGAGGCCTGGAACACGCTCGTCGAGGAACGCGTCAGCGCCGCGCGCGCGGATCCGCGTGCAGGGCGCAAGCGCCGCGGCGATGGTAGGGACGATCGAGCGCGCGCGTCCGTGCCCGCCCCGCTCCCGCTCGCGCAGGTCGGCGCGGCGCCGGTGAAGCGCATGTCGACCGGCATCGGCGAGCTCGACCGCGTGCTCGGCGGGGGGCTCGTGCCCGGCTCGCTCGTGCTGTTGGGCGGCTCCCCCGGGATCGGCAAGTCGACGCTCACCAACATGGTGCTCGGGCATCTCCAGCGCACCGGCCACAAGACGCTCTATGTGAGCGGCGAGGAGTCCGCCGAGCAGGTGCGCCTGCGCGCCGAGCGGCTCGTACTGGGTGACGACGGCGGTCTCGAGCCTACGCACCCAGCCGATCCCGCCGGACCCGCCCGCCGGTCGCCGTTTCCACTTGCCAACCCGGCGCTGCAGGTCCCCGTGCTCGCCGAGACGGACCTCGACTGCGTGCTCGACACGCTCGCCGAGCACGCGCCGCAGGCGTGCGTGATCGACTCCGTGCAGACCCTGCGAGCGGGCGATCTGTCCGGGGCGCCGGGCTCGGTCGGCCAGGTGCGCGAGGTGGCGGCGCGCATCATGGAGCTGGCCAAGGCTCGCGGCATCGCGGTGATCCTCGTCGGGCACGTCACCAAGGAGGGCGCGCTGGCGGGGCCGCGCGTGCTCGAGCACCTCGTCGACTGCGTGCTCCAGTTCGAGGGCGAGCGGGATCGGCCCTACCGCGAGCTGCGGGCGTTGAAGAACCGCTTCGGGTCGACCAACGAGGCGGGCCTGTTCGAGATGCGCCACGGTGGCCTGGTCGAGGTGCTGGACGCCTCGGCGCGGTTCGTCGCCGAGGCCACCCGAGCGCCGGGCAGCGTGGTGCTCGCGGCGATGGAGGGCTCGCGGCCGCTGCTCGTCGAGGTGCAGGCGCTGGTCGCGCCCTCCGAGCTCGAGCAGCCGCGCAGGGTCGTATCCGGCCTGGACCGCAACCGTCTCGCGCTCGTGCTCGCGATCCTCGGCCGTCACGGCCACGTGCGCACCGGTGGCGCGGACGTGTTCGTGAACGTCGTCGGTGGCGTGCGCGTGGACGAGCCGGGCTGCGACCTCGCGGTCGCGCTGGCGGTCGCGAGCGCGAGCCGCGGCGTAGCCATTCGAGGATCCCATCCACTCGCGCCGCGGGCGTGCTTCGGGGAGCTGGGCCTGACCGGCGAGCTGCGCTGGGTGGGCCACCCCGAGCGGCGCCTGGAAGAGGCCGCCAAGCACGGCCTGCGCGAGGTGATCGCGCCGCCCGAGAGCGGGCGCGGGGCTTGTGAGGTGGCGACGCTGCGCGAGGCGCTGGCGGCCGCGCTGCCGGCGGGGCCGCCTGGCGGCAGAGCCGTCACCGTGCGCGAGCCGATCGGGCCGGCGCTCACCCGCGTCGAGGACCGACGCCCGAGCGCCGGCGAGCGCACCCTGCGGCCCGCGCCGGAACCCGCAGCGCGCTCGCGCTGAGCGCTCGCAAACGCGCACTGGCAGCCAGTTTCTCAGGCCCCGCTTGGATGTGCGCCCAGTGTACGAGCTGCTGACGGATTGCTAAATGTCCTAGAATTGGAGATCGTGGCTCCAAGATCCGGCGAAGACCTAGACAATGAGGTAAGACCGGATCCGGGACTGATGAGGGCGCTGGAGATGATCGCGCCCGGCACCGCGCTACGCGAGGGAATCGAGAGCATCCTGCACGCGCGCACGGGCGGTCTGATCGTGATCGGCGAGCCCGAAGACCTCAGCTTCCTGAACTCCGGCGGGATCAAGCTCGAGATCGACTACAGCCCCGCGTTCCTGTACCAGATCGCGAAGATGGACGGCGCGATCATCCTCAACGCGAACGCCACCAAGATCACGATGGCGAACGTCCAGCTGATGCCCGATCCGACGATCCTCTCGCACGAGACGGGCACCCGCCACCGCACCGCCGAGCGCGTGTCCAAGCAGACGGAAGCGCTCGTAATCGCGATCTCACAGCGCCGCGAGGTGGTCTCCGTGTACGTCGACGGCGCCAAGTACATCCTCGAGGACATCCCCATTGTGCTCGCGAAGGCCAACCAGGCGCTCGCCACGCTCGACAAGTTCCGCACGCGCTTGGATCAGGTCTCAACGCGTCTGACCGCGCTCGAGTTCGAGGGCGGCACGACGCTGCACGACGTGCTCACCGTGCTGCAGCGCTCGGAGCTGGTGACGCGCATGGCGGTGGAGATCGAGCGCTACATCGTCGAGCTGGGCAGCGAGGGGCGGCTGATCGAGATGCAGCTGGAGGAGACGATGGTCGGAGCTGCCGCCGAGAAGGCGGCGCTCGTGCGCGACTACCTCTCCAGCTACTCCGACGAGGCGTTCGCCGCCGCCCTGGAGGAGATCGGGCGTCTCGCCCATCAGGACCTGCTCGACTTCGGGCGCCTGGCGGAGTTGCTCGGATACGACCGCAAGCTGAACACGCTCGACTACCCCGTCGCGCCGCGCGGCTACCGCGTGCTCGGTCGCATCCCCAGGCTGCCCAAGCTCGTCGTCACGCAGATCGTCACCGAGTTCGGCGGGCTGGACGAGCTGCTCGCCGCGACCGACGCGGAGCTCGAGGCCGTGGAGGGGGTTGGGGAGATACGCGCGAAGGACATCCGCGAGGGCCTGCGCCGACTGCAGGAGCTCAACCTCGTGGATCGCTACCTACAGACTTGAGTCAACGCCTGGCCGCCCCCGGCCGGCAGCAACGAAGGAGGACACCATCAACGCACAAGCAACCGAAGAAGCAACGCTCACGGACGAGCTCGAGGTCACCCGCGAAGTCGAGTACATCGAGTTCGAGCTCGGCGACCACGTCGTCTATCCCCATCACGGCGCCGGCAAGGTGCTCAGGAAGGAAGAGATGGAGATCCTCGGCGAACGCCGCGAGTACCTCACGATCAAGATCCTCCACAACGACATGACCGTGCGCGTTCCCACCGAGAACGCGGCCCTCGCGGGCCTGCGCAGGGTCATCGACGAGGAAACCGTCAAGAAGGTCCTGGACGTGCTTCGCGACGAAGTCTCCGAGATGCCCAAGAACTGGAACCGCCGCTTCAAGCACAACCGCGACAAGATCAAGACGGGCGACATCTACGAGCTTGCGGAGGTCGTGCGTAACCTGTCGCTGCGCGAGAGCGAGAAGGGGCTATCGACCGGAGAGAAGCAGATGTTCACCCGCACCAAGAAGATCCTCGCCTCGGAGCTGATGTACGCGCTCGACAAGGACGAGGAAGAGGCCGAGAGCTACCTCGATGAGCTGCTCGCGGACTCGGCCAGCAACCAGATGGCCGCCGCCGGAGCAAAGTAGCGAGGCATTCGCGCACGCGGCAGCCCGACGTTGCCGCGTGCGCGAGCGCCCCATCCGATGACCGTCGCGCTGATCGTGGCCGCCGGCAGCGGCGAGCGCCTGGGCGCCGGCCAGCCGAAGGCGCTCGTCGAGCTCGCAGGTCGCCCGTTGTTGCAGTGGAGCATCGACGCGCTTCTAGAGGTTTCGGGGATCGAGCGAGTGATCGTCGCCCTGCCCGCCGGCGTCGCGTTACCGTGTGGCGCTGACGGTTGCGCTGACGCGGATGCCGGCGAGCGTGTTTTCGCCGTGGAGGGCGGGGCGACACGCTCGCAGTCGGTGCGCCTCGCGCTGGACGCCGCGGGGGCCTCGCCGGCGCAGGCGCACGCGCGCCGAGAGGGGGAGTCCGACCTCGTGCTCGTGCACGACGCCGCGCGCCCGCTCGTGAGCGCCGCGCTCGCCGAGACTGTGATCGCGGCGCTGGCGCACGAACCCGAAGCGGACGCGGCGATCGCAGCGGTGCCCGTGACAGACACGATCAAGCGCGTGGATACCGCTGGAGCTGTGCTCGAGACGCTCGACCGCAGCGAGCTGTGGGCGGTGCAGACGCCGCAGGTGTTCCGCCGTCTGGCGCTGGAGCGAGCCCTCGATGTGCCCGTGCAGGAGCTGGCGCGAGCGACCGACGACGCCGGGCTCCTCGAGCGCTCTGGCAGCAGGGTGATAGTCGTACGAGCGAGCGAGGAGAACCTCAAGGTGACCACACCACTCGACCTGCGGGTGGCGGAGCTGCTGCTCGCCGGGCGAAGCCGCTCGCCCGGCGAGCAGCGGAACGACCTACCGAATCCTGCTTGAATCGCAGCCGTCCATGCTCACCGACTACCACCTCCATCTGCGGCCCGACGACCGCGACGCGAGCGTCGGCGAGTACCACACCTCGGCGAACGTCGAGCGCTATCGCGCCGCGGCCGACGAGCGCGGGATCGCCGAGCTGGGGGTCTCAGAACACGTGTACCGCTTCGCGCAGGCGCTCGACATCTGGCGGCACCCGTTCTGGGAGACCTACGCGCACGACGATCTCGACGAGTACTGCGCGTTCGTGCGCGAGCACACCGACCTGCGGCTGGGCATCGAGGCCGACTTCGTTCCCGGCGCGGAGGATCGCACGGCCAATCTGCTGGAGGCGCGCGACTTCGACTACGTGGTCGGCTAGGTGCACTTCATGCGCGACGGCGCCGTCGACATGGACGACTACAGCGTGTGGGACTCCGGTCGCGCCCGCAGCGCGGAGGAGGTGTGGACGCGCTACTTCCAGGAGATCGGCGAGGCCGCGCGCAGCGGGCTGTTCGACATCGCCGCGCACCCCGATCTCGTGAAGTATTGGGGCCCGCCCACCCCACCCACCCCGCCCACCGCCCACCCGAGACGCACCCCCGAAGGCGATCTGCGTCGCTACTACGAGCCAGCCGTCGAAGGCATCGCCGAAGGCGGCATCGCCGTGGAGGTCTCCACCGCGGGGCTGCGCAAGCCCGCCGGCGAGCTGTACCCGGCGCGCGCGTTCCTGGAGATGTGCGTCGACGCCGGCGTGCCCGTGGCGCTCTCCAGCGACGCTCACCGCCCGCAGGATGTGGGCGCCGACTACGAGCGGGCGCTCGAGGTGCTCGACGCGGTGGGCGTGCGCGAGCTGTGCGTGTTTGAACGCCGTCAGCGGCGCCTGGAGCCGATCGGCGCCACCGGCGCAGCGGCCGGGGCGCAGGCCGGCGGCGGCGAAGCCGGGGCGCGATGAGCCTCGTCGGCATCGGCTTTGACTCCCACCGGCTGGCGGCCGGTCGCAGGCTCGTGATCGGCGGGGTGGAGATCCCCCACGAGCGCGGCCTGGACGGTCACTCCGATGCCGACGTGCTCGCCCACGCGGTCATCGACGCGCTGCTGGGCGCCGCAGGCATGGGCGACATCGGCGAGCACTTCCCCGACACGGACGAGCGCTGGCGCGACGCCGACTCGATCCAGCTGCTGCAGGCGGTCGTCGGCATGCTCGCCGCAGAGGGGCTCGGGATCGTGAACGTCGACTGCACGGTCCTCATGGAGGAGCCGAAGCTCGCACCGCACCGGCAGGCGATTCGCCAGCGGCTTGCGCAGGCGCTCGCCGTGGAGCCCGCGCGCGTGAACGTCAAGGCGAGCACCGGCGAGGGCATGGGGTTCGTCGGGCGTGGGGAGGGGGTTGCGGCGCTGGCTGTGGTTGGGTTGCGCCGTGGTGGGTGACCTCCCGCTGGGGACGTCTGCTGACCAGGTCCCCCGACCTGTGCATGCGCGGTCGGCGAGGGCCAACTCAGCGGCGTTCGGAGTACGGCTCGCGATCGATCCCAGGCCCCGCGCCGGTGTCGAGTAGGTAGCGGCCTATACGTTCGCCGACGAGCTCGGGGGCCTTCTCGTCCGGCGCTGTGTGGTCGAGGCCGTCGATGATCTCAACGGCCGCATCCGGGATCGTACGGTGCAGCGCGTCGAACAGCTCGGTCGTGATGAACGGCGGGCTCTTGCGCCCGCCGAGAAGCAGTACTCGTGCGGTGATCGCGGAGTAGCGGTCGAGCGTCCCGTCGTCGAGACGCGCAACCTGCTCGTGCTCTGCCAGATTTGTGTCGAGGAGCGGCTCGATGCGTTGCCATTGGTGTGGCGTGATCACGAGACGCAGGACTAGGCGAGCGCACCAGAGCGGCATCTTTTCGATCGCGCTTGGCGCGAAGCCGCTTTGACGGACCATCGAGGCGAAGGCGCCTCTGGTATCGCCGGCGACGAGCAGCTCGCGATAGCGATGCATCCAGGCGACGGGAAGCGAGCCACCTACGGACACACCTGGCTCGTAGACGGCGACTTGGGAAAAGACCGCGCTGCGCCGGGCCGCTTCCAGGGCGATCAGGCCACCGTAGCTGTGCCCGAACACCGCGGTCGCCCCGGTCGCCGCCTGCACGGCGAGGAGATCGTCGGTCTCCTTCTCGATGCTGTAGCGCGGTCCCTGAGGGCCGCTTGCCCCCCGGCCACGACGGTCCACGAGGTGGACGGCATGAGACCGGGCCAGCACCCGAGCGAGGGCGAGGTAGTCCGCGCCTGCGCGAAGAGCTCCGCCGACGACGATGACGCCTTCCCCAGCACCGAGGCTCTGATAGGCGATGCGCGTCCCGTCCGCAGACCTGATCACGGGGAGCGTCGAGGTCATGGTCAACTTCGTCATCGACGCACCCGTGCCCGTGACGACCCCGCGGCGGCACTGCCCGGTTGTCCGCCTGACACCAACTCTCGTGCGTCGAGCCCTTCCAGCAAGCGCTTCGTGTATCGCGCGTAGGTCCCGTAGGGCACGCCACTGGCGTCGACGATCGCCGCGAATCGCTGCTCGAGAAGCCCGCCCCAGCGTTTCACCAGCTGCTCGCCGGCAGGGCTGAGGCTGAGCTGGCGGCGGTTGCCACCGGTCGGGTCGGCCACTGCCTCCAGAAGCCCGGCCTCTTTGAGCACGCGTGTCATCCGGCTCACCGACGGCTCGGTCACCCTGAGTCGCTCGGCGAGCTCACGCTGCGTGTCGGCCCCCTGCGAGCCAACCATATACAGAGCCAAGAACCGCGAGTAGGACACACCAGCCTCGGCCTGGAGGATCGCGTCCGCTGTCCGGTCCAGGCGCGCCGTGAGCGCATGGAGGCTACGGCTCAGATCTCGCTCCATCCTGCCAATATTAGCAGCCTAAGTTAGCAACGCAAGGCTCGTCCGGAGCCCATATCGACATGACGGCAGCTCCAGACGGCCGCACTCCCGGTTTCCATCGAAGCGGTCGTCTCGGCCGACGTCGATCTTCGCCGGTGCGCTTGGCGCCGTCAGTCGCGCGATCGGCGGTCCTCGAGTACCCAGCGGGTGACCGACTGGTGGTAGTTGAGAGGACCGGGGACGGTCTTGTAGGTCTTGACATACCTGAACCCGACGCTCTGCAGGGTCCGATTGGGAGCCACATTGAAGGCGTTGGGCTCGCAAAAGAGGAGTCTCAGCGCCAGTGCATTGAAGTAGAGCTCGGCCGTCTCTCGAACGCACGTGGACCCAATGCCTGATCTGCGACGTTGCGGGTCAACGATATGCAGGTGCATGTGGGCTTGTTTGCCATAGACGATCTTATCGGCCGTCGAGAACCCGACCGCGCCGCCGTCCAGTTCCCAGATGACGAGCAACGTCGAGCGCTCCCGTGCCGGCTTGCCGTACTCGGCGACATACCATGCCCGCCAATCCGTAGGAGTCGGCAATCGTGTTGGGTCCACCCCCAGTGTCTCCAGATGCTCAGGCGTGGAGCCATGGAAGTAGTCGATGACGAGATCCACCTCATCGAGGGTCATCTCCCTGATCACTAGTGACATTGCAACATCATTCCGTTCCGGCTGAGTTTGTGCGGCTACCTCTTCCCCTCCCCGCATATCACCTGCCGTGCTCTCAGGCAGGAGTGGAAGCGACCCCGTCGGCCTGATTGCGCACACACCGGTGAAAGCGCAAGGCCATCAGAGTTCCATCGCGCGCACGACCACCCTGTCCATCACGCGGGTCGGCAGAAGTCGCGTGAGGATGAGGCGCATCTTCGCGTCGCGTCCGACGACATAACGAGTCTTGGGTCGGCTCGCGGTCAGTGCATGCTCCACGGCCCGCGCAACCTCAAGCGGCGGTATGCCTGAACGCTCACCCAGAGAGATGAACTTGGATATGGCCCCGATCCCGGCGCTGTAGAGCTGCTGAGCTTCGGTCGGCATGCTCGCCGTCGCCTGCGCGGCGCTGGCGCGGCCCTTCTCCCAGATCGGCGTGGCGACCGCCCCCGGCTCGACGGCCGCGACCTTGACGCCGAACTGGCGCAGCTCGAGTCGGAGCGCATCGGTGACCGCCTCGAGCGCGTACTTCGACGCGTTGTAGGGCCCAAGGAATGGACTGGCCAGACGACCGCCGATCGAGGTCATGTTCACGATTCGCCCCCGCGCCCTGCGCAGTGCCGGCAGGGCCGCCTGGGTCACGGCGACCTGGCCGATGAAGTTGACCTCGAGCTGGCGCCGCCATTCGTCGATCACGACGAACTCGAGCGGTCCGCCCACCGAGATGCCGGCGTTGTTGACGAGTCCGGCAAGGCCGGCCGGGGAAGCCTCATCGACGGTTCGCATCGCGGAGGCGATCGACTCGCTCTCGGTGACGTCCGGCATCTGAGGAAACATACGCCCAGATCCGGCGCCGCGCAGCGAGTCGGCGTCCGACTGCCTGCGCACACCGGCGAAGACGGTGAAGCCGAGGCTGTCGAGATGCTCGGCGCAGGCCCTCCCGATGCCCGTCGACGCACCACTGATCAGGACCGCGCCTCGGTTCAAATCCGCAGGCATGGCTCGCGATCCTAACACCGTACTTCTGCGCTGCCGCCGGGTGCAGCTCATCCTCGCCGGATCGACCTGGATCTCCGACCGGCTTCGGATCGTGGCTGTGAACGGCTATTGTCCGCTCGCGATGCGGGGGCACCACATCACGCCGCGAATCGGGCTCGTAGTTTTGGCGCTGACGCCGCTGCTGGCGTTGATCAGCATGGCCGGTCAGGCCGCCGGGTATTCGCCCGGCTGCGGCCAGATCCCAATCGTCTACGGGATTCCGCCATGGGGCTTCCACACCGGTCCCCCGATCGGCGCAACGGGCAGC
>Ga0116219_10004118_pt1 | contig 11084 bp, 8 predicted proteins | sample Sb_taG_4_FD_91019 | JGI IMG/M metagenome (GOLD analysis project Ga0116219, IMG submission 91019) | Peat soil microbial communities from Weissenstadt, Germany - Sb_50d_6_BS metaG | ecosystem: Environmental > Terrestrial > Soil > Wetlands > Peat | place: Germany: Weissenstadt | collected 2010-09-21
GGCGTGGAGAAGGACAACGTCACCACATTCGAAGTGCGGGTTTCGATCTCCAACGAATAGCGCAAGCTCATGGCCACCATGACGGCCAACGCAGAAATCATGCTGGAAGAGCGCAAGGGCGTGCTGGCCGTTCCCGAAGGGGCCATCATTTACAAGAAAGACCGCTCGATGGAGGTGGAGATCCCCGACGCCACCTCCGAGACGGGGAAGCGCCGAGTGCCGGTGACCACCGGCATCAGCAACGGATCGAAGACCCAGATCGTAAAGGGCTTGACGGAGGGTCAGCAGGTGATCCTGCAGTGACATTCTGTCTTCTAGCTCCTGTCTCCTGACTCCTTGCTTATGACCTACCTTTCCGAAATCTTCGGACAAGTGCTCTCCAGCCTGCTGCGCAACAAGCTGCGCAGCTTCCTGACGATGGCGGGAATCGCCTGGGGAGTCGCGGCGATGGTGCTGATCGTGGCCATGGGCGACGGGTTCAAGATCGGCCAGCGCGACCGGTTCCGGGAGATCGGCGAGAACATCGTGGTGGTGTTCAACGGCCGCACGGAAAAGCAGGCCGGCGGGCGGCGCGCCGGAAGGCGCATCCGCCTCACCTACGACGATGTGCGCGACATCCGCACCGAGTGTTTCCTGGTGTCCCGGGTGGTGGCCGAACTGCAGAATCCGGCCAGCGCCGTGACGCCCTTCAATAGCGGCACGTTCTCGGTGATGGGAGTGGAGCCGCTATATTCCGAGATCCGCAACATCCCGGTGGACCGCGGCCGTTTCCTGATGGAGGCCGACAGCGCGGAGGCGGCGCGTGTGGCCATCCTGGGCGACAATGTCCGCCAGCAGTTGTTCGGCAGCCATGCGGTGGCGCCGGGCGGCGCCGTGACGATCAACGGCCTGCCGTTTCGCATTGTGGGTCTCATGCCGCCCAAGACGCAGAACGGCGGCTACAACGGCCTGGACAGCGACAAAATCTTCATACCGTACTCCACCATGGTGCGCGACCTGCCGCTCTCCGACGAGAACTTCCATCCGGGAATTGTCAGCGACGTGATCTATGTTCCGGCGTCGCTGGACGGCTGGAAGGCGGCGCGCGACCAGGTGCGGCGCGTGATCGCGCGCAACCATCGTTTCGAAGCGGACGATCCGAGCGCCATCTTCATCTGGGACACCGTGGAGAACGCGCAACTGGTGGATCGGATCTTTACCTCCATGACTGTTTTTCTGGGCGCCATCGCGGTGGTGACGCTCAGCCTGGGCGGCGTGGGGGTGATGAACATCATGCTGGTCTCGGTAACCGAGAGGACGCGGGAGATCGGGTTGCGCAAAGCCGTGGGCGCCACGCGCGGCCGGATTCTCGCGGACTTCCTATTGGAGGGCATTCTGCTGGCGGGTCTCAGCGGATTGGCCGGCTGGCTGGCGGCATACGGGATCGCGGACGTGGTGAACCGGCTGCCCAGGCAGGAAATGTTCGGCGGGCTTCCGGTGAGCGGCGCCACCACCGCGCTGGCGTTCGGGGCGTTGAGCGTCATCGCGGTTGCGTCCGCGCTGTGGCCGGCCTGGCGCGCGGCCGGTCTGACGCCGGTGGAGGCGCTGCGCTATGAGCGGTAGGGTGATCAGAGCCGCGACCGTCAGGGAGCGGTTTGCGCCGGCAACCACGTCGGTCGGCACCCAATGACCGCCGGCTCCATCTTCCGCGAGGCCGCGCAGGCCCTCCGATTCAACCGGCAGCGCAGCATCCTCACCACCATCAGCCTGGCCTGGGGAGTGGCGTGCTTCGTCATTCTGTACTCCTACGGCGATGGCTTCCACCTGGCGCTGCGCGTGGCCTTCCAGCAGGTGGGGCAGGATCTGGTCCTGATGTTCGGCGGCCAAACCTCGAGCCAGGCGGGCGGCGAGCGCGCCGGCCGGCGAATCCGCCTGGAGCGCTCCGATGTGGATGCCATCCGCGAGTCGGCTCCCATGGCGGCGGCCATCTCGCCGGAGATGATGATGGGCGGAATGACGGTGGTCCGCGGCTACCGCAGCCACACCATGATGGTGCGCGCGGTCAACGTGGCGTACGGGCGCATTCGCAACCAGACCATGGGGTCGGGGCGGTGGTTCACGCCCGAAGACGAGGTGTTGAAGCAGCGGGTGGCGGTGCTGGGCGCGGATGCTGCGTCGAAACTGTTTGGCGAGATCCCGCCCGAGGGGGAAGACATCACCATCAACGGCCTGCGCTTTACCGTGATCGGCGTCTTGAAGACCAAAACCCAGATTGCCAATTACAGCACTCCGGACAACGATTGCGGGTTTATTCCATTCGACACGGCCTCGCTTTTCCGCGACCTGAAGTACCCCGACGACATCGTGTGGATGCCCGCCAACCCGGTGTTTCGCGTCGAGACCGTCAAGCAGGTGCGGGAAACGCTGGCCCGCGTGCACAACTTTTCGTCTAACGACGAGCGCGCCGTGCGGATCTTCATCTTCAACGACTCCATGCGGCTGGTGGACACCATGGGTATTGCGCTGAAGCTGCTGCTGAGCTTCATCGGCACCCTCACGCTGGCCATCGGCGGAGTCGGCCTGGCGAACATCATGCTGGTTTCGGTGACGCAACGGACGCGCGAGATCGGCGTCCTGAAATCGATCGGCGCGACACGCCGTTCGATCCTGGCGCAGTTTCTGCTGGAGGCGATGGCGATCGTGACCGCGGGCGGCGCCATCGGGGTGATGGTGGGCTGGTGCCTGACCTCCCTGCTGGGAAGGCTGCCGCTGCTCGGTCCGCTGTTCCACGACACCGGCGGCGCCGGCGACATCCACCTACAGATCAACGCATTCGCGGTGCTGACTTCGACCGTGCTGTTGGAGAGTGTGGGTCTGATCGCGGGGCTACTGCCGGCGATCAAGGCGGCGAGGCTGGATCCCATCGAAGCGCTGAGGTACGAGTGAAACGGGCTCACGCCGTTAGCAGTAGCTCAAGCTCCCGAATCGAACCCATGACGATTGGGCAGTCCACAAATGTTGACACCGACAAATCGGTCTCCGTCCACAAGATCATCCCGAGCAGCACGGATTATTCATGAGATTCAGCTTGCCGTAACCCATGCATGATGCTCCATACCCGGCGCAGGGCATGTGCGTGAGCCGAGCCGTCAGGGGTTTGATACTGTGCGGCCTCATCTTTGAATTTAGGCCACTCCTGCTCCTGCGCCAGTTCAGCTACGGTCCCAACCCAACGGGAACGAGCAGCATAACAACTCGCATGCGAGTGGTCTACCCGGACCCTGCGCAATGAATGATCAAGTCACGTCCGGGACCTGCATCTCCCGCGCATGCGCCACCACGGCCGGCACCTCCGACGCGTCCAGCACTGTGTACGTGTCGCGAAAGCCACTGACGTCCGGCTCGCTGCTCCCCAGCATCCACAGCAGATCCCCCGCGCCGCCGCGGAGGCGCACCGAAGCGAGCCACTGCGGGTACCATTCATCACGCTCCGCTGCCGTCTCCAGCCCGTATTCCTCCATGATCATGGGCTTGTTGGCACGCGCGCCCGACTCGATATGGTCGTTCATCCACGTATCGCCGAAGTCGTTACTGTGCCCCATGGCGGAGGGATAGAAATGGTACGTGCCGAAGTCGATCTGGCCGAAGTCCAGGACCGCTTCTCCGTCCACTCCGTGGCTGCCGTTGTAGAGCGGATCGCTGGTGTCGGCGTGCTGCAGAAAGCCCTCATCGCCGAGAGCCAGCAGATGGTTGGCATCCAGGCTCTTGACGAACGCGCTCATCTCTCCAACCCAGTCGAGGAACAATTCGCGGCCGCCCGCGACCTCGCAGCGCGGCTCGTTCGCCAGTTCCCAGGCCATGACGGCGGGCTCTTCGGAATACGGGCGGCCGGTGCGTGTATTGCGGCGCGTGAGCACGCTCTCGACCCAGTTGCGATAGGCCGCGCGCGCCTCCGGCGACCGGTAGAACTCCTCCACTCCGCCCTGGATGCCCAGCCACTGCAGATACTGCGGCATGCCGCCGAAATCTTTCCAGTGATTGACCAGCGGCAGAATCAGGTGCAGGCCCTGGTCCTCGGCCGTCCCGATCAGCGCGTCCAATCGCTCGAGACCGTCCGGGCCGCCGTCTTGAACGATCTTGCCGTCCTGGAGATATTGGAACGCGACGCTGCCCGCCGGCCGGGGATCCACGTCGAGGAAGGCCCAGGAGCGGATGACGTTGGCGCCCATGCCGGCGGCGGCGGCCATGACGGACAGCCTGCTCGCATCCGAGCAATACGCGAGAAAATAGGAATTCACACCGACTACCGGGAAGGGCCGGTCGCCGATTGCGAAGCCGGTGTTGCTGGTTCGGACAAATGCGGGATCGAGTGGCATTCACCTATTTTAAGCCGGCGAAAATAGGCGGCCACCCCTTTTTCTCCCGCGCGTGCTATCACTAGAACTGGATGGATCGTATCGGCCGTTACAAGATCGTCAGGGAACTGGGGCGGGGAGCCATGGGGGTGGTGTACCATGCCATCGATCCGAACATCGGCCGGCCGGTGGCCATCAAGACCATCCAACTCGGCGGGCCGCGGACGCCCGAGGAGCAGGAACGCCTGCGCGAACGGCTGTTTCGGGAGGCGCGTTCGGCCGGCATCCTGTCGCACCCCGGGATCGTCACCATCTACGACGTGGAGCAGCAGGGCGACCTGGCCTACATCGCTATGGAGTACGTCGACGGGCCCACGCTGGACCAACTGCTCTCGGGGGGGCAGCCGACCCCGCCCGAGCAGTTGTTCAGCATCCTGGGACAGACGGCGGCGGCGCTCGATTACGCGCACGGCAAGGGCATCGTGCATCGCGACATCAAGCCGGCCAACATCATGATTGCGCGGGACGGGACGGCCAAGATCACGGATTTCGGCATCGCCAAAATCACGGCGTCGGAGCAGTTCACCATCACCGGCGCCATCCTGGGAACCCCGCACTACATGTCGCCGGAACAGGTGCAGGGCCAGGCAGTGGACGGACGCGCGGACCAGTTTTCGCTGGCGGTCATTACGTACGAAATCCTCACCGGCGAAAAGCCGTTCACCGGCGAGCACCTGACCACCGTGGTCTTCAAGATTGTCGCCGAGGAGCCCGCGGCGCCCATGCGGCTGAACTCCAGCCTCAGCGGGACCATCGACGGCGTTTTGCGAAAGGGCTTGGCCAAGAAGCCGGAGGGCCGTTACCGCAAGTGCCAGGAGTACATCGAGGCGCTGGAGCGGGCCTGCGCCACGAGTAAGGGCTGGAAGACCATGCCGCGGGGCGGCCTTCTGGGGGAGCCGACGGTGGCGGATGTCGCCAAGCCGGCGGTGGTGATGCCGGCGGCGCGGCGGCGTCTGGATTCGACCAGCACCACCGAGCAGTCGGCCAAACGCAAGTCCGGATTTCTGACGTTTCTGCTGGCGATCCTGGTGGCGGCGGGTCTGCTGGCCTTGATCGGATGGCAGGCGGCGCCGTGGCTGCTACAGAACCAGAAGCAGGCGCAGAATGCGGAGGCGCCCGCGGCAAAGCCTCCCGTGACGGCCCCCGTTCAGCCCGCTGTTCAGCCCAGTGCCCAGCCCGCCCCACCCGCCGCGGCGCCTTCGGGTTCTGTCGAGCAGGCCGATGCCAAACCGAGCCCCATGCCGCCCGCGCCGACCGGTGCGACGGCGCCGGCCGCGGAATCGCCGGTCAAGCCGGCGGTGAAGGAAGAACGCGAGGTCCGCAAGACGGCGCCACCGCACGCGCCGCCGGTGCGGGCGTCCGCCCAACCCGTGACCATCATCAGCAGCCCCGGCGGCGCGACGGCCGAATTGGACGGGCGTTCCGAGACGGGCTGCACGACGCCTTGCTCCATCGACGCTTCGCCCGGACGCCATATCGTTGCCATCACGATGCCCGGGTACCAGATCGAGCGCCGCGAGATCGATGTCGGATCGAGTCCGCAGGAATTGCCCGCCATCGTGCTGCATGCCCCCGGCGGGACCCTGATGCTCACCACGGTGCCTTCGGGCGCGTCCGTGCTGGTGGATGGAAAACCCATCCCGCAAACCACGCCGGCGCAGATTCCGCTGACGCTGGGGAGTCACAAGGTCACGGTGCAAAAGGACGGCATAGAGAGCACCCAGACGGTCCAGATCCGGGCCGGGATCAGCACGCTGCGGATTACTCTAGGGCAATAGCTACGGCAGCGTGATGCGGAACAGATTCGCCAGCGGCGTGATCTTCACGTAGGCGTAGGCGGACCCGGCCACCGCAGCAATTGCGGACGGGATCACCTGGGCGCCCGGGAGCTTCGCGGCCTCCTCAACCCTGCTGACGCCCCCACGTGGCAGGGCCGGTAGTGCGCCGCCCTTGTACGGAATAGCCACACAGATGTCTCTGTCACCCATGAGGGCGGCGAAATGAAGCAGCATCGAGCGACCGTCCGCCCCCCACGCGACCCTGCAATTCGCACAAACCACCATCGGGTTTCCGCCGCCGAGCGGTTCCACGCGGGTGGGCAGATCTTCCGCAGTGAACGCGATCCAGCGGCCATCGGGTGAAACCGAAAATCCTCGGAGACGTTCCGCCGGGAGGCTTACCACCTTTTGCTCCGCGCCGTCCGGTTGCAGGCGGTAGATCTGGCTGCTTTTGCCTTCCTGTGCAACGTAGAAGATGTCGCCGGCGGCGGAGACTGAGATGCCGATCGACGGCCTGGCGGGAAGCTTGCGCGGAGGCGATCTCCGGTCGAGCGGGGCGATCCAGAGATCGGATGCGGAATCGCGGTACACCACCGATTTTCCATCGGGCGACAAGCTCCATACGCGTGAAAACTTCGTGCCTGGCAGAGCAATCTCGCTCCGGCCGGTCTCCAGATCGGTAACCCACAACTCGGCTTCATTCCGCGAGGCGACCGTGTAGTAAACCTTGGTTCCGTCCGCCGTGAAGGCAGGCACATTTGCCGCACCCTCGCCCGACACCTGGCGATCGCCCTTGGCATCGTGGACCCACACGCTGCGCGTCCGGGTTCCCGCGGATGTGTAGAGCGACCGCCCGTCGGGCGACACCACGACACCCTGTTCCTCAGTGGGGCCGAAGGTGAGCTGCTCGGGCTTTTCAGCGTCCACCGCCTGCCGCCAGATGTGCGATCCCTGGCCGGCGTCGGCGGTGAAGTACATCCACTTGCCGTCAGGGGACCACGCCGCCGCGGTGCACTGGGAGTGGATGGGCCCCACCTGGTGCCCGGGTAAAGTGCCGTCGAACGGCACCAGCCGGCACGGGAGCCAGCCGAAATCCATCTCGACGATCAGTACCTGCTTGCGATCGGGCGAGAGGGACGAGTAATGCGCCATGCCCGCCCGGGAGTTCGCGGGGATGTAGACGTCGCGTTGTTCCGCGCGGCTCTCGGCCGCCGTGACCACCGCCAGGTGCGGGCTCTTCTTCATTTCGGAGAACAGGACGTGCTGGCTGTCAATCCAGTTCAATCCCTCCGCGTTAGGTAGCAGCACACGCGGTTCGCCCCCCGCCAGCACCGGGACCACCCAGGTGTCCCAGCCCGACGATCCGGCGAGAGTGTAGATCGGGTGAGAAAGAAGGATAAATCTTGGGCCGCCCATCGTGGGTGAGCTGCACGGGTTGCCCGTCCGGTAGCATCTTCACGTAGACCTCGTTGCGCCCGAAGAACCAGTTATCGCCGCGCGTGAAAGCCAGCATGCGTCCATCCGGCGAGAGCGCGGGCGCGGTGGCGGCATCGGTGAAGTTAGTGATCTGATGCCACTCGAGACCGATGGCAGCCGGCTTTTTCGGCGAGCGGAAGAAGGTGAAGCCGGCAATCGCCGCGGCCGCCAACAGCGCCGCGCCCACCGCCCAGATCCAACCAGGGCGCCGGGTCGAACTCGCGGCGGCCACGGACTGCGTGGCCGAGACGCGTCCCGTGTCGCGGCGCAGGCGCTTCAGATCCGCCACCAGGTCGGCAGCCGACTGATAGCGAACCTCGCGATCCTTCTCGATCGCTTTACGCACCAGCGCGTCGAACTCCGGCGGTAGGGCCGGATTCACTCGCGTGGGCGGTTCGGGGACTCGGTTCAGGATGCCGTCGAACACCACCGCGATGGTGTCGCCTGGAAAGGGCAGGCGCCCGGTCGCCATCTCGTACAAGACCACGCCGAACGAGAAGAGGTCGGTGCGAGCGTCCACTTCCTGTCCGCGCGCCTGTTCGGGAGACATGTAGCTCGCGGTGCCCACCGCCGACCCGGGGCTGGTGAGTTCGCCCTCCATCGCCACCGTCGGAGCTTCAGCGATGTCCGCGGGGCGGGGGCTCACCTGCTTGGCGAGTCCGAAATCCAGGATCTTGGGCTGGCCTTGGGTGGTGATGAAGATGTTGGCCGGCTTGATATCGCGATGCACGATGCCCTTGGCGTGGGCCGCAGCCAGGGCGCTGCCGATCTGAATGGCCCAGTCGAGCAGATCGTCGAAGGGCACGGGCTGACGCGCGATTCGCTGGTGGAGGGTCGAGCCTTCGAGCAGCTCGAGGGCCAGAAAGGGACGGCCCTCCCATTCGCCGATGTCGAAGATGGTGCAGATGCCGGGGTGGCTCAACGCGGATGCGGCGCGAGCCTCGCGCTGGAAACGCTCCAGCGCCAGCGGGTCGCCGGCGAAACTGCCGGGCAGGAATTTCAGCGCCACGCGCCGGCCCAGGCGGATATCTTCGGCTTCGAAGAGCTCGCCCATGCCGCCGCCACCGATCCTGCGGATCACCCTATAATGCAATACTGTCGTGCCGACCACTGGGAGCCAGTATACTATCGCCTATGCTGTTGCGCGTCCGACTCCTGGTATTCCTCGCGGCATTTCTCGCGGAGGGGGCCGCTCCGCTGGCCGCCCAGAATCGCTCCGTGCGTCTCGAGAGCCTGTCCTGGAAAGAAGCTGCGGGCGTCCTGACCCCGCAAACGATCGTCATGATTCCGCTGGGGGCGGCCTCCAAGGAACACGGGCCGCACCTGAAGTTGGGCAACGACTTCTTCATGGCGGAATACCTGGCGAAAGAAGTCACGGCGCGGACCACCGTGGTGACGGCGCCCACCGTCAACTACTCTTTCTATCCGGCCTTCGTCGAGTACCCGGGAGCCACGTCCCTGCGGCTGGAGACGGCGCGGGACCTGATCGTCGACATCTGCCACGGGCTGGCTCATTTCGGGCCGCGCAAGTTTTACGTTCTCAACACCGGGGTGTCTACCATTCGCCCGCTCACGGCGGCGGCGGAACAACTGGCGCGCGAGGGGATCGCCATGCGCTTCACCGACATCCTGCACGCGTCCGCCGAGGTGGAGAAGCAGGTCGAGCAGCAGCCGAAGGGCACGCACGCGGACGAGATCGAGACCTCGATGATGCTTTACATCGCGCCCGAATCGGTGGACATTAGCAAAGCGCAGAAGGACTTTCCCAGCGGGAGCCCGTTCCAGTGGCGCGATCCGAAAGCGCCGAACTATTCGCCCAGTGGAATTTTCGGCGACGCGACGCTGGCGACGCGCGAGAAGGGCGAAAAGATCGTGCGGGCGCAGATCGATTTCATCGTGCGGGAGATCGAAGCTCTGCGGGCGCGGTGAGCTGAAAGCCGGGGTTGGCAGGCGAAAGCGCCTGCCCCACCGTCCAGTTGCGGCGCTCGACAATGGTGCGGGGCTCGTAGGTCTGGCCCGCCGCCAGCCGCCGCTCCTCGCGCCGCGCGGACCACAGCAGGACGGGCCCCAGCGCGCGGCTCACCAGGCGGCTGACCAGGCCGAACTCGCGGCCCACGTCCTGCCGCAGCGCCCGGATTTTGGCGCTGACCGCCTGGTTAGTCTGGCGCAGGTGTTTCTCCATGGCCCACAGGGCCGCGGCGTAACCATCCCGCAGGGCGCGCGCTTCCCATGCGAAGCGGGCGCGCACCCGGAGATCGGGATCGTTCTTGTAGCGCAGCCAACCGTCGAAGGTGGTGCGGCAGATGCGGTAGATGCTGGGGCCGTTGCGCTCGAAGTCGCGCCGGAAGGCCCAGTCCAGAAACCGCTTGGAGTCCTCGCGCGAGATGGCCGCGTGCTGGAAGTTGAACTGGTCCTGCCCGTGAATGTCGGCCAGATCGATGCCTTCGAGCATGCGGCCCTGCTCGGTCATCTGGAGGAACAGCGGCGTGCCGGGCACGGGTGTGTAGAGCATGAACTGGTGGAAGTCGGTATCGTGGGCCACGGCATGCTCGATCTCGTCGTGAATGTTCTCGGGGGTGTGGTGCTCCAGCCCGACGATGGTAGAGCCCAGCAGCTTGATGCCATGCTGGCGCAGTTCCGCGGTCAGCTTCCGGGTGTCCGCGCCCTTGAGCTTGGCGTAGGCGGAGCGCGGCGATTCCAGCCCCATCCAGATCCACGAAACCCCCAGCTCCACCAGTTCCCGCATGGAATATTGGGAGATGGCATTGGCGGAAGAAAAGACATACAGCGCCCACGCCTTGTTGGCGGCCTTCATGCGGTCGAGCAGTTGCATGGCGCGGCGTTTATGGAGCAGGAAATTCTCGTCCATCATGAAGAACGAGCGCGTGCTCATCTTCTCTTCCATTTCCGCCATGACGCCAAACAGTTCGTCGCCGCTGTCGTAGAAGTTGAGGAACTTGCCCTTCCCGCCGAAGAACGCCGAGGTGGTGCAGAAGTTGCAGCCCATGGGGCACCCCACCGAAGGGATTATGGTGGCGGCGGTGCTCCCCTTGCGCTGGGGAAGCTTGAGTCCCAGTGTGCGGCCGTCGAAGCCCGAGACTATCTGGGGATGGCGGATGGGCGCGGTTTCATCCTCACCGAGGTAGCGGCGCATCCAGGAGATGCCATCGCCGCGCACGATGTGGTCGGCGTCGATGAGGGCTTCGAGGCCCGGAATAGCGGCTACGTGACCGCCCACCACGATGACGGACTTGGGCGACAGGCGCCGGACCACGCGGCACATCTCGCGCACCTTGCCGATGTTGACGATGATGGAGGAGATGCCGACGATATCGTAATCGTTGGCGAGCAATTCGGATTCGAAAGCCTGGCGGGTGGGGAAATCCAGGACCGTGGTGGGGGCCGAGACATTCTGTTGGATCATCAAAATGCCCCA
>Ga0116219_10004119_pt1 | contig 11081 bp, 10 predicted proteins | sample Sb_taG_4_FD_91019 | JGI IMG/M metagenome (GOLD analysis project Ga0116219, IMG submission 91019) | Peat soil microbial communities from Weissenstadt, Germany - Sb_50d_6_BS metaG | ecosystem: Environmental > Terrestrial > Soil > Wetlands > Peat | place: Germany: Weissenstadt | collected 2010-09-21
GATCACAACGACCGGGGCTGGCTTCTGCATTTCAGCGGCGACCTCACGCAGCAGAAGATTCCCGGCAGCTTTGGCTGGGACGACACGCCGTCGATCGTCGATGCCTCGCTGGTGGCCAGCTATCACGGCAAGTCCAAGTATCTGGTCATGACGAAGTACAACAACTACGCATCGATCAATATCGGTGACGGACACAATCGAGTCGCGATTCTCGATCCCAACGCCACGCAGGATGATCCGGTGATCCCGGCCACGAAGGTGATGCGCGCAGTGATTACGAAGCTGGGAGTCACGCCCGACTCTGTCTTCCCGACCTTCCCCGGAGCAGTGCGCGAGTGGTGCATCAACACCGCCGCCGTAGACGCGAAGACCAAGTCGGTGATCGTCAACAGCGAGGACGGCAAGTTGTATCGCTGGGACCTGACCACCAACAGATTCTCCGAGGTGATCAAACTGTCGGGAGGGATTGGCGAAGCCTATACGCCCACCGTGATTGGGCCGGACGGCACTGTCTACGCCATCAACGACGCGGTGCTGGACGCCGTGGGAAGGTAGGAAATTGGTAATGTAGCCCGTCGCCCTTGGGCCGGTGTCTAATTCCTTTGAGAGTGTGTTCCTGAGGGACTGGATGGCACTGACGGGGCGAGTCATGTGGGCACTGGTTGTGACCTTGTTTATGGCCGTGCGTGTGTTGGCGCAACAGGCAGTGCCGCAAACCTCTACTTCACCGCCTCAGATTGTGCGCGTCGCGCGAGGCTCTTCCGGGGGAGGCTCCGGAGACAGCATGGTCATTGAGCTGGGCATGATTCGTTGGCACCGTACGCCGGCCCCTGACTGGATGCTGAAGGGGGTTCCCGAGGAGGGGCGAACGTGCAGAATCAGCAAGCAAGACTGGGAGGGCCTCCGGAGATTCGTGGAAACCAAAGCCCTGGCAGTTTTCACTGAGCTGAAGGGGTGTCCAGCTTGTGTCGACCAGCCGGATACATGGGCAGGCGTGGAGTTCAGCGATGGCACCAGGAAAGGCGTGCGATACGGCTTTTCGCAGCCGCCCCCGGAGATCGCCGTGCTGCTGAAGAAGATGAATGCGATCCAGGAAAAGTGCCCGTCGCAGATGGTGTACATGCCTGCACCATATCCGGTATCGACGGAAAGAAACGCGAAGCCAATCAGCGTGGTGGAAGCGGTTTATCCCGAAGTCGCTCGCATCGCCGAGGTCAAAGGAGCAGTTGCCGTCTACCTGGTGATTGGGAAGACAGGCGAGGTGGAGACGGTGACTGCGGCAGACGGTCCGGAGGAACTGCAGCAAGCGGCCATCGACGCGGTGAAACAGTGGAAGTGGAAACCGTATCTCGTGAACCGGGTGGCGATTCGGTTTCGGACCAAGGCGGTGCTCCATTTCGCGGCGGAAGCGACGTCAGGTGAGACGAAGTAGTGAGCGATAAATGCGCGTTGAGGAGTCGACTCATTTCGGGCGTCACGCATTTCTTCTTTCTCCATTTCGATCACCGCGATCCACTGGCCTTGGCGCTCCTGCGAATACACAATGCGGCCCCCGAGAATCTGCGCTGCGACTGCCGGCGGCAGATCGCGGTGGAAGCCGAAGAAACGGCGCTTCAGGTCGACCCATTTCTTCCAGCGGTCGACAAGCGGATGTGCAGGCTCGTACTTGGTCGAAAAGACCATTGCGACGTCGAAATTCTGCCGAAAATCTGCGGCTGAGAGAACCTCTTCCAACGAGAAATCTTCGATGCGCACGATCTGCATGGGCCGCGTCGTATAGCCCAGCCAGGGGCGCGTCAGTTCGTCCGAAGCGGGCCAGGCGGTGAGCACGTGGGCCATGGGATAGCGGGCCTCGAGGAAACGCTCGGCGTCCTGGTGCAGGACGATGTAGTCGCGATAGGCGAGATTGTCTTCGGGAGAAAATCCGTAAGGGGGATTCCAGAACCACGCGGCCACGAACGCGAGCGCAATCACGGCGATCGCCACGGGCCAATAGCGTAGACGGCGGCGCAGCGTGGAGACGGCAAGGATGATGACCAGCGGAACCGCCGGTAGCATGTAGCGAGCAAGGACCGCCCCGCCGATGAGGGCCATTGCGATCACGTACGCGGCCACCACTACGAAAAATACTAACTGCACGGGGATGGGGATGCGCTGGCGCTCGATGTCTGTCGAGCTTCGCTCGACCGGACAGCCCCTTCGGCTTCGCTCAGGGCAAGCGGGGGCGGCTGTCGCTACATGGTCTCTGGTCCCCACATGGTCTTTGACTGGCGGCAAGAGCATGGCCAGCAGCATGGCGAGCGTCAGCAGCCAGAGATGCAGGTAGCCGAACGTCTGCCACAGACGCAGGCCCAATGCGAGCGCGAAGCGCAGAGGGTTGAGCGTGGCGGCGACGTTGTAGCGGAAGAATTCCGGGTTGCCGAAGACATAGCCGGTGCGGGCGTAGTGGTAGGAGTACCACAAGGCGAGCGGAATCAGGGGGACGAGGAGAGGAAGCATCCGGCGCACGGTCGCGCTTTGCGCGACGGGACGGGCGAGGGCGCCCGTCCCCACACGGTCATTTCCCATCCCCTCAGCGGCTGAAGCCGCGGTCTCCGCGGACCCTTGTTTCGCAGCGCTGGAAGCGCTGCGCCACCCAAAATCCACGAAACGCGGCGCGACGATGCGCACAAGTTCCCACGCGGCCAGCGCTACGGGCGCGAGGATTGCCGTTTCTTTTGCCAGGGCAGCGAGGGAGAACCAGATCGCGACTGACATCCGACGGTCTTCCAGGTAGGCGCATAATCCCCAGAACGTCAGTCCTGCGGCGGCCAGGTCGACCTGCGCCAGCGAGCTCTGCGCGAAAAAGACGGGATACAGGGCGGCGCACAGCGTCGAGGCGATTGCGACTGGCGTATTGGCGGCGCGCTGGGCCAGCCGAAAAAGGCCCAGCAGAGAGAATGCCGACACCACCAGCATGGCCGTGCGCGTTACCAGCGGGGCATAGCCGACGAGCTTCCACCACAGCGCGATCCACGCCATCACCAGGGGCGGATGCGCGTTGGAGAGGGCCGAGTGCGGGATCAGGCTGCCGGTGAGCAGCAGGTCGCGGGCGGCGGGGATGTAGTAACCGGCTTCGTCCCAGAAGTAAGGGAGTTGCAGCAGTGGCAGGTGCAGTAGGAAGATTGCAACCAAGATTACAGCGAACACCACAGCCGGATGCGGGCTGGAGGGGCGCATGGGAGAGGTCATTGTACCCGTCGGGATGTGGCAGTGGGTCAGGCTGTCGACCTGGCAAGGACAGTCGTCTTCACTTCGACCGTGGCCCCGATCTGCAATAAGAATCAACAGCGACGCGAGATCAACGACAACACCAGGGTCAACAGCAACGGCGGCGGACAGGAGTGTCCGCCCCACACTGGTCTAGTGCACCGGGCCCGTCGGGCTCATGCGCGGGTCAAGTTTGATCTCGCCGAAGGCACTCTCATAGCCGGCGACGTTCTGCTGCAGCAGTCCGAGCAACGCCTTGGCCTGCTGCGGGCTCAGGTAGATGCCCTGGACGTTGCGAATCTCCACCTGGGTTTCGGACTGCTGTTGCAGAGTGCCGAAGACGAGGAAAAAATCCCAGATGTTGACCCGCATCTGCACGCTGTTCGCGTAGTTCTCACGGTAGTCCGGGCCATTGACCAGTTTCACGTTGGGCTGTGTCGGTAGGGTCATATGCCCGCCAGTGTAATGAGTTCCCTGCCGCAAAGGAAAGGGCAACCAAACAGATTTACCCTGACCATGCTTCGATCCATGCTCTGAACTTTGCTCTGAACTTTGCTCTGAACTTTGTTCAACTTTGCTCTCAACTATGCTCTGCCAAATGCTCCGATCTCGGTGCAGGTGACAGAAACTGTCATCGGATTGATGTTTTTCGGCTGGACCGAAAGGGAAGGTTACTGTGCACAGCGACGAACCAGCGTCGGCTCAGCATTGAAAATAAAGGATTTGCGGTCTTCAGGCCCGTTACCTTCGGAAGTACCTTGTGGCGCTCAAAGTGCGATATGTTGGGTGTTCAATCCGCCAAGCGCGGGGACTGCGATGCGTCTATGACCCAAAATAACGATCACGCGATGATGGAAGAAGTGGTTCTTCCCGAGCATCTGCTACCCCTGGGATCGGTGCTGGGCCAGGGTGTGACTCCGCTCGATTTGTGCATGACGCTGGCCAAGGTATTTCGTGTGCAATACACCGAAGTGGCGCTGCTGCGGCTGGACAAAGGTTTGCTCCGGTTCATTTTCCCCGAATACCTGCGGACGACGGGGGCGATTCCGTTGTCGAGCAAAGCGGTGGCGGCCCATACCGCGCTGAGCAAGAAGGCCGAGATCTTCAACAACTTCGCCCGCGTGAAGCACGCGAGCATCTTTGAAACGATCAAGCCTGAGGCCAACGATCCGTCCGAGGAACCACCGCAGCCGACGCCGATTCAGAAACTGATGTCGGTTCCCATCATGGATCGGGCGTCGAACGTAATGGGTGTGATCCAGATCTCGCGCAAGGCTCTGGACCCGAAGTTTGCCCAGGACTTCAGCCGCGAGGACCTGCATGACCTGGAACTGGCGGCCGGACTGCTGTCAGCGGCGCCGGCGCTGCTGGAGAACTAGCCTACACACCAGAGAGCTCAAACACAGAGGGCACAGAGATCACAGAGGAGTGCTGAGTTTTCTCAGTGCTCCTCTTACGTTTGCGAAGCTCACTTCTCTTTTGTGATCCGTAGGTCTGCCCCCGTCATTTCTTTCGGTTCGTCGACGCCGAGGATTCCAAGCATCGTAGGCGAGATGTCACGCAGCGATCCGTTCGGCTTCAGCGTGAACTGCTTCGCGTCTTCTGAAACCACAATAAACGGCACGGGATTCGTGGTGTGCGCGGTGTGCGGACCGCCGGTTGCGGGATCGATCATGAGCTCGGCGTTGCCGTGGTCGGCAGTGATGAGCATGGCTCCGCCTTTGGCGCGAACGGCGGGCTCGATGCGGCCCAGGCAGGCATCGACGGTTTCGACGGCTTTGATTGTGGGCTCGATCTTGCCGGAGTGGCCGACCATGTCGGCGTTGGCGAAGTTCACGATCATCACATCGAACGTGCCTTCTTCGGTGGCTTTCACAACCGCGTCGGCAATGCCGGCTGCGCTCATCTCCGGCTTCAGATCGTAAGTCGCGACCTTAGGCGACGGCACGAGGATGCGGTCTTCGCCAGGGAAAGGCTGCTCTACGCCTCCGTTGAAGAAATAGGTGACGTGGGCATACTTCTCGGTTTCGGCAACGCGCAGGTTGCGCATTTTCTGGTTGCCCATCACGTTGGCAAGAATGTTGGCCATCGACTCGGGAGGAATGACCACCGGCAGACTGAAATTCTTGTCGTACTGCGTCATGCAGACGTAGTGCAAGTTTTTGGGGACGCGGTCACGAGGAATGGTGGCATCGAGATCGGCGGCGCCGGGCAGATCGCTGCCGCCCTTTTCGTTCAGGCCGCTGTTCCGCGTGAGCGCGCGCGTGATCTGGCGAACGCGGTCGGCGCGGAAGTTGAAGCAGATGCAGGCATCGTCGTCGCGAATGGTTTGTGTGGCGCGGGCACTCTTGCCCGCGTCTTTCGAATCGTCCACCACAAACGGAATCACAAATTCGTCAGTGACCCCCTTGTTGTAAGACTCCTTCATGCCCTGCACGGGATCGGCCTGCTTGCCGCCTTCGGCGTCGGCGAGAACCATCGCGTTGTAAGCCTTGGCGATGCGCTCCCAGCGGCGGTCGCGGTCCATGGCGTAGTAGCGGCCGTTGACGGTGGCGATCTTGCCGCAGTTGTATTCGCGCATCTTCTGCTGCAGTTGTTCGAGATATCCGGCGCCGTTGGTGGGCAGCGTGTCGCGGCCATCCATAAAGGCGTGGACAAAGACGCGCTCCAGGCCTTTCTGCTTTGCCATTTTTAGAAGCGCGTAGAGATGCTCCTGCGGCGAGTGCACGCCGCCGTCGGAGACCAGACCGAACAGGTGCAGGCGGCGTTCGCCGACGCGAGCGTGCTTCATAGCGGCGAGCAGCACGGGATGCTTGAACAGCTCGCCGTTCTGGATCATTAGATCGATGCGGGTGATATCCATGTGCACGATGCGGCCGGCGCCCATGTTCAGGTGGCCGACCTCGCTGTTGCCCATCTGCCCTTCGGGCAGGCCGACGTAGGGGCCGCTGGTGTGAATGAGCGTGTTGGGATATTCGCGCAGCAGGCGGTCGTAGGTCGGCTTGCGGGCGAGGGCGATGGCGTTGGCTTTGGTTTCGGCGCGGTATCCCCAGCCGTCGAGGATGAGGAGGATGAGGGGTTTAGGACGCAAAGGCAGCTCCTAGCTCTTAGCTTCTAGCACTTAGCTAAGTCAAAACATTGGCCACGGATTTACGCGGATGAACACGGATGAAACTACTGCAAGGGCACCAGCTTCGCGAATGGCTGGTCATTTCTCATGATCACGACCGCTTGACCTTCAATAACCCGATCTACAAGTTCTTCGAATTGTCGCGACAGCGTCTCGACATCGACGACCAATTCCGGTTTTTCCTGTTCATTCGCCATAGCTGCCCTAGAACCCCATCCGGTCGTCCGCCGACGGTCCATACGTCGCGGGCAAAGGTTTATCGTTCAAGCGCAGGTACACGCCGAGCTGCGCGCGGTGGTGCACCAGGTGGTTCAGGAACATCTGCCGGTAGGCGAGAAAACGTGTGCCGCTGAAGATGGGCTTGCCCTGAAGGCTGAGCTTCCAGGGCTCGTTCCAGGCCGAGTCGGGAACGTCCTTGAGCGCGGCCCGCACTTTTGCGGCGCCTTCGTCGAAGGCCTTCACCAGTTGTTCAGGCGATTCGAAAGCCGGGCGGGTGCGGGGCGGGCCAGCGCTGAAATCGAGCTCCGGTGTGGTCAGGATCGTGTATCCGAATCCCGGCAATTCCGCCACGTGCGGCGCGAGCTTGCCCAGCGGCATCGATTTGGCGTGGGGCGTGAAATCGGCTTTCATGGGAACGCGCTCCAGCATGGCGCGCGTGGTTTTGACTTCAGCGTCGAGTTCGGCGAGAAGAAAATCTTTGATCATGGTATGCCTCGTTCTATCTAGAGTCACAAGTACTAGTTGCACCCTCGCAAGGGAGACGCCTCAATGCTGCCTCGAACAAAACTGGTCTCACCCTTTGTAGTTCAGCGCCTTCAATCCCAGGAATCGCGCCGTTCCCCCCAGTTCCTCTTCAATCCGCAGCAGCTGGTTGTATTTGGCGACGCGGTCGGTGCGGGAGGCGGAGCCGGTTTTGATTTGGCCGGCGCCCGTGGCGACGGCTAGGTCGGCGATGAACGTGTCTTCGGTTTCGCCGGAGCGGTGCGAGATCACCGAGGTGTAGCCGTTGCGGCGGGCGAGATCGATGGCATCCAGCGTTTCGCTGACCGTGCCGATCTGGTTGACTTTGATCAGAATCGAGTTGGCCACGCCTTTGTCGATGCCCTCTTGCAGGAACTGAATATTGGTGACGAAAATATCGTCGCCCACCAGCTGAATTTTGCTGCCGAGTTCCTTGGTCAGGCTTGCCCAGCCGCCCCAGTCGTCTTCGGAAAGCCCGTCTTCGAGCGAGACGATGGGATAGTCGTTCACCCACTTCGCCCAGAAGCGTACCATCTCGTCGGAAGTCTTGGCCGACTTGTCGGATTTCTTGAAGACATATTTGCCGTCTTCGTAGAACTCGCTGGCGGCAGGATCGAGAGCAATGGAAATCTCCTCTCCCGGCTTGTATCCGGCCTTGGTAATGGCTTCAAGCACGACTTCGATCGCCTCCACGTTCGACTTGACCGATGGCGCGAATCCGCCTTCGTCGCCGACGGCGGTGTTGTAGCCGCGCTTTTTGAGCACGCCTTTCAGCGTGTGAAAGACTTCGACGCCCCAGCGCAACGCTTCGGAAAACGACGGCGCGCCGACCGGCATGACCATAAATTCCTGGAAGTCGACGTTGTTGTCGGCGTGGGCGCCGCCGTTCAGGATGTTCATCATGGGCACGGGGAGGGTGTTGGCGCCGGCGCCGCCGAGGTAGCGGTAGAGCGGGATGTCGAGGCTCTGCGCGGATGCGCGCGCGGCCGCCATCGATACTGAAAGAATCGCGTTGGCTCCCAGCCGGCCTTTGTTTTCCGTGCCATCGAGTTCGATCATCTTGGCGTCGAGGCTGCGCTGGTCGAAGGCGTCCCAGTTGGCCAGGGCTTCGGCAATTTCGCCGTTCACGTTCTCAACCGCTTTGAGCACGCCTTTGCCCTGAAAGCGGTTGGTGTCGTCGTCGCGCAGCTCGACGGCTTCGTGCTCGCCGGTGGAAGCGCCGCTGGGGACGATGGCCCGGCCCATGCAGCCGTTTGCTAAGAAGACTTCAGCTTCAACTGTAGGATTGCCGCGTGAATCCAGAACTTCCCGTGCATGAATGGCTGCGATATTTGACATAAGTCAAGAAGACTCCCTGTGCGAAATGATTTGGAGCAAGTACGGTTGCTGTTACGTTTTGTCGAAGGCTCTGAGGTCCTCAAGGGCTGAAGCCCCTTGAAACAAGCCAGTTATCGCAGCGCTAAAGCGCTGCGCCGCCCAAAATCACGCCGACGCGAGTTTTCAGGAGCGTGCTAAAGCCCTCGTCCCGAGCCAATCATTGCGGCACGGCTAGCCGAGCCCTTCCCATGACCTGCTCGTCTCTGAAACTCACGATTATATCGGACGGACATCGACGCGCTGTCATGGCGGGCACAGCTCCAACGGGCCGTTTTCCCTGTTCGGGACTGTCCGGCTGGCCAGCCGGGCGCGCTCGTATCACCGATGGTTCCCCTGTCCTGTCTGCGTATTGTCGGAGATTCCGGGGTGGTCTAGAGTCGAAATAGCTTTTGCGGTGTTAGGAGCTGGTATGACCAAGAAATGGATGTTGTTCCCCTGCCTGCTGGCTGCGACGTTAGCGGCCCAGACCAATGCGCCTGTACCGGCCGGAACGGCCCTGATGGTGCGGCTCGATACAACCCTTGCCACCTTCAGCAACAAGGCGGGAGATCCCTTCCAGGGGCACATCACGCAAGCCGTCGTGCTGAACGGTGCGACCGTGATTCCGGCGGGAGCGACGGTTGAGGGTCGCGTCACGAAAGTCAGCGAGCCGCGGCGCATCTCGGGCAAGCCGACCATCGGAATCCTGCCTGAAGCCGTGATTCTTCCCACCGGGGAGCGCTACTACCTGGACGCGACGCTGGTCGATACCAACATCCGCGGAACCGACGTCAATGATGAAGGCCAGTTCAAAGGATCAGGCCATGACCGCCACGACGTGATCGAGACCGGCGGCTGCACCGCGGGCGGAATGCTGGTCGGCGGGCTGATCGGCGGGCCTCCGGGAATTCTGATAGGCGGCGCTGTGGGGGCAGCCTCGACTGGGGCGCACTGGCTGGCGAAGCACCGGTCGGCGATATTGCCCGCGGGGACGGAGCTTACGCTGGAATTGAATCGTCCGCTACCCATGAACGCGACCGCGACCACTGCAGCGGCTTCCAGCAGCGGAACCAAGTAAGATTTTCCTCTTCAAACGTACAGACCGGAGCGAGGAATCGCTCCGGTTTTCTAGTTTTGGTCCCAAGTTTCCATCCTGTGCGATTGCTCTCAGGATTCGGTAGTGCCTCAGTTCAAACTGAGGCACTACCCAGGATTCCTACTTGACAATCAGCCATAAATATGGCAGCATGAGACATGCGCACCACCGTCGACATCCCGGATCCGCTTTATCGCGAACTCAAAGGCAAGGCGGCCAGCGAAGGACGCTCCGTCAAGGAACTGATTCTTCGTGGGGTGCAGCAGGAATTGAGGGGGGCGCGCAATCGACCGCGTCGGATCAGCCTTCCCATTGTACCTTCGAGACGTCCTGGATCGCTCAAGTTGGACAATGCCAAGATCTTCGAGATCATTCCTTTTCCCTGATGTCAACGTCTGGGTCGCCCTCACCTATGGAGGCCACGAGCACCACCAGGTGGCGCGAGCGTGGTTCGAGGCCGTGGACATGGATTCGCGCGTTTGCTTCTGCCGCTTCACTCAGATCAGCTTATTGAGGCTGTTAACCACATCGGCCGTTATGGGAACCGACGAAGTGATGACTCAGGTCGAAGCCTGGGAGGCCTACGACCAATGGGAAAAAGACAGCCGCGTTGTTTTCCTGGAAGAACCGCCAAACGTCGAGGCAGCGTTTCGCGCATTATCTCGACAACGCCATCCAAACTCGAAGAACTGGGCAGACGCTTATCTCGCGGCTTTCACTGCCGTCGCCGGGATGCGGTTTGTGACCTTCGACCGAGCCTTCCAGGGGAAGGTTGACCAACTACTGATTCTGCAGCCATAGCTTGACGTTGGTCGATTTCACGCACTGAACAGCAATTCGCCTTCGCTGACCACCTGCAACTCGATCCATCCTTCGAGCGGCAACGAATCTACGGGCAGGCGGTTTTGCCAGAGGCTGAAGCGCAGGCGGAGCTTGCTGGTGGCGGCTGTCGCGGCAGCGGTTCGACTGTCGGCTGCACGGGTGTGCGACGACGTAGCGGGCGTGGCCAGCAGCCAGGCCAGCGGCAGCTTAAATTCGAAATTGCGCAGCAGGGCCAGCTTGGCGTGGTCGTCCGGATGCGCCGATGAGGCCAGCGCCTGTTGCTCGGCTGCACTCTCGACCTTCCACTCTCGCAGCTTCCGCTCGTGCACGTCCGCCTCGACGCGCAGGGCGCGGCGCGGTCGGGGCTCGCCGCCAGCCCAGGATTCGAGGTTTACCACCAGTTCGAGATCGGCTGCGGGGATGTTGTTCTTAAAGTCCAAGCGCCCATACACGTGCGTGGCGTCGATGCCGGCGTATACGGAATCGAGCAGAAACTGTTTCCCGTGCATGGCGCCGGCGCGATGGTCAGCAGTGTAGACCGCGGCGCCGAGCCATTCGAAATAACGGACCTTGTCGCCGGTAATGCGGGGATGAATGTACGCGGTCTGCGGCACAAACGAGGGACGGACTTCCGCGCCGGTAATCGGCTGCGCCAGATAGTCCGGAGGAGTGGCGCCCAGCGCCTGA
>Ga0116219_10004121_pt1 | contig 11078 bp, 9 predicted proteins | sample Sb_taG_4_FD_91019 | JGI IMG/M metagenome (GOLD analysis project Ga0116219, IMG submission 91019) | Peat soil microbial communities from Weissenstadt, Germany - Sb_50d_6_BS metaG | ecosystem: Environmental > Terrestrial > Soil > Wetlands > Peat | place: Germany: Weissenstadt | collected 2010-09-21
CCGCCGCACGTGCAATTGCAGGAGCGCTTCGGCGTCGATTTGAGTGGGAGGTTTTATCTCGGCGCGAATCTTGCAATCAGAAATGGCCACCGAATCAGGCTCACCGCCTTCACCAACCGTCGCATTTACGGTTTCCGCATCCCGGCTCGCTCGGGCGGTTGAGAACGATGTCCACACGTCGTAATATCTCGCGCCCTCCACTGTCTTCAGCTGGCCCGCCCACACTTGCTCGGGTGTCTCCGAGTCGTAATAAAGATCAAAGCTCCCCTGTTGCAGCCCTTGCAGGCGCGCATGCAGAAAGCGGTCGCTATCGTCAGGTTTAGGCGGTGTGGCCGAATCCTTCGCGTCGTGGCCGGTGACCGGCAGATACTTGCTGAAGGTCATAAACAGGCGCAGCGCATCCCCTTCCGCGAGATTGCGGGCGGTGTCATTCCACTGCGACAGAAACGCCTGCGCGTAATCGACCGGCACCAGGGATGGCCGCATCTCGGCGAAGGTATCGTCATTGAAGCGAAAATATGCGGTAACAAACCGTTCTTCCAGAATAGCCGCGCCAGTGAACAGCGTCATGGATGCACGCTCGTACTGGTTCGGAGGAGATAGCAGGATTTCTCCGTCCCCCTCGAAAAAAGCTCCCGTGACCCGGCCTGCGACATCCTCAGTAAATGCAATAGTGCCGTCGTTCAGCGTGAGTTGAAATGCGGCCCGGTCGATAGACACATCGCGCACGCGATAGACGCGCAACTTGTTCAGACCGGCATTACGTAATTGCAGATAGAGAGCCTCAGCGGAATTGAGCGACGAAGTCTTCCCCGGCACGCCCACCGCAGGCTGGTTGCTAGGTTTGGCGGCGTCCTGGCTCCAGAGCAGCACCAGCGCGTTCGAAACCAACAACAACCCGGTCAGCGGCAGCAAACCTCTTCGCATTTTTGAGATTACCGTGGTCACCTACGACTGCTGCTTCCTATCTTCTAGAATGCGCCTTAGTGCGTACACCTGTCATCTGCACCGTGTTGTCGGCTTTCCTGCTAAGCGCCGTGGTGTGCGCGTCCGCGGAAACCATTCACCTCAAGAACGGCCGTACGATCTGGGCCGATCACGTTCGCGATACCGGCACTCACATCGAATACGACCTCGGCGATAACACCTACGCCATTCCCAAGTCCTCGGTGGATCGCATTGATGCTGGCGGAGTTCCCCCTGCATACTCATCTTCAGACGCAGCTCCCAAGGAATCTCACCAGTTGCCCGATTTTTCTCCCGCCGACAACCTGAAAAACGACCCGGCACTGATCGGCAAGGTCATCCAGGACGGCCAAGTCGATCTGGACGCCCTTTCTGCTCTGGAGCGCGCGGGGAACAACCCCGCCACCGCAGCCGGTTATTTCATCGCAGGCAAGCATGAATTCGATCACGCCAATTTCGGTAAGGCCCGCCCTTATTTCGAATCTGCCTTACGTTACGATTCCCAGAATCCTACAATCCTGAATTACTACGCTGCTCTGCTAGTAAGAACCGGAAATGCGGGTGAAGCGTTGCCTTACGCCGAACGCGCCGTCCGTGCCGCGCCAGATTCACCCGACGCGCTCACTGTCCTGGGATATGTGCAATTTGCCAGCGACCACACTTCCGAAGCCATACGCACGTGGAAACATTCTCTCGAACTGCGCCCCGATGCGACCGTGCAGAAATACCTGGAAAAGGCGCAACGCGACGCCACCGCCGAGGCTGACTTCACCCAACACGAGAGCAGCCACTTCACCTTGAGATATGAAGGCAAGCAGACGTCGGACGCACTGCGCAGCCAGTTGGTCGCGACCCTCGAGTCGGAATACGACGACCTGGTGCGCGAGCTTGGCATTGCCCCCCGCAACAGCATCCCGGTCGTGCTCTACACCGAGCAGTCCTTTTTCGATGTGACCCAGGCGCCATCGTGGAGCGGCGCCGTCTTCGATGGAAAGCTGCGCATCCCCATCAACGGTTTGACCTCGGTCACGCCGGAGCTGGCGCGCGTACTGAAACACGAACTCGCGCACTCATTTATCAGCCAGCTTTCCAGCGGACGCTGCCCGCAATGGCTCAACGAGGGAATTGCCCAGGCTGTCGAACCCAAACAGGTAGCGCATGGCCAGCTTCTGGCTGAACTTTTCCGCACCCAGCGCGAGATCCCACTCAATGCCCTGGAAGGCAGCTTCATGCAGTTCTCCAGCACGCAGGCCACGGTGGCCTACGAAGAATCTCTCGCCGCAGTGCAATACATCAGCGATACCTACGGCATGAGCGATCTGCAACGCATCCTGGAAAGACTCGGGCAGGGCAGTTCAACCGAAGCCGCGCTCCGCGCCACCATCCACTCCGATTACGGCCAACTGGAAGCGGAAGTGGGCAAGTATCTCGCCGGCAAATACGGGAATTAAAGGAAAAACCGCGGGCCATTTCTGTACTGAATTCGGCATGCCTGAAGGCATGCCCTGATACGAATCTGCTTGTTCGCAACCCGGCCCTTATGTGATCACGGTCACTTCTGGCGGACGGAAATGTCAAAGTGGGAAAGCCGTTCCCCTGCCGGGTCCAGTCCTTTCGATCTACTTTTCCACTCGAATCCATTCCGTTCCTGCCGATCCATGGACTTAGTGAGCACACCGCGTCCGTTGTTTTTTGATTGGTTTTTGACTGAATTCTGTGGTAAGTTCTCGGCTCGATTTCCGATGGGTGCCCTTCACAAATTCGACCAACCGGCGCATGTCCCAACCCATGCCGACGTCCCGGAACTCCGCGGGGCCGAATTGGCGTCCGTCTACTACGGCCACCGCATGGGCGGCGATTTCTACGATTTCGTCCGCGTCGGTCCCAATCGCGTGCTGTTTGGCCTGCTGGACGTTGCCGGTGGTCTGGAGGACACTCGCGACATCGTTTCCGCCGCTCAGAGCACCTTCCGAACCGCTGGGGCTGAGCTGTTTGCTCGGCACGATATGAACGAAGCCAACGCCATGATGGAGCTTTGCCTGCAATTGAACCAAGCCGTCTTGAAAGCCGCGGATGGGGTTCGATCCTGCCCTGCATTTGCCGGTTGCTACGACGAGAGTTTGGGCATCGTCTGCTACTTCAACGCGGGCCATACCCCAGGTCTGACACGCGATCGCAAGGGCATCAGTGAACTTCCCGCCACCGGCTTGCCTCTGGGACTGTTCTCCCACATGATTTCAAATGCTTCCGTGGTTGCCCTTGAGCCCGGCGCTGTGCTGCTTCTCGCCTCCCGTGGAATTGTCGAGGGGAAACGCAAATCCGAAGAGTTTGGGCTAGAGCGGGTGAAAGAAGCGCTGCAGCAATCCAAGGGAGCAAGCGCAAAGGAGCATTGCGTATCCGTTCTCGACCAAATGCAGCAGTTCATGCACACTGCGCCAACTCACAACGACGTAACCACACTCGCCCTCGCTCGAAAAGGCGAGTAGGCTGTTCAGATGAAAACAGCACACGACAACGAACACGAAGGTTTTGGAAATTCACCGTCGAGCTGGTTTCGAGAATCTCTAGCCGATGCGATCCGATTTTGGGAGCCCCGGCGTGTGGTCTACAACTTGGTTCTTACCACGGTAGTTCTTGTCTGGTTTGCTGCGACGTGGCCCCATTTCCGCGCAGCCATGACCCTTTCTTCCCTCCTGATCTTCTGCGTGCTGGCATTGCTCGCCAATGCCTGTTACTGCGCCGCCTATTTCGTGGACATCCCGTTGCAGCGCTCATCGCTGAGCTTTATGTGGAGACGCCGCCGTTGGGGACTATGGATCGCGGGAACGCTTTTTGCAACGGTTCTGGCAAACTACTGGATCGCTGACGAGATTTATCCCTTTGTCCACTGACAAGAGGCTAGGACCGACTCGATAAGTGTGCTTGTCTGGAGATGTCCCAGACGAGCTGCCGTGCATGGGCATTCTTGGTTCGTGCGTAAATTCAAGAGTGAATTGTCCGTAAGCACAGATGCCGTGTTACGCACGGAAGGCCAGTTTGCCTAGCCTCGCAGTCGATGTCACAATACTTCCATGCAAAAATCCCTTACCACAGTCGTGTGCGTCGTCGCGACGGGAATGCTAACGCTCGGAAACGTCCTGGCGCAGCAGACTCCCGCGACAACAACTCCACAATCACCCGCGGCCGGAAACCAGACCGATTCCCCCCTCAAAACCCAAAAAGACAAAGTCAGCTATGCCATTGGGATGAACATTGGAAGTAATTTGCATAAGCAGTCCGTAGATGTTGACCCCAAGATCCTGCAGCAGGGTCTGGAAGACGGGATGGCGGGCGGCAAGACCCTTCTTTCGGAAGATGAGGCGCGCGCCACGCTTACCGAATTCCAGACCGAAATGCGCAAGAAGCAACAGGAAAAAATGCAACAGGCGGGGGCGGAAAATAAAAAAGCAGGAGATGCGTTCCTGGCCGCCAACAAGACAAAAGACGGCGTGGTTGCGCTACCCAGCGGTCTCCAATACAAAATCTTAACCCCAGGCACAGGACCGAAGCCGACCGCGAGCGATTCCGTGGTCTGCAATTATCGAGGTACGCTCATCGACGGTAAGGAATTTGACAGCTCCTACAAGCGTGGTCAACCGGCGACCTTCCCCGTTGCCGGCGTGATCAAGGGCTGGACCGAAGCGCTTCAACTCATGCCGGTGGGATCGAAATGGCAACTCTTTGTTCCCTCCGAATTGGCCTACGCCGAGCGGGGCTCGGGTCCAGACATTGGCCCGAACGCCACACTCATCTTTGAAGTGGAACTGATCTCGATTCAAAGCAAGGACAAGGACGACAAGGGCAAAGATAAAGACAAAGACAAGAAGGACAAGATGTAACCAGTCCATCGCTCGAAGCGCCGCGGACAAAGGTAGTCTCGCTTCGGCTAGCCCGAAGCGGGCTGACTTTATTGCCCCGCGGCGCGCACGACCCGGTGGGAAGGCAGCGCAAAAAACACAGCCAATCCTACATTCAGCAACAGACTGACCGGCACGTTTACCCACGCCAGGGCAATACAGGCCAAATAGAGGAGCGGGCCAACCGCATACTGGGCAGAGATTGTGCCCGTCGCGCCAGCATCCGCGTCCTTTCCCAGCAGGTTGCGGCTCGCATACCTCCACAAGATGTTAAAGAAAACCGCGATGACGAAGTATGTCCCGTGATACAGAATCGCCGCCGCCCGCTGGTCGCTGCCGCCAAGGTGTTGCGCCAGTACGGCAGTAGGAAACGGAACCGCAGTTACGCCCAGTAAAAGCAAAAGATTCAGAAACAGCAGCGTGTTATTCGACCGCCTGATGTGGGTGAACAGGCGATGGTGATTGATCCACATGATCCCGATAAAAGCGAAGCTGACCACGAAGGCGAAATACGAAGGCCACTGCCGCAGAAGTTGCCGGGAGAGATCTCCGCCGCTGGCAACCGGGATCTTGATTTCGAGGATCAGCAGGGTGATGGCAATCGCGAACACGCCATCTGAGAACGCTTCGATGCGCGCTGTTTCTTTTTCCATCAGAAAGACCGCTAGCGCGTCGGCGCCCGACTATTTGCCCCGTGTCGTTTTTCGTGCAGGCTCCGGTTTCGCGATCGGCGCCAGTTCGTCCGCGGTAACAAATATCGGCTCAATGTCAGTCGGGATCCCTTGCAGGCCATCCAGCGCCTTCCGCAACGCCGGACGCACCACGCCCAACTCGTCCAGGATCTTTTTCGCGCCCGCATAATCGCCTTCGGACTCGATGGTCAGAAGGTCGTGATCGAGATCAGCGATGGCAGTTTTTATCTTCGTCATGTCCACCGAAAACGTCCCGTCGGCGTGCTGTACAAACGCACCCTTGTCCATCAGGTAATTGAACTGGATCGCCATCCCTTTGCCATGAGCGTCGTTCAGCCCGAAGCGCAGCGTACGGAAAGAGGAAGCCAGATACGTCGTGTAAAGCTGCCGCTGCGCTGCCTCATCCGACGGCAGTGATTTACCCAGCCCCATCTCCTTGGCGTGGTCCATCATGTACTGCAGCGCGAACAACCCAGTCACGTCTGCTTTAGGTTCTTCGATCGCGCCGTACAACTCCTTCAACTCCTCGCGAGGAGTAGTGTCGCGCCCTTGAACTTTGATCTGATGCGGCCCCAGCCCGTGCATCAACTCATGCGCCAGAATATGCGTAAAGAACGGCTCGAAGCTCACGTCCACCATCGCCGTCTGAGACAATGTCCGCCGCGCAATCGGCAGCAGCACGCTGCGGAACTTTGCCTCCTGCACATTCTTCAGCATGACCCGCTTGCTGCCCTTCTGCTGCACCACCCGGTCGTCGTTGGGCAGATTGTATGCCGCCGTCTGTACTCCGTGAGCGCCGTCGCCTGCGTTAAGAATCTGGTCCACTACGCGTATCGGCGCCCCGGCACCCAGCTTCGGGTTTCGGTATTGCGGATCGATGGGCAAATTGTTTTCGATATCCTGCAGATGCTGGTTAAAAACCGAGAGCTTGGCTGTCTCATCCTCATCGCGCAGGTTTACGTAGGCCTCGAAAGACGCCTTATACCCAAAAATTTCGTCGTTGTAGGTTTCATACGGACCAATCGTGATGTCCAACGGCGCATCCAGATCCATCCACGCCATATCGCTTTCGTAGTAATCGTTGGAAAGAAAAGCGTCTGCCCGCAGCGTAAGAAATTTCTTCAGCGACACATTGTCGGTCAACTCGGCCGCTTGACGAAGCAAATCCGCCGCCCGCGTGAGGTCATCCGCATATTGCTGGCTGTACGGAACAGCGATAAGACCGCTGGGCGGCTTGCTATTTTCCCGCCACCGAATCACGGTGAAAAAGCTCTTCGCCTGCTCCTGCTCCTTTGGTGACAACTGCGCAGCCCAGCTCTCAAAAGCCTCTTTCGTCATGCTTTCGGGATAAAAGTTGGCTCCCATCGGCTTGCGCGCAGGCACGCCCGGCAAAAAAGCCTTGTAGTCGTCCAGGTCCGACCACGGTTTCTTGTTGATCCAAAAATAGTGCAGGCGCGCTTTGCCCAGCGGCGTAGAGTCTTTCTGTAAGCGGGCATAGAGCGCAAGGTTCCCGTCCCACATCTGCTGCATGAAGATGTCGTCCAGTATCCGGGCGGCCTCAATCAACTTCACCAATGCCTGCCGATCGCCGGTCGACAGCTTCGATGTGTCCACCCTGAGCAGTGTAGGCGCGAAACGGCTGGACATCTTCTCCAGTTGCGCCAGGTCGGGCGGTGCTCCACTCTTTTGTGCGTGCACTGAAATACTCGTCATTCCCAAAAGTACAAGAATAAAACAAATGGTGAGCTTCACAGCTTTCTCCTCCTATGCCCATGCCGGCCGCCTACCGTGGGGCGAAAACCGTTCATGATAGCAGGAGTGCGGTAGCCGTGGGCAGACCTGCGGAGGTACAATTTATAGAGTCCATGCGCCAACAGTACCTGTGGCTCCGCGGAATTCTTATGCGAAAACTTTTTCCGTTCCTCCTGTTTATTTCCCTAGTTGCTTTGCCCTTCATTCTCCGGGCCGATGATCAGGTGATCGAAGAAATTATTGCCCGCGTCAACAACCAGATCATCACCCGCAGCGAATACCTCCACAGCCAGGAAGAGTTGAAGAAAGAGGCGCAGCAGCAGGATCCGGTCAACGCGGATAAAGTCGTCTCAGAACGCGACAAGGATGTCCTTCGCGACCTCATTGATCAGGAATTGCTGCTCGAAAAGGGCAAGGACATGGGCATCACCGCGGATACCGAAGTCATTAAGAAACTGGACGAGATGCGCAAAGACATGAAACTCGACAGCATGGAGGACCTGGAAAAGGCCGCGCAATCCCAGGGAATCTCGTTCGAGGATTTCAAGCAGAACATGCGCAACCAAATCATCACTCAGCAAGTCATCGGGAAAGAGGTCGGCTCCCGGCTCGCCATCAACAAGGATGATGAAAAGAAATTTTATGACGAACACAAGAGCGATCTCGAACAACCCGAGACCATTCGATTAAGCGAAATCCTGATCTCCACGGAAGCAAAGCCTAACGATTCCACCGATGAAGCTCAACGGCTTCAAGCCGCGCAGTCGAAGGCGGACGACCTGCTGGCCCAGATTCGCAATGGCGCCAAGTTCGAGGATATTGCCAAGAAAAACTCCGAGGGCCCCACCGCCGCCCAGGGCGGCGACCTCGGTGAGTTTAAACGCGGCACCCTTCCCAAGGCATACGAAGACAAGACCTTTGCCATGAATCCAGGGGACGTTTCCGATGTAATCCGTACCAAGCAGGGATATGTGATCCTGAAAGTGGTTGAACATCACAACGCCGGCGTCCCCGCACTCAGCGAGATCGAGCCCCGCATCCAGGACGCGCTTTACATGAAAAAGTTACAGCCCGCGCTGCGGGAGTACCTCACCAAACTGCGTGAGGACGCATTCATCGACATCAAGCCCGGCTACGTGGACTCTGGCGAGAGCCCCAATCAGACCAAGCCCGTCGAAACCGCCACCAAAGAGCCCAGCGCCAAGGAACTCAAAAAGAAGAAAAAATTCGGCCTCTTTTAGTTTAAGCTGAGCCTGACCGGAGGAGCTCTCGGGTTCCTGATCGGCTAACAACCATGAAGGAATTTTTCCTCTCCGATTGCTGCAATCACGAAAATAAAGTCATCACTTCGAGTTTCGTGGTCGTTTCCAAGCAAGTCAAGCCGAAGAAAACCGGAGAACCCTACCTCGCCCTGACCCTCGCGGATCGCACCGGCCAGGTCGAAGCCAAAATGTGGGATAACGTCGAGGACGCGCTCGACGCTTTCGAGCAGGATGACTTCCTCAAAGTCAAAGGGCTGCTCAACAAGTACAAGAACCGCTTCCAGATCACCATTCACAAACTTCGCCGCCTTGGCGAGTCGGAGATCGACTTCTCCGATTATCTGCCCAAGACCACCAAGGACATCGGCGAGCTGTGGCAAACCCTGGCAACTTTCGTCGCATCCTTTCGCGACCCTCATCTCAAGGCACTGGTCGAAGCGTTCATGGCCGATCCCGAGATTGCCGAGGCCTACCGCAACGCTCCCGCCGCCAAAACTCTGCATCACGCCTACATCGGCGGGTTGCTCGATCACGTAGTCTCGCTATCTCGTTCCTGTGATCTGATGTGCCGGAATTATCCGCAGATTAATCGCGATCTACTGCTCACCGGCGCTTTCCTGCACGATATCGGCAAGATTCACGAACTTACCTACAATCGTTCTTTCTCTTACACCACTCGTGGCCAGTTGCTCGGGCACATGATCATCGAACTGGAAATGCTGCAAGCCAAGCTCGCCCAGTTTCCCGACTTCCCCGAGGAACTTAAAATTCTTGTTGAACACCTCATTATCAGCCATCACGGGGAATATGAATTCGGTTCACCGAAGTTGCCCATGTTCCCCGAAGCCCTGATGTTGCACTATCTCGACAACCTCGACTCCAAGATGGAGAGCATGCGCGCGCACTTTGAACGCGAAGCATCCTCGGAGCAACCATGGACGGGCTACAACTCTTCGCTGAGCCGTCCGCTCTTGAACTCGGCAAAATTTCTGGAGAAGAAGCGGCCGATCACTGCCGATTCAAGCTCCGCTTCCAGTTCAAGTGCGTCAGACACGCCCACCTTGGAGACGACATCCGAGCCTGTCCCCGCGACCACTCGTCAGGACAAGTTTTAGCCGGGAAGCAGGCTCTTGCTTTCGTGTTGCTCTGGCCAACCGTGATTTGCTCAGCTAAACTGCTTTCTAAATAAATCAGCGCTGACGGAGGAACTATGCGAATACACAAGCTATCGATTTCACTCGTTCTTTTGACTATGTTGCTGGGGTTTTCCATTGCGTGCTCCAAGAAACCAAGTGACGACACCATTGTGAAAGACATTCAGGACAAGGTCGCCGCTGATCCAGACACAAAGGATTCCCAGGTCAACGTGGCAGCCACTCAAGGCAAAGTTAAGCTGACTGGCACAGTGAAGACTCCCGCAGCTCAACAGAAGGTTGAGCAAATCGCCAAAGACGAACCGGGAGAGACCGGCGTCGATGATGAGACCGCAGTCCAGCCCGACGCGGCAGCCGCACCAGCGCAGGCCATGGCGCCACCTCCGCCGCCGGTCGAGAAACCCAAACCCATCGTTGTGCCGACAGGCACTACGCTCACCGTAACAGTGGGCCAGGCGTTGAGCTCCAAAACCAGCCAGTCCGGCCAAACCTTTATTGCCACGCTGGCGCAACCGGTGAGCATTGGAGGCAGGACGGCAATCCCCGCCGGGTCAACCATCAGCGGCACGGTGGTCACAGCCAAATCAAAAGGCAAGATAAAAGGCCAGGGCGAACTCACTCTCACACTCACGAGTGTCACCGTGAAGGGGCAAAACTATAACATCCAGACGGCTGCATGGGACAGCACGGTTAAGGGCAAAGGGAAACGAACCGCTGTCGCGACCGGCGGAGGAGCTGCTGGAGGCGCGTTGATTGGAGGAATCGCAGGCGGAGGCAAAGGAGCTGGCATCGGCGCTCTGGTGGGCGCAGGCGCCGGATTGTTGGGAGGAAGCCTGACCGGAAATCAGCAGATCGAAATTCCGGCCGAGTCGGCTCTGAGCTTCCGATTGTCCGCCCCGTTGACGCTCCCACCGCCGCGCGAGTAATTCGAGCCGTGCAGGCCAACCAGATTGGCCTGCACGGCTCCACTCTGAGAACCGACGCTTAACAACTGATTGTTCAAAACGCCCATGCTCGACTTCACTCGCTTTAAAATCCTGACCTTCGACTGCTACGGCACCTTGATCGACTGGGAGAGTGGCATCTTCGCCGCCCTGCGCCCAATCCTCACAGCCCACAACCAGAAGATGACCGACTCCGCGCTCCTGGAGTTGTACTCCGAACTCGAAGCCTCGGCAGAAGCGGGAGACTTCCTGCGCTATCGAGATGTCTTGCAATCCGTAGTGCGCGGCTTCGGCAAGCGTCTAGGGTTTTCGCCAACCGAAGCCGAAGTTCGTTCCCTGCCGGAATCGCTAAAGAACTGGCAACCGTTTCCAGACACCGTGGAAGCTCTGCGCAAACTCAAGAGCCGCTATC
>Ga0116219_10004129_pt1 | contig 11071 bp, 8 predicted proteins | sample Sb_taG_4_FD_91019 | JGI IMG/M metagenome (GOLD analysis project Ga0116219, IMG submission 91019) | Peat soil microbial communities from Weissenstadt, Germany - Sb_50d_6_BS metaG | ecosystem: Environmental > Terrestrial > Soil > Wetlands > Peat | place: Germany: Weissenstadt | collected 2010-09-21
CAAACCTCACGAGGCGATCCGCTCCACCAGTAGAGGCAAGTGCGTCTCGGTAGTAGGATGTTCTCAGCTTCCGATGCGCTCTACACCGATCATCACCGGGCTCATCCTGGTGGCTACCCCCGTTGGCGTTCTAGGGTTAGCGGCCCTGCTGCTATGGCTGTCGGGCGATTGGCGCTGGGTGGAGGGCTGGATGTTCGGTCTTTGGTGGGTATCCTTCATGGCCACCCTTTATTTGTGGCTTCGCCTCAGGGACCCTGCGCTGTTGGCCGAGCGCATGCGCATGCCCGGCAGCGGCGGTGAACCGCGCGCCGATATGGCTATCCTCATCGGGATAAAGGTGTGCTTCCTGGCTTCGATCGTTGTGCCGGCGCTGGATGTGCGCTTCGGTTGGACACCCCGTCTACCGCTGTGGAGCGAAGTATGCGGAGGCATCCTGCTCCTCGGGGGCAGTTTCCCGTTCTTCCGCGCATTCACCGACAACACGTTTGCGTCGCAGTTGGTGCGGATTCAGACCGAGCGCGGGCAGCATGTCATTGACACGGGTGTCTATGGCTTTGTTCGCCACCCTATGTATCTTGGGGCAAGCCTGGTATTCTTTGGCGCGGCGTTGCTGCTCGGCTCCGTTTATGGCGTTCTCGCAGGCCTCGCCATGGTCGGACTGCTCGTTGTGCGCATCTTTGGCGAAGAGAAGTTGTTGGCACGCGATCTGGAAGGCTACAAGGAATATCTCCAAAAGGTGCGTTACCGGTTAGTACCACGCGTCTGGTGATCACCCGTCAACCGATTTCCGGCTCTCGATCAGGAAGGTGTTGTCGGTATCCGACTCACTGAACCCTTTCAACTAAGAGAAGACTGCTGTAAGCCCATTAAATGTTGTGCCAAGTCATCTAGGCAACCAATCGCGCAGCCATCCTGCGTTCTGTCTCTGCTACCTGAGGCACTGATGGAGTCGTGCGGTTGCAGTCACAACAGTTTCCAAGACCATTGATGGCTTACCGCACGCCTAGCGATGACCACGGAGATACCAACGAACGAGTCTCATCTTTGTGCATAAACGATTCCGGAAGCGCGATACGGAGGATCGGAAATCAAGCGGATGTAAGCAATCAGTGCGTCAACATCGCTCTTGCTCAGACTGTAGCCATAAGGTGGCATCAAGGCAGACTTGTTCAGCGCGGGTCCGCCGTGGCTGATGATGGCGGTCAAATCGGCATCGCTCATTTTGTTGAGTGTGTCGCCCTCGGTGAAGGGATGTGGCTTGACCTCAAGATTGTCGTAATTGGAAACACGCTCTGCCGTGGACTCCGGATTGTGGCAACGGGAACAATATTTGTCATCAAGCCGGAACCCCACCTGCTGCTGATATCCCAGCGCGATTTCTTCAATTTTAAGTTCGACGGGTTTCCGAGCTTTGGTAAGTGTGCGCGCGGTCAGCTGATACCGGCCTGCCATGCCGCCGAGTCGGACATTGGTCGTGAATTGTCCGCTGGTATCGGTAGTACCGATTGCGGGCTCGAAGCTGACGCCAGCCGGACCACTAAAGGTGACCGGTGCGCCAACAACCGCAGTTCCTTGATCGTCATTCACCTGCACGACGACGGGCTGAGCAAGCACCATGCCGGTTGCACCGATCTGCTTGCCTCCGCTCGACTCAACCAGAGCTGTGCCGAAATTTGTAACCAGGAGCGGCGTTCCTTTGCGAGAGCATCCGAAAAGCGTCAAACCCAGCAAGACAATGAGCATGGCTCGCGTTTTCATTTCCTCGCCTCCTGCTTGAGCGTCGTCAGGAATGCGGTGAGTGCGCGGGCATCTTCGTCGTTCATGTTGCGGTTCGGTTCGATGGTCCCTGGCCGCAGGGTTTGCGGGTCTTTCAACCAGTGGTAAATCCACGCTGCGTTCAGACGCGAACCCACCTGCGTGAGTGTCGGCCCGATGTAGCCCTTGTCTACCTTGGTATCGACGATGTGACACGACTGGCACGCATACTTGGAATAGAAAAGCTGGCGTCCCTGCTCGATCTGAGCGGGCGGATAGCCGCTGGATGGCATCGAATCGCGATCAAAGGCAGGCGTCTGATAAACCGTCATAATGTAATCGGTCAGCTCCGTAATGTCGCTGTCTGAAAGATTGAACCTGGGCATGCGGCGGATGAGCGCGGGGCGCAGCGTGCCGGGATTCTTCAAGAATGCCTGCAGCCAAGACCGCTGCACAGAACTGCCTTCCCAGGTCAGGTCGGGAGCCATGTCTCCGCCACGGCCGTTAATGGCATGGCAACTGAAGCAGGCCAGATCTGACATAAGCTGTCCGGCCTTGCCCGCGGGTTGATAATTCGAAGGCGGTTGCGCGGGCACGGTTAGTGCCAGCGGCAAGTCATGGGCGCGGTCGGTGAATGCGAGCAAGGCGGTGGTCAGAGCATCAATCTGTGCCGGTGCGAAAGTGTACTGCGGCATCTTCAGTGCCGCTCCGAACGCCCGGGGTTGACGGATCTTGGCCGAGATGTAATCCGGAAGAGAATGCTGCATCCCCGGCAGGAAAATAACCTGCGTGAGCGGCTTGCTTCCGATGCGGGTCAATTCCGGGGCGAAGTTATCCGGCTTCTTGATGCCGCTGATCGCGTGGCAGGAGGCGCAGCCGTTCTCGGTCACCAGAAGCTTGCCGTGCGCAATCTGCTCCGGCGTGGCGGCGTCGAGGTGCACGTTGGCCAACAGATCGGAATCGGTCTTATTTCCAAGGTAGCCCGTCAGCAGGGAAACTTGTTGATCGGTGAAACGGTAGTGCGGCATGGCCGTTCCCGGATCGTAGACGCGCGGATTGCGTACCCATGCCTGCAACCATTCCGGCTTTGCCTTGGTGCCAATCCGAGTTAGCTCGGGACCAACATCGCCGCCAACCACATTTCCGGCAGCGTTCTGCACGGCATGGCAGGAGGCGCAGAATGACTCTCCGTACAAACTGGCTCCGGCCGTCGGATCGGGCGCTTTCTTGTCGTTGTTCACCGGTGCCGTGTCTCCAGCGACTGGCGTGCTGTTTGCGATCAGAAAGGCGGAAATATCGCGCGCGTCCGGATCGCTCAACTTAAAGTTCGGCATGGTTGCAGTGACGGCGTAAGCCTGAGGATCTTTTAGCCACGCATAAATCCACTCCCGCGTGGTCTTATCGGCGATGTGTTCGAGCGACGGTGGATCATCGGTCGGTTTGATCGCGGTGCCGTCGGCGAGCTTGATGGTATGACAATGCACGCAGCCGTATCGACTCAGAAGATTGCGGCCCGAGTTCAGTTGCGGCGTGCCTATTAAAGCAGCTCGATGGCATTGTCCGCAGGAAGATTGCACGTACCGCGCCGGCAAAATTGGCTGTTCCCATGCCAGCGTGCTGCTGTGCGCTTCTTCGACGGTGGTCGCGGGTCCTTGTCCGCGGTGACACATGGCGCAGCCGAACTGATCGGATGTATGCGGGATTACCGGATGCGTGCGGAACGGTTGCGTGCTGACATCCGACAAGCTGGCTTCTTTTAATCCGACGTGGCAGGTGGTGCAGCGATCGACGACTCCCAGTTGTGGAAGCCAGATCTGCTGGATCCCCGCGTGAAAATGGCGCTGCAATGTAACCGCGTCTCCCCGCGTCCGAACCAGTGCCAGATATTGCTTCTGGTAATGACGCCATTCACTGAAGTAATTCTTCGCCGGTGCAATGGCCAGCGAAATTAATAACAGCAGGCTGACCACACCAAAAGCGCGAACTGGATGGCCGAACAACGTCTGCCACAGAGACGTCGGGTTTTGGGAGGATGATTGCAATTAGCTTCTCCAGGGCAACACCCAGGACCAGCCTGGGCCGCGAAAGAAAGTACCAACCGCTGTGAGTACGGCCAGCTCGAACAGAAACCAGGTCATGATCCAGAAAGAAAGTGGTTTCGCAGCCAAATAATGCCGGAAAGGCGAAGGCGATTGCGGCGAACTTTGCGCCGCCAGCGCCATGAACCCGGCGACAATCAGGGTCGGCGCCAGCGCTACATACACGTCAAAAAACAACAAGAATAAAGAAAGCGCAGCCGCAGCCAGATAGAAAATAAGGATGCGCCGTTTGCGATCGTTCAGGAAAACGCCTTCGGCCTCGACGTTAATGTTGAAATAAGGAATCACGACCAGCGCGATCACAACCAGAGTCGGAACCAGCACACCCGCCACGACCGGAGGAAAGTAGTGCAGCATTTCCTGAAGTCCGAGAAAGTACCACGGTGCTTTGGCGGGATTGGGTGTGTGCGAGGGGTCGGCAATGCCCTCAAGCGGCGCGTTGAACAGCAGTGCCACGCCCACCAATGCGATCGTTAGCACCTCGATGGCGACGATGGCGCGGAACAGAACCTCGGGGTAGGTCTGAATCTGATCTTCGTCGGTGGTCTTGACCTGCGCCGAAGTTCGCCTCGTGACGAACACAACTCGCCTCGGCGACTTGCGCGCGTTCGAGTCTATTCCGGCGATGAAATCTTTTGGATCGGTCATGGTTGTTATTGCGCCCCCTTCACGGCCGCCGCAGTCGATTGAGCAGCGAGTGTTCTTGGCTCGCTCTGATGCGCATAGAGGCCGCCATCTTTGCGAATGCGCCAGAAATGAATTGCAACAAACAGCATTGCGACCAGGGGAAGAATCATGCAGTGCAGAACGTAGAAGCGCAGCAGCGCGTTGGCATTGACTATATTTCCGCCCAGCATTAAGAAGTGAACCTTGTTGCCCATCCACGGTACGGCGGACGCAATATTCGAACCCACCGTGATCGCCCAAAATGCCAACTGATCCCAAGGCAGCAGATATCCCGTGTAGCTGAGCAGCAGCGTGACCAGCAGCAGGATGACTCCAATGACCCAGTTAAACTCGCGGGGCGGTCGATAGGCTCCGCGATAGAAGACCTTGAACATGTGCGCGAACACCAGAAACACCATTGCATGTGCCGACCAGCGATGCAGGTTGCGGAGAAATAATCCGGATGAAACTACGAACTGCAAGTCTTTGGTGTCGGCATAAGCCTGCGGTACCGAGGGATGGTAATAAAACATCAGCGGAATACCAGTCGCGACCAATATCAGGAACGTTCCGAAGGTCAGTGTGCCCAGATACCAAGTGGTGCTGAAGCTGAGCATGCGGGTCCGCACCTTAGTGGAAAAAAGGTGCAGGAATACGTTCTGTTGGATCGCCAGAGCCCGGCGCAGAGTGCTGGATCCGGTCCCGCCGCGGAAGACCGACCGCCAAACCCGCGTGCCGCGCAACTCGTCGAAATAGTTATTTATGTTTTTCGCCACGCTCACACCCTCACAAACTGCATGGGACGAATGTTGATGGAACGGTCCACCATGAGATCACCCTCGTCGCTGATCGAAGTTTGTAGCCAGGGCAGCGGCTTCGGAGCCGGGCCTTCGATTTTGACTCCGTCGCGCGTGAACTTGCTGCCATGGCATGGACAAGCGATGATGCCCAACTCGGGTTTCCATGCAGTCATGCAGCCAAGATGAGTGCAAATGGCACTCAGAGCAAAAAAACCTTCCTGGGCATGGATGAGATAAATTCCCGAGTTCACATCCAGCGTGACGGAATTCACCGCATAATTTTCCGGCTTGCCCGCGTTCACGATGGGAGACGGTTCGTAGAAAACGTTTGGCGAGAGATACTGGTAAGCAAACGCCACGGTCCCGGCAGCGGCGATGCTCAGTGAGCCCAATCCGAGCTTCACGAAAAAGGCGCGGCGATTGAACTCTTTCTCATGCGGCGCGATTTGCTTTTCTTCAGGCATCGGCTATTTTGGGCCTCCAGCCATGACTGGCGCTTTGGGTCTGAGTGGACCATCGATGGATTCGACCGAAATTAATCCGGTCGGCTCCACCGAAACCAGGTTGTAGGATTCCATCGTGATGGTGCCCACGGGACAACGCATGGCGCACAGCCCACAGCGAATGCAGCGAGTCTCATCTTTCAGCATGGCGGACCCGGTCACGATCCCGAGTTCGTCGGCTGCCACTTCGTCAAGCTCGACGCCAAACAATTCCTGATGTTCGCGGATTTGCTGCACCGCCTCAGGCTCGAACTGAATGCGATCCAGTGACACAAGCGATAGGCAGTTTTCCGGGCACACATCGACACAGCCGCCGCACAGAATGCACATGCTCCCATCTTCCGGACTACCTTCGAAGACGGTGTTCACCCAGCAATGCAGGCAGCGCTGGGCTTCTTCCATCGCCGACGCAGCGTCGTAACCCACCTCAACTTCGGTCACTCCGGTGCGGCGCTCTAAGGGAAGCATTGGGATTGCGGGACGCTCCAAGTCCAACAACTCCAGGGGCATGGTGTGGCGCTTAAAGACTTCGACTTCGACCATGGGCTCGGGATGCTTGCGGCCACGCAGAAACTCGTCAATGCCAACAGCGGCGCGCTTCCCGTCGGCAACGCTGTCGATGATCAAGCGCGGACCGAACACGCAATCGCCACCGCCAAAAATCCCGTTCGCCGAAGTCATCAGGGTTTGCGGGTTCACCGCGATCAATCCCCGCGGAGACAGTTCGACACCGTCTTCAGGTTTAAGGAAATCCAGCTTCGGCGCCTGGCCGACCGCCATAATAATGGTGTCGCACTCCAGTTGCGTTTCACTGCCCTCGTAAAACGCCGGATTGAAACGCTTATTCTGATCGAAGACCCATTTCGTCTTTAAAGTTTCGAGCGCAACGACCTTTCCGTCTTTGCCGATCATGCGCTTGGGACCGAGCCCAGGATGCATGACGATGCCTTCGGTTTCGGCCTCTTCAATCTCTTCCAGTGCTGCCGGCATTTCTTCGCGTTTTTCAAGGCAGACAAGATGCACCTCCTGCGCGCCTAAACGAAGCGCAGAGAGTGACACGTCCACCATCTCTTTCGTAGCGACAGCGCTTATGTTTTCCTGCGAGGGCTCAAGGTCTTCTACTCCGGCAACATGTTGGCGCACCACTTCGCGAGCCGCCGACCGCGCCACATCCATGGCCACGTTGCCGCCCCCGATGACAATGACTTTCTTGCCGATCGTGAATTTGTACCCGAGGTTCACGTTGAGCAGAAAATCAATGCCCTTGTATACCCCATCGAGATCAACTCCGGGAATGGTGAGATCGCGGCTGCGATGTGCGCCCACGGCAATCAGCACTGCATCGAAGCCCTGGTGGCGCAAATCGGAAACAGTGAAGTCACGTCCGGCTGCCTGATTGAGCCTCAGAGTGATGTCGCCGGTCGCCAGAATCTCTCGCACTTGCGCTTCCACCACGTCACGAGGCAAACGGTATTCAGGAATCCCGAGGTAGAGCATCCCGCCGGCGACAGGAGCGGCTTCAAAAATGGTGACGGAGTAACCCATCAGAGCCAGGTCATGCGCCGCCGAGAGTCCGACCGGCCCGCCGCCGACCACAGCGACTTTGAAAGCCAACTTGTTCTGAACTCGTCCCGCATTGACGTCGACAGGATACTTCGATTCAGGGCCGTGCCGCTCCGTCAGAAAACGCTTGAGCGCGCGAATCGCGATGGGACGATCGATATCTCCGCGACGACAAGCCGTTTCGCAGGGATGGGCACAAACCCGCCCGCAAATGCTGGCCAAGGGATTGGGATCACGGGCAAACTTGTAAGCTTCTTCAAATCGTCCTTCCGCGATGAGCGCGACATACCGCCCTGCGTTGGTGTGAGCGGGACAAGCCATCATGCAGGGAAAGTTGGTGTTCAACCAGTCCCGGTCGACTTTTTTGTCTTTGTACCGTTTCAGCAAGATGGCATTCCCAGTGTGTTCGTTGGATGGAAAGCATTCTACTCGCAGAAGTGGATGGAGCGGGCGTTATCGCCCGCTCTTTATTGTTTTTCTTATTTGCTGACGGTGAAGTCGGCTTTGGTCTCGCCCGCCACGTTGACTGGCTTGGACTGGTTCTTGGCGCCCTCGTGCCAGACAACAACTGTGTAGCTGCCGTCCGGAACGTCCTTGATCTTGTAATTGCCGCTGTCGTCCGTTTGGGCAAAATAGGGAGTTGGGCTGACAACGAGATATCCAGCCATTTCCGGGTGCACATTGCAGAGCAGAGGAACGACACCAGCCTTATCGAATGTAAAGGGTCGCTTCTCGCCCTTGGGCCATGTCCCCAGATTGTGTCCCGCTTTCTTATCGCCGCTGATGGAAGTCCAGAAAACGTTGTGTTGCACATTGTCGCTATTCAGGAACTCAACGGTTGTGCCCTGTTGCACGACCACGATGTGCGGCACAAACATCAGTCCTTTTTGGTCAATGACCGTGTGGTCCTTGGGAGCGGGAAACGTTTTGCCCGCAATGGCATCGACGTAAACCACTGACTGACCCTTCATTCCGCTAACTTTTCCCTCGATATCGCCGGCCCACGCTACGCTGCCCAGCCCAACCATCAGTACCGCCAATATGAATCCTTTGCGCTTCATTGCGTTTTTCTCCTTTGGATTTGTGAGTAGTTGCTAGCCTGCTTTTCAGAAAATGAATTTCGCATCAAGGTAGATCGTGTTGTTAGAGCTCGCATTACGGCCCGAACCGTCATAGTTCGTGCTGCCGCCGTTGAAGCGGGTGTAGCCGGTATATTGGGCGGCAAGCTGCAGATTCTGCCAAGCCCAATATGAGACGTTTGCGATGTACCCGGAACTCCTCGGGCTGTCGTTGGCAAAGCCGCTGACTGCTCCTGGAGCGAACAGTAAAGGATCGTTTGTTCCGCTAGTATCGAACCAGCCGAATGTTCCCGAAACGCGATTGCCGAAGTGGTATTCGGCATTCGCCATAACGGTGTTGAGATGATGCAAGCGCTGTGTTGCTGCAGCCTCGACGAAAGAAGCTAACAAATCGGAATTCTCGTGGATGTACGTCCCGCGCAGTGAAAGCACGTCCTTCCTGAATAGCGTGCGATCATACTGAGTGTCGAAAGCAAAATCCGTGAACTCATCTTCCAGGCCCGCGATCGCGTTGGGCGTAGACTGCATGTGGATTCCATAAGTGCCCACCTCGAACTGCGTTGTCCCCGTTGATTGCTGCCAGGCGGCTCGCCAATACGGCGCGACTCCGCGGATGTTATTTGCGAAACCGGTTCCTGGATTTGGCTGAGGGCCGCCCACGTGCTCCGAGCGATAAACCGCTGCGTCCAGATACCAATGGTTGTCCCACATCGCGTAGCCGCCGAACCCTGCGACGTCCTGCGCCAAACCACCATCGATGATGGGGGCGGTGCCGGGAGTGGGCGCAAAATCATTGGAGATCCATGGATAACCCCATGCCGGCGTGCTGTTCCAAAGGTCCTCCACAGTCGGATTATTGTTGAGGTCCAAGCCGTAAACCAGTTCCTTGCCGCTCAGTTTCGTCTTATTCGCGAAGCGGATATCAGAGTTGTCGCTGGTGAAATGGTCATCATGAGTGTCGTAAGTCACTTGAACAAAGCTGCCGACGTGAGAGGTCCATGCGCCAGACAGAAAAAGCGATATATCTTGAGGAAATTCGAAATTGCCATTCTGGGTACCAGGTATCGGAGACTTGGTTGAGGTAAATGACGTTTCCAGCATCACGGAAAGCGGCAGCGAAGCGAGAAGATCAAGTGCGGCGTGCGATTTGCCTGAATCCGCGTGGACCGTCTTGGTCTCGTCTGCTTTATCAACGTAACCAAGCAGCTTGAACCTTCGACCCGCAGGGTTAAGTTCCGGAGGCGTGTAGTGGCAGCCACTGCACGCCAAGCCCGTTTGCCGCGCATAGCTTGGAACCGCCAAAACGCGGGGCGGGTTCAGTGCCGAAAACCCCAAAACTATGATAGGAGTTGTGGCGAGTAAAGAGGCCACAATTTGTTTTATTTCGGATCTCATTATTGTCTCCCAAATCGTGCTGATTGGTGTTGAGCGATGTCGCAGTATCTGATTCGCGAACAACATTCCGCTGTGACTAAGCGCACCCTGCGTGGTGATGTATGTCACAAGCGGCAGACATGGAGACGATTGAAGTAAGGGTGGACCACCCAAAACAGGCTCCAATGGCGACGCTCAAGCACGTCACTGACAGCGCAGAAGGCTTCCCACATCGGGATGGTGCCGCGAATGCGGACGGCACTTCATCCCCCCACCGGACGCACTGGACAACGCTGAACGAAACGCAGCCCATATGCAGAACACATCCTGAAACAAAAACCAGTGGACTTCGCCGGGGAAGCACTGATCCGCGTGGCCGAGCCAAGGACCGTCCTGATGAACATTTCCACCGCTCCTTGGAAGGGCCTATAATCGGCTGCATCCATGGCGTTGGCGAACGGCACGAGACTGGGCCCTTACGAGATCGTCGCTCCGCTGGGTGCTGGTGGAATGGGGGAAGTGTATCGGGCGCGGGACACGCGGCTGGACCGCACCGTCGCCATCAAGATTCTTCCTGCGCATTTTGCTGACGATGCGACACGCCGCCAGCGCTTCGAGCGCGAAGCCAAAGTTGTTTCCAGCCTGAATCATCCGAACATCTGCACGCTGCACGACATCGGCCACCAGGACGGAGTTGATTTCATTGTCATGGAATACCTGGAGGGCGAGTCGCTGGCCGAGCGACTGGAAAAGGGGCCTCTGCAGGCAGTTCAGGTACTGCAGTATGGGACGCAGATTGCCAGCGCGCTCGACAAAGCGCACCGCAACGGTGTAACCCATCGTGACTTGAAACCCGGAAACATTATCCTTACCAAATCCGGCGCCAAGTTGCTCGACTTCGGGCTAGCGAAAGCAGAACCAGCGCAGTCTCTGGCGCAGACGCTGACGGATGCGACTCCGCGCTCCCTTCCGATGACCAAGCTGGGCGCAGTTATCGGCACCGTTCCCTACATGTCTCCCGAGCAGCTGGAGGGGAAAGAGGTGGATGCGCGCAGCGATATTTTCTCGCTCGGCGCCGTCCTCTACGAGATGGTGACCGGGAACCGCGCCTTTCAGGGCAACAGCGAGTTCAGCGTGGCTTCTGACATCTTGCACAAAGACCCGGCACCGATAAGCACGCTCCAGCCGCTCACGCCGCCCGCCCTTGAACGGACCATCCGGGTCTGTCTGGC
>Ga0116219_10004140_pt1 | contig 11041 bp, 7 predicted proteins | sample Sb_taG_4_FD_91019 | JGI IMG/M metagenome (GOLD analysis project Ga0116219, IMG submission 91019) | Peat soil microbial communities from Weissenstadt, Germany - Sb_50d_6_BS metaG | ecosystem: Environmental > Terrestrial > Soil > Wetlands > Peat | place: Germany: Weissenstadt | collected 2010-09-21
ACGTCGGCGTGCCGGGACAGCACGTAGTAGTCGTGGTCGGGCCTGCCCGCCGGGACGACGTGGTGCACCGGATCGTGGTCGCGCAGCGCGCGGTACATCGGCCATGGACAGGGCCAAGTGTCGGCGCTCGCGAGCTCGAACCGGGGCGGAGCGGCGTGAGACACATCTACCGACATGTCTTATTCGTACGACACTTGCGCGAAGATGTCAAACGTAACCAGCGCCCAGCGTACGGCCCGCTGCACGTTCGCGGCCGAGCGTGCGGCCAGCTTCACGTTCGAGCCGCCAGAGGCCAAAGCCGCGAACCCCCTAGATCGCCGCGCCCGGGTTCAAGATCCCCAACGGGTCCAGCGCCGCCTTGATGCGCCGGTTCAACGCCATCACCTCGGGTCCCAGGTACCCGGAAAGCCACGGGCGCTTCAACCGGCCCACGCCGTGCTCGCCGGTGATCGTGCCGCCCAGGCCGACGGCCAGGTCCATGATCTCGCCGAACGCCAGATGGGCGCGCTCGGTCATCGAGGCGTCGGCGGGGTCGTAGACGATCAGCGGGTGGGTGTTGCCGTCGCCGGCATGCGCGATCACCGAGATCATCAAGTCGCGCTCAACCGCGATCCGCTCGATTCCGGTGACCAGCTCGCCCAGCGCCGGAAGCGGCACCCCGACGTCTTCCAAGAGCAGCGACCCCTTGGCCTCGACCGCCGGGATGCAGAACCGGCGGGCGGCGACAAACGCCTCGCCCTCGTCCGGATCGTCGGTCGAAAAGACTTCCAGGGCACCGTTTTCGGCGAACACCTCGGCCATCACCGCAGCGTCCTCCGAACCGCCAAGCCCGCGCTCGTCGGACCCGGCCACCAGCATGGCGGCCGCCGAACGGTCCAGGTCCATGCGCAACGTGTCCTCGACGGCGTTGATCGCCACCGAATCCATGAACTCCAGCATGGACGGGCGAAGCCGCGCGGTGACCCCGAGCACCGCGTCCACCGCCGCCCCCACCGAACCGAAGCTGGCCACCACGATGCTCGACGCGTTCTGCGCAGGCACCAGCCGCAGCGTCACCTCGGTGATGACGCCGAGGGTGCCCTCGCTGCCGACGAAGAGTTTCGTCAGCGACAGCCCCGCGACATCCTTCAAACGCGGACCGCCGAGCCGTACGGCGGTGCCGTCGGCCAGCACCACCTGCATGCCCAGCACGTAGTCGGTGGTCACGCCGTACTTCACGCAGCACAGCCCGCCGGCGTTGGTGGCGATGTTGCCCCCGATGCTGCAGATCTCGTACGACGACGGGTCGGGCGGGTACCACAAGCCGTGGTCGGCGGCGGCCTTCTTCACCTCGGCGTTGAACAGCCCGGGCTGGCAGACCGCGGTGCGCGTGACGGGGTCGACGGTGATGTCGCGCATCTTCTCCGTCGACAGCACGATCCCATCGTCCAGCGCGGTCGCCCCGCCCGACAGGCCGCTGCCGGCGCCGCGGGTCACGACGGGCACCCGGTTGGCCGAAGCCCAGCGCAGCACGGTCTGCACCTCCTCGGTGCGCCGCGGCCGCACCACGGCCAGCGGTTTGCCCGCCGACGGGTCGAAGGCGCGGTCCTGCCGATAGCCCTCGGTTACCGTCGGGTCGGTGACGACCATCCCCTCGGGCAGGCCGGCGATCAACTCCGCCAGTGGATCACGACTCACGCACCGATCCTACGGTCGCGCGGTCGAGTTCCCGCAGCGACGGCAGGCCGCACGCGACCACCCCGATCAGCAGGATCGGCACCGCCAGCGCCAAGAATGTCCACCGAAGTCCGGCCGCGTCGGTCAGGGGACCGGCCACCAGGAGGCCCAGCGGGCCCGCGGCGTAGGTCAGCCCCGTCATGACTCCGACGACCCGGCCGCGCAGCCGTTGCGGGGCCCGCGTCTGCATCACGTAGTTGTAGATCGGCGCGATCGGCCCGTAGACCACGCCGGTCACCGCGCACAGCAGCAGGATCACCGGCAACGACGGCAGGAACGCGATGCCGGCCGTCGCCGCGCCGAAGGTGAGGGTCGCCGTCAACACCGCGGTGCGCCGCCGCATGTACCCGGACAACATGGCATAGCCGAGGGCGCCGGCCACCCCGCCGAACGCGAGCGCCATCAACGCCCAACCCAACTCGGCTGGCTGATGCCGGTCGGCGAAGTACTTGGGAAAGAGCACGCTTTCCATCGGCAGGTACAGCGCGGTGACGGCCAGGTCGATCAATCCCAGCGTCCGCAGCACCCGCAGGTTCCACACGAAGCGCATTCCCTCCGCGATGCCGGACCACAGTCCGTCGGGGCGCACCCCGTGGTCGGGCTTTCCGGTTCCCTCGAGCCGCAGCGCGGCCATGGCGACGAAGGACAACCCGAAAGCCCCCGCGGTGATCCACATTGTGTTGATGCCGCCGACGGTGGCGATCATCAGCCCGCCGATCCCGGGACCAACGATGTACGCCACGTTGAGGATCGCCTCGTAGATGCTGTTGGTGCGGTCCAGCGACCAGCCCGCGCGCGCGGCGGCCTCGGGCAGCATCGACTGACGCGCCGTAGTCCCGGCCGGGTCGAAACCGGCCGCGAGGAAGGCCAATAAAGCCAGGACCGCGACGCTGAGCGCCCTCTCGCCGCACCACCACGCGATCATCGGGACGGTGACCACCGCGCTCGCCGACAGCGAATCGGAGACCAGTGACACGCGGCGACGCCCGAAAAAGTCGACCGCGGCACCGGCCACCAGCGTGGACAACACCAGCGGCAGCGTCGCGGCGGCGGCCACGATCGACGCGTCGCGGGCGCGGTCGTCGTGCTGCAACGCCAGCCACGGGAAGGCGACCAGCGAGATGCCGGTACCCGCCGTCGCCGACAGCGTGGCGAACAGGATCAAAAAGACGGGGCGTGTCATGGCGTATCGCGGCTGAATCTAACCCAAAAAACACGACGGCAATCGGCAAGTTTCGCGCCCGCCGCCGGCCGAATGCTTCGATGGTCGTGTGCTCGCCCACCCACGCACCGGCCAGGCGTTCGCCTCCCCGGTAGGCCCCGGCGCCGGATGGCCCGGCGACCCGGCGACGCCAGGAACCCCGGTCGCCGCCGACGCCGCCCAAGTAACTGTCTTGAGCACCCGGGCCGGTTCGATCCCCGAACTCGACGCGATGGTCAGCGTCTGTCGGGCGTGCCCCCGGCTGGTCGGCTGGCGCGAGGACGTCGCCGTCGCCAAACGCCGCGCCTTCGCCGACCAGCCGTACTGGGGGCGGCCAGTGCCAAGCTTCGGATCCCGAAAGCCCCGGCTGCTGATCGTCGGATTGGCGCCCGCGGCGCACGGGGCCAACCGGACGGGGCGGATGTTCACCGGCGACCGCTCCGGCGACCAGCTATACGCGGCGCTGTACCGGGCCGGCCTGGTCAATCAACCGCTCAGCGTCGACGCCGCAGATGGCTTGAGCGCCAAACAGATTCGCATCGTCGCGCCGGTGCGGTGCGCGCCCCCCGCCAACGCGCCGACCCCGGCCGAGCGGGACACCTGCTGGCCCTGGCTGAACGCCGAATGGCGCCTGGTGTCCGATCATGTGCGGGTCGTCGTGGCCCTGGGCGGGTTCGCCTGGCAGGTGGCGCTGCGCCTGCCGGTCGCGTCCGGGCTGCCCAAGCCGCGGTTCGGCCACGGCGTCGTCGCCGAGCTGGGATCGGGTGTTCGGCTGCTGGGCTGCTACCACCCGAGCCAGCAGAATATGTTCACCGGTAGGTTGACTCCGGTGATGCTCGATGACGTCTTCGGAGACGCGAAGAAGCTGGCAGGGATCAAGTGACTGACGTTTTGGTTTCCGGCGCCAGCGTGGCCGGCATCACGGCGGCGTACTGGCTTGGGCAGCATGGCTATTCGGTCACCGTGGTGGAGCGCCACCCCGGTCCGCGGCCCGGCGGCCAGGCGATCGACGTGCGCGGTCCGGCGCTGACGGTGCTCGAACGCATGTGGTTGCGCGCCGCCGCCGACCATCTCAGGACGCGCATGCGCGGTTCCTCCGTCGTGGACCGCGACGGCAACGAGCTGTCCCACGACACCGAATCGACGCCCACCGGCGGTCTCATCGCCAGCCCGGATATCGAGCTGCTACGCGATGACCTCGTCGAATTGCTCTACCAGACAACCCAACTGAGGGTCGAATTCCTCTTCGGCGACAGCATCGTGTCGTTGCAGGACGACGGCAGCTCGGTCCGGGTCACCTTCGAGAACGCCGCCGAGCGCAGCTTCGACCTGGTCATCGGCGCCGACGGACTGCACTCCAACGTGCGCCAGCTGGTCTTCGGCCCCGAGGAGGAATTCATCGAGCGGCTGGGTACTCACGCGGCGATCTTCACCGTGCCCAACTTCCTGGACCTCGACTACTGGCAGACCTGGCATTACGGCGACGCCACCATGGCGGGCGTCTACAGCGCGCGCAACAACACCGAGGCCCGGGCCATGGTCGGCTTCATGGACCCCGACCTGCATATCGACTACCGCGACACCGAGGCCCAGCTCGCCGAGCTGGAGAAGCGGATGGCCGACGACGGCTGGGTACGCCCGCAGCTGGTGGAGTACATGCGCACCGCGCCGGACTTCTACTTCGACGAGATGTCGCAGATCAAGATGGATCGCTGGTCCAACGGCCGGGTGGCGCTGGTCGGCGACGCCGCGTATTGCTGCTCGCCGTTGTCGGGGCAGGGCACCAGCGTGGCCCTGCTGGGCGCCTACATCCTGGCCGGCGAGCTCGCGGCGGCCAGCCAGGACGGCGCAGTCGACTACGAACTTGGCTTCGCCAACTACCACAAAGAGTTCAACGACTACGTCAAGCGCAACCAGTGGCTGGTCGTCGACAACATCCCGGGCGGTGCGCCGATACCGCAGGAGGTGTTCGACCGCATCGTCAATTCGATCACCCTCAAGGACTACTGACGGGGAACGTTCGCGCCGCAGAAAGCGTTGACGCGATCGTGCGTCTTTCCGTCCTCGACCTCGTGCCAGTCCGCACGGACCAGGCGACCAGGGATGCGCTGGCGGCCACCGTGGAGCTGGCGCAGACCGCTGACCGGCTGGGCTTCACTCGCTACTGGGTCGCCGAGCACCACAACATGCCGTCCGTCGGCGCCACCAGCCCGCCGGTGTTGATCGCCTACCTGGCCGCCCAGACGTCGCAGCTGCGCCTCGGGTCGGGAGGCGTGATGCTGCCCAATCACGCGCCACTCGCGGTGGCCGAGCAGTTCGCGCTGCTGGAAGCCGCCGCGCCCGGCCGCATCGACCTGGGCATCGGCCGGGCGCCGGGCTCCGACCCGGTCACGTCGTATGCCCTGCGCGGTGAGCGTGACGACCGCGACATCGAGAATTTCCCCGAATACCTCGACGACGTGGCCGCGCTGATGAGCGCGCGCGGCGTCCGGGTGCCGCTCCGCTCGGGCGACTACATCCTCAAGGCCACCCCGGCCGCCGTCAGCGAGCCGCGGTTGTGGCTGCTGGGCTCGTCGATGTACTCCGCGCGCCTGGCCGCGGCCAAGGGGCTGCCGTACGTCTTCGCCCATCACTTCTCCGGCAGGGGCACCGAGGAGGCGCTCGAGGTCTACCGCTCCCGCTTCCGGCCCAGTGACCTGGCCCCCGAGCCCCTGACGTTCCTGACGGTCAACGCCGCGGTGGCCGAAACACGCGACGAGGCAACGGCATTGATGTTGCCCAACCTGCAGGCGCTGGCGCGGCTACGGACCGGCCAGCCGCTGGGGCCGGTGCCGCTGGTCGAAGAGGCGGAAGCGGCGCTGGTCAGTCCGGAGCAGCAGCGCATCATCGACAGCGGATTCAAACGGGCCGTCCTCGGCACGCCGGCGGAGGCCGCCGACCAGCTGCGCGCGCTGGCCGAACGGTTCGGCGTCGACGAGGTGATGGTCAATCCGGTGGCATCGGCCCGCCGCGGTACCGACCCCGCCACCGCACCGGCGCGCGTCGCGACCCTGGAACTGCTGGCAAAAGAACTGTTCTAGGCGATCACTCGGGCACGCCCGCCTGCTCGGGTCGACCCGACTGGCGCTGGGGCGTGTGCGTGGCGATCCAGCGCCATAGTTCCTCGGGCGGCAGCGGCGGAGTGTGGACGAACCCCTGGGTGATGGTGACGCCGTACCGTCGCAGCGCGTTCAGGGTGACTTCGTCTTCTACCCCCTCGGCGACCAGATCGGCGCCGAGGCTGTGCGCCAGGGCCACCGTGGACCGCACGATGGCGACCGAGCGCGGGTCCCGGGCCAGCCGCGCCACGAAGATCCTGTCGAGCTTCAGCTCGTCGACGGAAACATCCTGCAGGCGTGCCAGCGATGACCATCCGGTGCCGTAGTCGTCGAGCGAAATGCGAACCCCGAGCTGCTGCAGCGCGGCGACGGTGTTGCGGGACCGCGCCGAGTCGACGAGGGCGCTCTCGGTGATTTCGGTGATCAGGGCGTCGGGGGGCAGACCGTGGGTTCGCAGCAGCCGCTCGATGGTGCCCACCAGGTCCAGGTCGAGCAGATTGGTTGTCGAGAGGTTCACCGCGACGGTCAGCGGCCTGCCCCGGTCGCGCCAGCTCCGCATCTGCTTCAGGGCGGAGTCGATCGTGCGGTTGGCTATCCTGCGGTTCAGCCCCGCGCGCTCGGCGGCGGGCAGGAATTCCTCCGGGAGCAGCAATCCGCGGCTGGGATGGTGCCAGCGCAGCAGCGCCTCGACGCTGTGCACGCTGCCGTCGGCCGCGTTGATCTTGGGCTGGTAGTGCAGCGTGAGCCCGTCGCCGTCGACGAGGGCGGCGCGCAGTTCCTCGACGAGACGGGGGTCGTTGTCGCGGTACATCTCGAACGCCGGGTCGTAGACCGCGATCTTGCTGGACGCCGACTTGGCGTGCGGGATCGCCGTCTCGGCGCGAGTGAGGAGCTCCTGGGGATGGTCACAGTGGTCGGGATAGAGCGCGATGGCGATGCGGGCATCGACCTGCACGGTGACCGGATCCAGCTGGAACGGCTCGCCCAAGGCTTCCAGCAGACGACCCGCCTGGGCGCGTGCGGCGATGAGGTCGGATCCTTCGCCCAGCAGGATCGCGAAGTCGTCGTCGCTCACGCGCGCCAGCAGGTCTTCCCGACGCACGCTGTGGGCGAGTTGGTTCGCTATTCGGCATAACAGCTCGTCGCCGAAGTGGCGGCCGATCGAATCGCTGATCTCCCCGAATTCGCAAAGGTGCAGCAACAGAAGTGCGCGGCGGGGCGACGCCCAGGCTGTCGGCGGGGGCCCCGCCGACTCGGTGCAGGGCAGCTCGGTCAGGGCCGTCGCCAGTGACCGCCGGTTGGGCAGCTCGGTCAGCTCGTCGGTCATGGCGTGCCGGTGGCGTTCGGCCAACATGCTGACATCCCGGAAGGTCACCGCAAACCGGGCCGCGACCGCAACCAGGCTCAACGCGGCGAGCGTCGATGCCAGTCCCGAATGGTGGCCCAGGACGGCGACGCCAAGCGCAGCGGCAGTGCACGCCACCGGCACGCCGTAGGAGCTGAGGCCGCGTCTCGGCAAGGGGGCCGCCGACGCCCACGGCGCCCAGCTGGCCACCGCCACCAGCAGCGACGAAGCGGGCCAGAGCGCGTCGAGCATGGTGCCCACCCGGTATGAGCCCGCGGATGTCTCGAAGAGGTACACCGTGTCCGCGACCGCGAACCCCATAAACCCGACGGCCAGCAGGACCCAGCGAAATTCGTTGCGCCAGCCGACGATCGGCAGCATGCCCGCGGCCACGGCCAACAGGATCAGGTCGCCTCCCGGGTACACCAGGCCCACGAGCACGGTTGCCGGTGCACGGGCCGCCGCCGCACTGATGGGCCCCGCGGCCAGCGCCGCGGCCACCGCGGCCACCGCCAAACCACACACCAGGGAATCGAGCCGGATCGGAACGGGCACCCGCCGCAGGCGTGCCCGCATCAGCAGGATGAGCCCGGCGTAGACGAACGGATAGAACGCCAGGTATTCCGGATCGGCCGGTGACGGGGACCGACCGTCCGGCACCCATGCGGCGTAGACGACGTCGCCCATCGCCGACAACGCCATGCCGGCCGCGATCAGGGACCAGGCCATACGGTCGGCCGTGACGCGGCATGCGCGGACGGCGACCAGCGCGGCGGCCATCGCGTTCAACGCCGGGTACAGGTAATCGGCGAAGAAGACGCCGTGACTGGCTTTCGGAGAGAAGACGCTCGCCACGGTGAAGACGAACACGCCAAGCATCAAGAGCCCCAGCGCGATCCGGATGATCGTCGGGGGCCAGCGGATGCCGTCGGGCGCGCGGTGCGGATGGTCTCGTGTCGACGTCGCAACCTCGGCAACCGGCTTGAGCGCCGGCGCCACCGCCGTTCCGTTACCGAAAGCGCCGGGCGGATCCCAGGTGCCGACAGTGCCCGCAATGGCTTCGTAGGCGGAGGCGGCCGAGTTCGGTTCGAACGCCAACACTGTGGAGTCGGTGAGCTGCCGGAACGAATAGGAGAAGTGATCGTCGGGCACAAAGCTGCGGATGCATTGGCCGCCTTCGCGTTTGGCGGTGTACATGGCCAGGTCGGCGTAACGGAGGAGCTGGTCGACGGTGCAGGTCGAACCGGCGGTGGCCACCGTGAAGCCGATGCTCGGCCGCACCGCGATGGGAACCCCGTCGATCACGATCTCTGTGCTGAACGCCTCGAGGACTCGATGCGCCGCCGCCTGCGACTCCTCGACGGAACCTTCGAGGAGCACGGCGAATTCGTCGCCACCCAGCCGGGCGACGGTGCCCTTGTCGTCCAGCGCTGTGGTGATCCGCCCGGCAACACGGACCAGCAGTTCGTCGCCGGCCGGGTGGCCCAGGGCGTCGTTGACCGCTTTGAAGTTGTCCAGGTCCAAACACAACACGGCGAAGGGCGCGATGTCGTGATGTCGACGGGTGACGGCCTGCTCCAGTCGATGGAGGAAGTAAGCGCGGTTTGCCAGGCCGGTCAGGCTGTCGCGAAACGCTTCCCGTGCGACTTCTGACAACAGGCTCCGGTTTTCCACCAGCACCACGAACTGGCGGGCGAGGACGGCGGCGACGAGCACCCCCATCGCGGCGAGCATCGGTCCGTGCTTCATCAGACCCACGGCATTGCCGAGTCCGACCGCGGCGGCCAGCAGCAGCGGCAGGTAAGGCAGCCAGAGCCGGGTGCGCGACAAGATCTCGTCGTTCCGCGACGGCGGCACGGGGGCCTCGTTGACGCTCGACAGCCCGGCCAGCGCCAGCAGTCCCAATCCGGCGACTCGGCCCAGGTCCGCCAGGTCGGTGACGTGATAGGAGCCCACCCCGGCCTGGAACACCCCTGCCAGGTCGGCGGCGCCGATCGTCGCGATTCCACCGGCGACCAGGCTCCGGCTCGGCCAGTAGTCGGGACGATCCCGGGACAGTATCAAAATCGCCGTCGTCAGCAAGACGACGTCGGCGAATACGTGCGCCAGCATTGTCAGCAGCGAGAGCGGGCTGCCGCCCGCTCGCAGCTGCTTGTCGAGGACGAAAACCCATGAGATGACGAATAGCGACGTCGCCACGATCAGACCGTCGAGCAGCAGCCGGCGGGGACTGAAGCGCGACAGATGGGACAGCAGCACCAAGGATGTCATGGCGCCGAACGGATACAACAGGAGCACGATCTCGGCCGCGGTCGGGTGGGCGGCGTGCTCGACTTCCGGACGCACGTCGTAGACCGCCCAGATGACCTCGCCCACCGACCAGCCCCCGAGGGCCGTCGCCAGGGCGATCCAGCCGATCCTGCGGCGCCCGGCCGCCCGGCGGGCCGCGTAGCCGGCGGATGCCGCCGTAACCACGACACACAGCACCGTCGCGGCGTGTTCGGCCGGCCGCCTCGCGGAAGCGGCCGGCCACCGCCCACTCGGCGAAGCCAGGATCAACGCCGCCGCGAGGCCGTATCCGGCGACGACCAGCCAGCCGATGCGCGCAGGCAGCCCGAATCGCCGCCACGGATTACCCGTCCAGCGCTTCATAGCCGCTCCGCCCCTATCCCCGCGGTGCGAGAACCAAAAATTTCACCGCGCGCTACAGGAGAATAAACCGCTACGGCCGTTTCGGGGTCAACGCGGCGTGGGAACGAAGACCGGGCGGCTAACTTATGGCCTCATTCCGACTGACTCGCATCGATCCGGGCCAACGCCTCCCTCAGGACCCGCCCGGTGCCTTCCCGGTCCGGGTCCCGGCGCAGCAGCATCCCCTTGGCGACGGAGAGCTTGTCGCCGTCGCGCCGCGGCAACACATGCAGGTGGATGTGGAACACCGTCTGGAAGGCGGCGCGGCCGTCGTTGATCACGATGTTGGTTGCGTCGGCCAGTTCCGTCGCGCGGGCAGCCCGGGCGATCCGTTGCCCGATGGTGATCATCCCGGCCAGGGTCTCCGGCGGGGTGTCGGTGAGGTCCACGGAGTGCCGTTTGGGCACCACCAGGGTGTGGCCGCGGATGAACGGGCGGATGTCGAGGATCGCCAGGTGGTCGTCGTCTTCGTAGATCCGGATGGCCGGGGCTTCCCCGGCGACGATCGCGCAGAACACGCAGGACATGTCGCCCACGCTACTGGCTGACACGCCCGCGGGACGCCGGGACCGGTCGGCGGCTGGGCCCGGTCGGCGGATACGCTGCCGCAGTGGACGCTCGCGACGTGGCCTTCGCCGGCGCGGCCGCACAGGCACAGATGCTGGCCGACGGCGAACTGACCGCGCCCGAGCTGCTCGAGACCTACCTGGAACGGATCGCGCGTTTCGACAACGAGTTGCGCTGTTATCGCGTGGTGCTGTCCGACAGCGCACGGTACGAGGCCGCCGTCGCGCAGGAGCGCCTTAACGCCGGCGAGCGCCGGCCCCTGCTCGGCGTGCCCGTCGCGATCAAGGACGACACCGACGTCGCCGGCGAGGTGACGACGTGCGGCAGCGGCGGTCATGGCCCCGCGGCGACCGCCGACTCGGAGGTGGTCCACCGGTTGCGGGCCGCGGGCGCGGTCATCATCGGCAAGACCAACGTGCCGGA
>Ga0116219_10004142_pt1 | contig 11037 bp, 7 predicted proteins | sample Sb_taG_4_FD_91019 | JGI IMG/M metagenome (GOLD analysis project Ga0116219, IMG submission 91019) | Peat soil microbial communities from Weissenstadt, Germany - Sb_50d_6_BS metaG | ecosystem: Environmental > Terrestrial > Soil > Wetlands > Peat | place: Germany: Weissenstadt | collected 2010-09-21
GCAGTGAACTGATCATCGGCGACAACCAGCATCGGCGCGGCGTTCTTTTGAGCAATCAAGTTATCCAGGATCACATTCGCGCGCCCCTGGTTGAACCAGCCCAGCTCATCCTCACCATAGCCGGGCAGCAAATACAGCACCGGATACCGCGCATGCGGCTGGTGATCGTAATCAGGAGGTGTGTAGACGAGGCAGCGCCGCCAATTGCCGACCACCTTCGAGAAATAAAGAACCGATCGAACCTCTCCATGCGGCACATCCTGGACCTGGTAAAAAGAGTCACTCGGCACAGGGGAGGGAATTTCGATGCCGCTGATTTCCCTCATCTCTCCAAAGAAGGTTCTGCTGCCTGGATCGCCCATCTCGACGCCATCAACGTAGAACTGGTAGTAGTGAAACCCTTCGACGATGGGAGGTGTGGTCAGCGTCCAGTACCCGTCGGGCTGTTTCATCATGTCCATTGTGGGCGTCTGACCCCCTCCGCCGCCGATCAGTGCTTGCACATGTTGTGCGTCGGGCGCCTTGATCCGCAACATCACCCGGCGATCCGGATAAATGCACGGGTACTGTGCGGCGAGCACGTCGGTGGAGGCAGGAATGCAATCACTCGGGGGAGCTGCCTCACCCCCACTGGGCTGTGAGGCGCTTGGAGCCTGTGCCCAAAGTACACTCGCCCCAAGCGCTGAGATCGCAACAAGATTGGCCAGGCTTTTCGTCAGAACACTCGCTTCCTTGCTCGAGCGGTTGAGGAACATCTTGCACAGGCAGAACCAGCCGAAACATTGGTCGAAAGACAAAGTCGATCTTCTTGCGATGAGCCCCGAAGAGCCTGGGACCAAAATTGTTAGGATCTCTGCGTCAGGTGAGACATTAAGAACAATCGAGGTGCGCAATCTGCAAGAACTGCGATTGACGCGAAGCGAAACAACGAAGAATAGCGGGGTCTAGGCAACACTGCGTCAGGTATTCGGCACCTCCTCAGTAAGCGTTTACCACACGCTCCCAACCGCCCCTTAATGAACAGCCGAATAGTATCCAGAAGCGCCATTGCAAAAAAGCGGCATTTTTCGAACAGTTCCATCGACAAATTCGATGTTTGATTGGTAGCAGAGGCTCTCAGACCGAAAAGAGGTGTCAGTCACGGCAAGAAGTGTCGCGGAAAAGCGGCTGCCATTTCCCTTCAGCTCGTCCTCTGCTACTTGCCGGAGGGTGCTTCGAGGTCTTTGAGCTTACGCATTCCTTGTTCCTCATCAATCTCGTAGATGGCGTCGGAGGGAACATTCTGGAATTCTTGATGCAGCCCACTCGGCCAATGCACTTCGATCTTGGACATGATTGCTTCTCCCCCTAGACCAAAGTGCAGACGCGTGTCGCTGCTTGAGTTATAGCTGCCTCCCCCACGGACCTCGTCAATTTGTGTCATGCCACCTGCAGAAACAGCCACGCGCGCTCCGATCGCCATGCGATTGCTCTTGCTTCCCACGAGTCGAAAAAGTACGCGATGGTTTGCATTCCGGGTCTCATTGATGAAAAGAGATGGTGGCCCGCCCGCATTGAAGACGACGAAATCGAGATTTCCGTCATTGTTGATGTCTCCGAATGCAGTACCTCGGCGCGATTGTAATGGGCCCGCGTTCAAACCGGCCTGATTGGCGACGTCTTCGAATAAGCGCCCCTCGATATTTCTAAACAGTTGAATGGGCTCGCGAAACTTCGGCTCGGTTGCCAACGCATCCACCAACGACGAGAAATTGCCGTTTGCGATCAGGATGTCCGGCCATCCATCGTTATCGAAATCGCCGAAGCCGACTCCCCATTTCACGGTCGCCTGCGTGTCTCGTGCAAGACCTTTTTGAGTAGCGATATCAGTAAAAGCAATCTGGTCATTTCGATACAGGCTTACCGGCTGCCTGCGGTAGCGGGTCGCAATCAAATCGAGGCGGCCATCGCGGTCGAAATCCCCAAAATCTCCCGCCATGTTGCCAAAAACCTCACCATTTGGCCCATAAGCCACTCCCGTGGTTGTACCTTCGTCTTCGAAACTGCCATTTCCGAGATTGTGATACAGATAGTTCGCGCCGTCATCGTTGGCGACAAGCAGATCAGGCCAGCCGTCGTTGTCGTAATCACCCCAGACCACCCCCATACCATGAAGCTTCGCCTGATTATCCACCGCCGCTTTCACCGAAACATCTTCAAAGGTGCCATCCCCGCGATTCCGCAACAAAAAGTCGATTTCGCCCTCCATCTTGTCTGGCACTTCAAGCATGTCAGTCGCATCAGCTTCGGCCTTGGGGGTGAGGGTAGGGAGATGACGCAGGTCAACATGTACGTATCGCGCTACGAACAGATCGATGTGGCCGTCGCGATCGTAATCGGCCCATGCTGCGCCTGTGCTAAAGCCGCCCAGCTTCACGCCGGCGCGGTCAGTCACATTTTCAAATCGGCAACCACCCAGGTTGTGATACAGAACGTTGTGTCCGTATCCAGTCACATACAAATCGGGCAGACCGTCATTATCGTAATCACCAACGGCAATGGCCATTCCCCAGCCACGCGTCGTGAGCCCAGCCGCCTTCGTGATGTCAGTGAAGTGAATGTGTTCTCCGCTCCCGTCCTGATGATAGAGAGTCACCATCGGGTCTCCACTCGCCAGGTAGCGATCGATTGTGGTGTCGTTCACCACTGCGATGTCGAGCCTACCGTCGTTGTCGCAGTCAAACAGCGCGATGCCGCCGCCGCCCATTGTCTCGACGATGTAACGCCTGTCTGTCGATGAATGTGGAACCGTCGTCAATCCCGCCTCGCGACTGATGTCACGAAACGAAATTGTAGAAACGGCTTTGGACTCAGTTCGGCCGGTCTTTGAACCACCGCGAGCGGAAGGCTGGGTTGCTCCGGATGCCGCTTGGCCAAAGCCCGATGGAACGACAATACAACCTGAAACAAGTAAGGTGATGCAACCGCAAAGTGTGATAAACGTGCCTATGGCAACCTTCATCTTTGGCTGCGCCTCACTTTTGATCCCGCTGCACCCTGAATTGCTTAAATACCTGCGACATCTTGTCTTTTAACTCTTTGTAGTGGGCGTATTCGCTCATCTCGTGTTGAGCATCGGCGATCCGGCCGGCTCGTCGATACAGCACACTCAAACGATAATGCGCCACGATGTTGGTCGGGTCGTTCTTTACGGCGCTCTCCAAAAGCGGAACGGCTTCGCTCATTTGATTCATGGTAATAAGAGCGATTGCCAATCCGGTCTGCGCATCTGCGTCCCTCGGTTGCAGGGCCAAAGCCTTTTGGTAATCTTCCTCTGCTGCTTTAAAGTCACCCGCCTCCGCCACGGAATCACCCAGTCCGCACCAGGCCTTCTCATCGTACTGATTCACCTTCACAGCGGCGTTATATTCACTTTCAGCCTGCGCGTTCATCGCCGGATCCGGCGAGGCTCTTAGCTGTTCTGCCAGCTCAAAATGGACTCCGGGCAACATCGGATTTAACTTGATCGCTTCCCGGTATTGTGCAATCGCGTTGGCGTGATCCCCTTGGCGGCCCAGCTCGCCGCCCATGATCATATGCATTTCCGCAGAATCCGGCGCCACCAGCAACATGTTCAGCCGGCTCTGGTCCATCATCTGCACTGAGATCTCATAGGCCACAAAAAGAATCTGCGGATCCTCCGGCAGCAGTTCCTCCAGCTTTTCTGTTACTGACGAAGCTTTTGCAAATTGTCCAAAGGATGAATCCAGCTCGACCAGCTCCAGTCCCGCCTCCTTCGCAATGTTCTTGTCTTCGAGCTTGGCGAATGCACGCTCCAAATCGTCCTGGGCCGCACTTGGATCTCCAGTGCGCTTCTCCGCAATTCCCAAAAGCGCCTCGATCCTCCAGAGATCTGGCTTCGCTCGTACCGCACTGCGCATTTGTGGAATCGCTTCGCTGTAATTGCCCTGAAAGAAAAGCAGTACGCCAAGGTTGCCATGGGCATTCAAGTTATCTGGATCGATTGAGACGATCTCCCGCAGCAGGGGAATCGCGAGCTCAGGTTTCCGCTCCTGAAGATTCTTTTGTACTTGCTGTTCGAGCGCTTCGACCCTCTGTTTCGGATCTTGCCTGTTCTGCGCTATTGCAGTCAACGCAAACGCTAGGAAGGCAAGCGCACATAGAATTCGTGAGAGAGGCTTTCTCATGTGCATTACCTATATCACACCCACAATTCAGCTCCGAGCGCTTTCCAATGCATATAGAGTCCGATACAGTAATACTGCTACCGGGGGCGAAGCCAAATCGTTCGACGAAGCACCATTCGAATCACATCATTGAAATTCTTCGCTTGACAGGGAGAATCCGCCTATTTTAACGTGCTGCACCGGATTACCTTTTCTTGTCCGGTGACTTCTGGATCCTCCTACCGGGAAACTGCGAGATCTAATCTACCGACGCGTAATCTGCGCCCACGAGAGGGTTAAACAACAGACGAGGGGAGATGCAATGAAGAAATCAAACGCGGAAAACAGCGTCCACTTGAACCGTCGCGAGGTGCTGCTACTTTCGGCGACAGCAGGCATGGGTATCGCCTTAGCGAAACCCGCGCGCGGAATGGATAGCACTAACACATCAGCACATCAGGAACCGGGAAACTGCTCAACCCCCCGCTCCGCTGTTGCGAACACTCAGTATGGCAAGGTACGCGGTTTTCTCGATGGAGGCGTCTTCACCTTCAAAGGCGTCCCATACGGACAGAACACGGGTGGTGAAAACCGCTGGCTGCCGGCAAAACCTCCGGTGCCGTGGAAGGATGAATATCCGGCACTCATCTATGGGGCAAACTGCCCTCAGAATCTTCATAACTTCACGGCGATCGAGCAGTCGTTTCTGCAGGACTGGGATGACGGCTACATGAGCGAGGACATGCTCAAGCTCAACATCTGGACTCCCAGTCTGACTGGCAGGCGCGCCGTCATGGTGTATTTCCATGGCGGAGGATTCAGCTTCGGTTCATCTTACGAGCTTCCCTCGCAGGAAGGCGCCCAAATGGCGCGCCATCACGACATCGTATCGGTCACAGTTAACCACCGCCTCAACGTTCTCGGCTTCTTCGATGTTTCCGAGATCGGCGGTTCTCCCTACGAGAATTCCGTTAACGTCGGGATGACTGACCTTGTTGCCTCACTTCAGTGGGTTCGTGACAACATCTCCAACTTTGGCGGAGACCCCGACAGAATCATGATTTATGGCCAGTCGGGCGGCGGATCCAAAGTAACTTGCTTGATGGGTATGCCGTCCGCGGCGGGACTCTTCCATCGCGCTTCGGTCCAATCAGGCGGGGGAGGCAATATCCCGACAGGTGAACAGCAGAAGGAATTCTCGCGCCAGGTGATCAAGGAACTAGGAATTGCTCCCAATGACATTGCCGCCTTGCAGAAGATGGAATGGTCCAAGTTATTTGAGACCGGAAACGCCGTCGCAGCGAAAATGAACCCCCAGATGGGAGGAATCTTCTTTGGGCCGCCGTCTGGTCCTGGCGTTCCTGCGCGCGTTGGCTGGTCGCCGACTCTTGACGGCAAGATCATTGCTGTTCGATCTTTCCAGGACACCGCTCCTGAAGTGTCGAAGAATATTCCGATGTTGATCGGCTCAGTCAGCGAAGAAGGCAACAGGATGGCTTCCAATCCCACCGAGCAAGAATGGCATGAGACCCTGGCAAAGACATTCGGAGACGAAAAGGCGACCGCGCTGACTGCGGCAATGAAGAAGGCGCATCCTGAAAAGGCCATCCGGACTTTGTCCTACGGTGTTGCCGGGCTCGGTGGCCGCAACCATGTGGTAAGCATGGCGAAGTTGAAATCCGAACAGGGCGGAGCGCCCGCCTATCAGTACTTCTTCACCTGGCAGTCGCCGATGCTCGACGGAGTGGCCGGCGCGTGGCATACCTCCGAGCTCGCATTCTGCTTCGATAACACCAAGCGCTGCGAACAGGGCACGGGAAACACGCCCGAGGCGCAGGTGCTAGCTAAGAAGATGGCCACAGCATGGGCAAACTTTGCTGCAACTGGAAATCCCAGCCAGCCCGGGTTGACCTGGACGGCGGCCGATCCAACTCGCAACCAAACCATGATCTGGGACAACGAATGCCGCATGGTCGACGATCCTGAGGGCGAACTGCGGAAGATCCTGTTGAGTTGATCCAACGCCTGACTGTCCGCACAACCTCAACAGGCGAACAAAAGCTGCTTGCACCCGGTGCAAGCAGCTTTTGCCAAAGGCCTATTCTCAGACCTCCGCGAAAGACGAGGTGGCACGATGTTGAAGGTTCTTGGTCTGATTGCGCTGGTGTTGGTGACGATAGGTTTGACGGGGGCCCAGTCCGGCGTCGTCTACAACACTGGGATCGCGGTCAAGAAGCCCGTCTTTGGCGGCGCATGCAAGCTCTGCCCCTGGGGCGCGATGGCGCAAGTCGTCCAAAACGCAATGAAGTTCTACGGCTACGACGTGAAAATCTGTCAAAACTGCAACGCGGCCGCCGCACCGCGCATCGTCTCTGGAGCCAAGCTTCCGCCTCCGTATCAGAAAGACCCCGCCGTTTCAGTAGCCATGGCCCCGCCCAATGAGCCAGGGCTCGGTCCCGTGGACTTCGGCGCCACTGCGGAATCGTTTCTGTGTCAGGCATTTGACGGCACCGGATCTTACGCGCACGACAAGTCGATGAAGAACCTTCGTCTGATTGCGAACATCCAGTCGCCATGGTTTTTGATCGTGGCGGCTAGGGCTGAAACGGGGATCACGGATTTATCGCAAATAAAGGAAAAACGCTGGCCCGTCAGAATCTATGCGTCGCGCAACGACCGCATGGTAACGGAAATTCTTGCTACTACGGACTTTCAGTGGACTCGATCACAAGTGCGGGAGGCTACGTTGGCAATACTTTTGCCGATCGCAATAACTTTGACGTCATCGTTCAGGGTGGCGCTCTCTCCTCGGCGCCCGAGTGGAACGTCTTGTACCAGGTGAGCCAGCATTTCGATCTCAACTACCTCGATATTCCGGAACCGGTGCTGTCAAAGCTGGCGCAGGATCCGCTCGCCTACCGCGGTTACATCCCAGTTGGCCTTTTGCGCGGTGTCGAACGGACCATTCCGACCATCGTGCGCAACGGAACGGTGATCTATACTCGGGCCGATGTGCCCGACAGTTTTGCGTACGATGTTGCACGGGCAATGGACGAGCACCAGGACGAGTTGCAGTGGACCAACCAGAACTTCTCCTACAACATCCACAACGTCTGGAAGGCTCCCTGCGACGTCCCACTTCATCCTGGTGCAGCAAGGTACTACAAGGAAATGGGCTACATGAAATAGAGAGGGCAAACTCGACATGCCGATCCGACTCGCAACCAAACCATGGTCTGGGACAACGAATGCCGCATGGTCGACGACCCTGAAGGGGAACTGATCAAGATCCTCATGAGCTGATTCATCGGCTACGCATGACTGTAATCACAAAAGGCAAACAAAAGAGGAAGGGAGATGCAATGGCGAAATCAGATTCTGAAGACCGCGTCCTTCTCACCCGTCGTGAGGCACTGCTGCTCTCGGCGACGGCGGGCATGGGAATTGCCGTAAGCAAGCCGGCCCGCGCGATGGACAGTACCAAAACCGCTGTTCACCAGGAACCCGGAAACTGCAGCACGCCGCGCACTGCAGTCGCAAGCACGCAATACGGCAAGGTGCGCGGCTTTCTTGATGGAGGAGTTTTCACGTTCAAGGGCGTTCCCTACGGCCAGAACACGGCCGGTGAGAACCGCTGGCTGGCAACGAAGCCTCCTGCGCCATGGAACGACGAGTATCCGGCTCTGATCTACGGAGGAAACTGTCCTCAAAGACTCCACGACTGGGCAATCGAGCAATCATTCATTCAGGACTGGGATGACGGCTACCAGAGCGAGGACATGCTCAAGCTCAACATCTGGACACCCAGCCTGTCTGGTAGCCGCCCCGTGATGTTCTACATCCACGGGGGAGGATACACCTTCGGGTCGTCTTACGAACTGCCTTCGCACGAAGGTGCGCAGATGGCACGCTATCACGACATCGTGCAGGTATCAGTCAACCACCGCCTTAACATCCTTGGATTCTTCGACGTCTCCGAGATCGGCGGTTCCGCCTACGAAGATTCTGTCAACGTCGGCATGACCGATCTCGTTGCCGCACTGCGCTGGGTTCATGAGAACATCGCCAATTTCGGCGGCGACCCGGACAGGGTGATGATTTATGGCCAGTCGGGCGGCGGATCCAAGGTGACAACCTTGATGGGCATGCCGTCAGCAGTTGGGCTGTTCCATCGCGCTGCAGCGCAATCCGGTGGCGGTGGCAACATCCCCACCAAGGAGCAACAGAAGGAAGTAGCACGCCAGGTCATGAAGGACCTTGGGCTGCAGCCGAATGACATTGCCTCTTTGCAGAAGATGGAGTGGTCGCAGCTGATGGCCGCTGGAAACGCAGCGCTCGAAAAGATCAATCCGCCGATGCGGGGCATGGTGGGACCGTTTGCTCCCGGACCGCCGCGCGCAGGCTGGTCGCCGTGCGTTGACGACAAGAACATCAACGTTCGATCGTTTTTCGATGTTGCGCCGGACGTATCCAAAAACGTGCCCATGCTGATCGGTTCGGTCAGCGAAGAAGGCAACCACATGCTCTCCCGCCCCACTGAGGAAGAGTGGCATGCCAACCTCGCCAAAATATATGGCGATGACAAGGCAACGGCCGTCGTCTCGACGCTGAAGAAGGCGTATCCACAGAAGAAGATCCAGACGCTGTCGTATATGTGCAGTGGCACCTTCGGATTAAATGCCCTCTCTATGCGCAACAACGTCGTGAAAATGGCCAGATTGAAGTATGAACTGAAGGCGGCGCCTGCCTACACCTATTACTTCACCTGGCAAACGCCGATTCTCGACGGCATTCCCGGCGCATGGCACACTGCCGATCTTCAGTTCTGCTTCGACAACACCAAGCGCTGCGAACAAGGAACAGGCAACACACCTGAAGCGCAGTTGCTGGCGAAAAAGATGGCGACCGCGTGGGCGAGCTTCGCTAGGACAGGGAACCCCGGCCAGCCGGGTTTGACCTGGACACCGTCTGACCCGGAGACCAACAAGACCATGGTGTGGGACAACGAATGCCGAATGGTCAACGATCCGGAAGGTGAAGCGCGCAAGATCATCCTCAGTTGATCCGCCGACGGTATCGACATCATTGCAGCAGGCTGCTTGTACTCCGGTGCAAGCAGCCTTTTTTTCGCATGCTCAAACAGAGGAATTGGCCGCACCTTGTCGTGCGCCGGATGTGTTCCAGGAGAAGTCGAACATTGAATTTGAATTCGCCGGGCGAGACTTACCCAGTCACGCCAAGTGTTCCAGAATTTGCCAGAAACACAGGTCGACACAGCTTGGCAACTCGGTGGACCCGTTTCTTCCGTCAAAGCATTTCCAAATCGCGGTTTGCACCCAGGAGATCAGCGATGTAATTCTTTTCGCGACTCGTCGAATCAATGTCTTTGGCCACCAGGAACAATCGCACCAACCGTTCACCTCCGATCGGCATCCGCAGTCGCACCAATTCTCCCGAGCTGAGATATGGCTCAATTCGGTACACCGGAAGCCAGCCAAAACACATGCCGCTACGCACAGCTTCAATCGCTGCCTCAATTGTGTTCACGGCTACATATTTCTGCGACGGGGTATGCGGTTGTCGTTTTGGTTCCGGGCCGGTTGCGCCTTCAATGATTGTGGCCACACGCTGAATCAGATCCAGACGTGTTAGTTGACGCTTAACGGCGTGCAGTGGATGATCCGCTCTGGCAACGGCAAGCATTCTTATTTCGAGTATGGGCTTGATGAAGTGTTCGCGCGCGGGCAGGCCGGTGATACACAAATCGGCGCCGAAGGTTTGAAACTCTTGTACCGACGAAAGAAAAGCGCTCTTATGGAGTTGCGGAAGAATATAGGGATACAAGCGAGTCAATTCCGCGAGAGCCGCGAACAACCGTTCATTCGGGAAGATACTATCAATCGAGAGGCGAAGCTCGGATTCACCTCCAGCGGCTAGAGACGCAGCTTTTTTCTCAAGGGCTCTAAATCCACTGAGGAGCGGTTCTACATCCGCCAGCAACGCCTTGCCCGCTTCAGTCAGTTGCGCCTTGCGCCCTTTCATTTCAAGTAGGGGAACTTTGAATTGCTCCTGCAAGCATGAAATCGCGTAACTGATCGTCGACTGTGAGCGGTTCATCGTCTGTGCGGCAGCAGCAAAACTGCCTAACTGGACAACAGCTTCCAAAACTTCCCATTGATCGAGTGTTGAATTCATGACCTCACCATTCACAACCACGCAGTTTGGTCGCTTAAATCGATTCGAAGAAACAAATATATCGAATTTCCCGATACGAATATTCGAAAAATACCACTTGCCAGTCAGATTTTCTTTAGGCTAGCATGCCCTTGTTTTTGGTAAGGCGACAATTAGCTGGTTAGAGTAAGCGTTTTCCTCGCACATTCGGGCCTGATCGAAGTTATTGGGCAGAGGCGATTTTGGCCTCGCTTGAGAAGCAAAAATCCCCTTGGAGGCAAATATGAAAGTGTGGACGCGAGCTCTTGTGGCTCTTCTTGCATTTTGTGGTGGCATAGCCTGGGGTCAGGCCACCAACTCTGCAGACGTGACAGGTTCGGTGACCGACCCTTCCGGGGCGGTCGTCCCCGGTGTGACGATTGTCATCAAGGACATCGACAAAGGCACGGTGCGCACCCTCACCTCGAATGGGGCTGGACTTTACGATAGCGGCCCCATCGTCGCTAACGATCAATACACCATCACATTCAGCAGAGAAGGATTCCAGAGCTTGCAGCGCGGCCCGATGGTTCTGCAAGTCGGCCAGATCGGCATGAACGTGCAGTTGGGCGTGGGGCAAACTACTCAGCAGGTGGTGGTGAACGAAGAAGCGCCGCTGTTGCAGACGACCAGCGCCGAGCAATCGGCAACCCTTGGA
>Ga0116219_10004147_pt1 | contig 11028 bp, 9 predicted proteins | sample Sb_taG_4_FD_91019 | JGI IMG/M metagenome (GOLD analysis project Ga0116219, IMG submission 91019) | Peat soil microbial communities from Weissenstadt, Germany - Sb_50d_6_BS metaG | ecosystem: Environmental > Terrestrial > Soil > Wetlands > Peat | place: Germany: Weissenstadt | collected 2010-09-21
CGGACCGCGCAAACAATGATCTCGGGTTCAAAGTGCCGCCATTTGAACAGCGCTAGCCGCGTTTTGATCATGGAACATACTGCAGCCTATCAGACTCGTTCACTGAGTTTTTGCAACACAGCCAGGCCGCGACCATGCTGACGGCAATACCCGGAGCGCGAGATAACACGTCTGAGATGATTACGAGTAAGACCCAGACGGTCGCAAGGCCGCTAGGTCTATGACCGTATGAAAGATTTCCTTTTGTAGGCGAACTTGCGACGGGCAGCTTTACGGTCGAACGTCCAATTGATCTTGGTGCGGGCGCGATTCATCCGACGATTCCAGGCTCGGCTTTCTCGGCGCAGAGTCTTCAGGTCGGGGATTCTTCTGGTACCCAGGCATTGCCGTGAGAAGATGCCGATTGATGGGGCGTGCGAGGCACTGGTAGCCTCTCTCGCTCCCGTTGTCAGGCAATATCGGAAGGCATTCGACGCGGTTTGTTGGCACTGGGAAAGCGACCTGAACCGGGCCCCGTCCGGCTGGGAGTGCCTACCTGGCGGCCGGAGTCAGCTCCACTGCCACCGTCCGCACTTCCACGTCGCGATCGCGGAGAACGTGCAGCACTTTGCCGGATGCATCCATTACAACGCTAGCTCCACCGTAGGTCTGGCCTTTCCACGGCCCGTGCATCATCTGGCCGATCACATCCGTCCCGACCACCGGACACTTCCACTGCGCCGCCCGCCTGGCCACCAGAGTTTCCAGTTCCTTCGCGTGCGCGGGCCACTGGTCCACCGGCGCCGCCCAGCCGTAAGGCACCAGCATCAGATCGGGCGCCAGCTTCTCGATTCGCTCAGCAATTTTGTCCTCGAACGTGTCTGCGCAGATCACCAGGCCTATCCGCCCGAACTCGGTTTCCACTACGCCGATGCCGTCCGGCTGGCCTTCCGAGTACGGCGGATCCATCAGCCAGGCCAACACGTTGAGCTTCCGATGTTTCCACAGAATCTTGCCGCTCTTGTCCACCAGGATGGCCGAGTCATAGAGCTTGTCGCCGTCTTTCTCGTCGAGCCCGATCGAGATCATCACGCCGTATTTGCGCGCCAGCGCGGCGATGCGATCGCTGTCGGCGCCGCGTATGGGGGTGGCCATACGGTGGGCATCCGGATTCTCCCATCCCAGGATTACCGATTCCGGAAACGCCGCGATGTCGGCGTGCGCGGCCCGCGCGTCTTCGAGCGCGTATTCCACGCGTCGGAAGTTGCCTTCACGATCGCCGTCGATCGCAAGAATCTGGCAGACCGCCACCCGCACGGTCCGCGCCTGAGCCTGCAAAACCCCGAGCAGCGCCATTATTGTTACCGCCAGTCTCATATGTATTCTTTACGATATATCGGCGAGGGCGGACAAGAGAAACGTCGCCTAGCGTTTAGCTGAATCGCGTTCCGTTCCGCCCACCCGTCATTGGGACGGAGCAAAGGCTCCCGTTAAGCATCATTATCGGCCACTATTTCAGCCGCATCCCGTGTAGACTTCCAGTCGGGGCCCATAACATTTTAGGGCCGCGTAGCTGGTGCGATAGGGATATCGCGACAGTAATCCGGCTCTCTTGGCCCAGCCCTCGAGTTTCCGGTTTGGGATTTCTACAGGCAGGCATTGTACCGCCCGGATCTCCGGTCGCAAGGCGACCCGGCCACCGTTTTCACGACCTACGTTTGGGCGTGCGAGAGGTGAGCGTCTGAACCCCCGGTCACTCCTGCGGTATATTCGTACCCCATGCAATATTCGAAATCCGTGCGCCTGGTTCTCCTCTGCGCCGTGGCTTTGGCGTATGACGTCGACAGCTATCCGCAGTCACTCAGCCAAACCGGGCCACTCGAGTTACAGGGAGACTTGGCAGCGCAAATGGTGGAGGGTATCCATCATTATCTCGATCAGGACACAGACGTCACGGTAAATTCCCGCGACAAATTCTGGGATCGAGATTACGAGAGCGCCGAGCGCTATAACCAGTCCATTGCACCCAATCGTGATCACTTGCGCAGGATGATCGGCGCAGTGGACCAGCGGCTCCCCGCCACCGGCATTCGCCTTGACGCCGCGAACCTGGAAGCGCCCGCGCTCGAAACCGGCGCCGGTTACAGAATCTATGCCGTGCGCTGGTCAGTGCTTGAGGGCGTCGATGGGGAAGGACTACTGCTCGAACCGGTAAGCCGGCCGGTGGCGCGAGTTGTCGCGGTTCCGGACGCGGATTGGACGCCTGAAATGTTAGCAGGCATCGTCCCCGGAGTGGATGCAAGTGCTCAATTCGCGCCCCGTCTTGCCGAGAACGGCTGCGAGGTACTTGTTCCGGTGCTCATAGATCGAGCGGACACGTGGTCCGGAATTCCCGGCATTCGCATGACGAATCAACCGCACCGCGAGTGGATCTATCGAATGTCGTACGAGGCAGGCCGCCATATCATCGGCTACGAAGTGCAGAAGATTCTCGCGGCCGTGGATTGGCTTGCCAAACAGAACGATGAGCGGACTCTTCCGATCGGCGTAGCCGGTTATGGAGAAGGCGGGCTGATTGCGCTTTACAGCGCCGCACTCGATCCACGCATTCAGGCCACGCTGGTGAGTGGATATTTCCAACAGCGCGAAGAACTGTGGAGAGAGCCGATTTATCGGGACGTTTGGGGTCTACTGCGCGAGTTCGGTGACGCCGAGATCGCGAGCCTCATCGCTCCACGTGCGCTCGTCGTTGAGGCGAGCCGAGGCCCGCACATTTCCGGCCCTCCTTCACCCACAAAGGAACGGAAAGGCGCAGCGCCTAATGGGACTTTGGCGGACCCTCCGCTCGAGTCCGTTCGCGCCGAGGTCGAGCGAGCGAGACCATACTTCGCGAGATTGAAGGTCGGCCAGCGTCTCAAGCTGGCCGTCAGCGAAGACGGGCATGGTCTGCCGGGTTGCAACGCCGCGCTCCAGGCTTTTGTGCAACTGCTCGGAGTTCATGGCACGCTTCGCCCGTCGGGCGCTTTGCCGCAATTTCGCAGGGCTAGTCTCGATCCGAACGAGCGATTACACCGGCAATTCAATCAACTGGTCACTTACACACAACAACTGATAGCCACCTCGGCGGACCGCCGAACCGCATTCTGGGCGAAAGCCGATTCGTCATCGCCGGAGCGATGGCACGAGACCACACGCTTTTACCGCGACTACATCTGGGACGAGGTGATCGGCCGTCTGCCTCCTCCGTGGCTGCCCCCGAACCCGCGCACACGGCTGGTTTACGATGAGCCAAAGTTTCGCGGGTACGAGGTGGTGCTGGATGTCTGGCCCGACGTGTTCGCGTATGGCATTCTGCTGGTTCCAAAAGATCTCCGGCCGGGCGAAAGACGGCCCGTAGTGGTTTGCCAGCACGGGCTGGAAGGGCGCGCTTCCGACCCAGCCAGCCCACGCGCAGACAAGCCTACCTACCATCAGTTCGCGCTGAAACTGGCGGAAGAGGGCTTCGTAACCTACGCTCCGCAAAACCCATACATCGGCGAGGACCGGTTCCGCTTGATCCAGCGCAAAGCGCATCCGCTCAAGCTGGCGCTCTTTTCGTTCATCCTCGGGCAGCATCAGAGGACGCTGGAGTGGCTCGGTTCACTGCCTTTTGTCGATCCGCAGCGCATCGGTTTCTATGGAATCTCCTACGGAGGCAAAACGGCGGTCCGCGTTCCTCCGCTACTGGATGGCTACGCCCTATCCATCTGTTCCGCCGATTTCAACGAATGGGTCTGGAAAACGACCAGCGTCGATTCGCGTTATAGCTACATGCTGACTCCTGAATACGACATGCTGGAGTTCGATTTTGCCAACGTGGTCAACTACTCGGATCTCGCGAAGCTGATGGCGCCGCGGCCGTTCATGATAGAACGCGGGCACAACGACGTAGTCGCGCCGGACGAATGGGTCGCCTACGAATACGCCAAGGTGCGGTGGTTCTACGATACGCGGATGCAAATGCCGGAACGCACCACCATTGAGTTTTTCAATGGGCCCCACGAAATCCACGGTCAAGGCACTTTTCAATTCCTCCACGAACAACTGCGCTGGCCTTGATGAACGAGTGGCTGTAGTGCGAGTTGTTGTAAAGCGCGATGGGTGCAAGTTTGATATAGCATGATCAAAGCTATCAAATAGGGGCTACTCCCGAATATGAATCGTCGAACGTTTGTCTTGGGCGCCAGTGGCGCCATGTTGGCGCAGGCCGCGCCTTCGAACCAACTCAATGTCGGAATTATCGGTTCAGGCGGACGTGGGCGATTCCTGATGCAGCGCTTTGCGAAGGACGAGACCACCCAACTGACTGCCGTGTGCGACGTTTATGAGCCGAATCTCGAGGCGGGTCTCTCGGTGGCCAAGGGCAAGGCGAAAGCTTATCGACGACATCAGGAACTCCTGAACGCTAAGGATATCGATATCGTCATCATTGCGACTCCGGAGCACTGGCACGCTCAAATGGTGCTTGATGCTCTGGCCGCCGGGAAGGATGTTTACGTCGAAAAGCCGCTTTGTCACACACCTGAGCAAGGCGTCGAGTTGATGCAGGCGGCGCGTCATTCAAAGCAAATCGTACAAGTCGGGATGCAGCGGCGGAGTTATCCTCTCTACCTGAAGGCGCGCGATATACGAGCAGCGGGAACACTGGGTAACGTGCGGCTGGTACGCACCTGGTGGATCAACAACAGCTTGAAACGAGGATCTGACGAGAAGCTAGCCGGCCCGCTCGACTGGGAACAGTGGCAGGGGCCGGCGCCACACCACCCCATGGAGCTTGACCGCTTCCGCAATTGGCGCAACTACAAGGACTACGCCGGCGGCATCGTGGCGGACCAGGGAGCACACATATACGATGGCATTCATCTGATTCGCGGCGTCGGCTTTCCCACGGCCGTAAACACATCGTCTGGAAAAGTGCACAGCACCGAAGGGGAGACGCCGGAAACCGTGGTGGTGGCGGCCGAGTATCCGGAGGATTTTCTGGGTGTGTTCACCATCAACTACGCCGGTATGCACTATCCCAACCGCCTGGACCAGCTCAACCAGTTCGATGGCGACGAGGCGCGCATGGACGTCGGCCGGGAGTTCCTTTCGGTCTACAAGCAGGCAGAGCCGGAAACACCAGCCATCACGGATAGTGGCAATTTTGAGATGGCCACCGATGCTCACATTCGAAACTTTCTCGAATGCGTGCGGACGCGCCAGCAACCGAACGCCACTATCGAGAAAGGTTTTCAGGCTGCGCTGGTAATCCAGATGGCAAACCTCTCGCTTGAGACGAGGCGGCGCATCAGATGGAACTCTCATACGCTCAAGGTCGAGGCTTGAACAACGTTCTTCAGTTCCCCAACTCGATTTGCCACTTCACAGGTTCCGTCTGCCCTTGGAGATTAACGCTCAGAATGCCCGGCGTCGGACCCTCTCTTACGGTCGCGGCGCCCGCTGGCTGGCGTATCGCAGGCTTGGCTGTCTCAACGAAACGCAAGTGGATGATGTACACGCAGATCGAGCAATCCAGCAGCGAGTTGATGCCCGTGGAGAACTTCCGCTGACACATTTTCACATCGGCGTCTTCGATTCCGGATTTGGCGGCCTGACGGTTCATCACACCCTGACAAAGGCATTGCCGCAGTACAGTTTTACCTATCTCGGCGACCATGCCCATGCGCCCTATGGCGAACGCTCATTTGCTGGTATCAAGGAGCTGACGGCTCGGGCGATGGAGCAAATGTTCGGCCTGGGATGCGGGCTGATCGTCATCGCCTGCAACACCGCTTCGGCGGTTGCGCTGCGCTGGCTGCAGCAGCACTGGCTGCCGGAACAGGAGTGCTGGCGAGACAGGAATATCCTCGGCATCATCGTGCCGACGATTGAGGCCGCGACCAGTCGCCCCTGGTCCGACAAGCCGGGCCTCGAATTTCCAGCGCATCTTGCAACGCATGTGAAAAGCCTGGGCATCTTCGGCACGCGCGCCACGGTCGAAAGCCAAACCTACCCGGTCGAGATCCACAAGCGCCGCGCCGATATCTCCGTCTTCCAGCAGTCCTGCCCTGAGCTTGCGGGCGCAATCGAGGCCGGAGCCGCGGACCCCGATCTGCGCCCCCTCATCCGGGACTATGTCGATTCTCTTTTGCGGCAGACGGACGGAATCTGGCCGGACCGTCTCATCCTCGCCTGCACGCATTATCCGCTCGCTGCGCACCTGTTCCGCGAGTTCCTCCCTGAGAGCGTTCCGCTCATCGTCCAGCCGGACATCGTGGCCGCGCGGCTTCTCGATTACCTGAAGCGCCATCCCGGTTATGTCGAACCTGCCCTGGATCCGGTCCGCCATTATTTTTCGACGGGTGCCATCGAAGGAACCCTGCCGCTCGTACGGACATTCTGGGGTGGAGATTTGCCCTTCACTCGGCTGGCGTAAGAATTGGCTTTAGGCGCTGTCAGCCAGCTATGCCGCGGTCAGCCCCAACCCCGGTCCTCGGGGAAGGATCAGTTTGCCGGATTCCACCTTTACACCGCGGAATGGGTCGTTGGCGATCAGCAGGTTGCCGTCCAGGTCGGCGTAATCTACCAGCGGCGAAAGGTGGGCCGCCGCGGTCACCGACACGGAGCTTGAAATCATGCAGCCCAGCATGGTGCGCATCCCCATCGACTTGGCGACTTCGATCATCCGGTACGCCTCCAGCATCCCTCCGCTCTTGTCCAGCTTCACGTTCACGCCGTCGAAGGCGCCGCGCAGCTTAGGGATGTCGGAGGCACGTTGGCAGGCCTCGTCGGCGATGATCGGAATGTGCACGCGGCTGTGGACCCATCGTGTCTCCTCGATCATCTCCGCCGGCATAGGCTGTTCGATGAACTCGACCCCCTGCTTCTCCAGCCAGTTGATCTTGCGCACGGCCTCTTCCTTATCCTTCCAGCCTTCGTTGGCGTCCACCCGTAGCGGTTTCTTGGTCACGCTGCGCACTGCCTCGATGGTCGGCTCGTCGGTGTCCAGCCCAACCTTCACCTTCAGGATGGGTTACGCTTCCGCTTCGCGCGCCTTCTGCCGGGTGATCTCGGGCGTGTCGATGCCGATGGAAAAGGTGGTCAGCGGCGTGTCCTGTGGGTCCAGGCCGAACAGGCTGTAGAGCGGGATGCCCAGCTTCTGCCCCACCCAGTCCATCAGCGCGATGTCGATAGCGGCCTTCCCGGCCCATTCGCCGGAGACCTTCCGGAACACTTCCGCCATCACCTTGGCGAACTGCATGGGGTCGGCCGCGAGCAGCAAGCCGCGCACCGATTCCACGGCTTTCTGCGCGCCCGCAGCATCCTCGTGGTAGCGCACGATGGGCGCGCCTTCGCCGTGACCGGTGATGCCGTCGCGAGTGTAGGCGGTGTGCACCGTGTCGCGATACTGGCTGGACGACATGGTGGTGGTCCAGGTGTGCTGCAGGTTCAAGCGGACGATCCTGGCTTCCAAGCTGGCGTCTCCCATGGCGAGCGCCGGTGCGCCGCTGATCACCGCGGCGGCTGGCCCCAGGATCGCGGATTTACAGAAGCCGCGCCGGTTCATTTCACCCTCCTTGCAGCCACCAGCAGTTTAGTCCAGTGGGGATCGTTGACCTCGTCGACCCGCACCATGGGGGTTTCGTGCGTGGTGGCGCTGATGAATTTGCCGTCGCCCAGGTAGACGCCGGTGTGCGTGATGTGTTTGGCGGAGCTGCCGAAATAGAGCAGGTCGCCGGGCGCCAGATCTTTGAGGTCCACTGGCACCACGCCGCTCCAATCAGCCTGCGGCTGGGCATCCCGCGGCATGCTCACGCCGCGGCGGCGTTCCAGCATCTGGACGAAACCCGAGCAATCGTAACCGAAGCTGGAAGTGCCGCCCCAGGTGTACGGCAGCCCCAAGAACCTGCGGCTCAGGTCCAGCATTTCGGGGATCGTCAGAGGCTTGGGGTCGAAGGCCATATCGCCGGTTTGCAGCCAGCCGGATCGGTCGTCGGGCAAGCGCACTTGCAGCCATCGATGGTTATCCGGCTCGGCCACCACCTCGAAACGGGTCTCGAACGGAACGGTCACAAGCGGCGCGTGCCGCTTCACGTCGGGTTCGCGGTAGACGTGGGCGAAGAGGCTCTGAACGTCGGCTACACGGCCCTTGGCGGCATAGGGCGGGCCGGGGCGTAGCGAGGCCAGAAGAGTCCAGCCGGTGTAATCGTCCGCCGTGCGGATGTGCGCCCAGCCTTCCTGCTGCTCCAGCAGGCTGACGTTGGCCCCGTAAATCGCCTGCGAGACCACGTCTGCATCCTCGCTTGGCTTGGAAAACATGTTGGCGACCGGCTGCAATACCACGGCATTCGGCAACGCTGCCGCGAACAAGGCTACAACTACAATTGCCGGCATTAGGATATTCTCGAAATCAACATATTGCGCAAGGTGGCCGAGGCGGTCGTCGTGACTCGGCAGGAGAGCATCGTTGTGAACAACACTGCAAAGATCAAGTTCCCGACGCCGAACAGAAGTAGCACTTGGAGCAAAACGGTCGACGTGAGAAAGCAAAACAGGCTAATGGCAAACGCCCAATACTTGAGTACCGTTCCGCAGACGAGCAACGGACGATTCTGCCGGTAATCCCGCCAGACTGCAATGTACGCAGTTCCAAAGAGCACGGCCGTGCCGCCAACAAGAACTCGAAACGGTCCTGGACCGGAGTGGCTGAGGTGAATCAGTGGAGCGATGAACCGTTGAAGAAATAGAACCGTCAGGCCACCGATGAATTAAAGATGGCCGCGAGAATTAGAGTAGTTTGCATGTTGTCCCTTTGGCCGGTGTGACACCCGGTGACGCTTTCCTTTAATCTTACTGCCCAGTGCGACGCAAGCGCACGCTTAACTTCTTCGGATGATGGAGGAAGGTAAATGTTGCGCTTCAATAAGCGAGTGTGACATGAAGGTCCATTTGGATGCTACAGGAATGAACGGCGATACTCACGACCACTCTCCGATAGCCTTCACGACGCCGGCCTCTCGATGAAGCCACACCGGAAACCGCTTGTCCACTACGTCGGGACGGACGCAGTCGGTCGGCCACGCCGCCACATCGATGCGCCGATTCTCCATGTGGTCGAGCACACGATGGTGCTCAGCGGGAGTGCTGTTCCGGCTCGCCAGTATGGTCGCTTCGCGCCGGTGGAGGTCAGGGCCGAACAAGGAAATTGTGTCGTTGATCAAGCCGACGAAAACGAGCGTGCCACCCTGTTGGAGCACGTGAATCGCTGCCTCCATCGAACCTTTGTCGCCAGTACAATCGAACACCAGCATCGACGGCTCTTCCTGCCGCGCTTCTTCGTGCGACGGATGGTAGCGCTTCAAACCATAATGTCGGGCCGCAAATTCGAGCCGTTCTGGCATTTTCTCCACGACGCCAATGTCGGTGCCGGCCAACCGCAAAAACTCAATTACGGATAGCCCGATTGGTCCGGCACCAACGACGATCGCGCGGTCGCCCGGCTGTGCAGCCGAGCGCGCTACGGCGTGGCTGCCAACACCAAGCGTCTCCACCAGCGGAATTTGCAGGGCCGGCAAAGTCTCACACTTGTACATCTGTTTCGCCGGCAGAAGAATGCGGTCGCGCATCCCGCCATCGGCATGGACGCCGATCACGCGCATCTTCGCGCAGCAGTTCGTCCGCCCCCGCGAGCAGGCTGCACACTCGCCACAGGTCATGTACGGGTTCACCGCGCATCGGTCGCCGGGCTTGAACCGCCAGACGCCATCGCCGGTCTCGATGACCTCCACCACGAGCTCGTGCCCGAGAATTCGTGGATAACTGAAGAATGGCTGCGTACCTTCGAACGCGTGGAGATCGGTGCCACAGATGCCGACTGTCAACACACGCACGAGCACTTCGCCCGCTCCTGGCGCGCTCGGTTGCGGAGTGTCGGTGAACGTAAATCGGCCCGGTTGTTCAAGAACGACTGTCTTCATACATGTACGTGTCAACTGTACCAGACTATCGGGCCGAAACCGACCGAGGCCAAAGCTCTCAGTGCCCATCGACACAAGCTGCCACCCGGTATTTGAACGTGAACAGCTCGGATTCTAGGAAATGGGGCGGCAGGGCCGCGGGGCAGGGCGGCAGCGTTCTGCTCAGCGGCTTTGTGCCTGCGGCCGTGACATTCCGGCGCGCGATCGCTCGTGCTCACAAGTGCATCAACTAGCCGCAACCCGACTCTTTCTTTTTTCCAAACCGCGACAGAAACGGACAAGAGGTGAGAGAACTCGATGAGGGAGAGAGGCCACGCCACCTGGCGCCACTGAATCGCGATGAAGGCATGAGAGCCACGTGCAGGTCTGAAAACAAGTTGCTGGCGACGCAAGCGGACACCGAAGGTTGGTACGGTAAGCTGAAGAACGCGCAGGAACTGACCGGGCGGGCGGTGGATTCAGCCCAGCACAACGACGCCAAAGAGAGTGCCGCAGCCTATCAGGCAGCGGCAGGGCTGCGTGAGGTGGAATCGGGAAACCGGGAGCAGGCGCGTGCCGAGGCCCATGCGGCATTGAAGCTGGCCCCGAACCGCGATGTGCGGGTGATGGTTGCGCTGGCCCTGGCGCGGGCAGGCGATACCGCAGGGGCGGAGAAGCTGGCGTCCGAACTCGACAAGACCTTCCCGCTGGACACGCTGGTGCAGAGGTATTGGCTGCCCACGATCCGGGCAGGGATCGCCCTGGAAGGCAAAGACCCAAACCGGGCCATCGAGCTATTGAAGGTGGCGAGCACGATCGAACTTAGCGGCCTAACCGGGAACCTCGCCATATTAATGAGCCCCGCTTATGTGCGTGGGGAAGCCTATCTCATGCTGCGCGACGGCTACCGAGCGGCAGCAGAATTTCAGAAATTCATTGAGCACCGAGGACTAGGTCTTTGACCGCCTGAAAAGATTCTAATAAAACAATTCCAATCAGAAATGTTTTGGCGCATACTTAGGGTATGGCCCGTCCAGCCCTGCGTATCGAAGTCACAAGCAAGGACCAGAAG
>Ga0116219_10004150_pt1 | contig 11022 bp, 12 predicted proteins | sample Sb_taG_4_FD_91019 | JGI IMG/M metagenome (GOLD analysis project Ga0116219, IMG submission 91019) | Peat soil microbial communities from Weissenstadt, Germany - Sb_50d_6_BS metaG | ecosystem: Environmental > Terrestrial > Soil > Wetlands > Peat | place: Germany: Weissenstadt | collected 2010-09-21
AAACCTTGTCGATCGACATTCTCTTCTCCTGGGGTGCGTGCGAGATCGGTGGGCCGGTGGGCGGGCCGGCTCAGACCAGCTTGAGCTGCTCGAGGAAGCGGACGATGTTTTCGTAGCCCTCGCCTTCGTCGACGACGATCTCGCCGGCGCTGCGCTCTTCCGCGGCGGTGACGTCGGTGACCTCCGAGCGCGCCCCGGCCGCGCCGACCTGGCCGGCCTCGAGGCCGAGGTCGGCCACGGTGAGCTGGTCGACGGGCTTGGACTTCGCCGCCATGATCCCCTTGAACGACGGGTACCGCGGCTCGACGACCCCGGCGGTGACGGTCACGACCGCGGGGAGCAGGCAGTCGACCTCGTCGTAGCCCGCTTCGGTCTGGCGCTCGACGTGGACCCGGCCGTCACCCACCGAGACCTTCTTGGCGAAGGTCACCGCCGGGAAGCCGAGCAGCTCGGCGAACTGGACCGGCGTGGTCCCGGTGTAACCGTCGGTGGACTCGGTCGCCGCGATGACGAGGTCGGGTTGGGCCCGCTCGACGGCTTTGGCGAGGACCTTGGCGGTCGACAGGGCGTCGGATCCCTTGAGGGCGTCGTCGCTCACGAGAATGGCCTTGGCCGCCCCCATGGCGAGGGCGGTGCGCAGCCCCGACGTCTCGCCGGCGGGAGCCATCGAGACCAGGGTGACCTCGCCGCCGCCGGCGGCCTCGGCGAGTTGCAGACCCATCTCGACCCCGTAGGCATCGGAGTCGTCCATGATCAGCTTTCCCTCCCTGACCAGGGTGTGGGTCTGGGGGTCGAGGGCCTGGGGGGCAGCCGGATCGGGGATCTGTTTCACGAAGACGACGACGTTCATGGCCTCGATTGTTCCCGACAACCCGCCGTTCGACCAATCCGTGCGCGGCGACGCGGCGCCATCCGGACCGGCGCCGCGACCGGAAACCTCAGATCCTCCCCAGGTGGGCGAGGGTGTCGGTGACGGTGTCGGTGATGACCATGTCCACCCCCGCCTCGACCACGGCGTCGAGGTCGTCAGGGCTGTTCACGGTCCACGTGGCGATGGCCACCCCCTGTTCGTGGGCCCGACCGACCAGCGCCGCGCTGACCTGGGTGTGATGAGGGTTGAGCGCCGCGCACCCCAGCGCGACGGCCGTGTCGAGGGCACCCCAGGCGTTGAGCGCGGGGTGCACGAGGAGCGCGAGGGGTGTGGCACCGGCGCGGTCGCTGAACCGGCCCCGCAACGCGGTCAGGGTGTCGGGCCAGAACGAGGACACCACGACATGGGCGGGCCACGGCCGGTCGGGACCGGCGCCGTCGAGGAGGAGGGTGGCGACGTCGGCGGCCACCCGTTCGTCGGGGTCGTAACCAGGGTCGGTGGGAATGTTCTTGATCTCCACGTTGACGATGGATCCCGTGCAGGCCACGAGGGCCTGCGACAACGTGGGCACCCAGGCCGGGAGTTGCGCACCCCGGCTCTCGTGGACGAGCCCAGAGCCCGCGATCTCGGCGTCGTGGTGCACGACAAGCTCGCCGTCCACACTCCGCCGTACGTCGAGCTCCACCCCGTCGGCGCCGAGGTGGAGGGCGGCCGAGAAGGCTTCGAGGGTGTTCTCGTGCCAGGGCCCGGTCCCGCCCCGGTGCGCGAGCACCGCCACGGGGTCCTGAGACCGTCGCAATGGCCAAGGCATCGTTGCGCACCATAGGCACGAGCGGCCATCGCGCTCGACCCGAATGGAAGAAGTGGACCAACCAGAAGAAGAAGACGAGGAGGAGGAGGAGGAACTGTGAGAGGGAGAGAAACAGCTCAAGCGTGACGGGGAGAGCGCATGGGCAGTGCCGCAGCGGACGCTACGAGAGCACTGCCCATGCCTCCCATTCCCGACGAAGAAGCGGGCGCCCAGCCAGTGGGGTCTTGGGGGAACCGTGATCAGCTTGACCGCCCGATGTAAGAGTACGCCCGAGCCCCATCGGCGCCTAGCGGGGTTCCACCTGTCGAGGCGCCAGAGAAATCACCTGCGCTTGCCGGCGACGAATAGCGGCGATCGGGATCAGCCTCGCCAGCGCCCCCCGGCGTGGTTGTGGATCGCAAAGAACCGGATCTCCGGTGGACGAGGAATGCCGACCTCTCGGTAGACGCACCTGAGCGTTTCCCTCTCGAACTCCTCGAACGCTTCTTTCGACACCCACACGTCGACAACACGAAAGCCGTCCTCGGTCTCGGCGGCCCAATGGAAGAGCTCGTCCTGGTGCGCGGGGCCGCCTGGCAGCGACCCGATCCTCTCGTTGATCTCGTCGTACTGCCGGAGCGTCGCGCCCTGAAGATCGAGCTGCACGGCAACTGCCATTGCTATCCCCCCTTGTGGTCATGGCGAAGAGGACGGTTAGTCAACCAAGTGGGACTGGGCGCAGACTGAGAACCATGGCGCCGGGGCCTACCGCGCCCCTGCCTTTCGGGGCTTGTTCCCGGTGCTTGCCCGACAGGACGTGATTTCGAGGGGAGTGTCCTGTTAACGCACCACAGGCACAAACGCTAGCTGGAGTATCTGTTTTCTGACCTGGGACTACGTTGGTCAGAACGGATAGGGCGTTCCGTAGCCTTTCAGTCCCCGCCACGCTATGGGCGCGACTCCTTGGGTTCGTCTTCCCACTCCTCCTCGGGATGAGGCCCGGTATCCATGATCGCCGCCATGGCTTCCTCTGCGGGTGCGTGCGCATCGACCCGTTCGTCGCTCTCCCCGTGGCAGGGGCACTCGCACGGGACGACTACACGCCGGTCGCAGCCATCGTGCTCCTCCGATTGGCACGCTGCCGAGAGGTACCTATCCCTTGTGACCTGCGTCCGGTGCTTCCCCGACAGCCCCGCTGGGTCCACCTTCAGGGCCGCGGCGACCAGCTCCTCGAACTCCTCCTCGGTGGGCTGGTGGGGTTCGTCGGGGTCGTGGCCAGGGCCGGTCGGCATCAGTTCGAGGCGAGCTGGAGCGCCGCCGCGTAGTCACCGACCGGATTACAGCGGACGGTCTCGCCGCGGTGGAGCAGCAGGAAGGCCATGAACATGCCCACACTGCAATCCACATGGACATCGACGTTCTCGATGTAGGGGGCGCGCCGCCCACGCTTAGTCACGACGATATTGGTGAGCTGGCCTTCAGGCGCGCCCACAAGGACATTTGCACCCTCCCTGTTGCTACGCCTCACGCGGTCGAATACGTCCCCGATCCGATCGTCGAAGAGTGCCACCACGATCGGGCGGCTCCCGTCGGAAGCAACGAAGGACAGGTACTCCCGGAAGGTGGGGTCGGTACGAAGAAGGCGGGAGGCCCTGAGCGCCACCGCACGCCTGATCTTCTCGTTACCCGCCGTCACCTTCCCACCTCCTCAAGTGCGTTTCCCACTCGTCGTAGACCAACGTCTCGGCGAGATCCGCTCCGGCTCAGAGACCCTCTGGGGTCCTGATCGGTTGGAGCACTTTGTACACGGCCTCTGGGTCAGCGTAGAGCCGATGGACGTGAACCTCCTGGTGACAGCAGTCTACCCGGACAATATCGATCCACTCGGCTTCATCATCGTCACCTACCTCTACCTGCTGAAGCGAGAGGAAATCGGTCAGGAGCTGCCCATCCCACCACCGGCGGTGGTGAATCCTCGACCCGTCGACGAGGTCGATCGTGCTGGAACCCGGGAGGCCCTCCCGGTATGGGGTCCACAGCTCCTCCGCCGGCGGCGGGATCGTCATGTCAGCCAACCGTTGCTTCTGGGGCTTTCGCTTGTTCGTCACGAGACCCGCCTTCGGCTGGCCTGTCGGTAAAGTCGGACCGGAACCACTTCTAGCCCGAGTGGCCGTCGGTGTGGAGCACGGTGTTGGGCATGTCCACGTCCTGGGCCGACGGCCTTCCGGAGCGTGGCTCCGGTCACGTCCGCCACGACGCGGGTACGGGCCTCCCCCGTCTCCTTCGAGATGAGGGCCACGACGGGGGTCTTGTCGTACATGGGCCCGTAACGGCCGCGTCCCCCATCGGGGAGCCGTGAGGGCCGACCCTGCTGGTGGCGGTTCTTTGGCGCCCCGCCCACGAAGGTTTCGTCCACAACCACCGTGCCGGACAGGAGCGAGAACACTGGCTCGCGCTGCATGGTCTCACGAAGCCGGTGACCGAGGAACCAGGCCGTCTGGTAGCTAATGCCGAGGTGGCGCTGAAGCTCCAGAGCGCTGATCGAGTTCTTTCCGGCTCCCATAAGCCACATCGCCAGGAGCCATTTCGAGGCGGGGATTTTCGAGGATTCGAAGATCGTCCCGACCATGACGGAGAACTGCTTCCGACAGGCCTTGTCCCGACAGCGCCACAGACGCCGGTACGTGACGTGTCCGGCCTTGGTTTTTCTTTCGCCGGACTTGGCGGCGATGAAGTAGTGCTTGGCGTCCTTGGTCCCGCAGTGGGGGCAGACCGGCTGCCGGTCAGGCCAGCGCAGGCGCTCCAGAAGTTCCCAGGCAGAAGCCTCATTCGAGAGGTATCTGGGGAGTGTGCCTAGGTTCAATGCCTCCATGCCGACAGTCTACAATAAGCAACATGGTGCGTCAAGTAGATAGTTCCCGATTTCGATCCTTTCCCGGGCCTTCCCTTGTCTTTGAGCCCCTTCGGACCTTCTTCGCGCTTGCGGGGGTGAGCGCTTGGGAGTAGCTTCACATTCACCGTTTCCCGTGGCGGCCAACCCCTGTGGCCAGCCAAGTGAACGGGTTCACAAGGAGCGGACGGTCAGAATTGCCTGGAACTGCACCGTACCGGAGGAGGTAATCGTGGCACTCATGTGGAACCGCTCGGTCGAATGGGATGCCGACGACTGGCGAAAGGTAGCCGCCTGTCGGTACACCGAACCTGACCTCTTCTTCCCGGTGGGCACGACCGGTCCGGCGATCGACCAGATCGAAGCAGCCAAGCGGGTATGCCGGGCTTGTGAGGCCATCGAGCCCTGCCTCGAGTTCGCCCTGGCCACCAACCAGGAGTCGGGCATCTGGGGTGGCACCTCCGAAGAGGAGCGCCGCAAGCTTCGCAAAGCCTGGCTCGCCGCCCGCCGACGCGCCTCGTAGCCAGCGACGAGCCCCGCAGCCAGCCACCGACCCCACGACCGATTCCGGCCCCGGAGCGATTCCGGGGCCGTTGCGCGTTCGGGTATCAGGGCGGTTCCTCCACACCCTCGGTATTCTCGATTGACGAGGAACACGTCAGCCTCTCCTTGCTCCACTTCCCCTCGGTGAGAGGCACCGCTCCTCGCTGAGAGGTGGCGTCATGCGTGACGCGTCGAGTGGGCAACGGCTCGGCACCAGATGGGTCGACCGGTCCATGCGGACCAAGGGCCTCGTCGTCATTGCCGTCCCCATCGCCATTCTCTTCATCGTGCTCGGGTCCACGTCGTGGTTCACGCACGTCGACAACCGGGCCCAGGACGTAGCGAGTAATTCCCGGCAGATCGTCGACGCGGCCACGACCCTCGAGAACAGCCTCCTGTCGGCCGAGACAGATCTCGGCGACTACCTCCTGACGGGGAACCCCTCGTTCCAGGCGTCGTACGCGCTCGCCGAAAAAGCGGTTCCGCCCCAGCTCGGCCAGCTCGAGGCGCTGACGCTCGGCTCGGCGACCGAGGGGGCCTCGGGTCGAGCGGTCCAGCGCGACACCGACCACCTCGTGGCGACGCTGGCCCGCCTGAAAGGCCAACAGCCGTCGCCGGCACCTTCCAGCGCGGTTCGGACACTGCTGCAGGCGGTCCGGGTCGAGACCGACAAGCTCCGCGGCGACATCGCCACGATCACGGACAAAGAGAGTGCGGTCATCGTCAGCCAGCAGTCCGACATCCACACCTCGAACATCTTCCTGCCCGCCATCGCCATCGCAGCCGTGGTGCTCGCCCTGGCGGGTGGGGTGCTGGTCTCGCAGCTGTTCACCACCGGCGTCGTCAGGCGCCTGCGCCGTCTCGAGCGGGCCACCGAGGATCTCGAACGCGGCGAGACCCCGGTCGGGGTCCCGAGCGGGCGCGACGAGATCGGCCGGCTCTCGGCGAGACTGCTCAACACGACCGCCCAGATGCGCGAGCGAGCCGAGGAACGCGACCGCGCCCGGGGTGAGCTCGAGAACATCCTCACCGCCAGCCCGGTCGTTTCGCTGCGCTACGACGTCGCCACCCAACGCTTCTCCTACGCAAGCCCCAACATCAACCGGCTCTTCGGGATCTCGGCCGAAGAGGCCGTGGCGTCACCGGGGCGCATCATGGAACGCCTCCATCCCGATTCGGCCGACCACCTGCGCGACGCCTTGGCCGAAGGCGCGACGCGCAACGCCGAACGACGTGAGATCCTGCTGCGCTTCCGGCGGGACCCGGCCTCTGAGGACTGGCGGGAAGCCGAAGCGGTCTACACCCTGGAATGGGGCCCGGGCGGAGAGCTCCAGGGGCTCGTCGCCTATCTGGTCGACGTATCCGAGCGTCACACCGCCCAACGCGCCGCCGACGAACGTCGGTTCCTCTTGGAGTCCATCTTCCACGCATCCCCCGACACCATCGTCGTGCGCGACATCTCGGGACAGGTCGTGCTGGGCAGCTCGCCGCTGGCCGACGTGATCGGCACCACCGATGCGGAGCGCGACGACCTGGACCGTGCCGTTCTCGATGACCTGATCGCGCGCTGTGTCGCCGGCGAGCAGAGCCCCGACCCCGTCGTGACCACCGGTCGGCTGCCCGGCGGGGAGCTCCGCACGTACGAGACCCGGGCCCGACCCGTCTTCGACCACTCGGGCCGTGTCACCGGCACCGTGACGATCTCGCGCGACGTGACGGAGCGGATGCACCTCGAGCAGTCCCTACGCCACGCGTCGGTCGACGCCGAGCGTGCCAGTCAGGCCAAGAGCGAATTCCTGTCACGCATGAGCCACGAGTTGCGGACTCCTCTCAATGCCATCCTCGGCTTCGCGCAGTTGCTCGAGATGGACGAGCTCCCCACCGATCAGGCCTCGAGCGTCGACCAGATCCAGGTGGCCGGACGTCACCTGCTGTCACTCATCAACGAGGTGCTCGACATCTCGCGCATCGAAGCCGGGCGGGTGAGCCTGTCGACGGAGCCCGTCGAAATCAGCGAGGTGCTCGACGAGGTGACCACGTTGCTCGCACCCGTCGCCGAGGCGGCGGGCATCGCGCTCTCCATCGACGTCGACGCGTCACGCGTCCTGCGGGTGCGGGCCGATCGCCAGCGATTGCTCCAGGTGCTGCTCAACCTCGGCTCCAACGCCGTCAAGTACAACACCCGGGGTGGTTCGGTCGCGTTCCGCACCGACGCGCGTGACGGTCGGGTGCGGTTCGAGGTTCGCGACACGGGTCCCGGCATCCCGCACGAGAAACAGGACCAACTGTTCGTCCCCTTCTCACGCCTCGGTGCCGAGCGCTCCGCGGTCGAAGGGACAGGGGTGGGTCTGGCCCTGTCGAAACAACTCGTCGAGGTCATGGGTGGTGTCATCGGGGTGGACTCGTTCGCCGGTCACGGCTCGACGTTCTGGGTCGAGCTCCTGGCCGCCGATCCCTCCACTGTCGACATGACACCGGACCGCGCCGACGGAGCACCGCCGCGGTCCTCACACCACGGCACGGTCGATCGGGCCCCCAACGGCACCAGGGCCCCCAACGGAACGCGGCCGGCCGAAGTGGTCGGGACCGGCGTCATCGTGCTCCAGATCGAGGACAACCCCTCAAACTCGGCCCTCGTCGAGCAGGTGCTCGCCAAGCGCCCCGGTGTCAGGCTGATTTCGGCGGGAGAAGGGCGGGCGGGGCTCGAACTGGCCCGACAACATCGTCCTGACCTGGTCCTTCTGGACCTGCACCTGCCCGATCTCCCCGGTGACGAGCTGCTCCACCGGCTCAAGGCCGTGCCTGAGTTGGCCGACACAAAGGTAGTCGTGGTGAGCGCAGACGCCACGCCGAGCAGAATCAGGGAAATGCTCGACCTCGGGGTCGAGGGTTACCTGACGAAGCCGGTGGACGTCGAAGCTCTGCTGCGGTTGGTGGACTACGAGATCGGAGCCAAACAGGGTGAGCCGGATTGATGGGTTGTCACAAGGTGCGAAGGTCTTGGTCGGGGAGGACGGACCCCGGTTCTTCGCGCCCGGCGCAACCGCCGGCGCAACCCCGACGATCGAGCAGGACACGATGGAGGGCCGGTCGTGGGGGGCACCTCGACCAGCAGGACGGGACGACGGACGACCGGAGGTAGCGCTGTGACCGTGACTTTGCCCGACGAGGACCACATGGTCCTGGTGGCCGAGGACGACATGGCCAGCCGCACCGCCACCCGGCTGTTCCTCCAGCGGGTGGGCTACCGCGTGGGCGAGGCCGCCGACGGCCCCGGCACGCTCCGCGAGGCGAGTCTTGGCAGCTACGACCTGGTCGTCCTCGACCTCGGGCTGCCGGGCCTCGACGGTGAGGAGGTCCTCGCACGGCTCCGCCGCGACAGCGCCTTGCCGGTCATCGTCCTCACCGGTCGTTCCGAGGAGTCCGAACGGGTCCGGGTCCTGAACCTGGGCGCCGACGACTACGTCGTGAAGCCGTGCTCGTTGCCTGAGCTCGACGCCCGCATCCGTGCCGTGCTGCGCCGGGGCCAGCCGACGCCGACCACGAACCAGATCGAGCACGACGGGCTCGTGATCGACCGCGCCGCCCACCGGGTCACGGTGAGCGGAACCGCCGTCGACCTCACGCCCAAGGAATTCGATCTCCTGGCCTTTCTCGCCGCCACCCCGGACCAGGTCTTCACGCGCGAAGAGCTGCTCGAGCACGTGTGGGGATCGACCCAGGAGTGGCAGGACCCGGCGACGGTCACCGAGCACGTGCGGCGGCTGCGCCTCAAGCTCGAGCCCGACGCGGGCAAACCGCGTTGGCTCCACACCGTACGCGGGATCGGCTACCGCTTCTCGGTGGAGGTCGACGACTGAGCCTGTGGCGTGAGCGCCGTCGACGGCGGGCACACGACGATCACACCGGGCGTCACCGTCTTGGTTCCTCCCTCGAGGGGCGTCGCCCCTGATGCGGGGAGCGGCACGGGCACCGGCGCCGATGAGGCCTGGGGCAGCGTGACCGTGTCCAGGACGCTTCCGTCGGCTCCGAGGAGCTGCAGGCTGCCACGCACGTCATAAGGTCCGTTCTCCGCCGTCGCCACGGCCGTGGTCACGCGCTGCGCGAGCACGGCGGTGCCGTCCACGGGCGCCATCTGGTCGACGGCCCCGTCGGGGAACGTCATTCGCACCGAGCTCACATCGCTCCCGACCTCGACCGCCACCCACCACACGGGGTCGCCTTCGCTCACGCCGAATGCCCCGGTCACGAGCGCCGAGGGCTGGCTCGTCGTCGGGGTGGTGGTGGTGGTGGTCGGCATGGTCGCGGTGGTGGTCGGCATGGTCGCGGTGGTGGTCGTCGTGGTGACAGGGATGTCGGGCGTCACGACCGGAGCGCCGCCCCCTTCGGTGGGAGGCGCCGGGGACGTTCCCGACGGCACGCCGGAGCCCGCACCGGTGTTAGGGCCCGATCCGGCCCCGTCTCCACCGGGTGCCACGACGCACTGCGGCGACGCGATTTCCCCTTGCCCGACGGCGTCGGCGTCGGACATCTCGATCGTCACGTCCTGTCCCGCGGGGAGAAGCGGCATGAGCGTCGAACCGGAACCCTTCGATCCCGTCGAACCGGTTGAACCCGTCGAACCGGTCGAACCCGTTGACCCCGATGAACCCGTCGACGAGTTGGTACCGGTCCCTGACACCCCCGGTGGGGACACGATGCACGACATGCCGTGCTGCTCGTCCTGGTAGACGCGGACGGTCACTCCGTCGGCCGTGGTGCGGATGAACAGACGGGTGGCCGACCCGATGCCGGTTGACGACGAGGTTGACGAACCGCCCGACTCGTCGGGGCACGCCGCCATCGCACCAGCGGACGACCCCGACGGCCGGGCTCCCCCCGAAGTGGCCGATGTACCCGCCGCCTTGGACCCCGGCGCTCGTGCCGCCAACGGGCCCGGCGCCGCAGCCGCCTCACCCAAGTACCCGCCCAGCGCGCCGACGACGAGCGCCAGCCCGGCCACCCCGGCCAGTACCCGCTGCCGCCGACGCGTCGAGGAGGCCAAGCGCCCGGCCAGGTCACCCCAGTCGGCTCCCCGCACAGGCTCGTCGCCCGCTTTCTGGACCAGGGCGTGGCGAAGGCGGGCCTCGATGTCGGGCTCGCCCCGGGGTGTGGGCGTGATGTCGTCAGTCATGGTCAACCACCTCTCGCAGGCGTTGGAGCCCTCGGTGCACGAGCGACGCCACGGTCCCGGGTCGGCACCCGAGGGCGACGGCGATGTCCGCGTCGGGCAGGTCCGAGTAGTACCGGAGCACCAGGGCGGCGCGTTGGCGATAGGGCAGGGTGGCGAGGGCGGCACCCAGGACCCCGGCGTCGTCGGATCGCCCTTGTTCGACGGCTCCGTCGACCACCGCACGCCCTTCGTCGCGGCCGGCGGCTCTCGTCTCGGTCGAAGAGGACGGGCCGTCGGACCCCGGAGCCCGCGAGCGCTCGCGCCAAGCACGACGGTGATGGGAGCGACAAGCGTTCACGACCGAGCGGTGCAGGTACGAGGCGGGGTCCCGCACTCCTCCCCAGTGTCGGTGCAGACGCACGAAGGCGTCCTGGACCAGATCTTCGGCGATCTCGGGTGAGTCGACAAGGACTCTGGCCAGGCGAACCATCGACGAGTAGGTGCGCAGGTACAGGTCCCCGAACGAGGACCCCTCCGACACCACGACCGGGGCGCCCCCGTCACCGGTTGCGGTGTCGCCGTCGGAGGGCCCTACCGAGCCCGTCGCGCGCCCGTCGGGCTCGTCCGGGCCCGACTCGGTCATGACGACCCCCGCATGCGATGCCATCGCCTGGTTAGACGCACGACGGGGCGGAAATCTTGCACCGCCGGGAGGATTTCAGAGAGAGGCGATGTCGTTGGAGGATTTCTTGACCGGCAGCTCGATGGTCACCACA
>Ga0116219_10004153_pt1 | contig 11013 bp, 9 predicted proteins | sample Sb_taG_4_FD_91019 | JGI IMG/M metagenome (GOLD analysis project Ga0116219, IMG submission 91019) | Peat soil microbial communities from Weissenstadt, Germany - Sb_50d_6_BS metaG | ecosystem: Environmental > Terrestrial > Soil > Wetlands > Peat | place: Germany: Weissenstadt | collected 2010-09-21
AACGTGGCCAGCACCGCCGGCTGCCCGTCCAGGCACGCGATATACCGCAGCAGCGGGCCCGAGCCCCGCGGGCTCAGGTAATGGTGGGCTGCCATCAGCGCGCTGAAGCCGTCCACCTCACCGGGAGCGGCCAGGCGTACCTCAAGACCGGTTAGTGACATGCCGGACTGTGTAGCACGAAACAATCAGAATGTCCAGCCAGACCTATCTGGCCAGGCCATGGCCATGATCACAAGACTTTGACCCCAGCCCTGCTCATCCTCGTCCGGCGACGGCGGGATGCTGTCCACGATCTCCGGATGCTCCGAGGCGAATTTCAACGCCAGCTGCATCTGGTTCCAGGGGCTCGGTAGCGCCCCAACAGCGTAGAGCAGCCGCATGACCAGCGACTCCAAGTCCTCGGCGCGGACCCGCACCCACTGCTGGGGTGCTTCGTGAATCCAGTCGCGTGGCGAGTACCACCACTCTGACTCATCCGTAGATGCCAGGTCACGGTCCACGAGACGGACCACGTCGGCGGAAGTGACGACGAGACCCGCCATCAGGCCGACGTAGTCACTGAGTTCATCAGTCAGCCCGGCGACGCTGGAGTTGATGTTCACGCGGTGCATACCTCCTGCACCAGAACGCTACCGACGATGCCGACATACTCGGGCACTGGCGGGTTGAGATTCGGGCAGCCGGCCGTGTCGCTGTGCAGCCGCTTGGCGCTACCCTTCCTGGCTATGACCCCCGAGGTTCGCGTCCAACGCGGCAACCGGCTGGTCGCCGAGGAGTTCTTCGATCCGATCTGCCAGCTGTACGACCAGGTGTTCTCCCGGCCGCCATTCCACTGGACCGACGATGAGTCACGGCATCATCGGGAACTGCTCATCAGCCTCAAGGACGATCCAACCTTCGGGATCGTGACCGCTGAAGCATCCACTCAGCTAGTCGGCTTCGCTTACGGTTACGCGCTCGGGGCTGACACGCGGTTCTGGCAGAACTTCGTCGAACCATTGCCCGAGGAGCTGACCCAGGAATGGCCGGGCCGGACCTTCATCCTGATCGACCTCGCCGTTGATGCTGCCTGGCGCGGCCAGGGCTTGGGCCGGGAGTTGACCCAGACCCTGCTCACCAGCCGCTCAGAGCAGCGCGCCGTACTATCAGTGCAACCAGCGGCGACCGATACCCACGCCTTCTACATGCATCTGGGCTGGCACAAGGTCGGGCAGAAGAACATGCCGCCCGGGGTGGTCGTACCGCTGTTCGACATCTACGCGATCGAGCTTGGCTTCCAGCCGTAAGCGGCTAGCCGCTCGTCCAGGTCCTTGACCGCGGTGGTCGGCTGCCAGGGGCCGAACTGCAGGCGGGTCCGCAAGAGCAACTCAACGAGGCGCGCCGAGCGCGTATGCGCGGCGAGATCGGCGGCCTGGCCGATGACCCGGGCCGCTTCCTCGATCTCCTTTGACTGGAGGTAGGCCGTGCCGAGATGGACCATGCCGAAGGCGTGGTTGCGGACGAAGGACGGATCAACCAGCCTGACGGCCTGGTGAGCCGCCTCAAGCGCGCCGGGAGCATCATGGAGCAAGAGCAGGCAGCGTGCGCGGGTGACGGCGTACTGACCCGAGCCGTAGAAGTAGGTCAGTGAACTGGCCGGCGTATGAATGCCAGCCCCATCGAGGTTGGCCGGGATGCTACCGAGCGCATCGAGACAGGCTCGAGTCCGACCGATCGAGGCGTAGGCTCGGGCGGCCACGTCGGCAACGTATGCCCGCAGCGGCCGGTCATCAATCTCCTGGGCCCAGGCGCCAGCCGCCACCGCGTGATCGATGCCAATGCGCGGCTGGCCGCGCCAGGTGGCCAGGTGGCTGAGGTTACAGAGCACGAAGATGCCCAGCTCGGTGTTCTCTGCCTCATGTGCAGCGGCCCGGGCTTGCTCGTAGAAGTACGCCGCGCCGTCAAGGTCACCAAGGTCGAAGGACAACCAGCCGGCGAAGCGTGACAGGTTGGCCAACAGCGACACGAGCCGCGGGCGCAAGCTCGACGGGCAGTCGGCCATGACCACTCGCACGAGGTTGCGCTGAGCCAGCACGGTATCGAGCACGACCTGCGGTCCGAGCGCGTCATCTTGGCGCATGGCTGACCACAGCAGGGACTCGATGTGGCCGACGACGGACTCGTCGATGCGGTACTTTCCGCCGAGCACGCGTAGGACGCGCTCCTGCTCGTCCACATTGAGATTGGGGAATATCGGAGCGGCGGCGGCACCGGTCGCGGCCCAGGCGAGTGTTTGCAAGAGTTCACGCCGCCTGATGGTGCTTGCCCACGTCCTGAGAACCTGCACCAGCCCTTCATACAGGGTTTCGCGCTCGCGGGGCGACCAGTCTGGCTGCTGGGCAAGTTGCATCAGCCTCGTGAGCTGCATCGACGCCGGCTGTGGTTGGTTGCTGAGTGTGGGGCCGAAGACAAACGCCAGCGGGTCCAGGTCATCTGGAGCGGGCTGGTGCGGGAGAACGACGGCCTCGACAGCGCTGCGCTCATGGCTTGCGGCCAGTGACCGCCCGATCTCAGGCCGACTAACTACTGCGTTGACCTGGCCCACTGACCGATGAACTGGGTCAAGATGCCCGTAGCGGCCGTCGTCGATGAGGTCACCAACATCGCACTGGTAGAGCTGGGCGAGCCGCTTCAGCGTGTTAAGTGACGGCTCGTGCCCGGATTCTGGCCACGTCTCCCAGTACGAAATGTTCTTGTCGGTGATGCCAGGGCTGCCAGCGGCTGCTCGCCAGCGCTCATTCCATCGCCTGGCCACTTCGGCTTGCGTCAGACCGTGAGCCATCCGCATCGCGACGCGAGCGTTGACGTGCTCTTCACGCGCGATGAGCGCGGCGATCTGCGCCCACGCCTGACCGTTCGTCCGGCACTCGTTAACGAGTGCTGCCAACCGAGCGCGCCGACTTCGGTAGGGAGGTGCCATGTTCCCCCTTTGCCTACGCCTTCATGAATCGTCTGGACCATCGTACGGCCAAAATCAATTCCCGCCAGAACCGAAACGATCCTTTGATGACGGGAATTCTTCGCCCGCGCGCAGAAACTCCCGGTCAGGCCAAGAATTGTTGTTCTTAGCCATGCCATTGATCTCCAGTGCTTGGTGAATCCTTTGCGGGTAACCGCCTTCCATGCTTGATCGGCACTCGCGCAACCGACCCCCGAGGACATGATCACGATGAGGACCAGGCACGCCACGTGCGTCCGGCCACCGTACGCTCACCAGCAACCGCAAGCCGAGCCGTTCGGCGCTCGTAGCCGTCAGCGCCGGTGCGAGACGCCAGGGCATCAGGCATGATCCCCCGGATCGCGGCTGGTCGTCACGTTGAGAGCCGCGTGCCGCCGCCGCTCCCCGGCGGCCACCAGGGGTCGTTCAGCTATCTCGAACTTGGAGCGCTGAAGACGGCCGCCGCATGTGCCAGGATGCACGCCATCCAGATGCTATGGGAGTGGGACCTGCAGTTGCTGAGCGACTCGGTCAAGTTGGTTGTGTCGGAACTCGTCACCAATGCCATCCAGGCTGCCGATGGATTAATGGCCAGCCGGTTTGCTGGATCCTGGACAGATGGACCGCCGCCCGTACGCTTCTGGCTCGTGCGCGAGCGGCACGGCGTGATCATCCTCGTCTGGGACGGCAACGACCGGTGGCCGGAGCGGCAGGACACGAGCCCTGACGATGAGAGCGGTCGCGGGCTACTCCTGGTCGAGGCCTTGAGTCAGGAGTGGGGCTGTTTCACACCAAACCAGTCGAGCGGCAAGGTGGTGTGGGCTGTGATAGCTACTTCGTCCAAATCTGCCCCAGCTACCCAACATGGAGCGACACGATGAGGCCCCCAATGCCGGCTGACAGCAGCCTGGCCAAGCTGTTCCGTGAATACGGCAGTCGCTGGGAGATCGAGAAGGTCCAGCGCGGTACTGAGTGGATAGCCGTGCAGCGAGATACGGGCGGGGACTACGTGTGCATCGTTGCTGCGCATGATCTTGGCGCACTTCGTTACCGCATCGATGAAGTCGAGTGCGAAGAGCCAGAAGAACGCGAGCTGGACCGATAGTAAGCGAGTGACATGCGGAGATGGAATTCGCAGCTAAGAACTGATACCGCTTAGACGCCGCCTGTAGGCGTTCCGCTGCCGAGTGGCGACGAGCCGTGTACCCGAGGCGTTCATCCGCATTGCTGCAAAGGCGGGGCTAACTCCATAACGAAACGTCACGGTTTCATTGGGCAAGCCCGCTCGGGCTGCCGCCAAGGCAGCCCCGCCGTGCCATCCGGCATGGCGGGGGCCTACCCGAGCGCTCAATACTTAAATTGAGCTTTCAGGTGGGACTGACGATTGGCTGAGTGCTTAAGTCTCGGCTGACAGATCTTGTAGCTGCGACCTCGTTGCTCCTACCTGTAGCATGTTGCGACGTGCCGGGTATGAGCAGTCACCAGTCAGATGCCAGGATTGGGCGGTGACCACCGTCAATCTGCAGCAGTGGCTCGACGCGCAGTGTCAAGAGTACGTGTACGACCTGCGTGGCGTCTTCCGTACCGCGGGTAGCACACATTGGCCCCTGACGGTAGCGCATGCGGCTGACCTCGAGGCGCAGCTGCACGACCACGGGCACCTGCTGCCCTTGCCCAAAGAGCCCGCTGCTCTAGCCAACGTACTTGAAGTGAGCATCGTCGACTTCCTGCTCGATCGGATCGCTGCTTCGGGCGGCGCACTCACCGCGACGAGAGGCGGCGAGCGCTTCTATCCGGATCTTGAAGTCTCCGGGCCGGGGGTCGGCGGTGACTTCTACGCCGTTGACATCAAGATTGCTCAGCGCAAGGTCACCAAGAAGGCTCCGCCTACCCAGACCCAGAGCCGGATCACGCTCTACACCGGCAACACCTACTTCGCCTACCCGACGCTGCACTGGCCTGGCACGTTCCGGCCCTTCGCTGACTATGCCCAGCACCTGGACGTCATCGGGATATACACGCTGAACCGGGACAGCGCCTCTCGCGTCGATCATCTGGAACTCATCGTCCAGGAGCCGTGGAAGATCGGAAGCCGCAAGCGCTCGTCTACCACTCGTGAGTACCTCGGGGCCGTGCTGGACCTGGAAGATCTTCGCCAAGGCCGGGGCGAGTTCAAAACGGCCGACGAGTTCTACAAGTTCTGGCGCGCCTACAACTTCCGCATCGGCGGCACCGTCCGTAACCAGCTCACCAAGCTCCTGGCCCAGCAGACTCAGACGCCCGCTGGGGACTAGCCGGTCACCTTCGTCCCGATCGGTGCGTCACGGCCCTACTGTCACTGGGGCATGCGATCCTGGCTGGCATGGCAGACGGACCCGTAGCGATCTCCCTCTTCTCAGGGGCAGGCGGCCTGGACCTCGGTGTCGAGGCGGCCGGGTATCGAGTGGCGGCCGCGGTGGAGCATGACGATGACGCCGCCCTGACCATGGAGAAGAACTTTCACCACCTGGCTTCACCCGTCATTCGCAAGGACATCCTTGACGTCTCCACACGCGATATTTTGGAGCAGGCTGGTCTCAGACCAGGCCAACGTCCAGACTTGCTCGTCGGCGGCCCACCCTGCACGCCGTTCTCCAAGTCGGGGTTCTGGCTGGAGTGGAAGCGGGCCGGTCTTGATCCCGATGCCAGCCTGCTGCAGGCCTACACTCGCATCCTGGCCGAGGCCAAGCCACGAGCCTTCATCTTGGAGAACGTCTACGCCCTGACCTACAACAACAAGGCCAGCCGACCGGCTTACGAGCGGTTGCTGCGTGAGATCTACGAGGCGGGTTACAGCCTGGACGCTAAAGTCCTCAACGCCGCCGACTACGGAGTGCCCCAGGTCCGGCCACGGCTCTTCATCGTCGGGGTTCCCAAGGGCTCCCGGCTCCCCGAGCTGCCGGAGCCAAGCCATACGGGTATGTGGGAGCGGCGCATGTCAGGGGGCGGGACCACGCCACATGTCACGGCCGGCCAGGCACTGGCGGATCTTACATGTGAGCCCGAGCCTGGCGAGGTACTCCGTGGCCAGTACGGCCACCTATTGCCGGACATTCCTCCTGGCGAGAACTACCTGCACTACACCGCCGAACGCGGCCATCCTGAGCCCCTCTTCAAGTGGCGCAGCCGCTACTGGTCCTTCCTGCTGAAGCTGGACCCCAACCGACCCTCGTCGACGATCCAGGCGCAACCCGGCCCGAACGTCGGCCCCTTCCATTGGGAGAACCGTCGCCTGCGCGTTGGTGAGATAAAGCGGCTCTTCACGTTCCCGGACGAGTTCGAGCTGGTCGGTTCACGCGCCAGCATCCAGGCTCAGCTTGGCAACGCGGTGCCACCGCTGCTGGCCGAGAAGGTAGCCGCTAAGGTCATTTCGACAGTCGACTTTTCATTAACCCCAGCCCCGGATCAAAGGCCGGGATCTTAGATTAGAATATATATTATGAATGCCCCAAATCTCCTAAATCGACACGAGCTTCTGCAGTGGGCCGATACAGTAGCGGCGAGTAGTGAACTCCCACGGCTAGTACGTCGGCTGATCCTCGAAACCAGCCAAGGCGTCGTCGATCTCGGCTTCCCTGCTGGTGAAGGGGTGCGGGCAGGTAGTTGGGATGGCACCCTGCGGACGACTGAGGGTGCTCCCTACATCCCACTCGGCCTATCGGTTTGGGAGCTTAGCGTAGAGAAGTCCACGGGCACGAAAGCCGATGAAGACTACAGCAAGCGCGATATAACGCCCGACGGCTCACCCACTAGTAGTTGCACCTACGTCGAAGTCATACTGAGACCATGGACCAAGAGAAAGACATGGGCGCGCGATCGCAGTACAGAAGGCAAGTGGAAGGAAGTGCGTTCTCTCGGTGTTGATGAAATCGAGACCTGGCTTGAAAATAGTCCAGTTACACATGCTTGGATTTCACAGGTTCTGGGGCGTAATCCCTATGGCCTTAGACCAGTCGACCTGTGGTGGAATGCCTGGTCCGCCGAAACCACTCCGGCTTTGCAACCCTCATTCATTCTTGCTGGCCGCGCGAAGGAACAAGAAGAGTTCCTTGCCCGACTTAAAGGAGCCGAACAGGTTATCACGATCAAAGGCGGCAGTCCGGACGAAATTCAGTCCTTCATCGCGGCAACCCTGCTTCACGCTGAGATTATCGGCGATGATCAGCCCAAGGCACGCGCTGCCTTTGTGGACGACGTGGCAACCTGGCGAGAACTCCTGGCTCGGTCAAATCCTCTGATCCTGATCGCAGCCAGCGAGCAGGTGCGCGCGGAACCTCCTCCGGCGGTATCGACGCACCACATTGTCATTCCAGTTGTCGATGCCGCTCGTGCGGACATCGCGATACCAACGATCGATCCGGCGGAGGCGGTCGCCGCATTGAAGCAGGCTGGCGTCGACGATCAGAAGGCCGAGCGACTTGCGCGACTTGCCCGCAGCAGTCTGCAGGCTATGCGCCGCGAGATAGCTAACAAGCCTGAACTGCACCAACCTCCGTGGGCAAGACCGCCCATAGATCGTGTCACCCGCACCCTGCTGTTGGCCGGAGGATGGTATGAAGGCCGTGATGGCGATAAGGGCGTGCTCACAGCGCTGTCTGGCAAGCAATATGACGATCTGCGCGAAACGGCAGCGACGCTGTCAGCTCAGGCTGACCCCCTCGTGGGCCGGGTCGACAAGGTCTGGGCCTTGGTGTCGGTCCAAGATGCCTGGAATCAGCTAGCCGGACGACTGCAGGCGGATGATCTTGAGCGTCTCAGCCCAGTGGTTCAGGAAGTACTGGGCGAGCTAGATCCAAGCCTTGACCTTCCGAAGGACGAGCGCTGGTGGCGGGCGTCCACGGACGGAAAGATCCACAGTCATTCGTCGCAGCTACGGGCAGGGCTCGCTTCAACACTAGCGCTCCTTGGCACTTATGGCGACCTGGTGGACGCAGGCTCGGGTTACAACGGCGTCAATTGGGCCTCGATCACTGTGCGGCAGTTGCTCGATAATGCAAATGCCGATGCAAGCTGCAAGCTCTGGATTTCGCTGTCCGGCGTCTTGCCGCTGCTCGCCGAAGCTTCGCCGGATCAGTTTCTGGCTTGCGTCGATAAGGGCCTGGGAGGTCAGTTGCCACTACTTTCTGGTCTCTTCGAGGCCGAAGGCAGCAGCCAGTTTGGAGGCACCGCTCCTCATACCGGCCTCCTCTGGGCGCTGGAGACCATAGCTTGGTCAGATCGGCACTTTGGAGCTTCGGTCGACCTTCTCGGCCGTCTCACCGAGATTGATCCTGGAGGTAGGTGGAGCAATCGCCCAGCTGCCAGTCTGGCCGCCATCTTCAATCCGTGGCATCCCGATAGCTCCGTCGACGTGTCACGACGGATTAAGGTACTTGACGCGCTACGGGGACACCATCCTGACGTGGCGTGGTCGCTGATGCTGACCATGCTTCCTGAGACGCGTGGCGTGCATTTCCCGATTCACGAGCCCACCTTCCAGAGCTGGAAGCCACCCAAGATCACCGTTACCTACGGCGAGTACTATCAGACTGTCACAGAAGTTGTCGCGCGGCTTGTTAGAGATGCTGGCAGTGACGTCGCTCGCTGGGTCGAGTTGGTCAAACAGATGTCGAATTTCACCCCACCTGATCGAGCAACACTTCTCGACAAACTGCAGCAGCATGTTTCCGCTGGTGACTTCTCAGTCGACGACCAATCTAAGCTTTGGGAATCGCTCCGGTCCGTGACCTCGCAGCATCGAGAGTACTCCAGTCAAGCGTGGGCGCTGCCGACAGAAGAACTTGAGAAGATCGATCGACTTCAATCACTCCTCCAACCTGGCTCTCCAACGGAGCGCCACGCCTGGCTCTTCCACGACTACACTCCACCTATACCGGATCAATCGGTTAGTAAAGACTTCCAGGCCTATGAAGCCGCACTCACAGCTACTCGAAAGACTGCTGTTGCCGAAATCGACCATAGCGAGGGCTACGACGCACTCCGGCGACTTGCGGGTGAGGCCAGTCAAGCTTGGTGGGTCGGAGTAGCCATCGCTGACGCCACCGCAGCAAAATACGAAGGCCATCTTGTCTCGCTCCTTGAATCGGACGACCCAATTGATGCTGAACTCGGTGCGAGCTATGTAGCCCGTCGGTTTAGCCAAGTCGGCTGGCCGTGGCTTGAAGGACTGCTGGAGCGCATCCCGCCTCTGACGCCGACCCAGCGGGCCATGTTGCTGCTGCAGACGCGCGATTACCCTAAGGCGTGGCAGCGAGCCGACGAACTCGGAGATGAGGTACCAAGGCAATTCTGGAAGAGATTCCGAATATACAATCTCGGACAGTTTCCTGACGTTGGTTATACTGCGCATCGTCTTATGGAGGTGAGTCGGAACGCTGCTGCTCTCGCGCTTATAGAACTGTACGTCAGGCGTGAGGAAGTCGACATCGAGCATCTTCTCACGCTCGCCGCTTCAGCTCTTGAATCACTACTTCAGACTGACGACGAGGAGATCTGGGCACTCCGTCAGTACGACTTTGAGCAGATCTTCAATCTCTTTTATGAGCACGAGGTAGCTCTAGGCTGGGAACGCGTTGCCCGGTTGGAGTGGGCGTATCTCCCAGCCCTTGGCTATGACGCCAACCCAAGGATGCTCGGTCAGTGGCTTGCTCGTGACCCCGACTTCTTTACTGAGCTTATTTCGGTCGTGTATCACCCAGCTTCAGGAGGAGATGGGCCGCAGCTCACGGACGAAGAGCAGCGAAGAGCGATGAACGCCTACCGATTGCTAGACGACTGGTCAGTGCCACCTGGCCTACAAGACGACGGTCAACTGGACGGAGCTGTTCTTTCGGATTGGGTTTCGCGGGCACTTCATGGGCTTAAGGAAGCTGATCGGCTGAAGGGCGGCGTTCACGCGATTGGGCAGGTACTGGCTAAAGCTCCGAAAGACCCTGACGGTGGCTGGCCATGCCGGGCAATCCGCGATCTCTTCCAGCAGCAGCGATCCGATCGTCTGGAGTCGGGTTTTCGCGAAGCGGTCTTCAATAGCCGTGGAGTTACGACTCGTGTACCGGAGGCTGGCGGTGACCAGGAACGATCTCTGGCCGATAAGTTCCGGAAGGACGCAGAACAGTGGGCTGATGAGTGGCCTCGTACCGCGGTACTCTTGCGATCCATGGCCGACTTTTATGAGCGTGATGCCCGAACAGAGGACAACTCTGCCGAACGCTTCCGTCGTGGCTTTGAGCACTGAAATTGCAATTGCCTAGCCTTTGGTAAAGCACTGTTAGGATTGCGCTACCACAGGGTACGCTCTTACATTTATTATTACTAATTGCGCTCATAATTCTTGGCTAAATCGCGGAAAATAACCGAGGTTAGTTCCAGGGAGGATTGGTCAGGCGTAAGGCCGTAATCCCTCACAAGCTGGCGCTTGGCCGCTCCTTGATGGGAAGAAAGGAGGGTCGAGCCCACTACCAAGTTAATCTCGAAGAGGTTGCCTTGGGGGGTGTGTTATAATGAACTTTGCTTCTGGCACCCTTTCCTATGTTTTCTGAGCAAACGCTTCACGGTACTGAGCGCGACGGCATACTCTCTGGCAAGCTGACGTTTCGGTACACCCTGGCGGAAGCGAGCCACGAGTTGCTCCGCCGCTGCAGCCGATAGACCTTTCGAGCGGTCATAGTGAGCTTGATTCACGAACTTGCGTCCAGTTGGCGCCACCTGGCTACAGCCGCATGCACAGAGCGACACAGGAGGTACTCGGACGGGCACGACGTTCGAACTCGCTTTGAGCAATCGACCTACAATTTGTCCGAATTGCTCGTTCGTAAGGTGTTCGGTTAGGGGCGCTGCTGCCGTGGTCGGCCAGGACCGCGTGGATCCGGTTGCGCAGCAGGGTCCGCAGCCGTACCAGCTGCGCCCGGTGCCTGCGTCTTTTCGTTGTACCTCAACGGGTTCGGCGAGCCCTGCCCATGATCATTACTGGCCTAGGCGTCCGTCGATCCGCTCGCGCA
>Ga0116219_10004154_pt1 | contig 11011 bp, 11 predicted proteins | sample Sb_taG_4_FD_91019 | JGI IMG/M metagenome (GOLD analysis project Ga0116219, IMG submission 91019) | Peat soil microbial communities from Weissenstadt, Germany - Sb_50d_6_BS metaG | ecosystem: Environmental > Terrestrial > Soil > Wetlands > Peat | place: Germany: Weissenstadt | collected 2010-09-21
GCTGCTGGCCTCGGCGCTGGTCAAGATCACCGGGGAGATCGGGCGCATCCCGACCAAGGACCTGCGGGCGGCCGAGCCTTTCAACGCGTTCTTCTTCGCCCCGGCCGTGGCAAACGGGGCCACGCAGGGTGGCGGGGGGGGCTTCAGCTTCGGCAACCTGTTCCGGACGCACCCGACCCTCGAGCGCCGCCTCGCCCAGCTGGACGCCCTGGAGCACCAGCTCGGCCAGGCCAGCTGAGCGGCTGGCCCGGCTCAAATCGGAGTCCGCAGCGGTGGGCCTCTTCGACACGATCCTCGGCCGCACGAAACCGGTGCGGGCCAACCTCGACGCGCTGTTCGCCCTGCCGACCGCGGCCCTGACCCTGCAGAGCGCCGGCGGCCTGGTGTCGTCGGGCCACGCCGGGGTGTGCTGGAAGCCGCCGCCGGGCCAGGCGGCAGCCGACGCCCAGAAGGAGATCTCCGAGCTGGTCGGCGACGGCTTCGGGCACGCCGCGGATGCCTTTGACTATGGCTGGCTGCTGCTCGACGACCCCGACCTCGAGGAGCTGGTGACCAAGATCCATATGGCGAACTCGACGCTCCAGGACAACGGGTGGGGGCCCCAGTTGCTGTGCTCGGTGTTCGGCTTCGTCCCCGGGCCGGACGCGCCGGGCGACGCCAGGGCGTTCCGGCTCGTCTACCTCTTCAAGCGCGGCACGTTCTACCCCTTCGCCCCCGTCGACGTGAAGCAGGAGCGCCGGGACACCGAATTGGAGCTGCGCATCCGGACCATGGTGGGGGCAGACCTGCCGGTCGAGTCGGACCTCTCACGCTGGTTCCCCATGTGGGACATGCCCGTCGCGTGACGTGACATGACGGAGGCGGTCGAGCGACTGGTCGCTCTGCAAGGAGCGGTCAACTTCCGCGACCTCGGCGGGTACGTGGCCGGTGGGGGTCTGCGGACGCGCTGGCGGACGCTGTTCCGGGCCGACGGGCTCGGCGAACTGACCGAGGCCGACCTCTCCGTGCTTCGCGCGTTGGGCATCCGGACGGTCATCGACCTGCGCTCAGGGCAGGAGCTGGAACGCGGGCGGTTCGACGTTGACGCGCACCCGGTGGCCTTCCACCACTTCCCCTTCATTCACGAGCTGCCTGACGCGGAGGCGTTCGAGCGCCGACCCGGCCTCCTCGGCGCGCAGTACCAGGAGATGCTGAGCGACGCCGGCGGGCAGATTCTGGCGGCGCTGCAGGTCTTGGCCGCCCCGGACGCGCTCCCCGCGGTGTTCCACTGCACCGCCGGCAAGGACCGCACCGGGGTCCTGTCGGCCATCGTGCTGTCGCTGCTGGGCGTGGACGAGCCGACGGTGGTGGCCGATTACGCGCTGAGCGGCGAGGCCATGGAGCGCCTGCGGGCCAAGCTGATCCTCAAGTACCCCGACGGCCGGGACGCGATTGAGAACCTCGACGAGGTGTTCTCCGCCGACCCGGCCCAGATGGAGCTGTTGCTCGACCACCTCCGCGACCGCTACGGGTCGGTGGACGAGTACGTCGCCGGGATCGGCGCGGGGCCGGGACTGGTCGAGGGCCTGCGGGCCGGGTTGCTCGAGCCGGAGGGTTAGCCGCCGTCCCCGTCGTCGTCGCTACGGACGTCGGGGCGCATGCGGTCGATGGCGCCGGCGAGCGCCAGGTCGAGCAGGGTGATCCCGCCCGAGTCGTGCGTGGTCAGGGCCAGGCGGACCGTGTTCCAGCGGATGTCGATGTCGGGATGGTGGTTGGCCGCCTCGGCGGCCGCCCCGACGATGTTGACGAAGGCCAGCGCGGCGGCGAAGTCGTGCAACTTGACCGTGGTCACCAGGACGTCGCCCTGCCGGGACCAGTTGAGGTGCTGCTCGTCGAGGGCGGCGTCGACGTCCGACTCCGTGAGCACAGGCTCCCTCACGGGTGCGTCATGCCCTCGGGGCGCACTGCGGCGTCGAACTCCTCCTCGGTGAGCAGATTGAGCGCGAGGGCCGCCTCTTTGAGGGTCGTCCCCTCCTTGTGTGCCTTCTTGGCCACCTTCGCCGCGTTGTCGTAGCCGATGATCGGGTTCAGGGCGGTGACGAGCATGAGCGAGTTCGTCAGGTGGCGCTGGATCTGCGGCAGATCCGGCTTGAGCCCCTCGACGCAGAACTCGCGGAAGCCCCGACAGGCGTCGGTCATCAGGGCGATCGACTGCATGACGTTGTAGGCGATGACCGGCTTACAGACGTTGAGCTCCAGGTTGCCCCGGCTGCCCGCCGTGGTGACCGCCACGTCGTTCCCGATCACCTGGACCCCGACCATGATCATGGCCTCGCTCTGCGTCGGGTTGACCTTGCCCGGCATGATGGACGAGCCCGGCTCGTTCTCGGGCAGGGCCAGCTCGCCCAGGCCGCTGCGGGGGCCGGACCCGAGCCAGCGCACGTCGTCGGCGATCTTCATCAGGGACACGGCCAGCGTCTTCAGCGCCCCATGGGTGAAGACGAGCGCATCGTGGGCCGCCAGCACGGCGAACTTGTTGGGAGCGGTGAGGAACGGCAGACCGGTCATGTCCCCGATCGCCTTCGCCACGCGCGGGCCGAACTCGGGGTGCGTGTTGAGTCCGGTGCCCACGGCAGTGCCGCCGGCCGCCAGCTCGTAGAGCCCCGGGAGCGTCCTCTCGATGCGGTCGATGTCCGCCGTCAGTTGCGCCACATAGCCGGAGAACTCCTGGCCCAGCGTGAGTGGCACCGCGTCCATGAGGTGCGTGCGCCCGATTTTCGTGACCCCGGCGTACTCGATCTCCTTGTCCAAGAGTGCGTCGCGCAGCGCGGCCACGGAAGGCAGCAAGCGGTGCACGATCTCCTCGACCGCTGCGATGTGCATGGCCGTCGGGAACGTGTCGTTCGAGGACTGCGACATGTTCACGTGGTCGTTGGGGTGGATGGGCGTCTTGGAGCCCATGACGCCGCCGGCGAGCTCGATGGCCCGGTTGGAGATGACCTCGTTGGCGTTCATGTTGGTCTGGGTGCCGCTGCCGGTCTGCCAGATGCGCAGCGGGAAGTGGTCGTCGAGGGCCCCCTTGGCCACCTCCCCTGCTGCCTGCTCGATGAGGCCGGCCAGCGCGTCGTCGAGCTTGCCCAGATCACGGTTCACCGAGGCCGACGCGCCCTTCAGGATCCCGAAGGCCCTGATCAGCGGCTTGGGCATCGTCTCGACGCCGATGTCGAAGTGGTGCAGCGACCGCTGCGTCTGCGCCCCCCAGTACCGGTCCGCGGGGACCTCGATCTCCCCCATGCTGTCGCTCTCGATCCGTGTGCTGGTCACGGCCGCCAGCTTAGGACCGGTGCCGGAGGTCGAGCCCCCGGGCCAGGGCGGACCGCGCCGCCGCCACGTCCTCGGCCCTCGCCCCGTGCCCGTCCCCGGGGACCTCGAGAATGGCGGGCAGCTCGACGAGTGCCGGATGTGAGATGAACACCCCGAGGCCTTCGGCGCCGATGCTGCCCTCGCCGACGTTCTCGTGCCGGTCCCGGTTCGCGCCCAGCTCGACCTTGGAGTCGTTGAGGTGGAGGCACACGAGCCGGTCCAGGCCGACCACGGCGTCGAACCGCGCCACGACGTCGTCCGTCTTGTCGACCGACGCGTAGTCGACGCCCGACGCCCACAGGTGCTGGGTGTCGAGGCAGACCCGGAGCCTGCCCCCGCCGTCGGGCTCTGCCGCTTCGAGGATGGTCGCGAGCTCGTCGAAGGTGCGGCCGACGGTGTCCCCGGTGCCCGCCGCGTTCTCGAGCACGATGGGACAGTCGCCCTCGGGCTGGGCGGCGAGGGTCCGAAGCAGCGCGTCGACCACCTGAGGCAGGCAGGCGTCGAGGCCCCGGCCCCGGTGGCTGCCGACGTGGAGGACCAGCCCGTGCGCGCCCATGGCGGTGGCCACCGCGAAGTTAGCCTGCAGGCAGGCGCGCGACCGCTTCAGCACCTCGGGGTCGGGGGCGGCGAGGTTGATGAGGTAGGTGGCGTGGCAGAAGGTCTGCGTCACCCGGGTGTCGCGCGCCTGGGCCTCGCGGTACCCCTGCAGCACCTCGTTGCTGTACTGCGTGGGCTTCCAGGCCCGCGGGCTCTGCGTGAAGACCTGCACGACGTCGGCGCCGATCTCGCCCCCCCGCTGCAAGGCGGGCACCAGGTCACCACCGGCGCGGACGTGGGCACCGATCGGCATGGCACACGAACGTAGCGTCCGCGAGGGTCAGCCCGGTCCCCGCGCGGTTCAGGCGCCCGGTGGATGGTCGTCGGGGCACGCGCCCGGCGGGTTGTTGAAGTTGGGGTCCGACGTCCACGAACCCTGGGACCAATCGCCGGCCGCCGGACTCAGCGCGAAGACCGACGTCATGTCCGAGAGGAGCGCGTCGGCGTAGCGGGCGCTGCCCTCGGGACAGAGGTGGACGTCGTCGAGCTTGCGCACCCGGATCCACTGGTCGCTGGGCGCGTGCGCGTCTCCCTCGGGCGGCAGCCAGGCCGAGACCTTGCCGTCCAAGAGGACGGAGCCCGCAAGCGGGAAGTACATGACCCGGCCCGGGAAGAACGAGGTCATCTTGGCGGCGATGGCGTTCCAGGCTTCGACGCCGTCCCAACGTTCCGTGTTGTAGGCCACCTGGTCGGCCGGGTTGGCCGCCGCGATGACGCCCGACTGGGGGAACTGGGTGAAGATGACCCCCTCGACGCCGTTCCCCGGGGTCAGCATGGTGGCCACGGCGCTGCGCAGGAGCCTGGTGTAGCGGGCCGGCTGGTGCAGGGCGTTGGGCGTGGTCGGGCCGTACTGGTCCCAGCTCCACGAGGCGACGATGAGCTGCGCCCTGGTCTGGCGAATGAGGTTGGGGATGGACGTGGGCCAGTCCGTCGCCGTCGTCAGCCCGAAGCCGTCGATGGTCCGGGTGGCCACGGTGGCGTCGCCGGTGGCCTGCAGCGCCGCGGTGATGCCGTAGGAGGCATCGTGCACGACCGAGTCCCCGAGGATCATGACGCGCAGCGGATCGGCCGGCGTCGGAGCCGGCGTCAGCCGGATCGGCTTCTGACCCGCGTAGCCACCCGAGCCGGGCACGGTGGTTGCCGCCGCGCCGCCGGCGGTCGCGGCGGGGAGGTGCGTGGTCCCGACGACGGCCGACGGGTCGGCGACGGCCGGGATGGTGGCGACCACGATGAGCACGGCGGTCACCACACCGGCGAGGGGCGCACCCCACCAGCGGACCCAGCCGCGCCGGCGGGCCTGGCGGATCGGCCGCTCGACCAGGTAGTAGCTCGCCGTCGAGACCGCCAGCGTCACCGCGATGCGCAGGAGGTCGAGCGGCCAGGCGGAGAGGCCGGTGCGTGACCCGTTGAGGTAGACGATGACCGGCCAGTGCCAGAGGTAGATGCCGTAGGAGATGGTCCCGATGAAGTGGAGCGGTCGCCAGGCCAGCGCGCGGGAGAACGCGCCCGGCTCGGTCAGGCGGGCATCGGCGACGACGAGCGCGGCGAGCGCGGCGCAGATCAAGAAGCCCCCCTCGAACATGAAGTTCGTCGGCAGGCCACCTGGTGTGCCGGCCGTGACCCAGAACACGGCGAGGGCCGCGGCGGCCAGCGGGGCCACCACGTGGAGTGCCCGGCGCGCTTGGAGGCCAGGCTGGGGGCGCGATGCGGCAACGAAGGCCACCGTGGCGCCCGCCATGAGGTCGAAGAGCCGGGTGTCGGTCCCGTAGTAGACGCGCGTCGGATCGGCTCCGGGGTGGAACAGGATCGCCATCAGGACCGACGACAGCACCCCCAGGGTGACGGTGAGGAGCATGCCCGCCCGCCGCCAGCCGTGCCGCGCCAGGCGGAGCAGGAGAAGGAGCACGAGGGGCCAGAGCAGGTAGAACTGCTCCTCGATCGCCAGCGACCAGGTGTGCTGCAACGGTGAGGGCGTCGAGAACTGGGCGAAGTACGACTGGTGGGCGAAGATCGAATGCCAGTTGTTGACGTACAGCAGCGTCGAGATCGCGTCGCCGCGCAGGTCCGAGAGGTCGACGAGGCCGTTGGCGCCCGGACCTCCCCACACGGCGTTGGCGACGAGGTACAGGCCGAGGGCGCCCACGACGAGGAACAGGGCGGGCAGCAGGCGACGGGCCCGGCGCCCCCAGAAGGCGCCCAGGCTGATACGGCCCGATGCCCCCCACTCCTCGAGCAGCAGGGTCGTGATGAGGAACCCCGACAGCACGAAGAAAAGGTCGACCCCCAGATAGCCGCCGGAGGCCCAGCCGAGCTGGAGGTGGTACGCCACGACGCCGATGACCGCCAGCGCCCGCAGGCCGTTGAGGGCGGGCAGATGGTGACCGGTGACGGCCGTCGTCTTCGCCTCCGTGCCCGGGAGCTCGTGCACGAGGGTCGCGTCCGTCACGTGCGCTCCACGCGGCACACGGCCGCGTCGTCGCTCGGGTGGAGGAGCAGGTCGGCCGCACCGGCGAGGAGGCCCGGCAGCTTCTCTCCCCCGGTGAGGTCCAGGGCGATCAGCGGGCTCCCCGCACCGGCCGGTCGGGGAAGGTTCACGGCGTGCTCCACCGGGAAGTGGGGGCCCTCGCTCTCCGCCTCCCCGTCCCGCCACAGGGCATGGCAGAGGGTGATGGCCTCGGCCAGGCGATCGTCGAAGGGGGGCGTGAAGCACAGGACGCTCCGGCCGCCGCAGACGAGGTCGAGGCTCGTGAGATCGCGGACGATCAGTGCCGGATGGCGCCCGTCGGCAGAAAGCCCGAGCCGGACGCCCAGCAGGGCCGCCGCCAGCAACGCACCCTCCTCAAGATCCTGGCGCTCCATTGGAGTAACGGTTACGGGCTTGTGGCGGGAGCGCCAGAGGTTTGCGCGGCAAGCAGCAATTGGGGCATTAGCCAGGGTGCCAGCCAGTCGTCCCCCGCGGTGGTCACGTGCACGCCATCGGCACGCCGGACGGTGACACCGTCGACGCTGCTGACGAACTTGCCGGATGGCGAGAGCTCTCGGCCGAGGTCGACCAACGTCACCCGGCCCGGAAAGTCCGCGACAGCTTGTTTCGCAGCGCTGTCGAGAGCTGCCACCCGCTGACCCTCGCTCGGACAGTGGGCCACCATGGCAGGCTTCGGGGCGCAGTATTCGGGGCCATGCTGACTGACATAGGGAGCTGTCGTGATGACGACGCGCCCACCGCTCGCGGTGAGGATCTGGAGCGCCGTTACGACCTGTTGACGGAAGTACGCGTCGTAGGCCGGCTGACCCGGAGCCTGATACTTGCCGTTGAGGAACCGGGTCAGGAGATCCCAAGGCCCGAGCACCACCACCGAGAGAGCGGGGTGGTACTTGGCGATTTCAGCTTTGTAATATGGTCCCCAGCCGGGACTCGTTGCGCACAGCCCCCCTTCGGGGCTGGGCTGACCATTCTCCAGCATCGGACCGCCGATGGCGAGTGCACACCCGTCGGTGCTGCCGTTGATGATCGTCATTCCGTATGCCGGGCTGTTTCGGGCGAGGCCCTCGGCCAACGTCCCCGCGAATGAGTCCCCGAGCATGAGGACCTGCTGTTGTGCGGGTGCCGGAGTGCCTGCCCGAACGGTCCAGGTCGAGCCCCCGTCGCTCGAAGTGAGCACCGTTCCAGCGCCACCGACGGCGACGCACTCTTCGGCGACCGGGCATGACACTCCCAACAGGTTCTCGCCAGTTGGCGGCACTTCGGACATCCAGGTTGCACCACCGTTGGTGGTGCGGAGGACGGTGCCCGCGGCGCCCACCGCGACACACTCAGCCATTGAGACGCAGGTCACGCCGTAAAGGTTCGTCGTGCCCGTCGTCGCATTAGTCCACGTGACGCCGCCGTCATCGCTCTCGGCGATCGCGCCGCGATCTCCAACCTCGACACATCGCTGTTGGATGCACGAGATGCCATTCGCGAGCAACAGCGTGGCGTAAACCGAAAATGGCGCGGGAGTGACTTTCCACGTCGTGCCGTCCCTGGTCGTGAGGGTGGCGTTCGCGTTGCTGGTCACAGCGGAGCAGTGGGCCGGTGAGCCACATGACACACCATCCATGACGCCGAGTTTTGAGAAGGTCTGGGTCCATCTCGATCCCCCGTCGCTGCTCTCAAGTACGGTGTCCTTATCGCCGACGGCGGTGCATTGCAGCGCCGTCGGGCAACTAACCCCAGAGAGCGGGACGGACACGCCGGTTGGCGCCGCGGACCATGCACGCCCAGCGTTGTTCGTCGAGAGTGCCACGCCCGCATCCCCTACTGCGACGCACCGACTTGGGGTAGGGCACGCAACGCCATAGAGTGAATGATGGGTGGGGACGGTTACGCGCGACCAAGTCGCCCCCGCGTCGGTGCTGACGAGGACCGAACCCCCCAACCCGCCGACGGCGACACACTGACTCGCATCGGCGCACGCCACATCATCGATCGCCGGAGCGACCGTCGGTGTTGTCGCCGACGAAGAGGTGGTGCTGACGAGTGGGCTCAATGGTGAGGCGAGAGCAACGATGCCCAGGAAGAGTGCGCTCAGAGCGACGGTCCTCTTCCTGGACGAGTGGAGGGGACCGAACGACAGCCTGGACCGCGCCCGCCGGGCCCTCAACTCGAGCCAACCCATATCCTCAACGCGTCTTTGCGGTAGCACCGTCTCCACCTCCCCTAAGAGAACCTCTCACGACCGGCGTGGATGAGACACCGTTCCCCGGCCCAATCGATCCGGCGGATCATATGCGATCCGGCTCAAGGTACTAGCGCGATCGCAAGCGGTGGGATGGCCTCGGAAGCCCTCTCACCTTCTACGCTTGGGCGCATGAGCTCTCGACGTCTGACCCTGATGGCCGTCCACGCCCATCCCGACGACGAAGCGATTGGAACGGGCGGCATCCTGGCCCGCTACGCAACGGAGGGGGTGCGCACCGTCCTGGTGACCTGCACCAACGGCGAGCTTGGGGACGCACCAGGCGGAGTAAAGCCCGGCGAACCGGGGCACGACGAACGCGCCGTGGTCGAGCTGCGCCGCCGGGAGCTCGAGGCCAGCTGCGAGGTTCTCGGCGTGTCGCACCTCGAAATGCTCGGTTACCACGACTCGGGGATGGAGGGCTGGCCGCAAAACGAGTCACCCGGGTCCTTCTGGCAAACGCCGATCGAGGCGCCGGCGCGGCGGCTGGCGGAGCTCATGGGCCGCTACGAGCCGCAAGTGGTGGTGACCTATGACGAGAACGGCTTCTACGGGCATCCCGACCACATTCAATCGAACCGGGTCACACTCGCGGCGCTGACACAGTCGGGCGTTCCCGTAAAGCTGTATTACACGGCAGTGGCGCGTTCGATGCTGCGCGGGTTTCGTGACGTCCTGGCAGAGGCCGGCATCGAGGGCCCGGCGGACCTGGAGGAGAACCCGGACTTCGGCACGCCGGACGAGCTGATCACGACCACCATCGACTGCACCGCGGTGGCCGGCCGCAAGTACGCGTCACTGGCCGCGCACGCCAGCCAGAGCGACAACATCTTCTTCCTGCAGATGGGCCAGGAGTTGTTCACGACCATCATGGGGTCGGAGAGCTTCGTCCGGGCCGTGGACGCGACGAACGCACCCGTCCCCGAGGACGACCTCTTCGCCGGACTGCGCTGAGCCGCGAGGCCCGGGCCCGGGCCCCAACGGGGGGGGAGGGACGCAGGCCGGGCCCGGAGCGTCCCTACGTCGCGGTTCCGGCCGGGGTCGAGCCGGAGCGGACGCGGGGCGCCGATCCGATGAGGCAGAGCGCGGCGGCGATGACGAGCACGACCGCTGCGACGACCTCGATGGTGAAGGCTTCCTTGGCGAAAGGGGCCACCCATGAGTCTTTGAAGCCGAACAATCCGTGTGCCACCGAGATCAGGAAGCCGGCCATGGTGGCGAGGGCGAACCCGATCCCGATCAGGGCCGCCCACAACCGGCGCGCGGCGACGACGCCGACGCCGATCACGAGTCCGGCGATCGACTGGAGCAGGAACAGCGGCCCGATCGTGGGGATGGAACGGTAGCCGTTTGTCTCGTTCCACAGGTGGAAGTGGATATAGGCCGAGCACACCAGGAGGAGCCCGCCGACGGCGAAGGCGGCCGTCGCCGTCAGGTCCACGGCCCGGCGGGAGCGGCCTGGGCGGCGCAACAGCATTCCCCAGCTGATCTGCATACCCTCCATCCGGAGACGTGCGGGGTGACGGATGTCGGGTGTGACGGCGGACACGGTTGGAATACGGCCCAGAACCCGGCCGGGATTGCTCCGGACCAGATGAATCCCGTCGGCGCCACTGCCCGTATACCTCGTGATGAGACAATCGCGTGTGGCCGAGGGCGAACTGTCCGACGAGGGCCTCCTGGCCGGCATGGCCGTGGGGGAGCAGGCGGCCGTCGTCACCTTCACCCGCCGCTACCAGCGACGGGTCTTCGGCCTCGCCTACTCCATGACGGGTGACGCCGGGGTGGCCGAGGACGTGGCGCAGGAGGCGATGATCAGGGTCTGGCGCCACGCACCGGTGTTCGACCCCAGGCGGGGCTCGGTGGCGTCGTGGGTGCTCACGATCACACGCAACCTGGCCATCGACGCCCTGCGCCTGCGGCGTGCGGTGCCGACGGACCCGGACGACTTCGCTGCGTCTGTCATGCGCAGCAACGAGCACAACCCCGAGGACTCGGTGCACCGGGGCGACGTGCGCCACACCGTGCGCACCGCCCTCGAGGTGCTGCCCGACGAGCAGCGGCGGGCGGTCGTGCTGGCTGCCGTCTACGGCAGGACGGCGTTGGAGATAAGTGAGGCCGAGGGCATACCTCTCGGCACGGCGAAGACCCGCATCAGGACGGCCCTCATCCGCTTGCGGGCAGCGGTCGAACATGCAGAGGGGGTGAGCGATGAGTGATGACGTGAGAGAGAAGGGGTGCGACGGGTACGCGGACGACCTGGCCGAGCTCGCTCTCGGTGTTCTCACCGGGCGGGCGCGGGCGCAGGCCCTGTCCCACGTGGAGGCATGCCGCCGGTGCGCCGAGGAGCTGGA
>Ga0116219_10004158_pt1 | contig 11006 bp, 10 predicted proteins | sample Sb_taG_4_FD_91019 | JGI IMG/M metagenome (GOLD analysis project Ga0116219, IMG submission 91019) | Peat soil microbial communities from Weissenstadt, Germany - Sb_50d_6_BS metaG | ecosystem: Environmental > Terrestrial > Soil > Wetlands > Peat | place: Germany: Weissenstadt | collected 2010-09-21
AGGTGGCGTCTTCAGCGTGCCACGCGCGTTCCCGGTCGCCCGCCCGCGACCGGGGATAGTCCAGCCGAGCGATCGGCCGACTCCGGCTCGCCGAGGGGCCCCCTTCCCTTCGGCGCTCCGGCTGGCTCACAGCCGGGAGCACTAGGCTCGACCCCCGTGGAACCGTTATACGGGACTATCATCCAGATCGCCCGTCTGATCTGGCGCATGCAGGGTCTGAAGCTCACCGTCCAGGGCGTCGACAACTTGCCGAAAAGCGGTGGTGCTGTCGTCGCGATCAACCACACCGGCTACCTCGACTTCACCTTTGCGGGCTTGCCCGTCTACCAGCAGGGCCTGGGGCGCAAGGTGCGGTTCATGGCCAAGCAAGAGGTGTTCGACCACAAGATCTCCGGGCCGATCATGCGCAACCTGCGGCACATCTCGGTGAACCGGCAGGACGGGGCCGCGTCCTACGAAGAGGCGGTCAAAAACTTAAAGGACGGGGAGCTCGTCGGCGTCTACCCCGAAGCCACGATCAGTCGCAGCTTTGAGATCAAGGAGTTCAAGTCCGGGGCCGCCCGCATGGCGGTCGAAGCGGGTGTGCCGATCGTTCCGGTGATCGTCTGGGGTGCGCAGCGGATCTGGACCAAGGGTCACCCAAAGAAGCTGTTCCGCCCGAAGGTGCCGGTCGTGGTGATCGTCGGCGAACCGCTCGAGCCAACGCTGGGAACGGCGGAACTCAGCGCGCTCCTCCACTCACGGATGCAGCATTTGCTAGAGCGGGCCCAGGAACTGTACGGTTCCCATCCCGCCGGTGATTACTGGGTGCCGCGTCGGCTGGGCGGCGGCGCCCCAACGTTAGCTGAAGCGACCCGGATGGACGCCCAGGAGGCCGCCGACCGGGCGGCCCGCCGCGCCCGATCCGCGGAGTCGCCGGGGTAGCGATCGATGGTGGAGCCCACTTTCCGCACCCTCGAGGTCCTGGCCCGGCTGGTGGTCCTTGCCTCCGGAGCGCGGGTGACTTACAGCGGCGAGGACAACGTCCCCGGACGGGGCGGCGCGGTAGTCGCGATCAACCACACCAGCTTTGTCGACTTCGGGGCGCCGACGCCGGCCGAGGCGGCTCCGCTGGAGGCTGAGGAGGCCGAGGCGAGGGCCGCGAGCCATACCCCGCCTCGGTCACGATAGGGGGAAGGAAACAGAAATGGCGGAGCCGTTCTACCGGCTGGGGGAGTGGATAGTCCCACCGATGGTGGCGATGCAGGGGACCAAGTTCACGTTCCACGGCCTCGACAACATTCCTGCGCAAGGTGGTGCCATCCTGGCGCAGAATCACACCAGCTACCTTGACTGGTTGCCGCCTTTGTTCGCTGTCCGCGAGCGGGGCCGCCGCATGTACTTCATGATCAAGGCGGAAATGGCTGGCGTGAAGTCGGTCAACTACGTGATCAAGCACGCCCGGCTCATTCCGGTGGACCGCCGGTCGGGACACGATGCTTTCGAGGTGGCCGTACAGCGCCTTCAAGAAGGCCAGCTCATCGGGATGCATCCGGAAGCGACCATCAGTCGCAGCTACGAACTCCGGGAATTCAAGACCGGGGCGGCGCGGATGGCGCTGGCGGCCCAAGTGCCGATACTTCCTGTGATTGTCTGGGGTGCCCATCGGATCTGGCCCAAAGACCATCCCAAGAAGGTGTTCCGCAACAAAGTTCCGATCACCGTGGCCGTCGGGCGTCCGCTGCCGCCGCACGGTACGGGTGAGCAACTCAACGCGGCGCTACGTGAGGCAATGACGGGGTTGCTGTACCGGGTGCAGGAGGAGTATCCGCATCCGGACGGAGAGTTCTGGGTGCCGCAGCGGCTGGGCGGCAGCGCGCCGACCCAGGACGACTCCCGGGCGCTCCGTCTGGCCGAATTGCAGGAGCGGGCAAGGAAATACGGAAGCGATGGGGTGACTCGACCGGGGCTGAACCAAAGCGGACTGCATTGACGGCGGCCGCTGCCGGTGAAGGCGGACCGTCTCGATGACCCCCAAATGACGAAGCCGGCGCTGATCGCATGCGACGTCGACGGCACCTTGTTCGACGACGACGAAACCATCACCCCGCGCACCCGCGCCGCGGTCCTGGCCGCCGTCGCCGACGGCACGCAGTTCGTCCTGGCGACCGGCCGTCCGCCACGCTGGATACGCCCGGTCGTCGAGGCGCTCGGTTTCGCGCCGATGGCAGTGTGCGCCAACGGCGCCGTCGTCTATGACTCCGCGACCGATCGGGTGGTGTCGTCACGCACGCTGCCCGTCGACACGTTGGCCGAGTTGGCCGAACTCGCGGCACGCGTGATCCCGGGGGCGGGCCTGGCCGTCGAGCGGATCGGCGAACGCGCCCACGACACCGCGACTCCCCAGTTCATCAGTTCGCCGGGGTACGAGCACGCCTGGCTGAACCCGGACAACACCGAGGTGTCGATCGACGACCTGCTCAGCGCGCCGGCGATCAAGCTGCTGATCCGCCAGGCCGGTGCGCGCAGCGCGGACATGGCGGCGGCGCTGGCCAAGCACGCCGGGATCGAGGGCGACATCACGTATTCCACCGACAACGGGCTCGTCGAGATCACGCCGCTCGGAACCAGCAAGGCCACCGGGGTGGAGGAGATCGCCCGACCGTTGGGGATCGTCAGCAACGAGGTGGTGACGTTCGGCGACATGCCCAACGACATCCCGATGTTGTTGTGGGCCGGTCACGGCGTGGCGATGGGCAACGCACATCCGGAGGTGATGGCCGCCGCCGACGAGGTCACCGCGCCAAACAGCGACGACGGGGTGGCACGGGTGCTGGAACGCTGGTGGCTTGAAGTGTGACGGTGTAACGCCCGGCTACGTGCCGGGATGGGACGGCAGCGAGAAGTGCTCGGGCGGCACCGTGGGGCCGCTCGGGGATTGGGTCGACAGCGGCGTGGTAATCCCGTCGACGACCTCGGTGACGTTTCCGGTGAGCCGCTCGTAATTCAAGCTCCCGTGCTGGAAGTTTTGCGTAATCTGCAGCGGCTCTTGTATTTCCGCGCTGGTCGGTAGGCCCAGCGGGCCGCGTTCGTAGCTCAACGAGGCCCAGGCTTCGTAGATCGCGCCGGTGACCGGCTGCGGTCCGGTCACCGGTGACCAGTACATCGCGCCCTTGGTGAAGGTGACGTAGCGGGCATCGCCCTCCGCGCTGTCTTCCGGGGCGGTCGGTGCCCCCAGCACGCTATTCATGCCGCCGATCTCCTGCCAGTGGTCGTAGATCGCCCCGCCCCGCAGGGCCTTGATCAACTCCTCCGGGGGATCGTTGAAATGCGATGCGATATCGCGAATCTCGTCCATCAGGGCGTAGGCGGCGTTGCCGGGGCAGTCGGTGTTCCCGACGTCGCGGTGGGTGAAGATGGTCGGCAATGTCGCGATCGTGCCGGCCGCGAAGGTGGTGTAGTGGCTACCGGCCGACTCCAGTTGCACCGTGCCCTTGGGGTCGACGCCGTCCATGCCCAGCCGCCAGCCGAGCAGCCTGCCCACCGTCCGGAGTTGTATCGGCGTGGGCGGTACGTCGTCGAAATTGCCGATCATCGCCACACCCCATGTGTTGCGGTTGAATCCGCCGGTGTGAAAGCCCTCGACCGCTTTGGTGAGCCCGCCGGCGCTGCCCTCGAAAACCTGGCCGTACTTGTCGACCAGCGCGTTGTAGGCGATGTCGCACCAGCCCAGGGTTTTGCTGTGGTAGGTGTAAATGGCTTTGACGATGCCGGCCGACTCAAGCGGGGAGTAGTCGTTGCTGCCGGCGGTGTGGTGGATCACCGCGGCGCGAATACCGTTGTCGTACTGCGGGGTACCGCATCGCAGCGACTCGTCGGCTCGCCATTCCGCTCGGCTGATGATGGCGGGCGCCTGGCCGGGCATCAAGACCCCGGCAGGCGGCGTCCACTGCGTGTGGGCCGGTGCTTGCGGCGGCGAGATGAGGATCGCGGAGATGTTCTGCCCGAAGGGCTGTTCCCGGGACGCCGGCCGATAGCCAAGGTCGTGCGGACGAGCGCGCTGTGGCGCCGGGGGCGGTCCCCCGCCAGCGGGTGGTGCCCCCAGCGTCACGGCGGCATCGAGCGGGCGGGTGACCGTGATCTGCACCGTCGTCGTGGTGCCGACGAACACCGGGTCGGTGCTGCGGGGCCCTTCGCTCGGCCCTTCGCCACCCGCCGCCGTCACCGGATCGGGGGCGGCCGTTTCGTACTCGGTCTGATACCACGGGCCCCACGAGCCATCGGAGTGCTTGGCCCGCACCCGCATGGAGGTGCCGGCCAGGTCGCCGGTGAGCGCAACGAGCGAGAATGGGGTGTCCTGGGTGACCTCGCGCACGGTGACGCCGCCCGCGAGCCCGACAAGTGGCTGTTCGGCAAGCTGGGTGTCGCGCGGCCGCGGCGGGTCGGGAGCGCGGCGATCGTGCGTCGCGTCCGCCACCCACGACACGATGAGGACGGTCGCCGCGACAGCGGTCAGCAACATCGTTGGCGCGCGACGGCGGGACACCAGCCGATGTTACTTATGTTTCTGATGTTATTGGTGAGGCGACACGGCAAATGCGCTGGGAAACTGCGCTACAGCTGGTTCGACGGCACCGCAGAGGTCAGATGGATCCCGAAGTCCATGCGCTTCTCTGCGGTGCCGTCTGGTGACAGGTTCCCCGAGCTAGACGGGCGGCAAGACCGGTGCGGCAGCGCCGGCGGCGGCCGGCAGGGCGCCCGCAGCACCGGCCGCGGCCGGCAGAGCGCCCGCAGCGGCACCCGGCAACGCACCCGCCGCACCCGGCAGGGCCGCAGCGGCACCCGGCAACGCACCCGCCGCACCCGGCAGGGCCGCAGCGGCACCCGGCAACGCACCTACCGCACCTGGCAGGGCCGCAGCGGCACCCGGCAACGCACCCACCGCACCCGGCAGGGCCGCAGCGGCACCCGGCAACGCACCCGCCGCACCCGGCAGGGCCGCAGCGGCACCCGGCAACGCACCGGCAGCCGCCGGCACGCCGGCGCCACCGTGCATGCCCTGCATGATCGCCGGCATCACCAGACCCTTGAGCAGGTCGATGGCTTGACCGGCGCCCAACTGGTTGGCGGCCTGCATCACGTCATTGATGAGCCCGCCGCCACCGCCGCTACCGCTACCACTACCGCTGCCCAGGCCGGTACCGCTCCCGATCGGCGAACCGCCGCCGAGCGTCGAGGGATCACCGATGATCGGGTAGGTGCCGTCGGAGCCCGGCTCCAGTGCGGACGGCGCCGTGATCGGCACCTCGCTGGGCGAGACCGTCGGACTGCCGAGGCCCGGTACCACCCCCGTCGGGCTGGTCAACCCGGGGTTGGTCAATGCCGGGTTGAGGCCCGCGGCCGGGGTCTGTACCCCCGCGCCCGGCAGCGTCGGGAGCGCGCCGGGTGCCGTGAGGCCGGGCGTCGTCGGAGTCAAACCGGGGCTCGTCAATCCCGGAGTGGTCAGGCCCGGGCTCGTCAGGCCCGGGCTGGTGAGGCCCGGGCTGGTGAGGCCGGGGGCGCCGAGGCCAGGAGTACCCAGCCCCGGGCTGGTCAGGCCGGGCGTGGTCGTCGCCGCGCCCCCGCTCAGGGCCGGCACCGGGGGCAGGTTGATCCCGAACTGGGAGAGCCCCTGCGACAGCGCGCCCATCAGCTCACCGGGTAGGTCGCTGATCTGGGCGGCCTGCTTGAACTCGTGGTGCTCGGGCGGCTTGCTGCCCGCTGTCGATTCGTAGACAAGGAAGTATGCGCATGGACTCGCCACTGCCAGGGCGGCGACCGCGCTCATGGCTGTCGAAAGCTTGCGTCGGCGTCGGTTCGGCACGGAAGTCTCCTCAAATCTGGACAACTATTGGAACTGCGTGTTGTGTCGGCGTGTCCTGCCTGTCCTGTCCGGCATGATCCACACAGAGTCGATGGTACGAGTGAGAAAGGTGTTACTCGTGTGGCGATATCGAATCGTGAGGCAATTGCGCCCCCACCCGTAATCGCCGATTTTCAAGCGGCTTTCCACGCGGCTTCCGTCGGCCCTGTCCGGACCCAAGCCAACTCCCCAGCCTCGCCAAATGGGTTAGGCGCGCGCGGTCGGATAACCTAAGCAACCGCTGACCGATCGTTTCGACCTCCTCGTCGTCGGCTCCGGATTCTTCGGCCTGACCATTGCCGAGCGCGTGGCTACCCAACTCGGGAAGCGCGTCCTCGTCGTCGAAAGGCGCCCGCACATGGGCGGCAACGCGTACTCCGAAGCCGAACCGCAGACGGGCATCGAGGTGCACCGGTACGGTGCGCACCTCTTCCATACCTCTAATAAACGTGTGTGGGAATACGTGCGCCAGTTCACCGAATTCACCAGCTACCAGCACCGGGTGTTCGCGATGCACAACGGGCAGGCATACCAGTTCCCCATGGGACTGGGCCTGGTGTCGCAGTTCTTCGGCAAGTACTTCAGTCCCGCCGAAGCCCGGCAGCTGATCGCCGGGCAAGCCGCCGAGATCGACACCGCGGACGCGCAGAACCTAGAGGAGAAGGCCATCTCGCTGATCGGCCGACCGCTCTACGAGGCGTTCGTCAAGGGGTACACCGCCAAGCAGTGGCAGACCGACCCCAAGGAACTGCCGGCGGCCAACATCACCCGCCTGCCGGTGCGCTACACATTCGACAACCGATACTTCAGCGACACCTACGAGGGGCTGCCCGTTCACGGTTACACCGCTTGGCTGCAGAACATGGCCGACGACGATCGCATCGAGGTGCGGCTGAACACCGACTGGTTCGACGTCCGCGACAAGCTGCGCGCGGACAGCCCGGACGCCCCGGTGGTCTACACCGGCCCGCTGGACCGTTACTTCGACTACGCCGAAGGACGGCTGGGCTGGCGCACCCTGGATTTCGAGGTGGAAGTGCTGCCGATCGAGGACTTTCAGGGCACGCCGGTAATGAACTACAACGACCTCGACGTGCCCTACACCCGCATCCACGAGTTCCGCCACTTCCACCCCGAGCGTGACTACCCGACCGACAAGACCGTGATCATGCGGGAGTATTCCCGGTTCGCCGCCGACGACGACGAGCCTTACTACCCGATCAACACCGAGGCCGACCGCGCCCTGCTGGCCGCCTATCGAGAAAGGGCGAAGTCCGAAACCGCGTCGTCGAAAGTTCTGTTCGGCGGGCGGCTGGGCACCTACCAGTATCTGGATATGCATATGGCCATTGCCAGCGCACTGAACATGTACGACAACGTCCTGGCGCCGCACCTTGGCGACGGCAAAGCTTTGGTCGAGGAAGGGGCGAGCGCGTGACCGCCGTCAGCCTGCTGTCCCGAATCATCCTGCCGCGCCCGGGTGAGCCCCTCGACGTGCGCAAGCTGTACCTCGAGGAGTCGACCACCAACGCGCGGCGCGCGCACGCGACGAGCCGAACGTCGCTGCAGATCGGCGCGGAGTCCGAGGTGTCGTTCGCGACGTACTTCAACGCCTTCCCGGCCAGCTACTGGCGCCGGTGGACGATATGCGAGTCGGTGGTATTGCGCGTCGAGCTGAGCGGCGCCGGCCGCGTCGACGTCTACCGCACCAAGGCCACCGGTGCGCGCATCTTCGTCGAGGGCCGCCAGTTCGGCGGCACCGACGACCAGCCACAGGTGCTCGAAATCGAGTTTGCCCTAAAGCCTTTCGAGGACGGCGGCTGGATCTGGTTCGACGTCACCACCGACACCGCGATCACGCTGCGCAGCGGAGGTTGGTACGCGACCGAACCCGCCCCGGGCACGGCGAATATCGCCGTCGGCATCCCCACCTTCAACCGCCCCGCGGACTGCGCCAACGCGCTGGCCGAACTGACCGCGGATCCCTTTGTCGACGAGGTCATCGGGGCGGTGATCGTGCCCGACCAGGGCACCCGCAAGGTGCGCGACCATCCCGACTTCCCCGCCGCGGCCGCCCGGCTGGGCAACCGGCTTTCCATCCACGACCAACCCAACCTCGGTGGCTCCGGTGGCTACAGCCGGGTGATGTACGAGGCGCTGAAAAACACCGACTGCCAACAGATCCTGTTCATGGACGACGACATCCGCATCGAGCCCGACTCGATCTTGCGGGTGCTGGCGATGCACCGCTTCGCCAAGACCCCGACGCTGGTGGGCGGCCAGATGCTCAACCTGCAGGAGCCGTCACACCTGCACATCATGGGCGAAATCGTGAAGCGGTCCAACTTCATGTGGACCGCCGCGCCACACGCCGAGTACGACCACGACTTCGCCGAATACCCGTTGAACGACAAGGACTCTCGCAGCAAGCTGCTGCACCGCCGCATCGACGTCGACTACAACGGCTGGTGGACGTGCATGATCCCGCGGCAGGTCGCCGAAGAGCTGGGACAGCCGTTGCCGCTGTTCATCAAGTGGGACGACGCCGACTACGGCCTGCGGGCCGCCGAGCACGGGTACCCGACCGTCACGCTGCCCGGCGCGGCGATCTGGCACATGGCCTGGAGCGACAAGGACGACGCCATCGACTGGCAGGCCTATTTCCACCTGCGCAACCGCCTGGTGGTGGCGGCCATGCACTGGGACGGTGACGTCACCGGACTGGTCCGCAGCCACCTCAAGGCCACGCTGAAACATCTTGCCTGCCTAGAGTATTCGACGGTGGCCATCCAGAATAAGGCGATCGACGACTTCCTGGCGGGCCCCGAGCACATCTTCTCGATCCTGGAATCGGCGCTGCCGGAAGTGCATCGGATCCGCAAGGAGTATCCGGACGCGGTCGTCTTGCCGGCGGCCAGCGAACTGCCGGCGCCGGTGCACCAGAGCAAGGTCATGAAGCCGCCGGTGAACCCGCTGTCGATCGGCTACCGGTTGGCCCGCGGCATCTTGCACAACATGACCGCGGCCGACCCGGCGCACCACGAGCGGCCGGAGTACAACGTGGCGACCCAGGACGCCCGCTGGTTCCGGCTGTGCACCGTCGACGGCGCCACCGTCACGACCGCAGACGGGTGCGGCGTCGTCTACCGCCAGCGCGACCGGGCCAAGATGGTGTCGCTGCTGATGTCCTCGCTGCGCCGCCAGCGTCAGCTGGCGAGCCGGTTCGACGAGATGCGCCGGGTGTACCGGGAAGCGCTGCCCGTGCTGTCCGGCAAGCAGAAGTGGGAGACGGTGCTCCAGCCGACGGCCGACCCGCCCACCACAAAAGAGCGCCGACATGCCTGAATCGGCGCCTCCGAGCGGCGAGGTGGCCGCGCTGGTGGCCGTGCAGTCGGCGCTGGCCGGCCCCCCCGGGGTGCTGACCGCTGCCCGCGGGCTGTCTTACTTCGGGGAGCACAGCCTCGGCTGGCTGGCGGTGGCGGCGCTCGGCGCCGTGCTGATGCCGGCGCGTCGCCGCGGCTGGCTGGTGGCCGGGGCCGGCGCGTTCGTCGCGCACGCCGCCGCCGTTCTGGTCAAGCGGGTGGTGCGGCGGCAACGCCCGCATCATCCGGCCGTCGCGGTGAACGTCGGCACACCGAGCCGGCTGAGCTTTCCGTCCGCGCACGCCACATCCACCACGGCCGCGGCGATCCTGATGGGCCGGGCCACGGGGCTGCCGCTACCCGCGGTCCTGGTTCCCCCGATGGCGCTGTCGAGGTTGGTGCTGGGGGTGCACTACCCCAGCGACGTGGCCTTCGGCATTGTCCTCGGTGCCGTCATCGCGGCGGTCGCCGTCCGGTTCGACGACCGGATCAGAGTTGGGACTTCAGATGATGAGAAACATCGAAGATGACCAAAGACACCGAACATGAGTGAAGACGTGGTGACCGGACCGTCGGGGAACCTGCTGATCGGGGTGGTCAAGGCGATCCGCCCGCGGCAGTGGGTGAAGAACGTGCTGGTGCTGGCCGCGCCGCTGGCCGCGTTAGGGGGCTCGGTCCGCTACGACTACGCCGAGGTGCTGACCAAGGTGTCGGTGGCGTTCGTCGCGTTCTGCCTGGCGGCCTCATCGATCTACCTGGTCAACGACGTCCGCGACGTCGAGGCCGACCGCGAGCACCCCACCAAACGGTTCCGCCCGATCGCGGCGGGTGTGGTGCCCGAGTGGCTGGCCTACACCCTCGCCGTGGTGCTGGGGGTCGCCTCGCTGGCGATCTCCTGGTGGTTGACACCGAACCTGGCGCTGGTGATTGCCGTCTACATCGGCATCCAGTTGGGGTACTGCTTCGGCCTCAAGCACCAAGCGGTGATGGACATCTGCATCGTGTCCTCGGCGTATTTGATCCGTGCCATCGCCGGCGGTGTGGCGGCGAATATCCCTCTTTCGCAATGGTTTTTACTGATGATGGCGTTCGGGTCGCTGTTCATGGTGGCCGGCAAGCGCTACGCCGAGCTGCAAGTTGCCGAGCGCACCGGCGCGGCGATCCGTAAGGCGCTGGAAAGCTACACCAGTACCTATCTGCGGTTCGTCTGGACGATGTCGGCCACCGCGGTGGTGGTCTGCTACGGCCTGTGGGCCTTCGAACGCGACCGCCACTCCGGGTCCTGGTACGCGGTGTCGATGATTCCGTTCACCATCGCGATCCTGCGCTACGCGGTCGACGTCGACGGCGGGCTGGCCGGGGAGCCCGAAGACATCGCGCTGCGCGACCGGGTCCTACAGCTGCTGGCGCTGGCCTGGATCGCAACAGTGGGAGCCGCCGTTGTCTTCGGTTAGCCCCGGACTGACAGGGCTGCGAGCCCTCAATGGCGCAGTGATGCGGCGCCGTCCGGTGCTCAGCCGGGTCGGTTGGCCGCTGTTTCCGTACAACGCCGCGGTTCGGGTCAGCCTCGGGATCAGCGTGGCGTTGGTCACGGCGCTGTTCTCCTGGGGCGCGTGGCAGCGACGCTGGATCGCCGACGACGGGCTGATCGTGCTGCGCACGGTCCGCAATCTGCTGGCCGGCAACAGGCCGGTGTTCAACCAGGGCGAGCGGGTGGAGGCGAACACCTCCACGGCGTGGACCTACCTGATGTACGCCGGCGG